>MDTB01077491.1_pt1 | contig 39481 bp, 30 predicted proteins | sample 811161 | NCBI WGS metagenome assembly MDTB01 (sample SAMN05326650, study PRJNA326480) | marine metagenome | isolation source: seawater | place: Mediterranean Sea | collected 2009 | reverse complement strand
TAACAGGTGGGAATTCCACAACAGCGACTGCCGTTGCAAACGCTATCAATTCTTCATCTACAAGCCCCAATTATACTGCTTATTCATATGGTACCAGTGTAAGAATAACTTCAGCAACTAAGGATACTGGCCACAATGGCTATTCTGTTAGCTTAACTGCAGCGTCTGGAGATGCAAGTGCCTCAAATACAAGTTTAAGTGGAGGACTAACTCCATCGAATAATACTATAAGCTCTGTAACCGTAAACGGAGTGCAGGTTAATGAAAACAATATAACCGTCACTGGAGGCAACACGCTTACTGCTGCGGCCGTGGCAAACGCAATAAATGCTTCCACATCCAGTCCAAATTATACCGCCTCTTCTAGTGGAGGCACAGTAACAATAACTGGTGCTGAACAAGACTCAACTCAAAATGGATACGTAATAAATCTAACTGCAGCAAGCGGAGACGCAAGAAAAGGTACGGTTACAAATTTTAGTGGAGGAGATTCACCGACAGACTCGCAAATATCTGCTATAACCGTTGGTGGTACTCAGATTAATTCAAATGCAATCAACCATACAAACAATCACAGCACAACTGCGGCAGCTGTTGCGGCAGAAATAAATTCTTCAAATACAGACCGAAATTTTTCTGCGTCCGCAAGTGGCAATAAAGTTACTATTTCATCAGCGACACGACCATATTGGCACGATAATTCGAGTTCGCTTTCCGTCTCAACAGTAGGAGATGTAACGGTAGCTAGTGTATCCGCCGAATTGTCTGGCTCTCTAAGAATTACTGGGGGTGCTTTGACCCTTATAAATTCCGAAATTCAAAGCATCTTGGACGACTATGATAAGAACCTTCTATCAGCTACTTTTAATGACGCAAGCCTATTCACAGGTGATAGTTTTTCATTCCAAACTGGCGCAGCTGAGTCGTCTAACTTAGTTGTAACGCCGACCTACAATTATTCTGCTCTAAACAGAACCACACTCGATTTAACTGTAAATGCTGCAGCAACTTCAATTTCATATTTAGATGATCAGATGGATAATGTTGATAATATTAGATCTCAATACGCTGCTTTTTCTAATAGATTAGACACAGAAGTAAACTATTTAAGTCAAGCAATCGTTAATAATGTTAGCACTATTAGCAAAATCAAAGATACAGACATAGCCAGAAGTATTACGAATTTGACAAAGCAGAAGCTACTTCAATCCTCAGCTATATCAGTTTTCTTTCACTCAAAAATACAAAAAGATTATGCTCTAAATATGATTAAAAATGATAATATGTTTTCTTCAGATAGTTTTAAATCATTCTTTTAATTTTTAAAGTTTCTCACTATTTTTATACTTAATAGCCAGCTAATGGTGGGGGGGATAGGATTCGAACCTATGTAGGGTTTCCCCGACGGAGTTACAGTCCGTTGCATTTGACCGCTCTGCCACCCCCCCATCAGCTACGTATTCTATTTTTCAGTGATAAAGCTAAAAGTCAACATCGAATATTATGCTCTACAAAGAACAAAGATTAAAAAAAAATTATGAAAGTATTTACCATCATTTAAAAATAATCTAACATTTTAAATGATTTTAGGAGCTTTAGAATTTAGTGAAAACCAAAATTAAACCTGATTGGGTCATAAAAAAAGAACAAATTAAATCTCAACATAAGAAAGATACGATATGGCTTTTTGGACTTCATGCTGTGCGAATGGCATTAAGCAATTCCAAGAGAAAAAAAATTCGCCTTATGGCAACGACCAACGGCATAAAAAAAATATCAAATGAAGTAATTGGTTCCGGTTTAGAACCCGAAATCTATGATTCTAGAAATTTCAATCCTCCCATTGACAAAAATTCCGTTCATCAAGGAGTAGCATTGGAAGTACTACCTTTAGATTGGGGGTCGATGTCAGACTGTTGCAAAATAGATGGAGACTATTCACTCGTTCTATTATTAGACAGAGTATCTGATCCACATAACGTTGGAGCAATATTACGTTCTGCAGAGGTGTTTGGTGCATTAGCTGTAATAGCGCCTAAACGATATAGTAGTCCGGAAACTGGCGCTCTTGCAAAAAGTGCATCAGGTGCTTTGGAAAGACAAGCTTATTTACGAGTTCCAAATTTGTCTAGGGCTCAGCTCGCTTTAAAAGAGATGGGCTATACGATGATCGGACTCGACCAGGAAGCTCCTACAATACTTCGTGAAGTGATCAGAAACGAAAGCCAGAATTACCGCAATGCGGTAGCAATTGTTTTGGGAGCAGAGGGATCCGGTCTACGAGCATTGACAAAAGTTAATTGTGATATAATTTCCCGAATTGGAAAAGCAGACAATTTTGGGTCTCTTAACGTTTCGAACGCTGCAGCAATTTCCCTATATGAAGCAAAAAGTAACATTTGAACATAATTTACTTGAAAAAAAAAGTCTTTGCTGTTATCATTCGATTTAGGCAATTTAAACACCAACTTGTGCGCCTTGACATTCTGTTTAAAGCACTAAAGCGGAGATAAAAAATGACATTAATCTTTATTGTTTCAAAACTCGGTCAGTGTAGTTATTTTACTAGTTGTCTACATTTCGGGCAGACGTTTTTGCAACTAATAAAAGAGATACTTTTTTTTAAAAAAAATGAAATTCAAAATGTATTTGTTATCTCTACAATCATTTATTTTATAATAGAACGTTATGTAATAAAAAAGTTTATTTTCAATAACATTTCGCAATTACACTCCAGGAATTATAAAATGAAATTATTTAAGGAAAATTATTATGAGCAAGGATACCTATCATTTTGACACTTTGCAAATTCATGCAGGGACACATCCAGATCCGGCAACTGGAGCCAGGCAAACACCCATCTATCAGAATACCGCATATGTATTCAAGGACGCTGCCCACGCAGCTGCTTTGTTTGATTTAAAAGAAGTTGGCTACATTTACTCTCGTCTTACAAACCCTACGGTTTCAGCACTTCAAGAACGCATTGCGACTTTAGAGGGAGGCGTCGGTGCCGTTTGCTGTTCCTCTGGCCATTCAGCACAAATAATGGCTCTACTACCCCTGTTACAGCCCGGCGATAATATTATAGCCTCAAATCGACTTTATGGTGGATCAGTAAATCAGTTATCAAATATGATACACAAATTTGGTTGGTCCGCCACCTTTGTAGACTTTGATAACGTAGATCACATCTCGAAAGCAGCGAATGCAAATACTAAAGCAATTTTTTGTGAAAGTATTTCAAATCCGGGTGGCCATGTAACAGATATTCCCGCCATATCTACCGTGGCAAAGAGCCTTAAAATTCCTCTAATAGTTGACAATACATCGGCTACTCCATACCTTTTCAAGCCTTTTGATCATGGGGCAAATATTATTACTCACTCTACCACAAAATATCTATCTGGCAATGGCACATCGATGGGAGGAGCAGTAGTTGATAACGGAACATTTGATTGGTCTAAAACAGATAAATTCCCTTCCTTAACGAAGCCAGAGAAAGGTTATCACGGTCTGAAATTTCATGAGACATTTGGACCAATGGCTTTTACATTTTATGGCATAGCCATAAGCTTACGAGATTTAGGAATGGCCATGGCTCCACAACATGCTTTTCAAACATTGCTAGGTATTGAAACTCTATCTCTGAGGATGAAACGCCATGTCGAAAATACAGAGACTATTTCTCAATGGCTAGAAAATGATAAACGAGTCGGAACCGTCAATTATGCTGGCTTAAAATCATCAAAATATGCTGCGCTTGTTAAAAGGCTGTACCCAAAAGGTGCGGGAGGTCTTCTAACTTTTACTATAAAAGGAGGATACGAGTCATGTGTTAAATTTGTGGAAAGTGTAGAAATATTTAGCCATGTCGCAAACTTAGGAGACACCAGATCACTAGTAATTCATCCAGCATCAACAACACACCGACAACTTACAACTAAACAGCAAGAACTCTCTGGAGCAAGTCCCGATCTAGTTAGGCTGTCTGTAGGAATTGAAGACGCTGGTGACCTTATCCGTGACATTGATAAAGCACTATCAAAGGCATCAATAAAGTGACGCTTTTGAACAAAAATGTAAAATAGAGAACCATTTTTCATGGCAAATGTAAACGGCTTTGCTTTAAGTTTATCAAAAGAAAAGATTGAGCTATTAAAGATTAATAGCTCAAACACTTACTACGCCATTGGATCTGCAGATCCAAACTCATCTAAAATTACAGAAGATTTATCTCGCCTTCTAAAACAGCTCTCTGCGCTCAACAATGGCGTTACAATCGTTGATGTTCTGCTACCTGATGAGCTAATACTTGTACAAAAACTAATAACGAACGTTGAGGTAACTAAGGATGACGCTACCCGGCTATTAGCAAAAAACTGCGAAATTGATGAATCCCAACTTAGAGTGGTTGTAGGGGCACTGCAGACCAATCGGAGTCAATCTATCGCAGCCGTTACTGCACAAGCAATAAATGAAGCAAGAAACTTTGTAAAAAATGTTGGATTTTCTCCGCAACACTTTCTAGCAGCAAACTTTATCTCAGGATTTGATTCAACTCCACTATTCGAAAGTGACGAGTTAAAACAAAACGATAGAAATGTATTAAAAAAATATTCGATTTTTGCATCTGCACTAGTAGCATCGTTTCTCGGCTTTTATGTTTTTTCTGAGTTTGTAACCACGCCAAGCAACGAAAAAACAAAAATTGAAATAAGCGTTAAGGCTCCTAATCTTTCGACGCAGATTGTGCCTCCAATTCCTTCTCTCGATAGAAAAATTGAGAACACTAAACTCTATGGAAGTAACATCCAAAACTTTAATCTTAAAACTAAAAAGAACTCAGATAAGCTTGAAATAACAAATGTTCAACCAAAAAAAATCTTCGTATGGGAAAGCTCTAAAAATTTAACTCCTGAGAAATTTGCTGGCCATAAAGTATTGCAAACTCTAACACCTTTAGCTGAAATTTCAATGCCTGTCACATTTGACTACCTTAGGGCTGCCGACAGTCTAAAGAAAAGCTCAAAGATGTCAAATTTAGAGTATAACTTGAAGATAGACCAAAGGCTTCGAAAAAATGACTCCAGCAAATACAGTCTTCAAAGATCGGCACAAAGACGTTCAGATAATGTCTGGAACAAGAAGGTATCATCACAACTTCAAACCTTGCGCAAAAATTTTTCAGGGATACTAAAAATTTTTAACGAGCAAGACATATCATCCCATTTAGATGTATCTTATCAAATCACTGAGGAAAGTTCAAAACTGCACTTAAGCAAACTTAAAGAAGTACATTCCACGAAACTTAATACTGTTGCCCCGCCAACAATCTCTAATTCACATACTTTTATTGACACTCCAGAAAAACAGTTCACTAGCAATGTTTTCAAAGTCAATGGACAGAATGCAGTAAGGTTAAGCCAATTTCGTAGAGCATCAATTAACCAAATTGACACTGTTCAGTTAAAAAAGCGTTTCTCTGACCTATTAAAAAGTACAAATTCAGATCTAGTTTACAAGTTTAAAGAAGTTAACTTTACACCAAAGAAAACTTCTCAGCTCTTAAAAAAAGATATTGAAGATCCGCTTACAAACTCGAGCCCTTTAATTAGACCCTTAGAAATAAGTTTCATAAAAGTGCTTAACGAACCAACGATTTCTTCAGGTGCCGTTCCTTTTAGCACTAAACCTGAGTCAAGGCCGGTAATTATTTCGTCACTTTCAATCGGTGCTGACAAAATTGCAGTCGCAAAAATTACACGAGGCCCACAGTTTCCAATTAGCGCTTCAGTTAGTAAGAATGCAACTACTAAGAATATTTTTGAACTAAATAGAACTAACTTACTTGGCACTTTTGGAACAGAAAAAGATCCTAGCGCTTTAATTAAACTTGCATCTGGCGAGGTAATAAAGGTTAGAGTGGGCGATAGATTTTCAGGCTGGCGAGTTTTCGAAATTCATAAAGAAAAAATTCTACTCAGGAACGGCCGTGTTCAAGAAGTTTTACGTATACCTGGCTAACTTATGACTTTAGCCTTTTTCCAGTTTAAAAGATCCTCGTCCGTATCTATATCAATAATTGCTGCATCTCCTTCAGTAGGGACATCAAAAACATATTCTTTATCAGTATCAATAATTGATCGGGCTCCCTCGTCACCTCTTAGAAGACGCATATTTTCAAAAAATCTGCGACCAAACAGAACTGGATGACCAGGCTTCCCATCAACGGTTACGGCGCGACAAATTTCTCTATTTTGACCTACATCAAACGACGAAATCAGCGAATTATAAATTCCTGAATTTATATTTGGCATATCCGCTAAGGCAACAATTATGGCATCTGTCTGCGGATTGACCAAAGATAACCCGTGCCTAATTGATGCGGCCATACCCTCCGAAGATCCATGGCAAACACTGACAAATACACCTAAATCTTTTAAAATTTGTGACTTGTCCTCAGAATTTGGAGCTAAAATCGTATAAACTTTATCTGCATTTGAGCCAGCGCATTGTCTTGCACTATGCTCAAGCAAAGTTTTGCCATCAAGCTCTTTCAATAATTTGTCACTACCCTTCATTCGAGAGGACGCTCCGGCGGCCAACAGTAAAATTTCTATTCGCTTCGAGGTCATCGTTTTATCTTCTAAAACTCTTGGTCTTGGTCTCGATGGTATCTCTTTCAGTAGACCTCCTACTCCCATTGCAGCAATAGAAGCGCTAGACACAGGAATACCACAAATAATTCGATTGATCACCCAATCAGCTCCATTTAGAGCTGGTGATCTCGCACAGCCAGGTAAACCAATAACTGCTCGGCCGTCACTCATTTCTCCCAAAAAAAGTAAATTTCCCGGATCGACTGGCATCCCAAACCTTTCCAATCTTCCCTCAGAGCATCTTAGAGCTTCAGGTCCAACATCATTAATATCTGAGGTTGCATAACCTGGTAAAAACAAAACTAATTTAGATTTTACTTTTAGAAACGCATCCGATACGTCAGCTACTTGATGTTTAACAAACAAGACGTCAGAAACTTTTACGCCAAAAGTTAAAAGGCGATCGCTAACGGATTTGATACTTTTCTTCAAAACGGATTCTTTCAAAATAGAATTTGACGTCATAATTAGAGCTGCAAATTTTACAGTAGGTGTGCACAACTCAAATGTGTTTATAGACACACATCTGCAAACCTTTTTGACAAGGTTTTCTTTAACCCCGTATGGTATTATTTTAACGGTTGCAATCAGTTGTCCAGATAATACGGTAGAAAAGTTGGAAAGCGAAGCGATAGTAATAGAAGGATCAATAGCATTTACCAAATCAATATGCGTTTTTTTGAGTTTCAAAACTCCTGTCTCTAGCGCATACAAATTAAGTCTACCTGCCGAAGGCTTCGCAATTCTTATATTTGGAGAGCCACTCAAAGATTGACCAATTCTGAACGCTGCGGCATCCTCACTAAGATCATCTTTTTCAAGTTTAGCAGTATAAATATTCTTGATACCAACCTTTTGAATAGCAGAAATGTGAACTTCTGTTAGCTTAGTTCCTTTTTTTATGGATAGATCAAGCTCGTTAAAAGAGTGCGCTAAAATAAGTCCTTTGGAGCTACTAGTCTCAGTCTTAGAGTAAATCATTTTTCTACTTGTATTCTATGTCTCAATTTAACCATTATCTCGCAAGCAATAGAAAGCGCTATCTCAGGAGGGTTTCTAGCCCCAATATCTAAACCTACTGGTGCATTAATAATCCTAAGCTCATCCAAGGTATATCCCTCATCAATCAAGCGTTCCAACCGCTTTTTGTGTGTTTTTTTTGATCCTAAGCATCCTAGATAAAACGCAGTAGATTTAAGCCCAATTTTTATAGCTGGATCATCTAATTTCGGATCATGTGTAAGCGTAACAAGAGCAGTTTTACTCGTGATCGACAACTCCTCTAAAGCAATATCAGGCCATTCATTTATCACATTATTCTCCGGAAACCTGTCAGAGTTTCCAAAGGAGGTTCTTGGATCAATAATTGTGCATGAGTATCCCAGCAATTTTGCAATCTTTACGAGCTCTTGAGAAATATGAACTGCACCAATTATTATCAAATGTATTGGAGGAGCATAAGTCTTTACAAACCAGTCTCCAACCACAAAAGAGTCATTAACTAAAAAAACGTCACTTAGCTTACGGTCGATACTAAATTTTTTCTTTAGGTCATATCTTTCATCTTCAATAAAATGCTGCTCATTTGTGATCAAATTGGTAACTATAGCACAACTTCTACCCTCACTATCTGACTTGATAATCTTTTCCAGCTTTGATTTGTGCAATTCACTTGTAATACCAATTGGTTCCAAATAGATTTTTATCTTCCCACCGCACGCTAACCCCACAGAAAATGCCGTCTCTTGGCTCACTCCATACTCCAAGAGCGCAGTCTTACCAGTCTTTAAGCAGTCAAGAGCTTCATAAACAACGGCCGATTCCACACAGCCACCTGACACAGAGCCTTCCATTTCACTTTTGGAATTAACTATCAATTGTGCTCCAACTTGACGCGGGGCAGAACCCCAAGTCTCTATTACAGTTGCCAAAGCTACTTCGTGACCTTGTTTGATCCAATTTAAAGCTTTTTCTATTATTAAATTACTCATTGAGAAATCTCACAATTATTTCAAAAAATTTTCTTACTTTTTATTTTTTCACCTTCTAGACTAAAAATTTAGTAGCAAACCACAAAAGCGCAAAAAAGCCCACTATGTCGGTAATAGTGGTTACAAAAACGCCCGAAGAGATTGCTGGATCTGCACCCAATTTTTTAAAACCGAGAGGCAACAATATCCCAGCTAACCCAGCTATAAGCATATTGAAAATCATAGCCCAACCCAAAATTATTGCCAATCCTAAGCTACCAAACCACAAGTATCCAATTGAACCAACAAGAAGCGCAAATGCAAGGCCATTTGTAAAACCTACAAATAGCTCACGAAAAATTATTCTAGATGTATTAGCCTTAGTCAAGTCACGAGTTGCTATCCCTCGTACCGCCACCGTAAGTGTTTGAGTGCCTGCATTTCCTCCCATTGAAGCAACAATTGGCATTAAAACCGCCAGTGCAACAATTGATTTAATGGTATCAGAAAAATGTGCAATCACCAATGAGGCAATAATAGCTGTAACTAAATTTGCAACAAGCCATGGAAAACGAGCTAGCGCAATACCAAAAAAATTATCAGATAATTCTTCATCTCCAATACCACCCAATCTTTTCATATCCTCCTCAGCTTCGTCCTCAAGAACATGCATAGCGTCATCAATAGTGATAACACCGACTAAACGGTTACTGCTATCAACAACTGGCGCCGATACCATATGATATTGATTAAATGCATATGCCACATCTTCTTGTGATTGCAGCACACTTATGGCTCTAAAATCACAATTCATTAACGAAGAGAGAACAACATTTCTTTTCGCAGCCATTAACCGGCCAAGACTAACCGTTCCAATTGGATGAACTTTTGCGTCGACAATAATTAAGTCGTAAAAACTTAGAGGTAAATCCGTTGCATTTCTCAAAAAATCAATCGCTTGCCCTACCGACCAATACTTTGGTGCAATAACCATTTCTGTTTGCATTAAACGCCCTGCCGTACTTTCCTGATATTTTAGAGCCCGCTCAATAACTAATTTATTTGTTTCAGGCAAAGCGTTTAAAAGCCTTTTCCTGTCATCGGTTTTTAAATCCTCAACCAGATATACGGCGTCGTCAGTTTCAAGACCATTCACAATTCCAGCAAACAAATGTTGAGGAAGACTGGAGAGTATCTCATCTCTAACACCTTCTTCAAGTTCTGATAGAACCTTGCCGTCGATTGAATGTCCCCATAACTTGATAAGTTTTTGTCTTTCTTGCCTGCTAATTTGCTCTAACAAATCCGCCACATCTGCCGAGTGAAGTGGTGCTAAAAATTTTAGTAATTTTTCCTTCTCATCTTTTTGGATAGTTACCCTTATATTTTCGACAAGCTTTACATTTAATATATAAATGTCTTTCTGATTTTTTTCAGTCACGTTTTCACTCTCCACTAGCTTTCTACCTCACAAAATATCCTTCTGCGACTCACTAACTGTAATAATTGTAAGCTAAGCCTTTCACTCTATTTGGTACCAAACATACGATCGCCGGCGTCGCCAAGACCCGGCAGAATATAACCGACTTCATTTAATTTTCGATCAAGAGACGCAGTCACAATGGGAACATCTAAATGAGACTGCGTTAGGTTCGTCACTCCTTCAGGAGCTGCAAGCAAGCACAAAAACTTGATATTTCTTGCGCCAGATTCCTTTAAAAGATCAATTGCAGCTATTGCTGAATTACCAGTTGCTAACATTGGATCAAGAACGATAACTTCCCGGTCGCCCAAATCATTTGGTACTTTAAAATAATATTGAACTGGTTTAAGGGTAACCTCATCTCTGTAAAGTCCGACGTAACCTACTCTCGCAGACGGAATAAGATCTAAAACACCGTCAAGTAATCCATTTCCTGCTCTCAATATCGAAACTAGCGCTAATTTTTTACCCGCCAAAATAATGGAGTTTGAGGCCTCTAATGGCGTCTCAATGGCAATCTTAGCTGTTGGAAGGTTTCGAGTGATTTCGTATGCTAGAAGTAAACTTATCTCTCTTAGAAGCTGTCGAAAGTAATTGGTAGGAGTATCTTTTTTTCTCATCTGCGTCAATTTGTGTTGAATTAGCGGATGTTCTACTACTGTTAAATTTTTCATAATCAAACCCCTAAAGTTTTATGTTAGTAAAATGCCACGAAAAAAATTGAAAATAATTTTTAATATTTAATTAGCGAACAAACCCTTCATAAAGTATAATGTACCACCTTAGCTGGATAACTTGAAGAAAGTAATCATAATACCGATTAACAAAAAAATTGTAACTTGTGTCTAAAACTTTAGGTACCTCGGGCCCAGAAATTTTATATTTTAACTATTTCAGAATATTCTCTCCGTTAGAACTACTCGGCAAATCCAAATGCCGAGCAATGGTTTCACCTACATCCGAAAAGTTAACAAGCCCTTTGCAGCCAGTGCTAAAACTCTGTCCAGAAAATAACACAGGCGCTCTTTCCCTGGTATGATCGCTACCTCTAAATGTCGGATCGTTGCCATGGTCTGCGGTTAAAATTAAAAGGTCATTGCCACCCAACATGTTTTCTAATTCAGGTATCCTTTTGTCAAATTCCTCTAATGCCCTTGCGTATCCTGAAACATCCCTTCTATGACCATATAACGTATCAAATTCAACGAAATTGGCAAAAAGTAAATCTCTATCTCTACAAATTTTTAAACAATCCAAAACATTATCGAAGAGCTCTTGGTCTGTTTTATTTTTAGAAAAAGTTTGTATACCTCGATCAGAAAAGATTTCACCAATCTTTCCTATTCCGTAACAATTTCCATTTCCCTGATTTATTCTTTCACAGATAGTTCCTTCGGGGGGCGGAATTGCAAAATCCTTGCGATTATGAGTTCTGAAAAAGTCTGCAGGTGTGCTTCCTGTAAAAGGACGAGCTATAACGCGACACAACCCAAGTGGGTGAAAAATATCGGCGACTAACCGACACAAGCTGTACAGTTTCTCCAAGCCAAAATATCTCTCATGAGCTGCAATTTGAATAACACTATCATCAGATGTGTAGACAATAGGCATTCCACTTTCCAAATGCTTTAGCCCAAAGTCTTTAATGATATTTAACCCTGATGCGTGGCAATTACCTAAAATTCCAGGGATCTTCGCCTCCAAAGTTATCTTGGTAAGCACATCTTGCCTAATTACTGGTTCACCCTTAGTACAATAATACCACCGCTCCTCTGCCAAAACCCCAGCTAGCTCCCAATGTCCGGAGGGAGTATCTTTACCGAGAGAATGTGAGGTTGCCACTGCAAAAGTTGCATCGTTTACCAAACCATCTGGAATAGTAAGTCCTGACGCTAGCTCCAAAGCATTGAATATTCCCAATCTTTTTAAATTCGGGATATTAAGCGAACCTGATCGGCCTTGCTGAGCCCTCAAACTTTTACACTCAAGCGAAATATTGCCTAGTGTATTGGCTCCATAATCACCAAATTCATGAGAGTCCGGGGCTCCACCAATACCAAGCGAGTCTAGAACTAACAAAATTGCACGTCTCACTGCTCAATAATTTCTAGAACTACTGGTGTTTCAGGTCTTTTCTCTTGGCAAACTTTGTAAGACGAATGAATAATTTTTTTGACTACTTCAACTGAATAATGATTTGGCGCATGAACTCTCGCCACGGGAGTAGCATCATCAACTCTGTCACCTATACTCTTTAATTTATCAAAGCCAACTGAATAATCTATTCTATCCTCTTCTTTCCTTCGACCTCCACCCAATTCTATCAAAGCTAGCCCTAACTGCTGACTATTTATTTCATATACAAAACCTGCTTCAGGCAAAAAGATATCTTTGACAATAGCGGCCGGTCGCAAATATTTATGCTTCGCTTCAATAATATCAGTCGGTCCCCCTAAATGTGACACCATTCTTGCGAAAACTTCGGCAGCACTCCCATTAACAATGGATTGTAGTATTTTTCTTTCACCTTCGGCACTATTCAAAGCTATGCCGGCGAGCACTAGCAACTTACCGCCCGTAGCACAGACTACATCCAAAAGCCGTTTATCTATTTCATCACTAACAAGAAAATTTATAGCAGCGCTAACCTCTAACGAGTTTCCAACTGATTTGCAGAGGGGCTGGCTCATATCTGTTAGAAAGGCGCTAGTGCTGCAATTCAACATGTTCGATACTTCGACCAAAGCATTAGCTAAGTGTCGAGCGTCACTTTCAGTTTTCATAAAAGCTCCATTTCCACACTTTACATCGAGAACCAAAGCATCAAGCCTGACAGACAATTTTTTTGATAAAATCGAAGAAGTTATTAGATCAATTGACTCAACGGTTCCTGTTGTGTCCCTAATAGAATATAATCGTTTGTCAGCTGGCGCAATTGCCGATGTTTGGCCAACTATTGCGCAGCCTACGTCTTCTACAACTTTGCGAAAAGTGCCAATATCAGGCTTCGTATTGTAGCCTGGAATAGAATCAAATTTGTCCAGAGTTCCACCAGTGTGCCCTAATGCTCTACCTGAAATCATTGGGACGTAACATCCACATGCAGCTAAAGTAGGCGCTAATATTAGCGAGACATTGTCTCCAATACCACCGGTTGAATGTTTATCTACTGAAGGACCGTTAAAACGCCATTCTAAAGGCTTACCACTGTCTCGCATCGCTTCAGTCAAGCTAATTCTTTCCTCTAAAGTCATTTTAGAAAAAAAAATTGCCATAGCTAAAGCTCCAACTTGACTATCACTGAGCTCACCATTTGTTATCCCACTTACTAGCCAGCTTATTTCCCGGCGACTCAGTTCCTTGCCATCTCTTTTTTTTCTAATTATTTCTTTCGCAATCATAGCACTCTATCCTAAGGACCAGCTGAGTTATGTTTAGACAGCTCTTCAAGAACAGAACTCAGCAAGGAAGATGCCCCAATTCGGAACCTTTTTGAAACAGGAGAATCAATTCCAAGCCTGTCTTCAAAAATTTGAATATACTCAAGAGCGGAGCTAATTTTTTTTATTCCACCAGCCACCTTTACACCTACGGTATTTTTTTTCTCGCTTGCTGCAATTGTATCGGATATTATTGCGGCTGACTCAAGCGTAGCATTTACATTAACTTTTCCAGTAGAAGTTTTGATAAAATCAACATTGGTGGACAAAATTAATTCTGTTGCTTTTTGAATAACTGCCGGTCTCGCTAGAATACCACTTTCAATTATTGCTTTTGTACAAATATATTTTTTTGATTTGCTTATTTCTTCTAAAACAAAGTTTGCAACTTTAAGAACCTGGCTTTCCTTCCCTTCAAGTAATGCCATATATGGTATTACAAAATCTACTTCATCAGCCCCGTCCTGTAGTATCTGCTTAATTGCTATTTCAATCTCTTTATTCTCATTTGTGCCATTAGGGAAATTAACCACTGTGCAGACAGATACATTGCTTTTTTGTAAAAGTCTTTTTGCTTTCCTCACAAATCTTGGCCAAACGCAAACACTGGCCACATTTCCAAACTCTGTAGCAGAAGCTTCACAAAGGGCATCAATATCTTGTTCTGAACAGTTAAAATCTAGATTTGTTAGATCTATTGATTTGAGTACTTTAACTAAATTGTGTTTGTCCATAGTAAAAATTATTCCAACAAATTTTCCGCTCTGAAAGCGCCAGGTAACAATTCCTGTATTGTCATTGCGAACTTATTTCCCTCTGAATTTACGCAGACAATTACCACATCGGGCTCGGAAAACTCAGAGATTTTTTGACGGCAACCTCCACAAGGAGTGGTAATTTGTTTCCCTTCAGCATACACTACTACTTTTTTAATTTCTGTACACCCTGCTATCACCATCGCCGACAAAGCACTAGCCTCCGCACATGTTCCCTCAGGAAATGATGCATTTTCTACGTTACAACCAACATAGATTTTTTCGTCTGAGCCAAGAATTGCCACACCAACTTTGAACTTCGAATAAGGCGCATAAGCACTTTTATGTGCCTCGATTGCATAATCAACTAAATCCAAACTCTTCCCTCCACTAATCAATTTTTCTTCAATTTCGCCGATAATTTAACACTTTTACTCTACCGGCTCATCGCTTAGGGTATCCAATTTTTCCTAAAGCCTCCGAAACCTCTACTAAAATAGCGGGGTCGTCAATCGTCGCTGGAATACTGAACTCTTTGCCATCTGCAATCTTAGCCATGGTAGATCTGAGTATTTTCCCTGATCTTGTTTTGGGTAAACGATCAACAACGGCAGCCAATTTAAATACGGCAACTGGACCAATTTGATCGCGGACTAATTGTACAACCTCCCTGATAATAGCATCATGAGGCCGATTAATTCCAATCGTTAGGCAAAGAAAACCGATGGGAATCTGTCCTTTTAAATCGTCGTGAACACCAACAACTGCACATTCAGCTATATCTGGATGAGAAGCTAAGACCTCCTCCATAGCTCCCGTCGATAATCTATGCCCAGCAACATTTATTACGTCATCTGTACGGGACATAATATATAAGTACCCATCTTTGTCTATCATACCTGCGTCGCCGGTCTCATAGTAGCCCGGAAATGCAGTCAAATATGAATCAATGAATCGCTGATCATTTTTCCATAAAGTTGGAAGAGTGCCCGGTGGCAATGGTAACTTTACAGCTATCGCTCCAAGCGTATCAGTTGGTAAAATAGTTCCATCTTTATCTAGAATATCTATCTCGTATCCCGGTAATGGAACAGTAGGCGATCCGGTCTTAATAGGTAATGTTTCAATTCCGATTGGGTTACCAACCATTGGAGATCCAGTCTCCGTTTGCCACCAATGGTCTATTATTGGTATGTTAAGCTGGTTTTGCGCCCATTTCACTGTATCTGAGTCAGCTCGTTCTCCAGCCAAAAATAATGACTTTAAACAAGTAAGATCATATTTTTTTAAAAACCTTCCTGCGGGGTCAACTCTTTTAATTGCCCGAAACGCCGTAGGAGCAGTAAATAGACAGCGAACTTTATTTTCTGAAATTACCCGCCAAAATGTTCCTGCGTCAGGAGTGCCTACTGGTTTCCCCTCGAACACAACTGTTGTATTTCCATTCAATAATGGCGCATAACAGATATAAGAATGACCAACAACCCAACCAACATCAGACGCCGCCCAAAAAACATCTTCAGGTTTAACTCCAAAAAAGTTTTCCATAGTCCATATTAAACTGACCATATGACCACCATTCGGTCGCAGAACACCCTTTGGCTGACCTGTTGTCCCAGACGTATACAGGATGTATAACGGATCTGTGCCAGCTAGAGGGATGCACTCAGAAAAACCAGCCTCATTTTGAAATGCCTCCCATTCAAAATCTCTCCCTTCAATCAATTTCGCCCTAGCTTCTTCTCGTTGATAAATTACACAAAAATCTGGTTTATGATGCGCTATCTGAACCGCTTCATCCAACAACGGCTTGTATTCTATGACTCGTCCTGGTTCTATACCGCACGAACCGGCCAAAATTGCTTTCGGGGTAGCATCATCGATCCGAACAGCCAACTCCCTTGCAGCGAATCCACCAAACACGACTGAGTGAATTGCTCCAATTCTAGAGCAGGCTAGCATAGCAACAATTGCCTCAGGGATCATTGGCATATAAATAATTATTCTGTCACCTTTAACTACACCCTCCTTGGAGAGAGAATAAGCAAATTTAGAAACCTGAACTAAGAGCTCTCCATAAGAAATTCTTCTTTTCTTCTCGGTAATTGGACTGTCATAAATAATCGCAGTCTTGTTTTTGTGACCCGCCTCAACATGTCTATCCAACGCATTGAAGCACACATTAGCTTTACCGGTCTCAAACCACTTATAAAATGGTGCATCGGAACTATCTAGCGCTTCGGTCGGCGCAACTTTCCAATCAACTTTTTTTGCTGCATCTAACCAGAACTCCTCAGGATTATTTTTCCAGGAGTCATAAACATCTTTATATTCCATCTTCTTTCCTCAAACTTTTCAGTGACATAAACTAGTTCCTCAGATTATCCATAGTTTTGGACAGGAGTTCCAGCGAGTGTAGCAATGTTCAAAAGCCCCCTCGCTGTTATTGAAGGCGTAACTATATGAGCCTTATTTCCCATGCCCATTAATATTGGGCCAATCTCTATACCGTTTGCACACATTTTCAATATGTTCCGCACTCCACTAGCTGCGTCAGTAGTTGAAAAAATCAGCACATTTGCAGCTCCCTCAAACCGACAGTTAGGCATAATCCTTTTTCTTAACTCCGGATCTAAGGCAGCATCTGAGTGCATTTCTCCTTCATAATCAAAGTCAAGCTTTTTACTGTCCAAAATTTCAAGTGCTCCCCGCATCCTTATCCCAGAGTCAGTGTTTAAATTCCCAAACTGGGAATGCGAGCAAAGGGCTATTTTGGGTTCAATTCCGAAACGTCGGGTATGTCTAGCGGCAGCAATAACTGTGTCCGATATTCGTTCAGCGCTCGGCTGCGGGTGTATCTGCGTATCTCCAACGAATAACGGTCCAGTCTCCAACAACATCATTGAAATTGCCCCAAGCGGCTCAAGCGAACTATCTGCAAGTATTTCCCGGATGTACTTCAAATGCCAAAGATACTGACCAACGGTTCCGCATATTACACTATCGGCCTCTTCTCTCTTCACCATAACTGCAGCTATAACCGTGTTATTAGTTCTCATTATAGCACGGGCTAAAGTTGGAGTTACTCCTCGCCTTTCCATTATCTGATGATAGGTCATCCAATATTCCCTATATCGCGGATCACTTTCTGGGTTCACCAACTCAAAATTTTTATTAATTTCAAGCGGCAATCCATATTTTTCGATTAGCTTTTTTACTACTTTAGGTCTTCCTATTAGAATTGGGAATTCATTTGTTTCCTCAATTAACGCATACGCAGCTCGCAGAACCCTTTCATCTTCTCCCTCAGCGAAAACAATTTTTCTAGAGGCCGACATTGCGGCTTGAAAAACAGGCCTCATAGGGATCGATGTTTTGTGAACCAAACTTTCGAGGTGCTGAGTGTACGACCATAAATTTTTTATTGGTCTTGTAGCAACACCAGAATTCATTGCCGCTTTGGCCACTGCAGTTGCAACAAGAGGTAGTAATCTAGCATCAAACGGTTTAGGAATTAAATATTCGGTACCAAATTTTAAAGCTTCGCCTTTGTAAGCATCTGCAGTCTCAGCAGTAGAGTATCTTCGCGCAAGTTCAGCGATCGCCTCTACACAGGAAATCTTCATCGCATCATTGATTTCAGTAGCGCCAACATCAAGCGCCCCTCGAAAAATAAACGGGAAGCAGAGAACATTATTTACTTGATTCGGGTAATCGGAACGACCCGTAGCTATAATTGCATCAGGCGCAACGCTGCGAGCCTCCTCAGGAATTATTTCAGGATCTGGATTCGCAAGCGCCAGAATTATTGGTTTTCGAGACATACTTTTTACCATCTCTTTACTCAACACATTAGGCCCCGACAAACCCAAAAATAAATCAGCGTCTACTAAAGCCTCATGCATGGCGGAAATTTCTGTATTTTGAGCAAAAAAAGCTTTTTGTATATTCTTTTCTTTTCTATTGATTGTTACCAATCCTTTACTATCACAAAGCCAAATATTTTCTTTCCGACACCCTAATGTTAAAAGCATATTTAGACAGGCTATTCCTGCTGCACCACCACCACAAGAAACAACCTTAATATCTGAAATTTTCTTGCTATTTATTTTTAACGCGTTGACTACCGCTGCACCAACTACAATTGCAGTTCCATGCTGGTCGTCATGAAATACAGGAATATTCATTCTTTGCCTGCAAAGTTCCTCTATTACAAAACAATCAGGAGCTTTAATATCCTCTAGGTTTATTGCACCAAAAGTTGGCTCTAAGGATATCACTATCTCAGCCAACTTTTCTGGTTCCATTTCATCAATTTCAATATCGAAGCAATCAATATTTGCGAACTTTTTGAACAGTACTGCTTTTCCTTCCATAACTGGTTTTGAGGCTAAAGCACCGATATTACCTAAACCAAGAACTGCCGTGCCATTAGAAACTACTGCTACCAAATTTCCACGGGCAGTATATTTCGCAGCAAGACTCTTAGTATTTTTTATCTCAATACATGCCTCAGCAACTCCGGGAGAATAAGCTCTTGCAAGGTCGCGCTGATTTGCAAGAGGCTTTGTAGCTCTTATTTCTAATTTACCTGGTTGCGGAAACTCATGGTAATCCAGTGCAGCTTTTTTAAAATCATTATTTATTTTTTTTCCCATCTAAAAAACCTACTTCCCTATTTTAAACACTCTTAATCAATAGTTTGCCCTACGTATCATATTAAGAATTTTTTTTGCTGCACTAGGAATATTCGTACCGGGACCAAAAATTGCTCTTACACCGGATTGGTAAAGAAATTCATAATCAACCTGAGGGATAACACCGCCACACACAACAATTATTTCATTTGCATTTAGCTCTTTAAGCTCTGCTATCAATTTGGGAGCCAATGTCTTATGTCCAGCAGCCTGACTTGAAATTCCTACAACATGAACGTCATTTTCTACAGCATCCCGAGCAGCTTCCTCGGGTGATTGAAATAAAGGACCGACATCAACATCAAACCCTATATCTGAAAACGCCGTAGCTATTACTTTCGCCCCTCTATCGTGTCCGTCCTGGCCCATTTTAGCAACTAGAATTCGAGGGCGACGTCCTTCCAACTCTAAAAACCTTTCTATCTGTTCTTGAATCTCTGTAAATTCATCGTCTCCATGATAGGCAGATCCATAAACACCTGATAAAGTTTTAATTTCAGCTTTATGCCTACCAAATACCTCCTCCAGTGCTGAAGATATTTCGCCGACTGTCGCTCGACACCTTGCGGCATCAACCGCAGCAGCTAAAATATTTCTATTATTATTGACTGCGGCCTCTTTCAAGCATCTAATTGACTCATGATACTCCTGGGGATCTCGAGACCTACGAATAAGTCCTATTTTCTCTATTTGAGACTCTCTAACCTTGTTGTTATCTACGTCAAGCACATCAATTGAATCTACGGTTTCCGGAGCATACTTATTAACTCCGACAACAACTTCTTCACCTCTGTCAATTGCAGCCTGTTTAATAGCCGCAGATTCTTCTATTTTTAATTTTGGCATACCGGATTCAACTGCTTTTGTCATACCACCCAGTTCGTCAATCTCTTTTATTAGCAACTTTGCCTTTTCAATCAACTGATTAGTCAAATTCTCCACATAATAACTACCTGCCAGCGGATCAATGACATTTGTTATTCCTGTCTCTTCTTGCAATATTAATTGGGTATTCCTTGCTATTCTGGCGGAAAAATCAGTTGGCAAGCCCATTGCTTCATCAAGTGCATTCGTATGTAGACTTTGAGTTCCTCCTAAAACAGCTGCTAAGCCTTCGTATGCCGTTCTGACAACATTATTATATGGATCTTGCTCTTGCAAACTCACGCCAGAAGTCTGACAATGAGTGCGCAAAATCAGCGAAGTATCGTTCTTAGGCGAGAACTCTTTCATTATCGTCGCCCATAAAAAACGTGCGGCTCTCAACTTCGCAATTTCCGTAAAGAAATTCATTCCGACAGCAAAAAAAAAGGACAATCTTCCGGCAAAGTCATCTACATTTAGTCCTGCAGCTATCGCAGCCTTAACATACTCTTTTCCGTCTGCAAGAGTGAAGGCCAATTCCTGAACGATATTAGCACCTGCTTCTTGCATATGGTACCCAGAAATTGAAATTGAATTAAACCGAGGCATTTCCTTACTTGTGTAAGCTATAATATCAGAAACTATTCTCATCGATGGTTCAGGTGGATATATGTATGTATTTCGAACCATAAACTCTTTTAAAATGTCATTTTGTATTGTACCAGTTAAACAATTTTTTGATACTCCTTGCTCTTCTCCAGCCACAATAAAACAAGCCAGAATTGGAATAACAGCTCCATTCATTGTCATTGACACAGACATTTTATTTAAAGGAATTCCATCAAAAAGAGTTTTCATATCCTCTACCGAGTCAATCGCCACCCCTGCTTTACCAACATCACCCACTACTCGATCATGATCACTGTCATATCCGCGATGGGTGGCTAAATCAAAAGCTACTGATATCCCTTTCTGCCCACCCTCTAAATTTTTACGATAAAACGCGTTACTTTCTTCCGCAGTAGAAAACCCCGCATACTGCCTGATTGTCCATGGCCTACCAGTATACATTGTGGCTCGTGGGCCTCTTGTGTACGGGTATATTCCTGGATAGCTGTCCCAATTATCTAGATCAGCAATGTCTGCTTTTGTGTACAGTGGCTTAACTACTATACCTTCCTGCGTTTGCCAAGATAATTCATCCAACTGTCTCGTCTTAAGCTCTTTTTTTGCCAGCTCTTTCCAACGCTCTTCAATATTTTTTTTTGCCACAAAGCCCTCTTATCATTCACTCAAATTCCAAAATCGTTTCATCAACAGCTAAGGAGGAACCCTCAACTACATTAATCGTTTTTACAATACCCTTTTTTTCTGCTTTTAACACATTTTCCATTTTCATTGCTTCAACCACGCACAATTGCTGTCCAACCTCCACTAAATCACCTGCTTTTACAAATATCGCAGAGAGCAGCCCAGGCATAGGACACAAAACTAATTTTGATGTATCCTCTTGAGGTCTCGTAATCATAAATTTTACTAAGTCTGCATGGCGTTTCATAAATACCCTCATCTTAAGCGCAACTTCTCGATATGTGAGAAAAATATTAGCTCCATCAATCTCAACTTTACCTGTAAAATTAAATTTATCAAATTTAGCGCTTATAAGAACTTCGCCGGGTTTCCACGAAAGACTACCCTTCTCATAATGACCATCATCAAAACTCATATGATGCAAGGAACCATCAAAAAATACCTCCAAATCAAATCTTTTCTTATCAGTAAGGATACTCAAATATAAAGACTTACCAGAATTTACAGCCTGAATGTTAAAATCTTGCTTTCGGTTTTCATCTATAAAAAATATGCATGCTGCTAATGCTACACACTTTTTTTCAAACTCTTTTGAAGGTGGGCTATAATTGAAGCCGCAGTCGTAATGATTTGCAATAAAGGAAGTAGTATAGTTACCAGACAAGAATTCAGGATGCTCCAAAACAGCCGAGAGAAATGGTAAATTATGGCCAATACCCGAAATTTGATAGTGATCCAAAGCTAAACGCATCGCTTCTATTGCATCAGCCCTATTTGGCGCCCAAGTACAAAGTTTTGAGATCATTGGGTCATAATAAACAGAAATTTCTCCGCCCTCAAAAACGCCAGTATCATTCCTGACTATTTTTTTGTCTAAAATCTCTTCTTTAGGTGGCCTAAAAGTTTTTAGCCTACCAATTGAGGGCAAAAAGTTTTTAAATGGGTCTTCAGCGTAAATTCGACTTTCAATTGCCCATCCTGTAGGCTCAATCTTTGTCTGGTCTAATTTCAAATTTCTCCCAAAAGACACTTCAATCATCAATTCGACCAAATCGACACCATAGATAAGTTCTGTAACTGGATGCTCTACCTGGAGACGCGTGTTCATCTCTAAAAAGTAAAAGTTTTGATTTTTATCAACAATAAACTCTACGGTTCCAACAGAATTATATCCGACCGCTTTAGCCAACGAAATCGCCTGCTCTCCCATTGCTTTTCTCGCAGAATCACTTAGGAATGGACTAGGTGCCTCTTCCACTACTTTCTGGTTTCTTCGCTGAATGGAACATTCGCGTTCACCAAAAAAAACAAAATTTCCTGCTTTATCTCCTAAAATCTGAATCTCTATGTGATGAGGGTCTGAAACAAATTTTTCAACAAACAGTGTGTCATCTCCAAAACTTTTCAGGGCCTCACTTTTAGAAGCAGCAAAACTTTGGGCAACCTCCTCCTCATTATAAGCTATCCTCATCCCCTTGCCGCCGCCACCCGCAGACGCTTTTATCATTATGGGAAAGCCGATCTCTAATGCAATTTCGAGGGCCCGTTCTTCACTTTCTATCTGACCTAAATATCCAGGGACAGTAGATACCCCAGCTTCAAAAGCCAACTTTTTTGACTTAATTTTGTCTCCCATTACCCGAACAGCGTTTGACGGGGGGCCGACAAACGAAATTCCTTCAGCTTCTAATGCCGAGGGAAACTCTGGATTCTCAGATAGAAAACCATATCCTGGATGCACGGCATTTGAATTTGTCAACTTTGCAGCATCAACTATATTTTGAATTTGTAGATAAGACTCGTTTGAGGGAGCGGCTCCGATACAAACGGACTCATCTGCCAACTGCACATGAAGAGCATTCTTGTCTGCGCTAGAGTAAACCGCTACAGTTTTAATCCCCATTTTCTTAGCTGTTTTTATTACCCTGCAAGCAATCTCTCCTCTGTTAGCAATTAAAATTTTTGAAAACATTTACCCCCTCCAAAGAATTAAGCTCACCACTAAAACAAAAGCGCTTTTCTTCCTAAAAACCCTTTTTATCTGCACAACAAAGAAAAACAAACAACTTAATTAAGTAATTCTGGAAATGTTTTCGAAATATACCTGAAATTTAACTTGAGATAAGCTTCATAATCTTTCGCATTGAAGTCTTCACTGACTGAAACAACCTCTCTGCCCAAAAGCCAACTAAGGCGACCAGCATCAAGACAGCCACGTTGGAATTGATCTTTTCCAAAATACTCGATTAGACACTCCAAAAATACGCGGTCAGCTTTTTTATCAGTTTCCTTCCTATCCCTAAATCTCTCCCTTTTAATTAACTGGGTTGCCCCTTTGGGGTTTGCTCTCCTAATTGTAAACTGAAATTCAGTACCTGGCAATCGAGATGGAAATCCTTTATATTTTTTCATTCTTATGCCTCAAAGGGGAATATTGTCATGCTTTTTCCAAGGATTTTCAAGTTTCTTACCCTTTAATGTTGAAAAAGCTCTAATCACTCTCCTGCGAGTATTACGAGGCATTATTACTTCATCTATGAAACCTTTTTCAGCTGCAACGAAAGGGTTTGCAAACCTATCTTCATAATTTTTTGTTAAAGCTTCAATTCTCTCCGGATCGCTCGCCTCTGCCCGATAAATAATTTCAACGGCTCCTTTCGCTCCCATTACTGCTATCTCGGCTGTAGGCCATGCATAATTAAAATCCCCTCGAAGATGCTTGGATGACATGACGTCATATGCGCCTCCATATGCTTTTCGTGTAATCACGGTAACTTTTGGAACTGTTGCTTCTCCATATGCAAACAGCAGCTTTGCACCGTGCTTAATTACACCACCATATTCTTGAGCGGTACCGGGTAAAAAACCGGGAACGTCAACCAATGTAAGCAGAGGTATTTCGAAAGCATCACAAAATCTAACAAATCTGGCTGCTTTTCTTGAACTATCTATATCCAGGCAACCTGCCAAAACCATTGGCTGGTTTGCAACGAGCCCAACTGTGCATCCATCAAGCCTAATGAAACCTATAATAATATTTTTCGCAAAGTCTTTTTGGATTTCATAAAAATTCCCCTCGTCAGCTAACTTGGCAATAAGTTCCCCCATATCATATGGAGTATTTGGATTATCAGGAATTAAGGTATCTAAACTGGTCTCAGCCCTATCAACCTTATCAAAACTTTTCATTTCAGGAACTTTACCACGATTGTTCAATGGAAGAAAATCAAAAAGCTTTCTAGTCTCTAGCAAAGCTTCTATATCATTTTCGAATGCAGCATCAGCTATTGATGATTTTGTCGTGTGCGTTTTAGCGCCCCCAAGCTCTTCCGCAGAAACCACCTCATTAGTAACCGTTTTTACAACATCAGGTCCGGTCACAAACATATAACTACTATCTTTAACCATAAAAATAAAGTCCGTCATTGCTGGAGAATAAACTGCTCCTCCAGCGCAAGGACCCATTATCACACTTATTTGAGGAACGACGCCCGAAGCCAATACATTTCTCTGAAACACTTCTGCATAACCAGCTAATGATGCTACACCTTCCTGAATTCTAGCACCACCACTATCATTTAAGCCAATCACAGGTGCCCCATTCTGAACAGCCATATCCATGATCTTACATATTTTTTGGGCATGGGTTTCTGATAAGGAACCGCCTAATACGGTAAAGTCTTGGCTAAATACGTAAACTAGCCTACCATTAATTGTACCCCAACCGGTTACAACTCCATCACCGGGAAATTTTTGTTTGCTCATACCAAAGTCAATACATCGATGAGAAACAAACATACCAAATTCTTCAAACGAATTCTCATCGAGTAAAATCTCAAGCCGCTCTCTGGCAGTCAACTTTCCTTTTGCGTGTTGCGACTTTATTCTATCTTTACCACCTCCTAGACGAGCTGCCTCACGGTGTTTTTCTAACTGACTTAATATTTCTTTCACCCGACTTCCTCCAAAAAGCTATGCTTTCTATCAATATCAAAAATGTATGTAAACATACCAGCATTATTTCTTTATCAGTTCAATCTTTGTCCAAAATTTACTCCTAAATTATATAATATGCTTTTTGCTCAGAGCAGTATATGATATTTTTAAAATTTCATTATTTTTCGTTAACTCAACTAATTAAAAAAGGTATACGATGAAATTAGAAGATAGGATTTATTTAAATGCCTCAAAGAAACAAGTTTGGGATGCATTAAACGATGCTCTTACATTGAAAGAGTGTATTCCGGGGTGTTCCTCCCTAACTGGAAGTACTGATGCTGGTTTTGAAGCTGTAGTCTCGCAAAAAATAGGACCCGTAAACGCAACTTTTAGGGGAAATATTAAAATCTCCGATATAGTCTCTGAAACTAGTTACAAAATTAGTGGGGAAGGCAAAGGTGGCGCTGCTGGCTTTGCAAAAGGCAATGCCGTTGTCAAACTAAAAGAAGTGGACGGAAACACAGATTTATTTTATTTTGTTGAAGCGAGGGTAGGTGGGAGACTAGCTCAAATTGGAAGTAGACTGATTGACGGTTTTGCAAAAAAGTTGGCCAAGAAGTTTTTCGAAAATTTCAAAGAACAGCTTGAAGAAAAAAGTAACAATGGATAATCTCGTTAAAAGTTTGCTGAATGTTTTAGATATTAAAATTCATTAATTGTGCCTTGACTAATTAGGCAATTCGCAGTCACACTCTGAATATCGTCATTGTTTTCAAGTGACTCGATTAATTTTATTGTAGATTTGGCAGCCTCTACATCCAACTCTATAAGCACCTGTGGTCGCCATATAAGTTTTCCACTTGATGCCTCACCGAAGAGCGATTCTAGGCCTCCTAGAACAGCATGAAGCTTGTCACTCTTGCAATAAACTGTGTGAAAATCATCATCACTGACTACATCATCAGCGCCAACATCAATAGCTGCATCGAGAATGGAATCGGAGTCGCATTCTTTAACCGAATATATTATTTGGCCAAGTCGATCGAACATAAATGACACAGAGCCTGTTTCTCCTAAACTGCCTCCACTTTTCGCAAAGATCGATCGGACATTAGACGCTGTTCGATTTTTGTTGTCAGTCACCGCTTCTATGACTAGGGCTACTCCATTGACTCCATATCCTTCATACCGAATTTCTTCATAACTCTCCAAGCTACCAATCTCACTTTTCTTGATGGCTCTTTCTATGACATCCTTTGGAACAGAATTTACCTTAGCTTCTTTTATAGCCAGCCTTAATCGAGGGTTCTTATCAGGATCTGGTTCTCCCATTTTTGCTGCAACAGTTATCTCTTTTGATAATTTGGAAAAAAGTTTAGAACGAACTGAGTCCTGACGCCCTTTTCTATGCTGAATGTTTGACCATTTAGAATGTCCTGCCATAAAAACCCCACAAAATTTCTTGCTTGTAATAAAAGTTATCTAATTTAGACTTGAACCATTAAATTTGCACAAATTTACTTTCTTATCTGTTCAATGGGACAACTTTGGACTAAGTGTCCCCCCTGTCTCACAGGATAGGCCTGCTTTGCTAATCCATTGGAATTAACATCCACCACAACACCGCAGATAGTTGCAACGCCCCTAGCAGGTTCAAATCGGCTTCTACTCATACCAGTAACAAATCGTGAAATAGGCTCAACCGGATCCATTCCAATAACGCTATTAAAATCACCGCACATACCCGCATCAGTTTGAAACGCCGTACCCTTTTGCAATATTTGCAAATCTGCAGTTGGCACGTGAGTATGAGTCCCAACCACCAAAGAAGCGCGACCATCTAACCAATGAGCTAACGCCATTTTTTCTGAAGTGGCTTCAGCATGAAAATCAATAATGCTAGCGTCAATTGCCTGCCCCAACCTATATTTCTTAAGAATAGAATCCACTGCAGCAAACGGGTCAGAAAAAGGTTTCTTCATAAAGGCTTGACCAAGAACTTGACATACCAGGATATTTTTACCCCCAACCGTTGTGAAGACCCTGTGACCTCTTCCTGGCGCCATCTTTGCGTAATTGACCGGCCGAATAAGTCGATCCTCATTATCAATGTAACCAATCATTTCTTTTTGATCAAATGCGTGATCACCAAGAGTAATACAATCTGCCCCTGCATCAAAAATTTCTTTGGAATGGACTATGGACAAGCCAACACCAGAGGTCGCATTTTCTCCATTTACAACTGTAAAATCGATGCACCAATCTTTTTTTAACTGAGACAAATATTTAGTGATCGCAAAACGCCCACTTTTTCCAACCACATCGCCTAAAAATAAAATCCTCATAATAAATAGTATTCTCAAATAATTTTCTGTGCAAGCTTTCTAAAACTAAAATAAATCAACTCCATTTTCAGTAGCTATTCCGTCTAACCGCTGATCGAATTTATCTTTTGGCAAATAATCATGCCATCGCTGACTTGCGAAGGAAAGACCTAATGCAAAGATTGAGCGTCTGCTTCGCAAGTTTCCAATCGTTCTATCATAGAAACCACCACCGTAACCTAATCGGTACCCCAAGCTGTCATAGCTCAATAGAGGACAAATGATAACATCAGGAAGTAGAGGCTCCCCATTTTTTGGTATGGGAATACAATATTTTCCTTCAACTAAATCGGTTTTTTCAGTAAAAGATTGGAATGAAAGAGGTTGTCGCTCTTCAACAACCACAGGAACGGCTAAATCATAGCCAGATTTTAGCAGCAAACGAATAAGAGTCGACGTTCCTACTTCACTATTAATGGAGATATATGTTCCAATTTTTAAATATTGCGGCCGACCTACTAAGAATTCAACTACCACTTGCGCAATATCCTTTGACGCACTGGGGCCAACTCTAGCATGCTCCAATTTTCGCATACTTAGCGCCAATTCCCGAATTTTCTTTTTTGTACCTGAAATATCCACTTACTTAAACATTCATTATAATCTAACTCTAAAAAACTTTTGCTTAGTTGTAGCACTAATCTGCGACGAGACCAATTCACCCGTGAAGTTTGTATTCCTCGAAAGCCTGGAAAACCAGGTGGGCGCCAGATACTACGGACCACGATCCAAAGCAGAGCCAGCTCCCTTTCAAGAACTTAAGGCCAACAGGAATAACTTCTTACACAAAGAAACTAGTACTCGTCAGCCTGAATATAAAGAAACTTCACATGAATTGAAAGTCTTGAAATGATTACAACACTTGAGACGCTTTATCCGCTGCAATACGAATTTCTTCAGCTATCTCTAATGCTTCCTCAGGACTGAAATCAAGAGTATACTCTTTTTGTTCTACAACGAAAAACAGCCTAACCATACCACGATCTGTTGAACCTATTTGTAGATCCGCAACATATTCTCTTTGATTGTTAATACCCATTTTAACTCCATTCTCAAAAATTATGTATACTTCACTTAGAATGATAAGCAAGAGGCTAGGTAAATCCTTGCATTTCTACGCAGTCAGATGTAATTGCATATATTATGCCGATGTAGCTCAGTTGGTTAGAGCGCCTGATTGTGGATCAGGAGGTCCCCCGTTCAAGTCGGGGCATCGGTACCATTAGAGCTTTGCATAAGTTTATTCTTTTGCTCGTAACATAAATTCGCAGAAAAAATACAAAATGAAGATATAGATATGCCAAAAATAAATGGAAACGAAATCCGCCCCAATAATATTTTAGAGCACAATAACAGCTTATGGAGTGTTTCCAAGGTTTCGCATGTCAAACCTGGAAAGGGTGGAGCTTTCGCACAGGTCGAACTGAGGAATCTTCGGAACGGTTCAAAACTAAACGAGAGGTTTAGATCAGCTGACAAAGTTGAAAAAATTCGCCTTGAACAAAAAGATCAACAGTTCCTTTATGAGTCAGACAACATGCTAATTTTTATGGACATAGATACATATGAACAAATCGAACTTCCAATCTCTATCTTGGGCGACCGGCGTCCATTTTTGGAAGATGGTATGGTCATACAAATCGAATACTATGAAAATGAACCTCTCAACGCCACACTTGCAGATAAGGTAAAATGCACCGTAGCAGAAACCGAACCTGTCGTTAAAGGTCAGACAGCCACCAATAGCTTCAAACCAGCGATATTAACAAATAAAGTAAAAATTAGTGTTCCACCCTTTATCAGTTCTGGCGAAGACATTATTGTCTCTACTGAAACTCTTGAATATGTGGAACGCGCCAACTAATTTAGGATTGGGGACATAATCTATGAGCCAAGCAAGTGCCAACCTAAATATAATGATTAAGGCTGCAAGACGAGCATCCAGAGGCCTGTTACGAGACTTCAGTGAAGTTGAAAACCTTCAAGTCTCTTCAAAATCTCTTGGTGACTTTGTTTCAAAAGCAGACATCAAGGCCGAGCAAATAATCAAAAAAGAACTTATGGAGGCTCGTCCCAACTATGGTTGGATTGGCGAAGAAAGCATTGAAGTATTTGGCAACGATCCTACTAGACGCTGGATAGTTGATCCATTAGACGGTACCACAAACTTTTTGCACGGAATACCCCATTGGGCAGTTTCTATTGCTCTAGAGTACAAAAATGAAATTGTCACAGCCGTAATTTATGATCCTATAAATGACGAAATGTTTACAGCCGAAAAAGGAGAAGGTGCTTGGCTTAATGATAAGCGAATGCGGGTCTCTGATCGAAAAGAAATTAGTAAAATGCTATTCGGCACTGGCATGCCATTTGCACAGCGCCCTGGCCTGCAGGAAACACTTTCTGAATTGAACAAATTAATGCCAAAATGTGCAGGAATTAGAAGAAACGGTTCCGCTGCTCTGGATCTTGCTTATGTGGCTTCAGGACGACTTGACGGATATTGGGAAAGAGGCTTAAAGATTTGGGACATCGCTGCTGGAATACTCCTTGTAAAAGAATCAGGTGGACTGATCGAGGGTTTGAGTAGCAAAGAAAACCCTCTACGCTCGGGTGAACTAATCTGCGGAAACAATTTATGCTTTACTAGTTTCTCAGAAATATTACGTTCTTAAAGGAAAGTCTTTAGAAAATATAGCTTAGATTTACCGCAACTAAGTTCTTTCCCAGCAAATTTAAATTTTAAATGTGCGATAGCTTTGTCTGCTGCCTGCGAAAATATAGTCCCAACTGTTGTTCCATTACAAAAAATTTCCGTTCCAATTTCAACTTTTTGTCCTTCAATGGTTACAACCACGAGGCCTTTTTTAAGCGTACTTTTATGTCTCATCCGCGCCGTAACTTCTTGTCCTACAAAACAACCTTTTTTGAAATCTACTCCAGCTAATCTCTCAAACCCTGCTTCCAAAATATATGTCTTCTCCTCTAGTAATTCTAAACCAGATTCTGGAATACAGTTTTCAATTCTCACGAAATTATATTCTTCGTCAGTCCACCCATGTGACCGAAGCATGGGCGTATCGGCATAAGTATAAGTTCTCCAACCCAATTTGAGATGCCGAGGATCTTTAAATGAGCGACTAGCCCCCTGTTGCGATAGAAAAACATTCGCCTCTATGAATTGTATATCGACGTCCGACCTAAGCCTGTACATCATCAACCTTTGCATAAGTTTACTAGCAAATTGACTTTTTACATCTATATGAAAGCACTGGTCTGAGACTGTCTGAATAAAAAAATCAAAAAGGTATTTGCCTTGAGGGTTCAGTAAAGCCGCATAAGTCAATTCTTTTTTACTTTTAGAGATACTGTTAGATATTAAGCTTTCTAAAAAAGTTCTGGAATCACTCCCTTTCACGGCTACCAGTTTGCGATTGGAATCAATAAAGCCTTTATCTGGATAAAGATTTTTATGTCTTTCCATTTAAAATTCTCCATACCTTTGAACCTACTATTTGCGTTTACGGCATAACTTACTTTATCCTACCAAATTCTTGAGTAGTCAACTTTTCATCTTCAATCAGTGTGATTAGAATCTGAAGATAGTAACTGTGCATTTGCAAGTTCAGTGTATGCCCCATTTTTTTTAATAAGCTCATCATGTACCCCTGATTCTAGAATTACACCATTTTTTACTACAAGAATGTTCTCTGCATTAGCAATCGTAGATATCCTATGAGCAATTATCAGTGTTGTTTTCCCTTCTGATAGTCTGGATAGTGCCGATTGAACCAAGAGTTCAGATTTTGAGTCTAGCGCTGAAGTGGGCTCATCCAGTAAAAGAACAGGAGTGTCACGTAACATCGCTCTTGCAATTAAGATGCGTTGTCTTTGGCCTCCAGAGAGATTAGCTCCGCGAGGCCCCACAAATGTCTCTATACCATTCGGTAATTCATTAACAAATTCAGATACTAACGAAGCTTTAACAACTTTTTCAACCTCTTTAATAGTTGCATCAAGTTTCCCAACGAGAATATTTGATCTTATTGAATCATCAAACAATAAACTCTCTTGACTAACTACAGATATTAGACTTCGTAGATCAGTCAAACTTAAATCAAAAATACCAGTTTCGTTAAACCTTATCAGACCGTTGCTTGGTTCTATCAGGCGAGAAATTAAATTAAAAATCGTAGTTTTTCCTGCTCCTGACCGACCTACTATTGCGGTAGTAGTTCCTGCATTTGAGTTAAATGAAAGGTTATTCAAGATTCTTTTTTTTCCGTAGAAAAAATTAACATTGTTGAAACTGAGGTTAACTCCTTTTTGAAAAGACTGAAGAGGTAAATGTCCACTTCTTTTTTTACTTTCAATTGTTGGCCGATTTACGAAAATATTATAAATGCGGTCAATACTTGCAAAAACGACTTGCGCATTTCCTGAAATATTACTGAGTCGTCGCAAAGGTTCAAAAATAAGAGCCATAGCAGTAAAAAAACTCATAAATTCGCCTATCGTTTTTTCTCCTGAAATTATTTCACTACCTCCGTAAAACATGACACCAAAAAAGCCAATGGCTGCGATTATATCAATCATTGCTGGCATTGCTGCTGTTCCAGCATCAATACGGAACTTCGCTTTACGCATAGATTCAAGCGTTTTCTCAAAACGCCCTAGTTCATGAGTTTCAATTGCATTCAGTTTAATTTCCTTTATACCGTGGAATATTTCATCTAACCTTACGCTTAAAAGCGCTTCAATGGCTCTACTTTTTGATGCAATTCTTCTAATCCAAAATTGTAAAAATAGGATTGGAACTATCAAGATAGGAGTAGCAATAAAGGCAATCACCGCCCACCTCCAATCAATAATAAAGGCTACCGCCAGAAGCGAGATTAATGAGATACCATCTCTACCAAGTGCCATAAGAATAACCGTCGACATATCTGTAATTTTCTGAGTATCTACCCGCACTCTCTCAATTAATAATCCCGGTGGATTTTTGTAAAAATATTGTGAGTCCAGTGTTAAAAGATGTGTTGTTAAATTTAGCTGTAACTGTTTATTAACTTTTTGTGCAGCATGAGAAGTCAGCAGCCCCTGAATAAAACCACTGATTGCTCTCAAAGAGAAGATTGAAAAAATACCAAGACCAACAAGTATTATGTTTTTTGTGTTGCCTGATAAAAATACACTATCAAAAAGGGATTTTACAGAGTAGGACAGCAAGCCCATCATACCTCCCTCTATAGCCATAAAAACTAAAGCAAAAAAAAGTATTACTGCATTCTGTCTTACATAACCTTTCCAAAACCAAATGAAAAGTATCCTATTGGGTGTTACTCGTTTGGTACCCTCCTGATATCTGTCGTTAGTATTATCTAACCTCATCGAGGAATTGTTAGCCACGGCATATTCTTTCTAAAATCACTGAATTCTATAGTAAGCCTTTGAACGTCGTAGTTCTTCTCGACCCAATCTTTAAAGCAAATACCATCAAATTCGAAAGCTTTGCGATACTGCATAAAAATAAAATCTAGAATTCCCGCCTTCCAACCTCCAATATGAAGATATTTAAAGGAGAGCTGCATTTGAGCTTGCCTAATTGGACTATGCATTATGTATAGATAATATAGTGCTGAACCCAAGCCCGCCCTATCGGCTCCGGATTTACAATGCATCAAAAAAGGTTTCCGGATATTTTTAAAGATTGTTTCCAGTCCCAAGATCGCCTCCTTGCTTGGAAGTTTAGTAGCGAAGAGTGGATAATTTATTAATTCAATATCATATTTATTGCAGGCTTCAAGCTCAAGAAAATAAGCTCCCTGATTCGTCTCTCCTCTAAAATTAAGAATTGATTTCAAACCCCTTTTAGACCACATTTCAATGCGTTTTGGTGAAGGCTGATTAGCACGATATACTCCGTCAGCTATTTTATAATCATTATGATATAGTTTTCGCAAGAATTCGTGATCCATCCAAAAGGAATGGCGGATCGCTGATATACGCTTATTGCGAGTGTTAAGGCCTCCTTCCAGAGACAGTCTCCAATTATAATCAAATTTCTCAAATTTTTGTTTTAAATTTTTCACTTGGTAGCCTTACTTGCTGCGCTCAAAAAATTTTGGAAAAAGTTACCTAGTTCTGTTTCTGTTGACACCGTTACCCTAATGCATCTGTCGTGAGGAGAAACAGTCGGCATTCTTAGGAAATATCCTTTTTGTCCCATTAACTCCAATATGTTTTGTGCATAGTCTCTGCCTGAGCCACAATCAATAGTTACGAAATTCGTTTGAGACTCTATCGCCTGCAATCCGCAAGTTGCACAAAATTCATATATTTGAGACCTTGCTCTTTTTGTGAGCTCAATGATCTTAGTCAAGTAACTTTGATCACTAAGAGCAGCGATTGCAGCCTCTTGAGCAATAAGGTTTACCCCAAAATGGTTGCGAATTTTATTTACAGAACTTATTAAAGTTTTTTCAGCAATTGCATACCCTACTCTGGCTCCTGCAAGTCCGTAAGCTTTAGAAAACGTGCGGAGCCTTACAACTTGTGGGTGATCAAACGGGATATATGGCCGTAAATTAGGGCTGAGAAAATCAATGTAAGCCTCATCAAGAAGTAGCAATGCGTTTTGTGGCAGCCCCCAAATCATTGCTTCAATTGCCGATGCAGAGTTGAACGTTCCCATTGGATTATTCGGGTTGGAAACATAAATTATTGATGCGTCAGTTCTCTCTGCAACGCTATTAAGAGATAAAAGATCTTCAAAATTTCCTGAATAAGGAACTTCCAACAACTTGCCACCGAAGCCTCTCACATGGTAGTTAAAAGTAGGATATGAACCCAGAGAGGTAACACAGACGCTATTTTTTTCAGCAATACATTGAATTATATTAAGTAAAAGCCCGTCAATTCCCTCGCCAACTACAATATTTTCAATTGGAATCTTATGATGCTCTGCAATCGCACTTCGAAGCGCATAGTTTTCCGGATCTCCATACTTCCAGATCTCAGTTGAGCTATTTTGTATCGCAGCTATCGCTTTTGGAGATGGTCCAAATACGTTTTCATTAGCACCCAGTCGAGCGACAAATTTTTTGCCTCTATGCCTTTCCTGAGCCTCCGGACCTATAAAAGGCAAGGTATCGGTGAGTTCGCTAAGAATTGAAGAATATTTGAGAGCCATTGTGGTTATCCTATGCTATTTATTCTATCTTTTGCCTGGTTTAATTTAAAAACGTTATTCTTTATCTCAATGAGTCGGTCATCACAATCTCTGATAACCTCTTGCGGAGCATTAGCGAGAAAACTCTTATTTTGTAACTTTCTTTCCAGAGTATCGATTTCACTCTCAAATTTTACTAAAAGCTTTGAAAGCCGGGTATTTTCCGCTGAGACATCAATAAAATCTTTGACCTGCAGATAAAACTCGCCACCCTCCACAGATATGGTCACAGCTCCTTCAGGGGCCTCATCCACAAGTTCAACGCTCGATATCCGAGAAAGCCTTCTTACGAGTACTTGATTTGACTGAAAAGCTAGGGCACCAACGTTCTCTAACTCCTTATGAAACAATATGACATGTTCTTTCGGAGGTATTCCCATCTCTACCCGTATTGATCTTACTTCCTCAATCAGATTGATTACCCAATCAATTTCCTTTTTTGCCTTTTTATCAACTAACTCGTTCAAACAGTAGTCTGGCCAATCAGTGTGGACGAGTAATTTTGGCCTTTTTGCGATAACATTCCAAAGCTCTTCTGTTATAAAGGGCATTATTGGATGAAGAATAATTAGGCATTGATCCAACGCCCAAGCCATAGTTTTTCTCGTTTCATTCTTGATTTTGTCATCTTCTAGCTCAAATAACGGTTTAGAAAACTCAAGATACCAGTCACAAAAACGTCCCCAAATGTGTGCATATGCACAGGCGGCAGCATCGTTAAACCGGTATGAGGATAATGCCTCGTCAAATTTTTCCTTAAAATGCACAGTCTCGGAAATAATCCATTTGTTTAAAGGGACTCGTACCAGGCTAGGATCGAAATGTTCGCAAGGCGTACAGGAATTCATTTCCGCATATCGAGCTGCATTCCACAATTTGGTACCAAAATTACGATATCCTGCAATTCTGTTAGCCGACAATTTCAAATCTCTGCCCATTGCAGCCATTGCAGCTAGCGTAAATCTTACTGAGTCGGCTCCATATTGGTCAATTAAAGTAAGCGGGTCAAGAATATTGCCTTTAGATTTCGACATCTTTTTTCCTTTCTCGTCTCTAACTAATGCATGGACATAAACAACTTCAAACGGAACTTCCTTCACCACTTCCAATTGCATCATCATCATTCGGGCAACCCAGAAAAATATTATATCAAAGCCAGTTATTAACACTGTAGTGGGAAAATATTTCTGTAACTCAACAGTGTTTTCAGGCCAGCCCAAAGTTCCAATCGGCCATAGACCTGACGAGAACCAGGTGTCCAAAACATCAGGGTCTTGAGTAAGCTCAACGTTCCCAGCCATTATTCTCGCCTCTTTCTCTGAAGAAGCGCAAAACTCGTTCCCCGCCTTATCATACCAGACAGGAATCTGATGTCCCCACCATAATTGTCGCGAAATACACCATGGCTCAATATTCTCCAACCAATGAAAATAAACCTTCGCATGCTGTTCTGGAAAAATCTTAGTTCTACCATCTTTAACAGCACTTAGTGCAGAACCAACTATTTTTTTTGTATCAACAAACCATTGGAGGGTTAACATCGGTTCTATTGCAACTCCAGAACGATCACCATGAGGAACCATATGCGGTTCTGGATCAACTCCTTCTAACCAACCATGCAAACTTGCCAATTGAATTAATTGTTTCCTCGCATCATATCTATCTAGACCATCAAGAGCCAAAATTTCTGAAGAAGGCTTACTTTCAAACAGAAAATCTTTGTTCTCGTTCAACATAATTGAAGCAGTCTCATTGAGAATGTTTATTGATCTTAAGTTTTTACGTCTTCCAACTTCATAATCATTAAAATCATGTGCTGGTGTGATCTTCACTACTCCAGTACCTTTGTTTGGGTCGGCATGGATATCCGCCACTATTGGTATCAATCTATTAACCATAGGAAGAACGACGTTCTTTCCTATCAGACTCCTATATCTAGCGTCTTCAGGATTGACAGCAACCCCAGTATCCCCAAGCATCGTCTCTGGTCTGGTCGTGGCTACAACAAGAAAATTTCGTTCCTCCATCGAAATGATTTTTCCATTGTCATCAACCTCTGTAGGGTATTCATAAGTTTCACCCTCCTCAAGAAAATATTTAAATCTCCAGAGTGAGCCCTTTATTTCAACCTGTTCTACCTCTAAATCAGAAATTGCCGTCTTAAAATGTGGATCCCAATTTACGAGTCGTTTCCCTCGATAAATGATCCCTTTCTGATATAGCTCCACAAAAACTTTTATAACTGCCTCCTGAAAGCCTGGATCCATGGTGAATCTATTTCGATCCCAGTCACACGATGCTCCAAGTCTTTTCAACTGCTCAATTATAATACTACCCGACTGCTCTTTCCATTCCCAAACAGCTTGAAGAAACCGATCTCTGCCAAGAACTTCTCTATCAGGTTTTCCTTCTTTTTTTAATTCTCTTTCCACAACCATTTGGGTAGCTATTCCTGCATGGTCTTGCCCAGGCTGCCATAAGGTATCAAATCCTCTCATACGATGCCACCGGATTAGAATGTCTTGCAAAGTATTATTAAAAGCGTGGCCCATATGCAAACTTCCAGTTACATTTGGAGGCGGTATCATTATTGAAAACGCCTTCGCATCTTTTTTTGCATTAACACCAGCCTTAAAAGCTTTCTTTTTTTCCCATTCTTTAATCCATCTAATTTCACTTACACTTGCATCAAAATTCTTTTCCATGTCCTATCATGCTCCAATTAATTGGTAGTCATCACAAGTTTTTTCTTGCTCACATACTGATATAAAAGTTATTCTACACACTAACAATGAATATTTTTATTAATAAATATAGAAAATCTGCCTTTAGTAACTGCAAAAAATTTGTTTGTAACTAAGCTATTTGTAAGCTAAATCGTAACGACATTTGATGAAGGAATTGTGAATGAAGAGATTTGGGATTAGTCAATCGGTTCGACGAAAAGAAGATTATCGGTTTCTGAAAGGTGAGGGTAAATACGTCGATGATATATCTCCAAGTGGGACAGCTCATATGGTGTTTTTAAGGTCTCCATTAGCCCATGCTAAAATTGTAAAGTTGGAAACTTTTAGTGCTCAAAATATGGAAGGTGTACTAAAAATTTTTACAGCACGAGATTTAGATAATAAATTAGATAACTCAATGGATTTTTCAGTTATCACAAATAAAGACGGAAATAAAGCAGCTGCACCTACGCGACCAATTTTAGCGGATAAAAAGGTATGTTTTGTTGGAGAGGCTATTGCTGCCATCGTGGCAACCTCAAAGAAATTTGCCCTTAATGCAATAGAAGCTATCGAATATGAGTTGGATGAAATAGACGTTCATATTAAAACAGAGGTTGGTGGATCAGTAATCCACCAAGAGGCACAAAACAACGTTGCAGTAGATTGGTGCTATGGATCAGAAACAAATATCGAGCATATATTTGAAAAGGCTGAGCATAAGGTAAAGCTACGTATTGAAGATAATCGAGTATTTGCAAATCCAATTGAAACAAGGGGCTGCTTTGCTGAGTTTGAAAATAATAAATTACACTTGTGCTTTAACGGTCAAGGTGTTTGGGGCACTAGAAAAGCGCTGGCAAAAAAACTCCACATGAAAAAAGAGCAAGTTCGTATTACTAACCCAGATGTTGGCGGGGGGTTTGGAATGAAGGGTTTTGATTATCCAGAATACTTTATGGTTGCCCTTGCAGCAAAAGAATTAAAACTCTCAGTTAAATGGATTTCAGAGCGTGGAGAAGGATTATTAACAGATAACGGTGGACGAGACCTGGTTACTGATGCCGAAGCTTCTTTCGACAAAAACTATAAAATTACTGGGATAAAAATTGATACAATATGTAACCTTGGTGCATATAATTCAGGCTACGGTCAATTCATTCAAACCGAACTTGCTTTAAAAGTTTTGACTGGAGTGTATGACATAAAGAACGTATTTTTTTCAGTTAAAGGCGTTTTTACCAACTCTTGCCCGGTCGACGCATATCGTGGAGCCGGCAGGCCCGAGGCGATATATATTATCGAAAGACTTATGGATTATGCTAGCAAAAAATTAGAGTGTAATCATATTGACCTTAGACGTAAAAACTTGATCAAGAGTCACTTATTTCCTTACACAACGGCTTCAGGCGAAACATACGATGTCGGTGATTTTGATAGATTATTGGATCGAGCGATAAAAGAGTCTGATGTGGATGGTTTCAAAGAGAGAAAAAATCAGAGTAGGATAAAAGGAAAACTCCGAGGATTAGGCTTGTGCTATTATATCGAATCTATTTTAGGAGATCAGAATGAGACAACAAAAATAGAATTTGCGAATGAGGAAAATATAAATTTATATGTTGGTACTCAATCAAATGGTCAAGGACACGAAACAGTATTTGCGCAAATATTACACGAAAGAACTGGCTTAAACTTCGATCAAATTACTTTAATTCAGGGAGATACAGAGCTGGTTGAAAAAGGTGGCGGAACTGGCGGTTCTAGATCAGTAACAATGCAGGGCAATTCTATAAATTCTACTGCAGACATAATGATTACAAAGTTTAAGAATTTTGCTCGCGACATTTTAAAAACTAATGAGGAGATAAAGTTTAAAGAAGGGATTTTTTACGTTGATGGAACAAAGAAAAAAATATCTTTTCCAGCTCTTATTAAGGAAGCGTGTTCACAAAAACTTACCGATTTACTAGTAACAGAATATGAAAATACTGTACCGGGACGCTCATATCCATACGG
>MDTB01056143.1_pt1 | contig 39485 bp, 36 predicted proteins | sample 811161 | NCBI WGS metagenome assembly MDTB01 (sample SAMN05326650, study PRJNA326480) | marine metagenome | isolation source: seawater | place: Mediterranean Sea | collected 2009 | reverse complement strand
ATTTTTTGATTATTTGATTGATAAGGATAAAACATCATACTATTAAAATATAATATGACAACTTCGTTGATTTACATCTCTCCTTCAAATCGATAGAGTCATTAAATAATATGGAAATTATCTATCAAAATTTTAACAAAAAGCAGAAGGTCCGTGAGATTAATTGTTCATCTTCATTTTTTAGTATTATTTTTGATTTTGTTATTTAGCTGCATGAATAAAATCATTTTCTCTTTAGGATTGGTACTTTGTTCCCTCCAGGTCAAAAGTCAAAGCTTTTTGACTTGGAAGCTCAATGATCGCTATTTCAGTGTGGCTGTAGGGTCTGGACAAACCAAGTACATCGGGGAACTCAATGCTGAAAACAAGCGTCAAACTGATTTCTCTCATGGCACCTTGGCCATTGAAGCAAGATTATGGAGCCACCTCAGTGCTCGACTTTCTGCAGGATTTTACCAATTGCGTGGGGATGATGAAAAAGCTCCCGACGGTAGTTTTGAAAAAGAGCGAAACCTCTCCTTCACTTCAAATAACTGGGAGCTCAACATGCAGAGCATTTTTTTTATTCGACCTTATGCAGGTAACTATGATCAAAGATGGAAAATTGATCCCTATCTCAGTTTTGGTTTTGGAATGACCACCTTAGACCCATTTACCTATCTTCAGATCCAAGAAAATGGAGAAGAGATCAATGCTAAATTTTCCCTTAGGGATTATCAAACCGAACATGTCGCTTACGATCCCCTTACTTTCATTATCCCAGCCGGCGTAGGGGTTAAGATGAAAATTACGCCTTTCCTTAACTTTAATTTTGAACTTGCCTATCGATATACATTCACAGATTATCTTGATGATGTTTCGGGGAGCTTTCCTTCATTTACGGATAACAGCTCTATCCAATCTAAGTTATCAAATCGAAGAAGAGAACAATTCCTAGAAAATGAAGAAGCCTGGGAAAGCTTGGATGCAGGATTCAGTAGAGGAAATTCAAATAATAACGATCAATATCTGTTTTTTTCTATCCAAATAGAAGCTTTTCTGCCCGTTGGTAAAGGAGAAATGTTTAAAAGATCTTAAAAAAAGAACATCGCTTTCCTTTTAAACTTGCAAGAAGTTATTTGTTAAAAAAAAATAAGGTAGAATAAATAATAAAACATACATTTGAACCTAGACAATAACTTTGTGAAATTTATAAGTTTTTTTCTTTCTTTCTTGGTCACTACTTCCTTTATCGCCTTACTCAATAGGCCTTTTGATAATATCCCTCCAATTGGGAAATTATTAAGTCCGCATCAAGGTTTTTGGAAAAATAGTGAAAAAGAAGCGATCAGTCTGGATCAATCCATTAAATTGATCGAGCTTAAAGAGGCAGTGACCGTCCAGTTTGATGAGTTGCTCATTCCCCACATCAACGCAAAAAATATTGAAGATTTGTACATGACTCAAGGTTATGTAACCGCTTATCATCGACTTTGGCAAATGGATTTTTATGCCCGCGTAGTGATGGGCAGGTTGTCAGAAGTAGTGGGTATAAAAGCACTTGGATACGACCGACTGCAAAGGCGATTGGGTCTCAAGGATATGACCTTAAAACTTCATGATGGGCTCATGAAAGATGCTTACTATGCCAGCATTATTTCAGCCTACACCAATGGAGTGAATGCCTATATAGCATCTTTATCTCGAGGTGATTACCCTATTGAATTCAAACTACTCAACTATGAACCTGAAAAATGGACCTCCGTAAAAACATGTATGGCTTATGCCCTATTGGCAAGTACACTTTCCAGGAGTGAAGCAGATATAGAGCATACCAACTTTCGTAAAATGTTTGGTGAGGATCTTTTTAATGTTTTGTTTCCTGAGCCTGACGGAACGTCAGCCCCCGTAATACCGAGAGATACTCATTTTGATTTCGAACCCATGAGCCAACCACAAAAACCTGAAAAATTCGAAGCACAATATATTGTCAATGAATCTATTAGTAAACAAAATCCCTTAAACGGAAGTAATAACTTTGCCATAGACAGTACCAAAAGTAAATCAGGTCATGCAATATTGGCCAATGAACCGGACCTTGAGCTCACGGCTCCCTCGATTTGGTATGCCAGCCATTTGACCAGTCCTGATATCAATGTCATGGGGGTAACCGTGCCGGGTACACCGGTCATATTGATTGGTTTTAATGACTCTATTTCATGGGGGGTAACGAACTCTCCACGGGATCAAGTAGATTGGTTTTCAGTAACCTTCAAAGATGCCTCACGCAAAGAATATTTGTACAACAACCAATGGTTCAAAACAGAACAAATTCTTGAGGAAATTGTAATTAAAAATGCAGAGAACTTTATCGATACCATCATTAGGGTGCATCATGGACCTATTGTATATGATCGAGATTATTTGAGCAATCATGAAAAAGTAAATTTAGCCATGCGCTGGATCGCCCATGACGAATCAACCACATTTAAAGCCCTATTTCATTTTAATAAAGCAAATAATTATTTTGAATTTGTTGAGGGACTCCGTTTCTTCTCAGGCCCTCCTCAAAACATAATATATAGTGATACAAAAGGTAATATAGCTCTCAATCTACCCGGCAAGTTTCCCATAAAATTTTCGGGTCAAGGAAAGTTTATTTTAGATGGATCCGATCCAGATTCAGAATGGAAAAAATATATTCCCTTTGATCATAGACTCGAAAGATATAATCATCCTCAAGGATTTTTGAGCTCGGCCAATCAATTCCCTGTAGACCGCACCACCTATCCTTATTATGTTTATTCACATCAATTTGAAAATTATAGGAATAGAAGGGTGAATGACCGACTCATAACCATGCAAAATATTGAACCTGAAGACCTAATGAGTTTACAAAATGATAATTTCAATTACACAGCTTCTGAGATTTTACCTTATCTGTTGTCACAATTAGATACGCTCTCACTCAATAAGGATCAAAATAAATTCTTTGATGAGTTACAAAATTGGGATTATTTTAATCAGCCTAATTTAAAGGCGCCTACTAATTTTGAATTATGGTCAGATATCTTGTGGGATCAATTGTGGGATGAATTTGATACAATGTCATTTGCTGTCAATAAACCTGATATCTACACCACCTCTCAATTAATTATTTCAGATAGTCTCGTTGGATTTTCGGATCGCCTGAGTACGCCTGAAAAAGAAACTACTTCCGATTTAATTAATTATGCTTTTAACACCGCAGTAGATTCTCTTAATGCGTGGTCAAGTATTAATGGCAAGAATCACTCTTGGAATGAGTTTAAGGGAACTGAGGTCAATCATCTGATCAGTCACTTCACCTCATTTCATTCAAAAAATATTTCTGTTGGGGGCAACCATAATATTGTAAATGCGGCAAGCAAGAATCATGGTCCCTCTTGGCGTATGGTCGTTGAAATGGATCCGCAAGGTATCAATGCTTACGGGGTTTATCCAGGTAGCCAAACGGGTAATCCAGGCAATCCGACGTATGGACATATGATCACACCCTGGGCTGAAGGGAAATACTATAATTTGAAATTTGGTCAAAATAAATTGCTGGCAGGAGATATTCTCTATGAAATTCAATTAACACCCTAAGAATGAAATTTATCATCAAAATTTTCCTGATGGGTATCTTATCCTATCTACTCCCTCTTTATTTTTCATGGTGGAGCATAGCCTTGGGAGCTGGACTGATTAGCTTATTGATTCGGGGAAGTAATTTTAATAGTTTCAATGGCGGAGTCATCGCGGGTGGCCTCGTATGGTTTTATCTCTCCTTTACAATAGATAATGCTACCAACTCCCTTCTATCAGAAAAAATTGCACTGCTCGTGAATTTGAAGGACTCAATTTGGTTGATTTATGCCAGTACACTTATTGGAGCCCTAGTCACTGGGTTTGGTTCCTTGACTGGTAGTTTATTACGATCTATTCTTTCTCCAAAGAAGACATCAAGAAACGACTATGTCTCTTAATCTTAGACTGATCACTGTAAATATTCTGGCTGGATTAGCTGTTTTTTAATTGTTTTAATCCATTTCACAAATGACATATCATTTATCTTAATTCTAAATCAATCCTGATCATCAGTTAAGTTTAAGAGTGATATTAAATGGAATACCACTCAAAATTGATGTATCACCAATAACTGGTTTATTTTTTAATAAATTCCGTTATTATAGATTTCATATACTAATTATTTAACTAGATTTACACCCGATTAAAACAAATTTAAGCGTGCGATTTTCGGGGTGTAGCACAGTCCGGTAGTGTACCTGGTTTGGGACCAGGGGGTCGTAGGTTCGAATCCTGCCACCCCGACAGAAGTAGAGTAAAATCGCAAAAGTCTTTCATTTTAAAACAATGGAAGGCTTTTTTTATGTTCTTGTTTTTTTTGGACCCATCCGACTCTAGCAAGATCTTCGATCAATAATACTATTGACCATTTCATCTCAAACAATATTAGAGCTTCCGATCATTTGACCTATTTGAATCAACAACATTTCACATACAATAAAAGCCAAGCTTGACTGACATTGATAGGTTCTTAGAAGAGATCATTGAAAAGAAAAAGCACCAAGATAAGAGGCCAACCCCAATCCTTACTTATCCCTATAAAATTTCTCGCCTCCTTAGGTTTTCTCTGATACAGGAAACTTCGTATAGGAATTAAAAATTCTGTTCAATCAAATCCAAATAAGGAGCCTTACCTACAAAAAGATTCTTTTCCATCCATCTTTTACTACTCACATTCTGATGTCTATGAGTGAGCGCATTGTTAATCACAATCCTAATCATCCTCGAACAAATGTCTATCCTTCATTGAAAATTTCAGATCAAAAATAACATCCTATAAACAGCTGAAAATTATTATTGGCCAGGCCCACTGTTAAAAAATAAATATACATCCAACAAGCTATTTTACTCCCTTTTTATCATTAACTTTCTCATGTAAAATTACGGTCAATTTCTTTGAAGTCAAAAAATCATGAACCTTATCACAGGCTCCTCTTTAATCTTCTTCTGCTTCTCTTTTATAGTCCCACAAGTAAAACTATCTGCACAGACTCAACGGAAAATAGAATTTCCTGATCTACCTAATTATCAAACCCTTATTTCGGATTTACATCAGCATACCGTATTTTCTGATGGCAGTGTATGGCCAGATATTAGGGTAAAAGAAGCCCTCTTTGATGGTGTCGATGTTATCGCTCTTACCGAACATCTCGAATACCAACCCCATTGGGAGGATTTACCCCACAAGGATCGAAATCGTTCTTACGAATTAGCAAAAGAATATGCCAAGAACTATGACCTCATTGTCATTCATGGGGCAGAAATAACTCGTGATCTACCCCCTGGGCACAGCAATGCCTTATTTATCGAAGATGCCAATCAGCTGGTTCATGATGATTATATAGAAACCTTTCGAGAGGCCAAAAAACAAGGTGCTTTCATCTTTTGGAACCATCCCAATTGGATAGGTCAGAATACACAGGGCATTACCGAGTTATCACCCATTCATGAAGCATTAATGAAAGAAGGGTTACTTCATGGGATTGAGGTAACTAACGAAAATACCTTCGCCGATCAAGCACTAATCATAGCCAATGAACATGAATTAACCATTTTAGGGACTTCAGATATTCATGAATTGATTGATTGGCTATTTGATATTCCAGGAGGAGGCCATAGACCTGTAACCTTAGTTTTCGCAAAAGAACGTTCAGAGTTGGGTGTCAAAGAAGCCTTGTTTGAGGGCAGGACGGTCGCCTGGTATCAGAATAGTCTCATTGGTCAAGAAAAATACCTCATTCCTTTAATTGAGTCTTCTTTAGTTGTCGATACCGCTTATTATCAAATGTATGGAAATAAGGAAACTCAAATTGCTAATGTCGTCATTTTCAATCATTCGGACGCGACCTATTTACTCAATAACGAATCTGATTTTTCTTTTTATCACGCAACGGAAATAATCGAATTAAATCCCCAAACCAGCACCACCTTGTCGGTCAAAACAATTGAATCATTAAGCTCATTTGAGTTAAATTTTGAAGTTTTAAATGCTATTTATGCCAAAAAAATGCATCCTAAAATCAGGCTTGAAATTAATATTAAACCTTAATCTGAACCAACTTTTAAAAACCCATCGCCGTTAATGTAAAAGAACATTGTTTTTGTACAATCCATAATAGTTTTGCGCTGAATGAAAAAAATTACGCTTCAGTTCTTTCTCAGCTTATTTCTAGTCCAATCGATTAGTTCCCAAAATTTCGCTTCCCAAACAAATACCCTTAACATTAAAAAAACCTCAGAAAAAATAATTTTAGATGGAATACTCGATGAAATGGCATGGAAGCAAAGTGATTCTGCCTATAATTTTACGCAAAATTTTCCTTCAGATACCTCTTTGGCCCTAGCTCAAACGGTAGTGTATATCCGCTATGATGACCAGAACATCTATATAGGGGCCAAATTATACAATGCATCGGGGCCCAGGAAATATGTCACTACTTCCTTAAGAAGGGATTTTCGCGGTGAAGGAAATGATAGCTTTTCTGTAATATTTGATCCTTTTCAAGACAAAACCAATGGCACCATATTTGGAATTAATCCTTTTGGGGTCAGAAGGGAAGGTTTCATCTCAAATGGAGGTTCTGGCAGAGATACTTATAATTTTGATTGGGATAATAAGTGGGATGGCGCTTCAAAAGTTTATGATGGATACTGGACGGTCGAAATGGCTATTCCTTTCAGCACGTTACGTTACAATGAAAATCAAAAGGAATGGAATATCAATTTTTATAGGATAGATAGCAAAACTACTGAGAAGTCCTCATGGTCATATATACCGAGAAATTTATCCATTGGAAATATGGCAAGTAATCAAAAACTTATTTGGGATGTCCCCACCAAGAAAACGGGAGCCAACATATCTGTAATTCCATTTATCACCTCAGGGGTTAGTAAAGATTTTTTTAATAATAAAGAAGTTAACTATTCAAGAAACATTGGATTTGATATGAAATATGGTATCAGCTCTGGCCTGAATCTAGATCTCACTGTAAATCCAGATTTTTCTCAAGTTGAAGTAGATGACCAGGTGACCAACCTTGATCGGTTCGAAATTTTTTTTCCAGAAAAAAGACAATTTTTTCTGGAAAACGCTGACCTTTTCGCCAATAATGGTAACCGAAATACCCGACCTTTCTTTTCAAGAAGAATTGGCATTGCCACTGATACCGCTACCGGCCTAGCCCTACAAAATCCCATCACTTATGGACTCAGATTGAGTGGAAAGGTTTCCCAAAACACCCGTGTCGGTTTATTGAATATGCAGGGGGCAAGTGATGCCTCTATTCAGCAGCCGGGCATCAATTATACTGTAGCCACCGTACAACAAAAAGTACTCACGAGATCTAACCTAGACTTTATTTTTGTCAATAAGCAACCATTCAAACTTAACCTTAATGATAGCAGTTATAAAGTAGCTTCCAATCAAACCGCAGGACTTGACTTTAATTTACTTTCCTCAGACAATAAATGGAGCGGTAATCTTTTTTTTCATCACTCCTTTGATCAAGTTCAAGTTGATAAAGCCCATGCCATGGGGATTTACTTATCCTATAATACACTCAACTGGACATGGTATATTTTCTCTCAGCAAATAGGTACCGGCTATAATCCAGAAGTAGGCTATGTAAAAAGAACAGATATACGACAGTTATCCAGTACGATCCGATATAGTTATTTCCCAAAATCAAGTAAAGTTCAAAGTCATGGTCCAGGTATTGATTTTGATGTTTTAGGAAGACAATCGGTAGGTTTATTAGATTGGGATATGAATCTCCTCTATCGCATCAAATTTAATAATACCTCGTCATTAGATTTTAGATTACGAAAACAATTTACCCGACTCACCTCTGATTTTGATCCTAGCGGTAGTGAGGGACAAGAACTCCTAGAAAATGACTCCTATTATTACAACTTCATCATAGCGTCCTGGACTTCCAATGAAAGAAGAAAGCTTAATGTTAGATTAAAAACCAATTCCGGTCAATATTTCAATGGACATAGACTCAACTTCAGTGGCACCCTGGGATATAGGTATCAGCCTTTTGGAACAACCTCCATAGACATCACATATAATAATATTAAGCTACCTAGTCCATACAACTCCAGTCAGCTCTATCTTATCGGTCCTAAATTTGATTTCACATTCACTAAAAAATTATTTTGGACTACCTATGTGCAATACAACAGCCAGATTGAAAACCTAAACATCAATTCGAGACTTCAATGGAGGTTCAAACCTGTATCAGATATCTATTTGGTTTATACCGATAATTATTTTGCGTACAACCAAATCGACGGCTTTTTTCAAATTGGGGCTGTGAATTATCGGGCCCTTTCTTTTAAAATAACTTATTGGTTAAATCTATAAGAAGGTAATTTACATCACCTCAATTGGCTTCAATCATAAGGTTTTATAAGACTTTAAATAAAGAGGCCGCTAAAATAGCCCCTATAAAGGGTCCCAAAACAGGAATCCAAGCATATTTCCAATCACTGTTCTTATCTATCATCAGTGCGTGAAAAATCCGAGGCCCCAAATCTCGAGCAGGATTGATGGCATAACTCGTAGAACCTCCCAATGACAATCCTATAACAGCCACAAGCAATCCAACGGGCAAGGCATTTAGAGAACCTATACCGTCTCCATCGATGAGATAAAAAACTCCAAAAACCAGCAGTCCTGTACTTAATATCTCAGATAATAAATTATTAAAATTATTTTTAATAGCTGGTGCGGTAGCAAATACACCTAGTTTGGTACCAGAGTCAATGGTCGCCTTAAAATGATCTTTGTATTGAATAAAAACTAAAAAGGCGCCCATCATAGCCCCTAACATTTGAGCTAAAATATATCCTGGGACAGCGCTCCAGCTGAATTTTCCTGCGATGGCTAAACCCACAGATACTGCGGGATTTAAATGACCTCCACTAAATGAGCCAGCAATGACAACACCTACAAACACAGCTAATCCCCATGCCAAGGAAATCACAAGCCATCCACTTTCATTTCCATAGGTCTTTTTAAGGGATACATTGGCATTGACACCATTTCCCAAATAGATTAGAGCGGTAGTTCCAATAAATTCTGCTAAATAAGGACTCATTTAATATTCATTTAACTCTAAAATTAATTCAAAATTTCTTAATTTCAAGTTCAACCTTTTTTTTGAACATTCCACTAATAAAAGCATATATGTCCAAATATATTTTAACTATTGACGCAGGCACAACTAGTGAAAGAGCTATTATTTTTGATAAATCTGGACAAATTGTGGGTGTTAGTCAACAAGAATTTCAGCAATTTTTTCCAAAGCCAGGATGGGTGGAGCATGATGCTAAAGAAATTTGGACTACCCAAAAAAATACCATAATTAATGTATTAAAAAATCATGAAATTAAGGCCTCAGACATCGAAGCCATAGGGATTACTAACCAAAGGGAAACAACTATTGTATGGAATAAAAAAACCGGGGAACCTATTCACAAAGCCATCGTTTGGCAAGATCGAAGAACTGCAGACTACTGCGAAACCTTAAAATTAGAAGGCCTAGAATCTTTAATTCAACAAAAAACGGGGTTACTTCTCGATGCTTATTTTTCAGCCTCCAAAATAAAATGGATTTTAGATCACGTAGAGGGGGCTCGGGCTCTTGCTGAGGCTGGCGATTTAGCTTTCGGTACCGTAGACAGCTGGCTGCTCTGGAATTTAACCTATGGTGAAGTTCACGCTACTGATGTAAGCAATGCCAGTCGTACCATGCTTTATAACATTCATGACATGCAATGGGATGAGGAGTTATTGGCCCTTTTTGAGATTCCAAAAATGATGCTTCCGCAAGTCAAACCGAGTAGTCATAATTACGGATCCTCGCATACAGATCATTTTGACTATCCCATAACCATCAGTGGTATTGCAGGTGATCAGCAATCTGCTTTGTTTGGTCAAATGTGTATCGAATCAGGTATGGTCAAAAGTACTTATGGAACGGGTTGTTTTCTTATCATGAATACGGGCTCTCGCATCATTACCTCAAAAAACAAATTATTAAGTACGGTAGCTTGGCAAATTGGAAATGAGGTTACCTATGCCCTTGAGGGCAGTATATTTATCGGTGGGGCCCTCATCCAATGGTTAAGAGACAATCTAAAGATTATTGAATCCGTAAATGAAATTGAAATATTGGCAGCAACCGTAACCGACTCGGGAGGAGTCGTTTTTATTCCTGGTTTTGTAGGCTTGGGTGCACCCCATTGGGATCCCTATGCTACAGGAATTATGATCGGAATTACTCGAGGTACCACGCAAGGCCACATTGCAAGGGCAGCCCTGGAAGCCATCACCCTTCAAAACTTAGACGTTTTGGATACTATGGAAAAGGATTCGGGTATTAAAACCACAGAATTAAGAGTAGATGGAGGTGCTACGGCCAATAACTTACTCCTACAAATTCAAGCCAATGTAGCCAACTTAGATATCATGAGACCCAAAATTACCGAAACTACCGCCCAAGGTGCAGCATTTCTTGCTGGTTTGGCGACAGGTTACTGGAAGGATCTCGAAGAAATTAAAAAGATTTGGGAACCAGAGAAAATTTTCAGACCTCTATCTGATCCCAGTGCTACCAAAATGCGTAAAAATTGGAAGAAAGGCATTGAACGGAGTAAAAACTGGATCTCAGAGTGAATCGCGATACTATGATCCAAAAACTCCAAAGCCATAAGGGTATTTGGGATATTTTAGTCATCGGAGGCGGCGCCACTGGATTGGGTATTGCCGTAGATGCGGCTGCTCGAGGTTATAAAACCTTACTGCTCGAGCAACATGATTTTGCAAAAGGAACTTCAAGCAGATCTACTAAACTGGTACATGGAGGGGTACGATATCTTCAACAAGGTGATATCTCCTTGGTCTTAGAGGCTCTGAAAGAACGAGGTTTAATGATTCAAAATGCACCCCATCTTGTTTTAAATCAGGCTTTTGTAATTCCCAACTACAGTTGGTGGGACGGTCCTTTCTATCAATTAGGACTTAAAGTATACGATTTTATGTCGGGTGATTTGGGCATTGGCACTTCAAAAAGACTTTCGGTAAAGGAAACCATTCGTCACATACCAACCATTGATCAAAAAGAATTGACAGGTGGTGTCATCTATTTTGATGGTCAGTTCGATGATGCTCGCATGGCCATCAGCTTAGCCAAAACCGCCGCTCATTCTGATGGAGTGCTTCTCAATTATATGAAAGTTGAGAAAATTATAAAAAATAAAGAAGGTATTACCGAAGGGGTTGTGGCCTTGGATCTAGAAACACAAGAAAAATATCAAGTTTACTCTAAAGTCGTCATCAATGCGACTGGTGTTTTTGCTGATGCCGTGAAAAAAATGGATGATCCTAGTGCAAAGGAAATGATACAACCCAGTCAGGGAACCCATATTGTCCTTGATGCTTCATTTCTTCCTGATAAATATGCTATTATGGTGCCCCATACAAAAGATGGTAGGGTACTATTTGCTGTGCCATGGCATAATAAAGTGATTATCGGCACTACAGATACGGTAATTGACAAGCCCTTACTTGAACCTCGTTTTCAGTTAGAAGAAGTAGAATTCATTTTAGAAACAGCCAGTCAGTATTTGACCAAAAAACCGAGAAAAAAAGATATTTTAAGTGTTTTTTCAGGCTTAAGACCTTTGGCAAAACCAGAAGGCGACAAACAGTCAACCAAAGAAATTTCACGACATCATAAAGTCATGATTTCCTCCAGTGGATTGATCACAGTCATTGGTGGCAAATGGACCACTTATAGAAAGATGGCAGAAGATACAGTTGACCAAGCCATGCTTATAGGTCAACTTAAAGCGAGTCCATGCACTACACACAATCTACCCATTTTTGGATATGATGAAAGTCTCAACCTCAGAGAAGATACGCTAGCGGTTTACGGTATTGAGAAGCAAGCCTTACTTGATCTTGAAGATGAAGTTCCAGTTTATGGGGAACTAATAAGCGAAAGCTTACCTCTGACGGCCTCACAGGTTATCTGGGCGGTCCGCCATGAAATGGCCAGAACTTTGGAGGATACGCTCGCTCGAAGGGTCAGGGGCCTCTTTCTTGATGTTAATGAATCTTTAAGGATTGCACCACAAGTAGCTCAAATCATGGCCAGCGAACTCAATGAATCCCCTGATTGGATTATTAATCAATTGACCGAATTTAAGGCTACAGCCGAACATTACCAGTTGATTGATCATTAAATATATAGCTATGACTGGCTGGTATTTGAAGTCGATATCTTTAACTTTACGACCATATTTAAACATAAGAAACATGAAAAATATTTTAGTCCTCATCTTTATCGCGTTAACTACCTCCCTTCAACCCATCAAAGCTCAAGAATTTAAAGGTATAGACAAGAGCCCTATGGATATGGCGTATTTGCCTGATAACTTTGCTCATGATCAGTCGCCCGGAGAAAAAGCGGTAGCACGTATTACCTATGGCAGACCTCAAAAAAAAAATAGGCCTGTTTTTGGTAAGATGGTTCCTTACGGAAAAATTTGGAGAACCGGAGCCAATGAAGCTACTGAATTCATTGCTTACCAGCCACTTACATTTGGCTCAAAAACATTACCCGCTGGTACTTACACTTTGTTTACCATTCCAGAAAAAGATGAATGGACCCTGATTTTCAATACAGATGTTGATATCTGGGGCGCTTATCGATACGATAGTAAAAAAGATGTATTCAGACTTAACGTGAAGGTAAAGTCCACGACTGAGGTTGTTGAGGCATTTGCCATAAAGTTTGAAACTCTAAATGAAAATGAGGCCGCATTGAAACTTGCTTGGGATCAGACTAAAATTGAAGTCCCTTTCAGTTATTAGATTCCCTCAATTTTTTTCATGGCGTTATATGATGAGCTCTCTTTAATGAGGTCGTTTGTTGTATCGCAGAGCCCCCCTTTTTAATTATAATGATGGAGTCAAACAAATCGTATTATTTAAAAATTTGACATTTTGAAGTGCTAGGAAAAATTGAAAAAATCATTTAACATCGATATTGTCGAAGGAATCAATAATACTAGGGTTCACTGTGAATTTATGAGAGATTAATACGGACTTTTTTGAGAAGTTCAATCATGATTGCAAAAAAAAATACCCTACTAATTTTTTTTATAACGAGATATTTTTTTTAAAAAATAATTAATTTATGCGACCTAAAAGATGTTTTAACATCGTTAATAATTACTTTTGCCCACTTTATCATGACCAAGATACTCACCGACCGATTCAATAAATTAATGGCACCTGAACTGTTACGAAAACAAGACTTGTATCCTTTTTTTCGTGTGATTGAATCCGAGCAAGGCACTTCGGTTATGGTAAATGGAAAGAAAGTGTTAATGTTTGGATCCAATAGTTATTTGGGGCTTACTACACATCCTAAGGTTAAAATAGCCAGTGAGAACGCTATAAAAAAATATGGCAGCAGTGTCGCTGGCTCTCGATTGTTAAACGGGACAACCGATCTACATATAGAATTGGAACATCGATTGGCATGTTTTTTAAATAAAGAAGCTGCTCTTTTATTTACTACTGGTTTTCAGGTAAATTTAGGAGTAATTCCTTCGATTACCCAGCCTAATGATACCATTATTTTAGACCGTCTTGACCATGCTTCCATTATCGAAGGGGCGCGCCTTTCTAAGGCTCCTTATGTAATGTTCAAGCATAACGACATGATTTCCTTAGAGCAAAAGCTCCAGCAATCTGCAGATGCCGAAATGAGATTAATAGTAGTAGATGGTGTTTTTAGCATGGAAGGTGATTTGGCTGATCTCAAAGGAATCACCCAACTCGCAAAACAATACAACGCAGTGGTCATGTCAGATTGTGCCCATGCTATAGGAGTCATTGGAGAACACGGTGCAGGAGCTGCTTCTCATTTTGATGTTGAAAAACAAGTGGATCTTATCGGCGGGACATTCAGTAAATCATTGGCTTCAATAGGTGGATTCATCGCAAGTGACTCACATACGGTCGAATATATTAAACATAACTCACGATCGTTGGTCTTCAGTGCAAGTCCAACGCCTGCTGCGGTAGCAGCGGCACTTGCGTCTTTAGATATTATTGAATCTGATGATTCCTTGAGACTTCAACTTCTAAAGAATACCGAATACGCCATTGACGCATTTAATTCACTGGGATTCGATACAGGAAAAACTAAAACCCCTATCATCCCCTTGTTCATTAAGGATGATAAAAAAACACATTTAATGGCCATGCTATTGCTGGAAAAAGGCATTTTCGTTAACTCGATTGCAGCACCAGCGGTTTCCCGAAACAATTCTATGATTAGGTTTTCTTTAATGGCCACACATACCCGTGAGCAAATAGATTTAGCTATTGATACCATCTATCAATGTGCGAAAAAATTAAAGGTTCCTTTATCTATTGAAGCCCATCAATAATGACTGCTTTTTTCATTCTATGACCTCATCTTCTTAGGTAAATAGAGTACCCTTTTTAAGAAGTTCAAATATTTTAATGTACAAAATCGTTTAAGAGTAAAGGTTCATGCCCCTACTCTTTGATAACCTATGTTTGCTCGATAAAAAGCACTGAACAAAGAACATAAAAAGTACAATTATTGAAAATTCAATTAGCTTTGAATAATATTTATTCTCGCTTTTAGAAATAAGAATCGAGACATTGTATAAAAAATTAATGAGAGTGAAATGCTGGCTATTAGGTAGAATGAAAAATTTACTTGATTACAGAAGCCTGAGCTTTAGCATGAAATCAACGAACTCATTTATATAAAAGAGAAGTCGAATGATCATTTATAAAGAAAAGCATTTTACATGAGTCTATTATTAGTAGAAGTAAAAGACCGACCCACACTTCTGAAATTCATTAAATTCCCTTTCAATTTATACAAAAATTGCCCCTCCTACGTCCCCCCACTTATTGATTTTGAACTCAGCGCCCTGACTCCAAAAAATCCAGCCTTTGAAATCAGTCAGGTGAAATTATTGTTGGCCTTAAAAGAGGGTGTGATTGTGGGTAGAATCGCTGGAATCATATTGGATGCCGAAAAAGAAGATAGAAACCTCGTTCGATTTGGCTGGATTGATTTCATTGATGATAAAAAAGTATCTACTGCCCTGATCCAAGGTATCATTGATTGGGCCAAACCGTTTGGTATTACCGGTATTCATGGACCCCTGGGGTTTACGGATTTTGACTTTGAAGGTACTTTAATCGAGGGTTTTGATGAATTAGCTACGCAAGCAACTATTTATAATTTCCCTTATTATGCTTCTCATTTTGAAAGTCTTGGATTTTCAAAAGCTTGTGATTGGCTAGAAGGGCGTGGCGAAGTCCCCAAAGAATTACCCAAAAGAATGGTGAGAGGTACCTCTTTAATCAAAACCAGATTCAAACTTGAGGCAAAGAAAATTAAAAGTAAATCTCAAATAAAAACCTATTCAAAAGGCATCTTTCAAACATTGAATAGTTCTTTTACAAATCTTTATGGATTTTATACTTTAACCGATAAACAAATTGATTATTACGTCGATGCCTATTTAGGTTTCGTTAGAAAAGAATTTGTAACCATCATCGTCAATGAAAAAGATGAAGTTGTAGCTTGCGCAATTACTTTACCTTCCATCTCGAAAGCACTTCAAAAAGCCAGAGGAAAACTTTATCCTTTTGGCTTTATCCATTTACTTCGGGCTTTTCAGAAGAACGAAACTTTGGACATGCTGCTTATCGGTGTAAATCCTGAATATCAAAAGTTAGGGGCCAGTCAGTTAATATTTATTGAACTTTTATCTAATTTTATTAAAAAAAAGGTGAGTACAGTAAACACCGCTATTATGCTTGAGGATAATCACAATGTCATTAATCTTTGGAATGAGTTTAGAGGAAACGTAACTACTGTTATCCGTAGAAGATGTTTTATAAAATCTATATAATATGGAAAAATGGGCTTTAATTATCGGTGGATCAAGTGGTATGGGCCTTGCCACATCCCAAAAATTAAGTGAAAATGGTTTCAATCTGATCATCATCCATAGAGATAGACGATCTTTGATGCCTGCCTTCAATGAACATCTTGATGAAATGAAAAATACGGGGCAAAAAGTAATTAATTTTAATGTAGATGGTACCAATAAAGAAAGGATCAATGAAACCCTTGCTTTGATTACTGATCAGGTCCCATATCTTTCCTTTGATTTGATTATGCATGCCCTTTCAAGAGGAAATCTAAAGCCTTTTGTATCTAAAGAGGAGCAACCCACCCTCACGGCGCAAGACATAGCACTTACCATAGATGCCATGGCGACTAACGTATTAACTTGGGTACAAACTTTAAAAGATCATTCCCTCTTGAAGTCCGGTAGCAGGCTTATCACCCTGACCTCTGCAGGTAGTACCCGTTATTGGAAAGGTTATGGCGCGGTAGCTATGGCCAAATCATCCTTAGAAATACTCTCGAAATACTTAGCAGTAGAACTTGCTCCCTTTGGCATACGGGTCAATTGCATCAATGCCGGAATTACGGATACACCTTCATTGCGATTCATCCCTAATTACGAAGAACTCATTGAGGAAGCCTCAAAAAGAAACCCACTGGGTCGTATGACACTACCCGAAGATATTGCCAACGCCATTTATCTATTGACCCTACCTGAATCAAATTGGATCAATGGTAATGTTATGTTTGTCGATGGTGGAGAACATTTAATGGGATGAGTGAATCACTAAAAGAAATTATAGAGGCACTGCCCTATAGGCCGCCCTTTTTATTTGTGGATGTGTTAAAAGAAGTTACTGAAAATGGGTCAAAAGGTTATTATCAACTTAAAAAAGATGAATATTTTTATCAAGGACATTTTCCTAATAATCCCATAACACCCGGAGTAATCTTAATTGAAATCATGGCTCAAATTGGATTAGTTTGTTACGGGATTTATCTTGCTAAAGAAAAATTAAAGGGTCAAGAAGCATTACTTGTACCCATATTCACCTCTACTGCAGTAGATTTTTTAGGTCCCGTATATCCTGAAGATCAGCTTGAAATAACTTCCAAAAAAATATATTATCGATTCAATAAAATAAAATGTTTAGTAACCTGTAAAAATGTTATCACGAATCAAGTAGTTTGCAAAGGTGAATTTTCAGGTATGATTGTAAATAAAGATAAAATTGATCAATAATAGAGTTGTCATTACAGGTATTGGTGTCGTGGCGCCCAACGCAGTAGGCGCAGCAGATTTTGAAAAAGCATTAAAGGAAGGACGCTCAGGTATTCGCTTTTTTGAAGAATCTCAGGCATTAAATTTCAGATGCCAAATTGCAGGTAAGCCGCTGATTACTGAGAATTATAAAGCTCTCTATTTTAATGATTATTATCAAAATAAGCTAGATAATAATGCTATTATATATGCCTGTCTCGCGGGATTTGAAGCTTGGGAAAACGCTGGCTTAACCCATCATCAAGATCAAATAGATTTCGATTCTGGTATGATTATCGGTTCTGGGGCTTTGGGTCTCGACGGATCTAATCATGCTGTGTTTTCTAAAATTTTAGCGGGTAATAATAAGCGACTCGGTTCAAGGGCGATCCCTGAAAGTATGAGCAGTGGAGCAGCAGCCTATCTAAACAAAATTTTAGGCCTAGGCAATAGGATATTATCGAACTCCTCCGCATGCATTACAGGTACTGAATCGATATTACTAGGCTATGAATACCTCAAATTAGGAAAGGCCAAAAGAATGCTCTGTGGAAGTACCGAAGGTGATGGGATTTTTATTTGGGGTGCCTTTGATGCGATGCGGATACTCGCCAGTGATTCCAACAAAGATCCGACCAATGGTTCGCGGCCCATGTGCGTCAGTAGCGTTGGATTTGTTCCGGGAAGTGGATCAGGGGCCATGGTGTTGGAGACACTTGAAAGTGCTCAAAGTCGTGGGGCTAAGATCTATGCCGAAATCTTGGGTGCTGATGTCAATTCTGGCGGTTTAAGAGATGGGGGAAGTATGACGGCTCCTAATTCAAATGCTGTAGTTCATTGTATGAAAAATAGCTTACGTGAAGCAAAGGTAGCTAGTAATGAAATAGATCTTATCAATGGACATCTGACCGGTACAAAAGGTGATTCCACTGAAATAAAGAATTGGAAAAAAGCGCTCGGAGGCGCTCAAGATAAATTTCCACTCATCAACACACCTAAATCAATGATAGGACATTGTATTGCAGGGGCCGGATCCATCGAATTGGTGGCTACCCTAATTCAAATGGAAAAATCATTTGTTCATGGGAACTACAATATCAAAAAAGTAAATCCTGATATTACTGCAGAAATTCCATTGGAGCGTATTCCTATGAAGACCCTTCAAAAAGAAATTAATACCGCTATTAAAGCCAATTTTGGTTTTGGTGATTTAAATTGCAGCATAGTACTTAGAAAATGGAAAGATGGATAAGAATATAATTCAAGAACAATTAAAAGAAATCATTGCCGTTTATGTTCCTGAGAAAGAGATTCTAGATAATTTGACACTTGAATATGATCTCATCAATGACCTAAAAATAAATTCTGCCCACATTGTAGACATTGTATTGGATGTTGAAGAAAAATATGATATTATGATAGAGGATGATGCCATCATGCAAATGGGTACCATCGGCCAAGCCATTGATATCATTCATGGTAAGGTGCTAGAAAAATAGATATGCTTGCCCTAAGTCTATATTTAAGATTCATTTAAATGAAATTGATAAGTTCTTTTTGGCTCATTTGTGCTTTGTTCCCAATCACCAAAACTCCAGATTATAATATTATCTTTTCCAAAATAGACAACAGAGTTTATGCCTTTGTCAATGATGAACTTGTTTTTGATAGCCAATTCATCAACGGAAATCCTGAATTAAATTTATCCCTTGATTTAAATCCCTTCTTAAAAAAAGGAACTAATAACATAAAGATTCAGCTTGAGAATGGATCAACATTGAATGCTTTTATTGTCGACACCCATTGGATGATCCGATATGAAATTTTCGAAAATGGCGAAAGCTATGATTATGTCTATGAATCTAGTAAAAATGGCCAAACTGGTTTAATCGTATACGAAAAAAAACATAATATCTATCTTGAGTGATTGGAATTGATATCGTTGATATAAAAGATCCCCTGTTACATCTGCGTACTGCGGATCATCTACGGTTCATAAAAGCCAAAGGTGATCAATACCCTGAAAATATAGATCCCATCCTACTCTATTGGATCGTTTGGAGTGCTAAAGAGGCTGTTTTCAAGAGTAAACGGCAATTAAAATCATTCGATCCAAAACTCATTACAGTCATTTTTTCAAATGATTTACATTTCTCTTCCAAAGAGCTATTGGGCACTGTTGAGACCGCACCCAACTATGTAGTGGCTACGGCCACTCCAACAAGGATAGAACTTATATATCAAATTTGGATTTGTCATCAAAATGCGCCTTACCAAAAAATCATTCGTGAAAGAATCATTGCCTATTTCAAGCCTTTGAATATCAGTTTTACTCTAGATGAAAATCAACTACCCTTGCTCTGTGTAAACGAAAAAAAAGAATTTCCCATTTCATTAAGTCATCATGGTAATTATATAGCTTTTTGTATTGAAAAGCATGAGGTTTTAAAATCCTGACTATTAATTATTTTTGATTTGAAAGGAATGCACCCAACGAATGCGTAAAATTATACATATTGACATGGATGCCTTTTATGCATCTGTTGAGCAAAATGACGACCCTGATTTACGAGGAAAGCCCGTTGCGGTGGGCGGTCATAAGGAAGGTGGTGTTGTCGCAGCAGCGAGTTATGAGGCCCGAAAATTTGGGGTGAAATCTGCCTTATCTTCCAGAATTGCTGCAAGATTATGTCCTCAACTTATTTTTGTCAAACCCCGATTTGATCGGTATAAAGAAATCTCCAGTGAAATTAGGGCCATATTTCATGAATATACAGACTTGATTGAACCCTTATCGCTTGATGAAGCTTATTTGGACATCACTCATCCCAAAATCGGTTTAAAATCAGCTACCCTCATTGCCATAGATATTAAGAAAAAAATCAAAGACAAAACAGGGTTAATTGCTTCTGCAGGTATTTCCTTCAATAAGTTTTTGGCCAAGATCGCCTCTGATATAGAAAAGCCCAATGGACTTTACGTAGTTTTACCCGAAAACGCAGCGGTTTTTATTGAAAAACTCCCAATCAAAAAATTTCATGGTATAGGCAGGGTCACTGCTGAAAAAATGAAGCATGCAGGTATTTTTACAGGCAAAGACCTAAAAGCGAAAACATTGGATGATTTATGTCTGAGATACGGCAAACAAGGGAATTATTATTATCATGTGGCCCGTGGTATTGACCACAGACCCATCCTGCCCACTCGCAAAAGGAAATCCATCAGCGCCGAAAATACCTTTTCACATCACCTGATGACCCTTGCAGATATTCTATCACACCTCAAACCCATAACTGAAGAAGTTTTTAGAAGATATCAGCTTCAATCTGCACAAGGCAGAACTATAAGTCTTAAAATAAAGTATGGCAATTTTAAGCAAATCACGAGAAGCAAATCACAAAAAGAAGTCATTCTAAATCTTTCAGAAATTCAAGTGCTCATTAGATCTTTACTTAACGAAGACTTATTACATGAAGCAGGTATTCGACTGCTGGGAATAGGCATCTCAAATTTGCAATTTAAAAAAGTAGTTGATCCTCAGATGAGTATTGAGTTTTAAAGCTTTTAATCCAGCCATCCCGTCCTAAGGTAGCTCCCATCATCCATATTTATTTTTATTGAAAAAATGATTCAAATTGTAGGCTTTAATATCTAATTTAGCCAAAAAAGACAAAATGAGTATCTATAAAATATTGCTACATGCACATTCAGGATTTAGATGGTTGGCACTCCTGCTTCCTCTGATCATCTTGGTCAAGTCAATAATTGGATTTTATGGTAAAAAAGAATATCAAAAAGTAGATCGTATTCTTGCTTCTTCTTTTGCGGGAACGGTTCACCTGATGCTATTTCTTGGGATCTCATTGTACTTCTTTTTCAGTCCTATCACCCAAGCGGCTTTTGCCGATTTCGGTGCCGCCATGAAAGATCCCTCTCTCCGTTTTTGGGCCGTTGAGCACATTTCAATCATGATCTTAGTCACCATCATCGTGACCATTGGAAGTGCCAAAACAAAGAAAGCCCTTTCAAGCGAAAGTAAATTCAAAAAGCAATTGATTTTTTTCGGTATTTCCTTGGCGCTCATGCTTATTTCAATACCTTGGGATCGTATATAGCACTAGAGCACTCCTTTAGTTGAGGGGAGATTGTCTAATGCTTCTGGATCCTTTTTTATGGCCATTTTGATGGCTTTTGCAAAAGCTTTGAAAATACCTTCAATCATATGGTGCTCATTTTCACCAATTACTTTAATATTGAGATTGCATTTGGAGGCATCTGAGAAGGATTTGAAAAAATGATGAATCATTTCTGTGGGTACATCTCCTACCCTTTCTCTTTTAAAAATACCTTCCCATTGCATCCAAGGTCGACCACCAAAGTCCACTGCTACTTGTGCCAATACGTCGTCCATAGGTAATAAAAATCCATACCTATTGATTCCTTTTTTAGATCCCAATGCTTTCACCATTGCTTCGCCCAAGGCCAAGCCTGTATCTTCTATAGTATGATGCTCGTCTATCTGCAAATCACCCGTTACTTGAATTTTCAAGTCCATGCCCCCATGCTTGCCCAATTGGTCCAGCATATGATCAAAAAAATGCAAACCGGTACTTATGTCCGTTTGACCCGCTCCATCTAAGTTTAATTCAATGCTGATATCGGTTTCATTAGTCTTTCTGATGACCTTAGATCTCCGTGATTTGACCACCAAGAATTCATAAATATCTTTCCAAGACATAGTCGCAAGGGCTACTCTTTGATTTTTTTCTTTACTTATATGAATCCCCTCGCAACCCAAATTGTCAGCCAACTCCATATCTGTTTTGCGGTCACCAATGACATAAGATTTAGCTATGTCGTAATTTCCCCTCAAATAAGCAGATAACATGCCGGTCTCTGGTTTTCGGTTTTCATGATCAAAACTTTCATAATGTTCATCAATATGTACCCTATCAAAATGAATACCTTGAGAGGTTAAAGTACGCATGATCAGATTGTGGATGGGATAAAATCTCTTTTCTTGATGGCCCTCAGTACCCAAACCATCTTGATTAGAAACCAACACTAACAAAAATTGAGATTCTTGTTGGATTTTTCTTAAATAATAGAGCACATCAGGTAAAAAATGCAACTTCTCAATCTGATCTACAAACTCATCCTCCGTCTCTGAGACAATGGTTCCATCTCGGTCTATAAATAAAATAGGTCTCATATCTTTAGATAATTTTTCAGCGTAAGAATCAGTTGCTTATTTTCAAATGCTGTGCCCACAGTAATTCGAATGCAATCTTCGCATAAAACTAGGCCTGATCTATCTCTTAGAATGATCTCATTACGAATCAAATACTGAAAAATTTCTTGTACGTTCTTGAATTTAACTAAGAAAAAATTAGCTTCACTGGGATAGACTTTCAAAACAATGGGCAATTGATTAAGTGCTGACTCCAATTCCTTTTTCAATTCTTTTATTTCTTCAACAAATGATCGCATTTGATCCTCCTCCTTTAATGCCTTAAGCACTTGATTTTGGACCGGACCACTGATATTATAGGACGGTTTGATCAAATTGAGTACATCAACGATCTTTGGATGACAAAATGCCATTCCCAATCGTAAAGAAGCCAAGCCCCAAGCTTTACTCAGGGTTTGTAAAACCACTAGATGGGGAAACTTGGATAATACCTCAATCCATGAAGGGGTATCTGTAAAATCAATATACGCCTCATCTATCACGATGATTCCTTTGAACACCGTCGCGAGATCCCAAATATCTTTCACCTGTATCAAATTTCCTGTTGGGTTATTGGGAGAACAGATGAATATGATCTTAACATGATTATTGAGTGCTGATTTTATCAAGGTCATGTCCAATTGAAAATCCTGGGTCAATAAAACCTCGTTGACGCTGACATTATTAATATTTGCCACCACTTTATATATTCCGTAGGTAGGAGGAAATATCATCACCTCATCGATACCCGGTTCACAAAAGCCCCTGATCAATAAATCAATGGGTTCATCACTTCCGTTACCCATAAAAATACATTCTTGGGCAATGCCTTTGATCTTACCCATGGCCTCCTTCAAGTGGCTTTGTCGAGGATCTGGATATCGATTCCAATTTTCAGAAATTACCGAACCTAAAGCATTTTCATTGGCATCTAAGAAAATACCCCTATCTCCTTTAAAATCATCTCTTGCCGTCGAATAGGGCGTAAAATTTTTTAAATGTCTCCTTATTAAATCCCCAATTTTACTCATTTCTAAAAAGATTCCAAGCGTACCGTCACCGCTCTTTTATGTCCCTCAAGTTGTTCGGCAGCGGCCATTACCTCTAGGGTAGGTCCTAAGGTTTTTAATCCTTTTTTTGTTATTTCTTGAAAAGTAATTTTTTTAACAAAACTATCCACTGAAACACCAGAATAAGATTTTGCCCATCCATTGGTCGGTAACGCATGATTTGTTCCTGAAGCATAATCCCCTGCTGATTCAGGAGTATAAGGTCCTATAAATACCGAACCAGCATTGTAAATTTTATCAATATACTTTTCTGGATTACTTATGTTTAGTATCAGATGCTCAGGTCCATAATAATTAATGGTTTTAATGACCTCTTTTTTTGAATTCACGATCATCACTACACTATTTTTCAGCGACTCTTCAGCCAAGTCTTTTCTCGGCAATTGGATCAATTGTTCTCTTATCTCTAAAACAACCGCATCCGCAACCGACTGACTTTTAGTTACTAAAACCACTTGACTGTCATTCCCGTGTTCGGCTTGTGAGATTAAATCTGCAGCCACAAAACTCACATTACTTTCGTCATCTGCGATTACCATAACCTCAGAGGGTCCTGCAGGCATATCAATAGAAACCACTTTAGATAATAATTGCTTGGCAGTGGTTACATATTGATTACCCGGTCCGAAAATTTTATCAACTTTAAGGATGGTCTCAGTACCATAGGCCATGGCCGCGATGGCTTGTGCCCCTCCTAATTTTAAGACGGAGCGAATACCCAATAAATGAGCCGTATACAAAACGACAGGATTAATTTTACCCATTTTGTTTGTGGGGGAAGCTATGGTGATATTTTTACACCCAGCGATTAAAGCGGGAATACCCAACATCAAAACGGTCGAGAACAAGGGTGCAGTTCCCCCTGGTACATAGAGCCCAACATTTCGAATAGGAACTGATTTACGTTTGCATATAACTCCTGGCATCGTCTCCACGGTAATTGGGGATTGCTGTTGTGCTTCATGGAATTTCCAAATATTTTTTTTAGCTACCTCAATCGCAATTTTAAGATTTACGTTGACGTGCTTTTCAGCATCCTTTAGTTCGTCTTCAGAGATCCATAATTCATCCAAATCGACGTGATCGTACTCGAGCACCAATTTTTTTAAAGCTCTATCCCCTCCTCTTCTTACCTTCTCTAGGATAGGCAGAACGATTTTTTCGATCTTATTTGTATCCATCACAGGCCTTTTTAAAACCTCCCGTAATTGACTTTGATTGACATAATTATAGACGTTCATCAGCGAATCATTTTTTCTATGGGAACCACCAATACTCCTTCTGCTCCAGCCTGTCTCAACTTTTCAATACTATTCCAAAAATCGTCTTCATTAAGTACAGAATGTATACTACTCCAACCTTCAGCGGCCAACGGCAATACGGTTGGGCTTCTCATACCTGGGATTAAAGCCAATATATCTTTTAACTTTTCATTAGGTGCATTCATCAAAACATATTTATTATTTTTACCAGCTAAAACTGCCTCAATTCTAAACAATAACTGCTCAATCAATTTGTTTTTTTCTTGATCCAGATCCTTATTCCCAACCAGTATAGCCTCTGAATGAAGTACTGTTTCGACTTCCTTGAGACCATTACTTATCAAGGTACTTCCAGTACTTACAATATCAAAAATTCCTACCGAAAGACCAATTCCTGGGGCTATTTCTACAGAACCACTGATTTTATGTACATCAGCTGATATATCTTGCTCATCTAAAAAATTTTTCAGAATAATCGGATATGAGGTAGCAATACATTGACCTTTAAAATAGTCTAGCCCACGATATTCGGCTTCTCTAGGTACCGCCAAAGACATCCTACATTTTGAAAATCCCAGTGCTTTAATCTCTATAATTTCCTTTCTTTCTTCCAAGAATATATTACGTCCAACAATGCCTAAATCTGCAATACCATCAGCCACATAGCCCGGGATATCATTGTTTCGAAGAAATAAAAACTCTACGGAAAAATTTGAGGCCAATGTTCTTAGCTTTCTCTGTCCATTACTGAATTTAATACCACTTTCTTTAAACAAGGCAATCGAATCTTCACTCAGTCTTCCAGACTTTTGAATGGCAATTTTTAATTTAGGTTGTGGCATGGATAACAAAAAATATTAGCTTGCAAAGCTTTAATAAAAAAATTAGTTTTTGCATTACTCATTAAGTATTTAAATGGAAGTCCGTTCTTAATTTGAGAAGAAAAAGGTGGTAACAATGAATTATTATTAATCCAACTGCACCGTAATGACAGGGCACTTGGAATTATTTGCCACATCTTCAGCAACACTTCGGTTGAAAAAATGGCTCATCCCTTTTCTTTGGTGGGTGCCTAACATGATCATATCAGCTTCTATAAAGTCAGCGAAATCAACAATACCATCTTCTTCATTATTGAAATTGTGAATATCAATGGTATAATTACTGATGATATTAGTTTCTACAAATGCTGACATTTGTTTGATATCATGACGCGTATTTGTAAAACTCGCAGGTGTATTGATTTTTACGATACGCAATTTGGCTTGCATTAAATTTTGCACAAAACTGACTCTTTCAACGAGAGGTGGATTCACCTCCTCAAAATTTGACGCGAATACTATATTGTTAATTTTTTCAATATGAATTTTATTCTTGATGGTAATTACAGGACATTGTGCATTACGAACTACTTTTTCTGCATTGGAACTCAAAAATAAATTCTCTAAGTCACCCAAGCTCGAGGTTCCCATAATGACTAAGTTTACATCTTGATTGGCTACCTCGGTGGCCAAAGAAACATAAGGATTTCCTATCACTATTTTGAAATTAACTGTCACTTTTGACATCACATTGGTTACGACTGTCCTTAACTTCAACTCAGTTTGTTGAATAAGTTTAGTCATGTACAGATTTTCCATAGGATCTATACTTGAGGCTCCCATGATTTTTAATCTACTCTCGGAAGGATGCTCAATTACATGAAACAATACAATTTCAGATGAAGAATGCCTTTCTGCAAGTTGTGTTGCAAAATCAAGCGCATTATCAGATGGCAAAGTAAAATCGAAAGGAACAAGAATTTTTTTCATGTGGTAGTGATCAAAAGTGATTAAATCAATTTAAACAAAAAGGCGCCTATTAATTATCAAATAAGCGAAAAAGTATAATTGTTAGTAATTTATGCCAAATCCCAAAAGTAATACAAAAAATAGGGTTGCAAAAGCTAATCTTTTTAACTCTGCATCTAGGCTACTATTTTCTTTTGTCTGGACAGCTTTAAAATGAAAGAAAAAAACAGGGATCAACGCTAAAAAAGTATATCCAAAAAAGCTCGGCATTAAAATACTCACAAAAAAAATCGCGCTTATAAAGCTACCTACAATCAAAAATCCATGATAAATAATGGCCTTTTCTTTGCCTATCATGACAGGAATAGACCGCTTCCCTGCTTTTCGATCACTCGAAATATCTCTAATATTGTTTACATTAAGGACACCTACAGACAGTAAACCACAACTTACGGCCGGTAACAAAAATATAATTTCTAGTTCTCTATTGAACAGGTAATATCCTCCAAAAACGCCTATCAATCCAAAAAAAATAAAAACAAATACGTCACCAAAACCAGAATATCCATAAGGATTTGAACCCATAGTGTATTTAATGGCTGCTGCTATAGCACCAAGACCTAAAGTTAGAAAAAGGAGCAGATTCAGCCAATGATCTTTAAAAACATAAACAATCAAGATGCCCCCTGAAATAAAGGACAAACATGCGTAAAGAATGATTGCTATTTTCATTTGTTCACGTGTAATGGCTCCAGATTGTACTGACCTTTGGGGACCTCTTCTATCAGGACCATCTACCCCTGAAAGAGCATCTCCATAGTCATTGGCTAAATTGGATAATACCTGAAGGAACAAGGTAGTAAACAAACTCAAAACAAGAATTAATACTTGAAAATGTCCAGAATAATAGGCCAAAAAAGCAGCCATGAGTATCGATGAAAAAGCCAACGGTAAGGTACGCAAGCGAAAGGCTTTTATCCATGTATTCATCTCGATCATTACATGCGATTAGGTACCTCTATTCCCAATAAATTCATGGAACGACGAATGACCTTTGCAGTCAATCTTGAAAGGCTTATTCTGAAAGTCACAAGAGGATCATCAGGCTCATTGAATATAGAAAGCTCCTGATAAAAGCCATTATAGTCCTTGGCCAAATCATACACGTATTGCGCCAGCAAGGCCGGTGAGTAATCTCTTGCGGCCTGTACAATAACCTCTTCAAACCTCACTAAGTGAGCCAGAAGTATTTGTTCTCTAGGATGTATTTTCTGGATCGGAGACAATGCTTCGTTGATACCATCTGCAGAAGCCCTTCTCAGTATCGCTGAAATACGTGCATGGGTATACTGAACAAATGGACCCGTATGACCTTGAAATTCAATAGATTCCTTAGGATCGAATAACATCCTTTTTTTAGGGTCTACCTTGAGTAAAAAAAACTTCAGTGCCCCCAATCCTACCATCCTAAATAAGTTTTTCGATTCATTCTCTGTGAGTCCTTCAATTTTTCCTAACTCAAGGGTATGTTTAGCCGCTGTTGTAAACATTTCATCCATCAACTCGTCCGCATCTACAACGGTTCCTTCTCTTGACTTCATCTTGCCACTAGGGAGGTCTACCATTCCATAAGATAGATGGTACAACCCTTCTGCATATGGCCGACCCATTTTTTTCATAATGGCAAAAAGAACATTAAAATGATAATCCTGCTCGTTTCCGACAACGTATACAGATTGATCCATGGGAAAGTCCTCATACTTAAAATCACAGGTCCCGATATCCTGGGTAATGTATACCGAAGTACCATCCGACCTCATTACCAGCTTCTCGTCAAGTCCTTCCTCCTTAAGATTTATCCACACCGATCCATCTTCGCGCTCATAGAAGACCTGCTTCTTAAGCCCTTCTTCAATCACGTCTTTGCCTAGGAGATAGGTTTCTGACTCTTTATAAATAGCATCAAACTCAATACCCATGGTTTGGTAGGTCGTCTCAAAGCCTGCATAAACCCAAGCATTCATGTTGTTCCACAGGATCATGACTTCAGCCTCTTTTTGCTCCCATTTTTGAAGCATCTCTTGCGCTTCAATCAAAATCGGAGCTTTTTTTTTAGCCTCCTCTTCAGAAACTCCTTGCCTAACTAAAGTCGCTATTTCCTCCTTATAATATTTATCAAAGAGTACATAATATTTTCCGGCTAAATGATCTCCTTTAAGTTGAGCCATCTCTGGAGTTTCTCCCTTACCCCATCTTTGATATGCAAGCATAGATTTGCAAATGTGAATACCACGATCGTTGACCAGATTTGTTCTTTTAACTTGATATCCTGCAGCTTCAATAATCCTCGATATCGCATCGCCGAGAAAATTATTTCTCAAGTGGCCTAGATGCAAGGGTTTATTGGTGTTTGGAGAAGAAAATTCAACCATCACTTTCTTACCATTGGGATCCAGTTGTCCCCAATGTTGATTTTTCAGCATGTCATCAAGGCAGGAGATCCAAACAGCTGTACCAATTTCTAAATTCAAAAATCCTTTGACGACATTGTAATCCTTAATCATACCACTGCGGGATTTCAAAAAATCACCAATCGCAATCGCTGTAGCTTCGGGGGACTTTTTACTTATTTTTAAAAAGGGAAAAACAACAAAGGTATGAGTACCCTCAAATTCTTTACGAGTAGGTTGCAAAAATAGTTGTACTGAATCTAGCTCTAATTCAAAAATTGACTTAAATGCGTTTTTGATATGTATCTTTATATTCTCTTCTAATTTCATGATTCTTTAGTAGGTAAGAAAATTTCAGCCATCATACATCGGGCACTGCCACCGCCAAGCATCTCAATAGTGGTTAAATTACTGTGCAATAGGCTTCCATATTTTTCAAGTTGTTGCTTTTGCTGAGCATTCAAGGATTGAAAAGCACGGGTTGACATAACTAAAAAACATACACCGTTTTTATTTTTTACTTGAAGCATGTTTCCTACATAATTATTTAGTTGATCCTCAGAAATCAGTATAATTTCTTTAGACTGATTTATAAATGAGGCTAGCACTCGTTCGCGTTCGATCAGGTTATCAATGGCTTCGGCACAAATCAATACAAAACGATCCCCTATCGACATCATCACGTTGGTATGATAGATAGGTAGTCTTTGGCCATCCACATTTTGATAAGCGGTAAAACTAATAACTGAATAAGCGGTTAATTTTTCAAAAGCAAGGATAACCTCGCGTTTCGTTCTATCCGAATAAGAAGCATAGGCGATATGGTTTACCCGATCTAATACCAAACTTCCGGTTCCTTCGAGGAATTTATGGTGCGATTCAAAAGACAATAAATCTTCAAATACCTCTGTGATTTTGAAATCACTGCCCAGCGCATCAATGAGATCAGATCTTCTTTCTAGCCTTCTATTATTGGCAAACATAGGATATAATATTAGTGATCCATTTTGATGAAAAGAAACCCAATTATTAGGAAAGATACTATCAGGTGTGGAAGGATCTTGGGTATCCTCAAAAACATAAACTTCAATGGAGACCTTACGTAATTTTTGAACAAAATCATCAAACTCTTGGAGGGCTTTTGTTTGAATCAATGCGGTCGTCAATTCGGTATCGAACTGAAAATAATTATTTATAGAGGTCTCCTTATTTTTGGAGAAAGCCACCGGACGGATCATCATGAGATGCTGAGTAATCTGATCAGGCATAGCTTCTTCTCAAGGGCAATGTAGCACATCTTAATAGGCCCTCCATCTTGGCCGTTTCCGAAAAAGGAATTTCCTCAACAATGAAATTCCAATCTCTTAATTGTTGATTCAATCGCTCAAATTTTAATTCACTCACAATTACCTCAGGAGAGATACTAAATACATTAGAGTTCATATCATACATTTCTTCCTGATTGATCTCTAAAATATTTTCGGGCTTAAAAAAATTAATGATCCAGTCGGCGTCACTTTGATTTTTAAATCCTGCTTTATAAATGATGGCTTTATTTTTACCTATCGGTTGAAAACAACAATCCAAGTGAAGGGCATTGTTATAAGGATTGTAATCTGATTTTTTTAGTTCAAATGGTTTAATCTTCCATGATTTAAAATATTCAATTAAAAAATCGACCCCTGCTTCATTGGTCCTGCTCACTATGTACTTATCAAAATCTTCTTTTTTTGAATAACCCACAAACAAATAATCTCTATAGGGCATTACATCTCCACCTTCTATTCTTGCGCTTCCCCCCACTTTAAGTAGTTTGTTTACATCTATTTGATTTATGATGAAATGGATACCTTTCTGTTCTTCTGAACGTTTATCTAGGATTTGTGGAAATAAAAACTGATCCCCAATAACTATTCCGATGTCTCGAGCAAATATTTGATTCACGGACTTAAATACTTCAGGACGATGTACCTTCACACCGTATCCCATTAAAACATGATAAAAAGCGTCTAATTCTGTCTTGATGGCTTCCTCTGAGGGGAACGACCCATTTTTTACATTTAGCAATGTTTTTGGATCAAAAATATTGTCTTTTTTGGGTATCCCTCCAAAACTTTCGGGCGATCCCAAAATCACCTCCAAAAGAGGAGAACATTCATCAAGAACTTCTAATGTTATCATATCTGTCTTAGCAAGCTCAAATCTAATCAGATGATACTTACAAAAAGAAAGTCATTTGGAATTAATTAGTTCATTTTATCAAGAAGAGATCATATATATCTCAATTATTTTTATTATTTATGCAAACATTTTGAATAAACTACGGTGAAAAATTACGCTGATTTAATCGATCAAAGTTTTGAATTTCCTTCTTCAGAATTTGAGGTAAAAGATAAAAAACTCTATTTCCATGGGGTAAACCTTATGGAAATCGTTGAAAAGTATGGAACTCCTCTAAAGCTCTCATACATTCCAAAAATTGGTCAAAACATAAGATATGCTAAGGAAATTTTTAACGGAGCCATGGCCAAGCATAATTATGAAGGGAATTATACATATTGTTATTGTACCAAATCCTCTCATTTCCAATTTGTTTTAGAAGAAGTACTATCTAATGGTGCCCACATAGAAACTTCATCGGCCTTCGACATTCCTATTATTCATCATTTGTATGATAAGAAATTAATAAATAAACAGCTTCTAATCATTTGTAATGGTTTTAAAAGGCCTAAATATATTGAAAATATTATTGGCTTAATCAATGCCGGTTTTACTCAGTGCATACCGGTTTTAGACAATCTAAATGAACTTGAACAGTATACTGAAAAAATTGGCAAAAAGTTGAAAATTGGTATAAGAGTCGCCTCAGATGAGGAACCTAACTTTTCATTTTATACCTCTAGATTGGGATTTAGGTACCGAGACATCATCGGTTATTACAAAGAGAGAATTCAAGGAAATGCGAAGGTAGAATTTAAGTTACTCCATTTCTTCATCAATACGGGCATCAAGGATAGCGCCTACTATTGGAGTGAATTAAGTCGGTTTATTCATATGTATTGTGAGCTGAAGAAGATTTGTCCCACCTTGGACACTATTGACATAGGAGGTGGTTTTCCTGTAAAAAATAAGTTGAATTTTGAATTTGATTACAGCTATATGGTCGATCAAATTATAGAAAATATCAAATGGATTTGTGCAAAAAATCATATCCCGACACCTCATATTATTACTGAATTTGGAAATTATACAGTAGGTGAAAGTGGGGCTACCATATATTCTGTACTCGACCAAAAACTCCAAAATGATAAGGAACTCTGGTATATGATGGACGGTTCCTTTATTACGCACATGCCAGACGTTTGGGGAGTTAATCAGAAATACATTCTCCTTCCGCTAAACCTATGGAATAATATGTATCACAGGGTGAATATCGGAGGTCTCACCTGTGACAGCATGGATTATTATGATTCTGAAGCCCACATAGCTGAAGTCTTTTTACCCAAATACAATAAAGCAGAAACCTTATATTTTGGCTTTTTTAATACCGGTGCTTACCAAGAAGCATTAGCCGGTTATGGGGGTATTCAGCATTGTCTCATTCCTGCCCCTAGGCATGTCATTATCAATAAAGACCTAGAAGGTGACTTCATTTCTAAACTGTTCGCAGAAGAACAAAAAAATGAGGATATGCTCAAAATATTAGGCTATACCTAAACGCCTATGGATTTTAATACTTGAGAAATGTCTTTTATACTGTAATCAGCATATTTAGAAATGACTGTATTACCCAAAATAATTGTGGCAATGCCCAGCTTTCTTGCAGGAATTAAATCCCTTTCTTTATCCCCAATCATATAACTCTCACTTACCACGATGTCATGTTTGGCAATCGCTCGCTCAAACATAAGTGAATCCGGCTTTCTACTCAAGGACTCAGATATTTCTGGGTGTAAAGGGGCGTAATAAAAATCGTCAATGATATTTTGACACTTAATTTGTAAAAAGTCATGACATAGGTTCATTTGCTTTTTGGTATACAAGCCCCTTGAAATTCCTGCTTGATTGGTGATGACAATGAGTTTGAAGCCCAAATCCTTTAAACTTATGAGTACCTCTAAAACATGGGGTAGAATGATGAAATCTTGAAGCTGGTAAGTGTACGTCCCTCGCTCTTCATTAATAATCCCGTCCCTATCCAAAAAAAATGCCCTCATTGTTTCAAAATAATCAAAATAATATTTATATTATCAAACAAATATATTTAACCCTAGTCATAAAAATTAATGACAAATCGAAATTTAATAATTATCCCCACTTATCAAGAAAGTGAAAATATTTCAGATCTCATTGAAGCGATCTTTAGACTAGCATTACCCTTTGAAATACTCATCGTTGATGACAATTCATCAGATGGAACAGCCCAAATAGTTAAAAAAAAACAGGAAATCTATCCTGAAGTCTTGCATTTAATGGAACGACCAGAGAAATTGGGTCTGGGTACAGCTTACATAGCTGGTTTTAAATATGCACTGAAAAATAATTATGATTATGTCTATGAGATGGATGCCGACTTCTCACACAATCCCGATGACCTCATTCGACTCCATGTCGCCTGTAAAACAGAAGGCTACGACCTGGCCATTGGTTCTCGTTATGTCAAAGGAGTTAATGTCATTAATTGGCCCATAGAACGCGTCATTCTGTCTTATTGTGCATCTATGTATGTTCGATTGATCACAGGTCTTCCTATTTACGATACCACCGCAGGCTTTAAGTGCTATCACAAATCAGTCCTCCAGGCTATCGATCTGGATGCCCTTCAATTTCTAGGTTATGCTTTTCAAATAGAAATGAAATTTAATGCTTGGAAATGTGGATTTAAGATAAAAGAAGTCGATGTCATTTTTACGGATAGAAGAAAAGGAACTTCTAAAATGAGTTCAAGCATCTTCAAAGAAGCCATATTAGGTGTGTTAAAAATGAAAATTAGTAGCTTATTTAAAAAGTATGAGCCACTCTATTTGTCAATCGAATCTGACCGTTTGGACGGGCTGAATAAGGTTGATGATACTAATTGGAATAAAAAAACTCAAAACTATCAACAAGCAGGTGAGTAAATTAACACCGATGATCGCCCGCAAGTCAAAATAGACTGGGACAAAATCCATGTAATAGTTTTCTTGATCCAAAGGAATGATTTTAAAATAGTACTGCATCAATGCCAAGCCGAGGCCTATAGAATTTCCCCAAAATAGTCCTTTGGTAAGTAACTGGGTTCCAGAGACAATAAATATTTTTCGAATCATCTTATTGGTAGCCCCCAAGCTCTTAAGTATCCCTACCATATTGGTTCGCTCCATGATCAATATCAATAAGATCGAAACCATGCTAAAACTGGCGACCAATAAAATCAAGGTTAAAAAAATATAAACATTTCTGTTCAGCAGTGCCAACCAATCAAATAGCTGTAAATATTTCTGTTCAATACTCTCTACATACAAGTCAGCGGCAATCTGATCAAACAGGGTTAACTGCGCCTCACTGACTTCCTTATCGGGGCCAATAAACACTTCTACGCCACCTACTTCATTGGACTCCCAATCATTGAGCCTTCTGACTAAATTTAAATCTCCAATAATAAATTTGTCATCGAAATCTTCCAAGCCCGTCTCATAAATACCTGTCACAAGTAATTTTCTATATCTAGGAGGATTTTGAACAAAATAAACAAGCACTTCATCCTCTAGATCCAACATTAAAATACTTGCTATTTTGGTACTCAGCAATACTTCAACTGTATAACCATCTGCCTGAAAAATGGGAAATCGACCTCGCACCATATTTGAACTAAAGAAAGCCGTATCAAATTGGTGGTCAACCCCTTTAAAAACCACTCCTTGCACTTCCTCTTCGGTTTTTAATAATCCTGCTTTAAAGGCAAAAGATTGAAAATTATTGACATAATCCTCTGTTTCTAAAACCTTCAACAAGCTATCAGTCATTAAAAAAGAAGCGTTTTCAAAAGAGTTAGAATGGGTATACTTAGTAATTAATAATTGCCCTCCAAAACTATAAATTTTCTCTGAAATGGCTTTATGAAATCCCCCAAGAATCATGAAAGAAAGCAGTAGTGAAAGCACCCCTACAGCGATTGAAGTGATGGCCACTCTATGAATTATCTGAGAAAAAGTACCCTCCGCGTGATGGGTTATCTTGTTGGCTATAAAAAAATGTAAATTCAATTTGACCTATTTATTTACAATAGTAAGTAATAAATTAGTATTTTATTATCATTTTTGTTTTGCTTTTGATATCTATAACCTTAAATTATCTACTATTGTGCTTTTTTTTAGTAATAAAATACTGCGTTTTTGGTACTCATTTGGTATTTTGGTACCCATTTTTATGTTCAATTTAAACTTAATAAAAATGAAAACTAAACTTGAAATAAAAATAAGTGTCACTCATTACTTAAAAAAAGTATCTCTATAAAAAGAGGTAAAAATAAAGCCGTTTACGCTACAATTTCCTTCAAAGGAACAGTAGCAAAAATGTCAACTAGCATAAAATGTAGAAACCCTGAAAAGGATTGGAAAAGTGGAATGTTTGAGAGAAAAAACTTCTCTGATGAGATCCATGAGTTACTCGCTTTTTCAAGAGTGCTAATCATAGAAAAGCTGTATATAATGGAGTAGAAAATAATGATATTCCAATTACAATTTTAGGGTACTTAATTAAAAATTAATAGAGAAAAGAGATGGGTAACATATGGTACTTACGTGACCTACAGATCTACCCTTATTAGTTTAAAAAACAGATGAAAGAAAATCAAAATCTCGATTTCAGTGTGGTTCAGAATCATCCTGAAAAAATTACAAAAAGGATCGTAAAAACATATTATAAATGACTACTTGAACAAAAAATAATTCTACTTTTAAAGAGTCATCTGCTAACCAATGCATTTCCAAAGTTGGGTCTTTATATGAGATGTTCCATCTAGAGAACAAAGATGATATAGATGCAATAATCATGAAGCCATTTAGCAAAATCATAAAGACAAAAAATAAACATGAGCGTCAAGAGCAGGCCTTGGAAAGAGAATTAGATTGGAAATGGGTCGATAGAATTGAAAAATTGAGGTACCAATTATCTGATGGACTTGTCACAAATGAAGTAAATTTTGGAGGAAGGAATATTCATGTGAATAAGCTATCTGCAGAAAAAAGAATTATTAGAGATGACAAATATCGGTTAATCAGTTCAATTTTAGCTAAATCAGGATTAGCATTTGTTGAACTTGGAAAGTGAGATGTCTTGCAAATTCAAAGATCCATTACTGATCCAGTATTAGCTGGCCACAGAGTAAAGACAAAGGAAAAGTATACAATCCCGGTTACTCCAAAGGTGGAAGAATGGATTGTCGAAATGGGATCATTACCATGGAATCCATTTTTTACAAATAATATAATTACCGATGATAGTACCAAATATAATTGCTGTATGAGTTTTACAACTACCTAAACGATAGATTAGGACCTCATATTGGCTTTGATGAAGATGCGACAATATCACCGCATAAATTTAGGCATTCATTTGCCATGCGTATGGCCAATAATTTTAAATTTTCGCTTCACGTTATAGCTAGAATGATGGGTGATATTGAGAAAATGGTAAGATTACACTATACGGATTATAATGACGATACAATAACAGCAGCCTTTAATCAAGAGATGGCAAGGTATCTCAAAAATAAAAATAATGATGACGAATCTGAAAAAGAAATTGCTGTATAATTCGCCCTATATAATGATAAAACTAACTAATTTGTATTTTACGCCCATTAGAAATACTTTTGATCAAGAACGGTAAAATAATGGAAAACACAACAACCATTAAAAAGCAAACTGCCCAATTAAGACTTGATGAGTTGATAGAGGCTCTTAATACTACTGATCCTATTCTTGCCACAGAAATTGACATTAAATTTCTAAAAAAAAATTACTACTCAAAATCAGGAGTTTCGGGTTTCAGAGCTAGTGGTAGAAATAAGGTCATGACACCAAAATTTTTAGAGGATATCGAAAAAGCCTTGCCATTTCTTAATATGGAATGGCTCGTGCATGGTTTTGGAAATTGGTTAAATGAATGGTCACCCAAACAAAAGACAGACTATATCACTGAGTCTGATTGGTACAAGGGTAAGCCAACGGCAGCAAGTGATGGAGCAGAAGATTTATGCTATTCGCAGAAAAGTATTGATCAGTTACTAAAGAATGGAACTGATGCAAATTTCAAAATCATTCTAAGATCAAAGTTCGCTACAACTTACGCTACTGGAAGTAGGCTCAGATCCGATATAAATAAAGCCTTGTGTAAAAGAGTGCGTAAGTTAAGAATGTCCAGGAATCCAAAGGAATCTCAAGGTTATTTTGCCGAAACTACTATGAGTGAGAATAGAGGCATTATAACCAATGTAGAATCCTTCAGGCAAAATCCTCCTATTTTCTTTATTAAAAAGTTAAAGGAAAAATGCGCAGTAGATCTCAACAATAAGCTCAGCTATGATTGGCTTTTAGATGGTGTTGGTGAGATGTTCATTGAACAACCCAATCTCCCAATACCTGATATGCCTGCAAAAAAACCTACCAAAGACAATAAGTTTGATAGGGAGCTTTGCGACAGGATTGATAGTGTCAGAAAAGGACAAGGCATGAGTAAAACTGCTTTTGGTAGCCATTTAGATGTGAATAGGTCAATGATTAGTGCTATGGCTGGTAAAGAGAAGAGACAAAATCCTACGACTTGGTTTTTATCTAGGTTAAAAGAAAGAGTCAATGCTAATAATAAAGTTTTAAGCTATGATTGGCTTTTAGATGGTGTTGGTCCACAGTATATAGAAGATCCTAATATTAGCGAAACATCAAATGATGTTATGCAAGAATTGAGAAAAGAAATTGAGAGGCTTAAAAGAGAGAATGCACAGCTTAAGAAAAGTTTAGAAAGCTCATTAGCGTAGCAAAGAAAAACCTCATTTAAGCATTATTAAGTGAGTTTTTTTCGTTATTGTTTCTTTTATTAGTACTGTTCTTTACACCAATTTCATTTCAAATAATTTATCTTCACACTAATGAAATCAGGAATTTAGAGTGTGAAACGAGTTCTCATTAGTGAGAATATGAACTTAGCGATGAAAGACAATCGCTACATAAACAAGCTATCCAAAATTAAGAAATTGGTGCAGGACCATTACCATTCGCCATACAAGAAACATATCTTGAAAGTAATTTTCACCCTAATTTTGAAATTAGAAGAATCGTCAATTGGACTTTCCTCATTTACGAACTTGATGAGAGTGGAGCACTGGATGGAAATTTAGTTTTTAGAAAGGGTTAGTCAAGAAAAAAAGCTGAATAATTCTATCATCAGCTATTAAAAATACTAATTCCCCCTTAAAGTTAACACCATCCGTTAACCAAACTTCCTCAGGGCAATCATATGTAAGTACATCTTCCTGCTCAATTTCAAAAAGAGTACATTCACTTTTTACTTCGGCTAAGATCTTATCATAGAATGAGTTGCCATTTTTTCTTTTCTTATTGAGATCCTTCTCTCAAAACTTCCATTCAGCTTTTTTATACTTAATGTCAAAGCCTTCATAGGTCTTACCATCAATAGGATATATCCATTCTCCCCTATAAATTGTAGTATTTTTAAGAGTATACCTAACTTCATCTTTTACATATTCATAAAGCAATACTTTATCATCCGCATAATAACTTTTCTCATATCCATTTTCGAGACAAACTTATGAATACTTCCTTGGAATCTATAGCCCTAAGATCATCGAACGACTTTATTAGAGCGAAGGATGAGAATCCAGTACATAATAAGCTAGCTAGGCAAAGTATTTTCATAGTTTAAAGATCAAAAAAACAACTCTCAAAAAAATATAAAAAGACTTAGAATTTACGATAATAAAATACTAAATAAGGTACTTAAAACAGTTTACATTGTCATATGATTGATTGCGAAGGGATTTATATGAGGTATAAGGAAGACTTGATTATGAAGAAAAACGAGTATCTGAAAAGTATGTCCAGGTCCGAAAAACAACTGATTACATACTTAGAGCCAAGTAGTTTGATTACTGGCTCGACTACCACCAAATACGAAACATGAATAACAATGATTAAGAAAAAATCGAGAGGAAATCTGTCAGTCAATAATGGTGTAAAGGCTATAAGAAAGGGACACGATTTTGAACGTAGTATTTATAAGAAATTATATCTCTCTATCCAAAGTGTATAATCATAAGGATGGGTAGTATCCACCTTGACCAGCTT
>MDTB01232039.1_pt1 | contig 39488 bp, 31 predicted proteins | sample 811161 | NCBI WGS metagenome assembly MDTB01 (sample SAMN05326650, study PRJNA326480) | marine metagenome | isolation source: seawater | place: Mediterranean Sea | collected 2009 | reverse complement strand
ATCAAGGTGATGGTGGTTTCATAAATGCGTGACGATCGAGTATGCGCACAGTGCTGGGCCATATCAAAACCAGCCTCTACTGTCACCCGCAGGGACTCTGCCGATCCCGTATGTGATTGAATAATCTTGCCTCTGTCATGGACAGCCGCAACAAGAGCTCTCAACTGTGCCGGGGTAAATCTTAATATATTCCCTTGCCCAATTTCACTGTTTAAAGGAGGACCGTCACCAGTGACTCCGATCTTAACGAAGTCGACTAAATCTGCGTATTCGTACATCTCCTCATAAATTTGCTCGGGGCTCATCCACACTAATTCGGGCCCCACATTCATTTCGAACATTGCATTTATTCTGGCTTGGAAAGAACTGCTCGCCGATTTGATAGATTCAACGGTTGTAAAAACAGCCCTGAAACCCACTATGTTGCCAGCGATGAAAAGCCTGGGCCCCAAAATTTCTCCTCGATTTATCCCATCCCGAACATTGAGGCCAGGTATCACTGGGCCCATTGAGTCGAAGGCTGTTGTTACACCATAAGATAGTGCGATCTGGGCGCCCTCCTCGATTATCTCCTCAAAGCGACCTTCATAACGGGCCAGGAACTCTATATAAGTCCAGCTAGGCCAAGGGAAGAAATGAACATTCCCATCGATGAAGCCGGGCACTATATGTTGTCCCTCGACATTTATGATTTTTGCGTTCTTGGGTATGTCAATAGAGCCTTTGGGACCAACCGAAAGAATGAATTTGCCTTTCGTTACGAGGACACCATCAACTATGGGAGTCCCTCCATTCCCATCGATGATGGTTGCACCTGAATAGAAGATTTCTTCTGATCTGATAGAAGTAGAAACACCTAAAAACACCGCGCAAGCGATTGAGGTGAAATCTTTTACACATTGTTTGAGATTCATTATTTATCTCTCAATAGTTACTCTGGCCTCGAGTATACAGCCTGACTAAAAGATGGTGACTAACCCCACCTAAGCAAACTTTTGGATACTTTGACAAGTGCTTAAATTAATTCCAGTTGATGCAAATTCAAAACGCTAATGAGTGGCGAGCTTCAACCCAGATCGACTTACCCTATTTTCATTCCAGGCAAAGTTTCAGGGCGAGCCAGTCATTTGGTTGTAACGTCGTCCAATTTTGCTAAGGATTGCGTTCGTTGATTCAATAATTTAGTAATATTTTACAAGGGCGAAAAAGAATATGGCAATTTCGTGTCCCAAGGTTTAGGGAACCAATGCAACCAGGCTTTCTTTTGTATTTGAGTTGATGAGCCCATCTTTAAAGTTGTGGCGGTAAGAGATAAGATCTAGCATTAAGTTGTCGTAAATTTAGTAGCTGCCGAAGGCGTAACCCTCTTAGACCCCAAGCTATATTGAGGGGAAAGTGAACCGCTCAAGAGATCGTATGAGCCACTCAGACAAAATATGAAAGCGAACTTTTGGCATAGGCTTAATAGCAAGCTAGAAAAAAGCCAGGAAAATTTCGGGCCAGCAGCAGGCGAGGATTCGGTATTTCGGATTGCTATGATCTGGCTTGCAGGGAACCTTGTTGTTACTACTCAATTGACCGGCACGCTGTTCATACCCGGAGTCGCTTGGCACTTGGTTCTGGGGTTGATTTTTGTTGGTTCTTTATTTGGGGGCACAGTCCTAGTACTGGTGGGCAATATAGGTACTAGGACAGGGTTGCCAACGATGGCCCTTACTAGAGGGGCTCTTGGACTGCGCGGTGCGTCTGTCCCAACGATGCTCAATGTTGCAGTATTAATGGGCTGGGCTTGGGTTCAGGCAATGCTAGCTGGCATTACTTTGAATCACGCAGTCGAACAACTTACTGGTTTCTCTAACCCAATTTTATTTTCCATGAGTTGTCAGTTTGTGGTGGTTTGTTTGGCGATTTTTGGGCATCGGGGACTGACAGTTATAGAACCTGTTTTCGCAATCGCCATACTGATCATTATGGGCTTAGTGCTCTCAGAGGCTTTCTCTAAGTATAATTTCAGGGATTACGTTAACTTAGAGCTTGATGAGAGTTTAGGTTGGGATGGTTTTTCCGTATTGGACGTCGTAATGGCTACTGCGGTTTCTTGGACCGTACTTTCTGCAGAAATATGCAGAAGGGCCGTTTCTGAAACAGCCAGTATTGTTGGAACTGGAGTGGGATACGTACTATCGACCACGCTTTCAATGGGTTTTGGTGCGACGGCCTTGGCCTACGTGATTCTGGAGGGAGGCCAATTTTCAAACTTCAGTCCTATTCCCATTGTCACAGCTTTTGGGCTACCTGTCGCAATCGTATTTTTTCTCTCTGTCATGGCAACAAATGTTTTGTGTATATATGGAATGGTTACCTCGATAGTTAATCTATCAAATACAAGAAAGGTGAAATTTTTGCCTACGACATTAATTGTTGGATTAATTGCTATTTTGGGAAGTGCTTGGTTACCCCTGCTAAGTATTTTCACAGATTTTTTGACCTTGATAGGCGGTATTTTCGTTCCAATTTTCGCCATTATGATTGCGGATTACTACTTTGTTAACCGAGGTTTTTATGACCAAGATATTTTACTTATTGGAAAAGGAAAATATTGGTTTCGGGGAGGTTATAATAAGACGGCTTTTCTGATTTGGCTTTTTGGAGCAATATTTTCCCACGTTACTAGCTATCACCTGCCAACACCAGTAGGGTCTTTCATTCCCACTTTCTTTATAGTTTTCTTTTCATATTTATTTTGGGCTTCATTGACTGGCAGGGTCCAGAAAATTAAACCGAAGTCTATAAACTTGTCCACTTCGCTTTCAAAAACTGAAACTTAATTAGGTGCGATGAAGATAAATTCATGAGCCGAGGCTTTGTTATGCTAACAGTGTTCTCCGGTATTCTATTCCCGAGCTCGCCAAGCCCTCTTTTATCGCTAGCAATCAGAGCTTGAATAATCTGAAATTTACGTGCCGAGCAGTTGCGAAAGCAAACACTTTTCAAACGCGGGACGATATCGCCAATATGAATCTCATCATTCGCATTTTTTATTCTGTTGGGTTCAAAAAACTTCGTTCAATCGTTGCAAATTGGTGCGTCAAATTTCAACGCAGACTCAAGGTGGTGCGTTGAAATATTTATTGGGAATGGATAACTTTACTAACTATCTGTTTTACTAGATTTTTTGTAAAGAGGCATGAAATAAGCATGAATAAAGGTGATGTCTTAGCTAGCAACCCTCACAACTGCGACAGCTTACTTCGGTAGGTTGATCTCCTATTAGGTATTAAGGAATCCATGCGAACGAAATCATTAGCACCCTATCTTTTATCTTCAAAAGCTCAAGAAGTTCACTCCGAGGAATCACTGAAGACCCCATTTTTTGCGAAAAGCAAGCTGAGTGTCGCCATTCTGTTAAGCTCTGCGACCCTCACATCCACTGCGATTGCTCAGGATTTGGAGGAGGTCCTAGTAACGGCTACGAGGCGTGAAGCTAGCTTGCTTAATGTCCCCTACAATATCTCTGCAATATCGAAGTCACAAATGGAAGAAAATCGGATTGGAGAGATCAACGACTTGGTTCAGTTCGTAGCGGGGATTTCTTTCGTCAACACCGGCCCATCTAATCGCGGCCGGACGAATACAATGACCATGAGAGGTATCACAGCGGACGCAGTATCTAACAACGGGGGCTTCCCCGTTTCTACCACCGCCCCGATATCCGTTTATATTGGAGAGACACCTTTATTCATTCCTATTCAAATTCGCGACATTGAGCGCGTCGAAGTTCTCCGTGGTCCACAGGGAACCTTATATGGTTCTGGTTCGCTAGCCGGCACGATTCGCTTTATTCCTGCAAAACCTGACCCCTCAAGTTATTACGCGGAGATTACCGGCGACCTTGCGTCCATTGCGGTTGATTCTGGGGACTTCAATTATGGAACCTCAGGATTGATAAATGTCCCAATGGGAGAAAGTTCAGCATTGCGGTTGGCAGCTGGATATCAGCATTGGGGGGGGTTTATCGACATGAATACTTTGGTGCGTTTTGATGACGTCTCGACTGCAAATAACAGTCCTATTGGGATTCCCACTGCAGCAAATGCGGAGGATATTAACAGCGCCTTTTCGATATTGCCTGAAAAAGAAGATGTCAATGACGCTGATATTTGGTATCTCAGAGCCTCGTGGTTTTGGGCTCCCTCAGAGAAAGCAAATGTAATGCTTAGCTACTTTCGTCAAGAAGATGATGTAGATAACATACAAGCCCATTTCCCGGACTTTGCAGGAGGTGTAACTGACCACATACCTGCTGGCGATAATCCCTATAGTCCGAATACAGCGGGGGCTTTTGATTACCCCACCGGAGGCACTCAATTTCCTGCTAGTAAGAAATATAACCTTCCCCGCTTGCTCGAAGAACCGTCATCTAGAACTACCGATTTATTCTCATTAGACTTGGAAGTTGACATGGGCTTCGCGAGTTTAACATCTTCTACCTCTTATTATGAAGACGATCAGCGCGCGATAGTTGACGTGTCGCATAGCATCGCCCAAGCTTTTGGTGCTTACTATGGATTCATGCCGAGACTGGTCGATAAGGATTTCACAGACAACTATCAGGAAGGGTTTGTCCAAGAAATTCGGCTGGTCTCAACGGGTGACGGTCAAATTGAATATGTTTTCGGGGGGTTTTTTCAAAATGTAAAAAGGGATGACAACACAATCCAGTACATCCCAGGACAGACCCTATACGATTCCCTCGCATTTGGTTTTCATGCCAATCCACAACTCGGAGATATAAACTTCATAACCAGCTATGAATCGGAATTCGAGGATAAGGCCCTCTTCGGGGAGATTACTTGGCGGCCCAATGATGACTGGCAAATCACCGCTGGATTGAGAGCATTCTGGCAGGATTTCGACGTAGATACCTTCTCTCAATTGCCTTACTGCGGAATCTTTTGTGGAGACAACGAAGCGGGGGACACTGTTGTTGTAGGTCAGCAATCAATTAATGACCAGATATTTAAACTCAACTCATCGTACCAGTTAAATTCAGACACCATGCTATATGCGACTTTCTCAGAGGGATTCCGCCGTGGTGGAGCAAATGGGATACCTTTATCTGGTCCCTTTGCCGCCAGTCGAGAATTGCTACTTTATCAGCCAGATCAAAGCGAGAACTTTGAGTTCGGTGTGAAAGGTAAATTTGGAAAATCTAGCTACACCGCGGCCATTTATTACATCGACTGGAAAAATTTACAGATTAATGATAGATCCGCGGCTGGTGGTTATGGTCTGGTTGCCAATGGTTCCGAAGCGAGATCTGTGGGTGTTGAGTTAGAGGTCAATGGTGCGATTGGAAATAATTTCGAGTACCGGTTTGGATATGCTCACATAGACGCTGAGATAAGTGATTCCTTCGAAGTCTCAGATAATTTTTTTGGGACCTTTGTTCCAATTGTGTCAACCGAGAAAGGCGATCCGCTACCCAACACCTCAAAAAACTCATTATCTGTCTCCCTAGACTACTCGATGCCTCAATTTCTGAGTGGATGGGATCTACGGTGGCATATCAATGGGTCTTACAGGAGTGATGTCCAGTCATCCCTGGTGAGCTCGATTCCCACCGATCCACAACCTTTTACGGTTGAGGCGTTTTCGGTCTGGGATACCTCATTAAATTGGACGAATGATACCGACACGGTTGTTAGTGTCTACATTGATAATATCTTTGATGAGCTGGCTCTTACAGGAGGGAATGCTACCCGTTTTGCAGGCCCACGTGGCCAAAGCTTTTTTATCGGGCGCCCAAGAACTGTCGGTCTTCGCATTAGTTACCAATTTGATTAATAAGATTTCTTCGTTTTGGCATTTAAATGATAACTGGTAATTGCGTATATTTAGCCGTGGATCTGGAGCCCTTTTAGTTCCTTTTCTAATTGTGAGCGTAACGGCTCCAACTGCTCGGCGTAATTTCTCCATTTGCCAATGGAAGAAGTATACAAGCCTCTGCGTACCTGTGATGCACTAGCGGTGGAGGAGGGTGATGGATTATTCTGAAAGTCGAGGACACTTGGATCCCAATCTAGCATTAAAAATTTGAATATTGCCCTGGCCTCAGTTTCAAAATTATTGATCAAAGCCTCATATCGAATTTCATGGAAGGCTCTTCCTGGCAATACAGCTTGCCAATGATGCATTAATTTTTTAAAAGCCACAAAGTATTGACCTAGGTCGTGAAGATCATAGGTAAAAGGGTATGGACCCCTCAGGAAAGCTTTGTATGCTGCATAGCAGCTATCCATCGGATCACGATTAACGGAAATAATTTGTGCATTGGGCAATGCGGCATGTATTAGGCCACAATATAAATAATTGATTGGCATTTTATCCACTATCCGGCCATCATGTGGGAGCAGTTGATGAACCCGAGAATGATAGTTTTGTCCCAGGGAATTCATATTGATTTGTAAAGCGTTGGTCACTAACTCAAAACGTGAATCGCTGCCATTTCTTGAGACCTCGGCAGCCGCAGCAGTCATTTCCAAAGCAAAAAAGTTTTGCTCGCCCACTGAAGCGACTTTTTCATGACTTGCTACGATTCTTTCTACCAATGTGGTGCCCGAGCGGGGTAACCCCACAATAAAAATAGGCGAGGTGTCTAAATATCCTTGACTCGTGGATCCAAGCGCTTCGGAAGAATGTTGAGTAATAATCTGATGGATTGCCTTTAAATCTCGTTCGACATCATAGTTAATTGTCCGGCGAAACATTTTTGTTGCCTGCTCTAATTGAACGAAGGACTCAGAAAAAAACCCCAAATCCTCAAGTTCTTTTGCAAGAGCGAATCCCAAGAGCACTTTATTGGAGTTCGGTTGCCCTTCAGCTGCGAGGGCGTCCTTAAGCTCTTGGACATGGTTTTTTTGTTGAGACTGAGTGACTAAATCTGATCGAAGATAATGTGCCTGCCCATCTGCTGGGTTTATCGCAAGTGCCTTATTGATGGACGTCAAAGATGCTTGAATTTCACCAAGCATCCTTTGCACGGAAGCAAGGTTGTACCAATGGTGAGCATTGTTATTATCCGAGATTAATGCTTTTTCGAACAGATCAGCCCCCAGCCGATGTTCATTACAAGCTACGAATAATGCCCCCAAATTCGATAGATCAGAATGATTGCTGGGGTTGCGACGGAGTACTTTCTCTGCCAAATCTCTTGCATCTGCTGTGTATCCAGCGGAAACAAAACAGGATCCTAAATGAATGAGATGAAAAACCTGATTTTGGCTGAGATCACAAGCACGCCTCGCTGCAGCAATGGCCTTTTGATTTGAGCCACTTCGTAAATGGATATTACTCAGGATATGCCATGCACCAACATCATTTTCATTCTTGCCAATCGCATGGGAGCAAATTTCAAGAGCTTCGCGCAGCCGTCCAGATTTTAATAATTGATTAGCATGCTCTGTAGTTTCTATTACTTCACTCTCCATGTGTTGGTAAGGTCACTTTGGAGCTGTGAATGATACCCACATAGCGATCTAAAAATCGATACCCATTCCTACCGACAGAGCAAACAGATAAAGGCTACAATAATCACTCAAATGTGTGGGTATTTCGACAAGTTAACTCTTGTGTTTTTCTGGTTGGTCTTCTGATGCTTAAAGTTTTGCTTTTTCCCCTCCGCGGGATCACTTCGATGGCTCATTACGATGTACTATCAATTGACTGAAAATTACCGGTCGGCAGGTGGTTAATGACGACGACCCGGGACCGTTGAAATTTCATCCTGAGGCCACCGGACATTATGTATCCATTAGGTCTGCTTTCCTGCCTCGTTAGGAAGTCACCGAACATATAAATGCTTTTGCGAAAAACTCAGACTCTTCGCCTCTCTCCACCCTGCGGCTCTCTATCTTTATTGAGGAGGGTAATTTTTCTATATCACCAGCACTATTCGGCGCCCTGAGCAGGTGCAATCCTTGGGACCTTTCGAGCTTTTTTAGTGCATCTCAATTTGGCGAATCTTAATGATTGTGAACATTTCGTTTGGATATTCGAATTTGTCCGAAAAAAAACGAATTGGAACGATTTGTGCATGCTTCATAAGCTTCTGTCAGACAAAACGGTCAGTTTGAATATGAAAAGTTTGAAACTTTGGGCAATCAACGCAGCTTTTTCTTTTTGACTAACGATACAAGTACACTGTCCAATTAAATAAATCATATTTATAGAGGAAAAGGGGCGCACAAAGCGCCGCCATTATTGGAATGCCATTGATGGACAGAAGTAGCTTCACAAATTGCTACGCAGGATTGGAGATTGTGAGGCAGATGGCGTTACTTCTCGGTTTCCAATTGACATGGAAATTTTCATTCTGCCCACAGAGGATATTTGACATCTTATCGACCAGGTTAAATTCGCGTGATATTCATTTACTGGCGATCGTTTTATTACTGATCTGGATGGCTAATGCCGGTACTGCATTCCTCACAGCATTACCTTTATTAATCGGAGGAATGGTCGAATCTCTAGCGATGACGGTCGAGATAGCTGGTTTGATGGCTGCGTCACATCTCTCTGGAGCCGCTTTCGGGGCACTAATCTGCTTTTTCCTCACTACCCAAACTAATTACCGAGCCCAAATTTTATTAGCTTTAGTCCTACAAGTGATTGGGGAGTTATTTTTTATTGGGAACCAATCCGTCATGACATTGTTAATAACTAGATTTTTGTCGGGAACTGGAGCTGGGTTGCTTTGCGCTGTCTGCTATGGAGTCATCGCAGGCATGCGATATAAGGATTCGATATTCGCGGCATTACTCTTTGGCCAAATGATCTTCGGCTTTATTTGGTTTTACTTTTGGATAGATCTAGTCAACTCAATCGGGTTCAGATTTTCATTGGTGTCTCTTTCTTTGCTTGGATTACCCTTGTTACCATTCTTAAAGTTTTTACCTGCTCCTATCGAAAGCTCTGCTGGCGGCTCTGGACGACGTTCGCTGCCATCCCTAGCTGGGATGCTATGCATACTGTCACTCCTACTTCATTATATTGCCAACAGTCCAGAGTGGATTTATTTAGAGAGGATTGGTATTGAGGCTGGCTTATCTCTCGAGGATATTTCCAGTTCGATTTCTTCAAGTATGATTTTTGGGCTTTTAGGCACGATCCTAGCGATGATCGTTGGACGTACCCACTACCGTTTTTTACCCCTAAATGTCGGAATCATCGGAATAATGTTTGGCACCAGTTTGTTACTGATGCCAATGGGGGTGACCTCTTTTACTGTCGCGACGAGCATGATTTTGATGAGCCTGACGTTTGTTGTCCCATTTTATCAGGGCTCTCTCGCTGACCTTCCGAATGGCAGTCGAATGTCGATGATTGGGGCGGGTACAATAAATGTTGGTCTCGCTGCAGGCCCACTCATCGGGTCACAGGTTGTGTCAACACTTGACTTTCGGGCCCTGCTTCATTTTTGTAACTTGCTTTACCTAGGGGCATTGGTCTCTATTTGTTGCGCTTTTTATCTTTTGAAAAACAAGAAAACGGATTAGTAAACATGACTAGCAAAACGGGAACACATAATCTTGCCGATCACTCACCGAGGAATGCTTGGACCATTTTGGATCGATCAGGCCAATCTGAGTTCCCATCAGACGACCCGAAAGCTCTTGAGATTTGGGGTTACACAGATTCCATGTCTTACTCGCCAGGTGAAACTCTGAAACTCCATGTTCATACAACAGCAAAGACCTTTAGAGTCGTGATCTATCGTGATGGGTTCAAGAAGGTCGAGGTTTATGAGGAGAGAGGCGTGGTTGGCTCACGTCAAAAGACTCCAAAAAATGCGTTTGAGATAGGGTGCGATTGGGATGAGACTCTCTCTATAGACATCGAAAATAATTGGCAAAGTGGTCTATATGTTATTGATCTTTCGATTGAGGATGCGGCCGGAAATCGAATTCAACGAGAAGCGTTTTTTGTCGTACGATCAAGCCATCCTAGAGACAATAATAAATTAGCATTCGTGCTCTCTACAGCAAGTTATACCGCATACAACGACTGGGGAGGAGCAAACCATTATCGTAGAGTAACAGATGGCACGCCACAAGATTTTGGTGCCCCGATACTGTCTATGCGACGGCCCATGGCACGTGGTTTTATTAAGCTCCCCATTGGAGCTCCTCGATATAGTGAACACACCATAAAAACTCCATTTGAAATGACGAGATACCCTTGGCTGGAGTGGGCTCTTGCTTATGAATATAGCCGGCATTATCCGGATACCGGCTGGGCGACTTATGATGGTCCCTTCGTCAAATGGGCTGAGGCTGAGGGATATGGCCTTGATTTTCTAACGCAATCGGATATTCACAATGATCCAGAGTGCCTAGCCGGTTACAACGCAATTATTATAGTTGGTCATGACGAATATTGGTCTTGGCAAATGCGCGATGCAGTTGACGATTTTGTTAAAAAAGGCGGTAATCTCGCGCGGTTTGCCGGTAATTATTTATGGCAAATCCGACTTGATGAAATAGCCGGCACCCAGACATGTTACAAGATGGCGTCGGAAGACCCTTATTTTTATGGGCCTGATAAGCATTTGACAACAACCTATTGGGATTCCGAAGTCGTAGGCAGACTGTCAACAGAGACAATCGGTCTAAGCGGTATAGCTGGGGTTTATGCCAGATTCGGAAACTGCTGTCCGAGATCCTCAGGAGGTTTCACCGTATATCGGCCTGAGCATTGGGCATTCCAAGGTACGGGACTCTATTACGGTGACCAGTTTGGCGGGGCTCCTGCCGCCGTCGTAAGTTTTGAGGTGGATGGCCTCGATTACACTTTTCGGGATGGGCTTCCTTACCCAACCTACAAGGATGGTGCACCCAAGTCACTCGAGATAATCGCGATGACTCCAACCGGGGGAATGTTTGAGAAAGATGAGGAGGGGCAGATACTAAATGCGCCCAAAATTGAGCTTGATGGTCTTTTCGAGTCGGCGCCAGCAATGTATCCATTGAGTGAGGCTGACTTTACTCGTGGGTCTTCTATGATTGGGGTATGTAAAACTGGGGATGGTGAAATATTCAATGCGGGTTGTTGTGAGTGGGTCTCAGGTCTGATTAAGAAAGACTTTTTCATAGAACAAGTTACACGGAATGTATTGAACCGGTTTTTGAAAGCATGAATTCAAGCTCCCCCAATCTTAACACTTCGTGATTGATGGTCAGCCATAGTCGCTCATATGCTAAAAGATTGGATAGGCATTGAGCAGTAAGATAAGAAATGAATTGATGATGCCTATGAGAGGCGGATGAGGCCTCTGAGCCCAACAACTATGCCTTATACATTACGTTATATTTTACAAACTCCTCAGGCATATGGAAATACCCAGAGAAACCCAAAGGCAGTACATAAGCATCGCCGGGTCCGTAAATTGCCTTGTTACCTCCCTCGAGGTCCGTTATCTCAACAGTGCCTTGAATTGGGATGCCAGTTTCAGAGACCTCTAGATTCTCGATCTTGAGGGTGCCTGCATTGCAGGCCCAGACATTTGCCGTGTATTTCCCATCAGGCGAAGTAAACGCGATGTAAGTTCTTGGTTCATCAGCTCCCTCGATCGGCGTATCCGTTGGATCATGCTCAACTCTTGGAAGCCCGAATTCACCACCTGACTTATCTATAGTCATGGCCTCTCTACTCATACGAGATGTTTCTTTCATTTCCTTCTATTTCTCCATAAAAATAAATTTGAGATTAACGAAAATAAGAACCAGGCTCAAACGAAGGCAAGAGCCTGATCAATCACATTTAACGATTTAAGCGGTTATCTAGGATTTTTGAAGGAACAATGTGAAAAGATATGAACCTAGAGGGGTTTAATCCAAAAAAATATTACCAAGAGTTTTTTTAACAGAGGCGCATTACTAGTCGGTCCATTTATTTAGCGTAAAGCATTAACTAAATCTTCGTGATCAGAGAATCGTTATCGGTCGATAACAGTGCGAAATCGCACCGGCGGTGTGCAGAGGGATAATTCGTGAACGCGGTTTTCCTTAGCATTCTGAATGTCCATTTAACATAACCGCTTGAAAACCAGACGCTAAAGCGATTTTGGCCCGAGATTGGCTGTTGCTAAACATCTTGGCGAAGCTGCGAGCTGTGCTTTTACCGACAAGAATTTTCCCTCTCGCAACTTTTTTATGGAGAAGCATCTGAAACATGACGGCGATATCCGATCCAGCAAACAGGCCGTTATTACGATTTAAAAACCCGCCGTTTGCTGCTGCAATCTTATTCTCGGTGCCGGGAATTACCTTCCCCGTTCTAGCTCAGCAGCCGCTGATGAAAGAGATAGTCTTGACTGGAACGAGAAGATTAGAATCACTTACCGATTATCCTCATAACATCTCGACCAAGACCTCGGAACACTTGGAGAATAGTCGAGGTGGAGAAATCGGAGCCCTTGCAAGATTGATACCTGGAATGACCTTCTTGGATGCGGGCCCCCGAAATCGGGTTGTAGATAACAACATGCTCTCAAGGGACATTAACGCGAATCCGATTGCTAATATCGTAGGTCGCTATTTATTAACTACCGAATTCGATTAGTAGGGTAGGGGAGTCGGCTCATTTAATGGATCATGGAGTAGTTGTTAGCGTACATGTTGGAGAGCTCGAAAAGCTTCATAAGACTGAGAGAGAAAGTATAGAAGTCGAATTTGACGGCGTTATTGGTGATCGCCATCGTGGTAGAACTAGGGTAGCTTTGGAAGGAGTCGACAGGCAACCGGGGGGAACAGAAAGACGTAACGAACGTCAGTGGTCAGCCATCAGCCTCGAGGATTTAGAGTTAATTGCCGGGGAATTAAATTTACCAGATCCCCTAACGGCTGGGGCAGTTGCTGTAAATTTATGCGTGAAGGGGATCCCGCAGTTTTCAAAGCTTTGTAGGGGAACTTTGCTCACATTTAGCTCCGGGGCTGAACTTATGGTTGAAGAATATAACCCTCCTTGCCAGCGTATGTCCCGCCATATATCGGATCAATTTTTGAATGGAAGAGGTGAAAAGCTAAAACCCAGTGCATTCGCCAGGGCTGCAAAGTTTTCCAGAGGCTTGGTCGGTGTGGTCGAAGTCCCCGGCGTAATTTCCGTCGGTGATACAGTAATTGTGACTAAGGAGGTTTTGCCTAAGTGGCTCAGATCTTTTCCTTGAGATCATCTCGTTGAACCTAGGGTAGGCAAGTGCCCCGAACTAGCAAAGCTCGATTCTGTGCTCAAAAAATCGCACGCAGAATAATTGATGGCCAGTTAGGTGGTTATAAAGTCAGGTCTCCAAATATATATATAAAAATCGGGGCTACTATGCGCAAAAATTACTTAATAAGTTTAGACTCTACGGGTAGGACGGGCCTTTTTTACGTGACTGTTATTAACCCTGTCGATAACAGCTTCGGTCTTTGATTTAGCACTTATCAGTGCGCAAAAAATAGAAACTAGAGATTACCTTGTCGAGAAAAACTACAGAGATAGAAACAATGGCTGACTTCAACGAACCTTTGAGCGGTAACGAAATGCCTAGATTCGGTGGCATTGCCAGCATGTTTCGGCTACCGATATGCCATGAATTGTCGGATGTAGACGTAGCAATCGTTGGTGTGCCTTTGGATATGGGGACGAGTAATCGCGCAGGTTCTCGATACGGTCCCAGACAAATAAGAAGTGAGTCCGTTCTGGTAAGACCCTACTCGATGGCTACCGGTGCCGCACCTTTCGATTCTTTTCAAGTTGCAGATTCTGGCGATGTCTCGCTCAATGCCTACAACCTAGAGAAATCTGTGAATATTATCGAGCAGCATTTCGATAAAGTCCTGTCAGCACAATGTAAGACAATCTCGATCGGGGGTGACCATACCATTACGCTGCCTATCCTACGCGCTTATGCAAAACGCTATCGAGGCATGGCAATTATTCATGTGGATGCTCACTCAGATACCAATGACCAAATGTTTGGAGAGTCAGTCACGCACGGCACGATATTTAGACGAGCTATTGAAGAGGAACTGGTAGATCCGAAGAGGATGTTCCAAATTGGCCTTCGTGCCACTGGTTACTCAGCCGCGGACTTTGATTGGGCGCGTCAAAGAGGAGTAACCGTTGTTCCGGCAGAAGAATGTTGGTACAAATCTTTAACTCCACTGATGGCCAACATTCGTAGTCATATAGGCACCACATGCCCAGTGTACTTAAGTTTTGATATCGATGGGCTTGATCCCTCGGTGGCCCCCGGAACTGGCACGCCGGAGCCTGCTGGCCTGCAGGCCAGTCAGGGCCTAGAGATAATCAGGGGTGCGTTTGGTTTAAATGTGGTGGGTTGCGATTTGGTCGAGGTGTCACCACCCTATGACACGACGGGTAATACCTCTTTACTTGCCGCCAATTTGATTTTCGAAATGCTATGTAGCTTGCCAGGTTGCATAAGAGATCGATAATTCCACGCGCTTTGCAGGTCACTCCGCAATTAATGATATTGACGATATACTCTCGTCCTGTCTGTGAACTGATAGGTCAAATAAGTGGGTACAGATAACTTAGGTGATCTTGAAATTTTATTATTTTTTTAAAGAGGTTGACCCCACTGAGTTGCTGCATTATTTTTTTGGTCACTATCTAGGTTCAAACCGGCTGCGCTCGGGGAGCCACTTATTTATGTCCTTTGGTTTTATAGGGATGAGAATGATAAAAAACATGTTTCTTTATTTTTGTTTATTGATTTTTTCAATAAACGGCCTGGCAAACTCGATCGATAAAGAGTCGGCTATTTCTGAGTTTGGGGTCGTAAACGAAGCACCACAAGAAATAGTGTCGGCGCTGATAGAAAAATTGTCTGTTGATTGGAACTCTGGGGATATGAGCGCTTATCTGCATGCTTACGCTGATGTCCCTCATTTCAGGTTGGCCTTTGGCGATCGTGTGATCAAAACAAAGACGGAAATGCGGTCTTTTTTTGAGAAAAGTTGGGCGACGAAAACCGATATGGGGGTTTTCTTCACTGAAAAGATAAATGTAGCAAGTATCAGCTCACAACTCGTGCTGGCTACGGGTAATTTCCAGCATCAGTTTGAGAGTGAGACCATTGTCGGGGCTTTTTCTCAGCTATGGATGAGGCGGTCTGACGGCGCCTGGCAAATAATCCAGGAACATACATCGCGACAACACTAGAAAGTCAAAATGCGCTCACGATGACAGCCCAAAGAAAGTTTATTGCGGCGCAGATCTATTAATTGCTCATCATTGAATTGCTGCTCTTTGTCCCATTGACCTCGTAAAACTTGGGGGGAATAGCATCGCTACTTTCCTCATTTCATGTTAAAAAAAATATGTAAGTGAGATGTCAATAATTCAGCCTGACTCTGAGGAAAGGGGTAGATGGAGATAAATGGATGCACGGCACTAGTAACAGGGTCTAATCGTGGTATTGGAAAGGCCTTTGTCGAAGAATTAATATCTGCAGGGGCGCAGAAAGTGTATATGGGCATGCGGAATCTGGAGAATTTCGGATGTGCATTTGAAGGATCGGGGGTCAGTGTTTGCCCAATTCATCTGGATGTCACAAAGGATGAGTGCATAGAAAGCGCATTGAACGGATGTGCTGATGTGACAATTCTGATCAACAACGCGGGAGTATTTTGTAATGAGACTCTCATGGGCGCTGACGACATATCTAATGCGCGACTCGAAATGGAAGTCAATTTCTTTGGAACTCTTAAAATGTGTCGGGCATTCGCCCCGATTTTGGCTAAGAATGGCGGGGGGCATATTGTGAATGTCCTCTCGGCTGCTGCGATTGTGTCTTTGCCTAACATGGGTGGATATAGCCCATCAAAATTTGCTTCCAGAGCCCTAACTACGTGCATTCGGGCAGAGCTGGCTGCGCAAGGTACCGCCGTAACCGGATTGATAGTAGGTTCTGTTGATACGCGAATGGCGTCACATGTCGTTGGCAAAAAAGAGTCTCCTAACGTCGTTGCAAGAGCCGGATTGAGAGCAATTCGTGATGAAATAAATGAGCTGGATACTGATCAAATGGCTTCGAGCGTTCGTGCTGCGCTCGCTCGTGATTCTGAGGGGCTAGAGAAGAGGATGGCTGCCCTACTGCACGCTGAAATGATTTCCACGGGTCAATAGCACGCTTCACAACACCGAGAATTGATTATGAGAATCTTGGTTCAATTATCAATCAAACAGAATGCTAACAAGAGTTCATACAACATGAGTTTGTTGATAATTCAACATGGGAATGGCGAAATAACTAAGGTTCGGATATGCCGCTCGGGGTAAGAACGCGAGTAATTGTGAAAGCTTGCGCAATCCAATCTGGCCCTTGTCGGTTGTTTGACCCCCCTCCCCCTTGCTGATTCGGAGGATTACGATCCACAAATCGGCATGATGTTCTCTTTCCACCCCGTGATCTTGATTAGCGGTAATTTGGCCACTTTTCAGGACGGCAAAGACGGCTTCCTCATAGCACCCTTTTTTAACAAAATTGAGAGGACAGACTGTGGCTAACGATGCCGAGCCTCGTAATATTTCGCCTAAATTTTTTAATGCATTGATGCCGCACTGAGCTTAGATACAGACTAATGAGAGAATCAGTGAAAAGGATAGAGGAGAATCTCTTGGAATGTTAGTTAGATTGACAAGGAGATACAGTGAGATATTTCACCCGTTTGACAACATTAGGCGCACGATCATGAAAAGCAATCCCGTTAAATTTGCATGTGACCACATAGCGGGATATCCCACGCTATGCTTTTGCTTTCCATCACCAAAGACCTCAGGCCTGTTTGGATATCTATAGGAAAGTCGGCAGTCTTTCGAGTTCTTAAGTCAACGCTGCTAGCAACGAATTCCAGAGTGCAGGCACACTTGTCTTTTGTAATATTTAGAATCAAGATTATTCCGTGTAGTCGCTTCGAATTTGTATCTAGAACGTGCCCATGAACGCTTACGTCGTCGTTGACACGAATTTCATTAAAATAGCGGAGATGCTGCTCGAGATCAAAAATGCCCATTTTGCGTTCTTCAAAGTAGTTTTTATTTAGGCCAGCGCAACTCAGAAGCGGCCAGGCACCCATTTCGTATAAAGTCTGATAGTGCTTCACATTTACATGGCCATTTTGGTCCTCCCAAGCTTTTGGAATCTTGTGCGAAGCTAGGATTTTAAGTTGGCGTATCTGTTCTACGCTGGGCGATTTACTTTTCAAAGGGCACTCCACTTGCTCGGAATTGTTTATGACATGGGTCCTTAGGAGACTAGATTCGTTTTTCTTTATTCAACCTAATTACTGCATAGAACAGACTATGCATTAATTAGGTTGAATGAGTGAAAGGTTGGGATATCTTCTTCAAATAAATTTCAACTGATCACAAGCTTAACTTAGCTGCGGGCTGTACACTCGTTTCCGCACCAATGAGTCAAGAATGAATTGCATATCTATATAGTTGTTGTCATGAAACAGCAGTGGGACCACCCAATTATCTTGACCCGACTTGACCGTAGGGAATCCTGAGTCTATCCATGCACGAACTTCCAAACCCGCTTCAACATTGAGGTATTTTTACTCATGATCAATGAGGTTCTTTTGTTGTTCTTGGGGGTAACGGAAAAAATCCACTAGTTCTCTCTTTATAGGCTATGAAATCTGGTCGTTTTTTAGACATGCGCCTCTCTACTAGATTTGTCCCGGTCGGCCCCAACAATGCGTAAAGGACAGTCGCGATACTTATCGCTCCCATCCATCCATATGGGTTCTCTACGGCAATCAAGAGAAAGCCGAACCAAACGCAAGCCTCTCCAAAGTAATTTGGATGCCGAGTGTATTGCCAAAGACCTTTGTCCATAACTTTACCTTGGTTCTCAGGGTTTTTGAGAAAGCGAGCTAATTGCCAATCTCCAACACTTTCGAAAAACATGCCGAGACTCCACAACCCTATGCCAACATAGGCCGTCACTCCGAGTTCTATGGGAGTATCTGTTGACATACCAAGCAAAAGGACAAACGAGATAATCCACATAAATAGCCCTTGGTACCAGTAGTTGTGAATTAGTGAATGAATATGGTAGTTCTTTCCCTGTGCTTCAATATGTGCGCGAAAGCGAGCATAGCGAGAATCTTCTTTGCCCCAGTTTCGCCAGCCGATATAGAGAGTAAGTCTGCAGCCCCAGAGCGCAGTGAGCAAACAGATTAGTTCGCGCCTAGGTCCACTTCCTTCAGTGGTCAACTCAGTAAAAAACACTATGATTACAAAGCCACTTCCCCAGAAAATATCTGCAATACTGGAGTCCTTGATGACCGCACTGATAACCCATAGGCTGGTCATCATAATAGCGACAAGACCCCCGGTAAGCAGAACTATCGAAAAAAGGTTTTCTGGCATCGCTTTTCTCCTTTTACTTGTTGTGAGCCTGTGCTTGACAAGCCTCGCAATAAAACCAAGGCCACCATTGCTTGGTACCACGAGTGAGTTCTATAAAGCAAGTTAGTCGACATCCTCTCCTTGGGTTCGACACCGGATCGCTGGTATTTAGAATCCACGTCGAGGGCACTGGAATTTACGATCGCTGCCTGCTACTTGCTAGCCTGACTATTTGTCAAATAATACTGCCAATCTTATAGGTAGATGACCTGTAGGTTGTAAAACGATTGCATCGTAATTCACTTGGCGTTAGGCTGACTAGGTCTAATAACGCAAGCCTTGCTAGTTTTTAAAAAAAGGTAGCTCTCGATCTGAGCAAATAAAAATAATCTGAGATCAGGAAGGTAATAAGTCATGATGTTTAATCTATTGTTTCAGCTTTTTAAAAGCCTGTGTTCGTTGTGTAATCCGGCTGTTCTTTTTGGTTCTTTCGCCTTTATTTTGATAAGTTCTCAGTCTTCATGGGCTCAATTGGAGGAAGTAATTGTTACTGCTCAAAAACGGGAGGTGAATTTACAGACCTCTGCAGTGGCTATTACCGCCTTCTCAGGCCGCTCATTGGAGCGTAACAGAATTTTTTCAGTAAGTGACCTCGCCTCCACCGCGGCAGGCCTATCTCTAACCCAGGGCAGTTCCCCGGTCGATTTGGAAGTTAACATCCGTGGGATTACCAATACTAGACTTGACGCGCCATCGAGTGAGTCTGCGGTCGGTACTTTCGTAGATGATATCTATATCGGCCGTAATGGCGGCATGAATACAGATTATTACGATATCGAACGCATTGAAGTCATCAGAGGCCCGCAAGGCGTGTTGCTTGGAAAAAGTGTAGTTGGTGGCGCTTTAAATATCCTTACTGCTAAACCAGAATTTGAGGATGGAGGTTCTGTCACGGTAGGCATGGGCAATTACGACTCTCAGCTTGTTTCTGGACACTTGACCGGTCCAGTTAATGACGCCTTGGCTTATCGTCTTTCATTTCAAAGTCGACGGCACGATGGCTATGCTTATGATGCATTACACGATCGTGAGGTTGACAATTGGGATTCGTTACAGATCCGTGGTCAGATGTTGTATCAACCTGAAGGCAGCAATTGGAGTGGCCGTTTTACCATTGATTATAGCGAAGATAGCATGGACGGCCTGAATTCAGTTGCTATTAGCGACGGTCAGAGCGGTGGGTTCCGGCCTAGACCGTGGAGTCAATTAAGGGCTTTCCTTGGAATTACTGATCCTCGAGTGAACGTGGCAGATGAGGTTGTTTTTGCCGGTGGCTCGGGTCCGACTCAGCAGTTCCTGGATCGTGAATCGGGTGGTATGTCTCTCAATCTTGAAGGTAACTTTGACAACTTCAAGATAAATCTGATTACTGGCTATCGAGAAGGGCATGCTGACAATCTGTATGATCAAACAGGTGGGGGTCCAGATGTCTTGGATGAAAATGAGACCTTTGGAGTCACTTTTGCAGACTTCTTAGCCTTTGATCCGACCGCGGCAACGTTTTTCTTCTCTGAGCCCGTAGGCGAAGATGCAGACATCTCGGCTTTCAGTCAGGAGATACGACTTACTTCTAACAATGAAAGCAACATTGATTGGATAGCGGGTGTCTTTTATCGAAATGATGAGATTGACAAGTTTGATCGTTTCCAAGGCGAAAATACTTCCGGAGCACTTGGCACCCTCAGTGGTGAGAGTCATTGGATTAACGAAGGTGAGAACACCAATATTGGTGTTTTTGGTCAGATCGGTTTCCGGATCTCCGATAGTTGGAAAATTTCGGTTGGTGCTAGGTGGACCAGTGATAAAAAGGAAGGCAGAATTCAGGGAATTGCTGTGGCAACAGGTGACCGTTTTAACCCAGAAGATCTTGCCCCGTTAACGCCTTTGGTCACTCCTTACGATACACAATATGGCGATACCTGGAAAAAAACTACGCCACAAGCGACAGTAGAGTGGACACCCTCCGATAATCTTTTCGTATACGGTACCGTTTCTACCGGTTTTAAAGGTGGGTATTTCCAAGATACTGCCCCAAATGCATTTGCTGCATCTTTCGCCACTCGTCCCGAGGAAGTTACTAATTATGAGATTGGTGCCAAAGCCGATTTCATGGATGGCAGAGCTCGATTTAATACAGCGGTCTTTTTAATGGATTATACCGACTTGCAGGTGGAGCAAACTAACCAAGATTGCTTATGTAATCTTACTGAGAACGCTTCAGATGCTGAAATTAGAGGTGTTGAGGCTGAGTTTTCAATAATGCCAATGGATGGCTTGCTGGTGAATTTGTCTGCCACTTATTTAGATACAGAATACGTTGATTTTCGAGAGGCGAGTGGGATTATCAGTTCTGGGAATCCTTTGCAGCGCACTCCTGAGAATCGTTACGGTGCCAACATAGATTGGGATCTGACAGACGAGATCAACTTATTTATTAATTACAGGTGGCAGGATAAGATGCCGTGGCAACCAGCGAATCTTAATTTCGAGGATTCTTATGGCCTCTTGGATGCGAGAGCCACATACTCCCCCGCGGACAAGAGTTGGTCCGTCTCCGTTTGGGGTAAGAATTTGAGCGATGAACTATACAGAAGCAACATCATTCCGTTTTTTGGTGAGGAAGTTAGTCAGTTCGGTCCACCCAGAACCTATGGTGCGGATATCCGGTTTGACTTTTAATGGTCCTCGGCTAGTGGAGAATTGGAGTTGGTTGTGGGGAGGTCTTTGCGAAAGGGCCTCCTTACTCACATCCCGCGCGGATGTTGAGAAGCAAAGAGATGTGTGACAAATAGAAACCGGTTGCCACTAGAATTTTAAGTGAATGACCCGGCCCGATTCTAACCGCGAACTTTTTTAAGGCGGTTATTTTTATGCCCTGGGGTCGCCAAGCAGTCTCCTTGCTGATGTGCGATCAAATTTGGCGACGAGATGTGCTCTGATACGGTGAGCTGAGACCACAACCAAGCGACTGAATTGGTGCGATCTTGAGCGTTTTTTTATTGAGGGGCGTCAAGTAGCAGCTCTACTTATGCTTTCACGATAATGTTTAAGGCTTATCCAAACTGCAGTGGCCCCTAAAGGTAAGACGCAGGCACAGACTATCGCCATCGAAAGGGGTAACTTCTGCGAATCAGCAAATCCGAAGTCGGTCACCAGAGCTACCGTGGTTGGGCCAATCCCCAGGGCGATCAAGTTTCCCACTAAAAAATATAGGGCGGTCACTTGAGCTCTGAGCCGATTAGGTGTGATGACCTGCAGTGCCGCTGCTGGGAGACCCTGGGGGAATGCTAAAAGGAATGTGGTGGCGCTTAAACACACTAGGGCTAGGGTGGGATTTGGCATCAATGGGGTCGCGATAGCAAAGGGGACGGTGATAATTGAGCTATACAACGTTGCTCTGAGTATCCCATCCGACCGACCTCTATGATGAAACCAGTCGGCGAAATATCCCCCAGTGTACACTCCGGCTGTTCCGAAAATGAGTGTGATAGCACCATAAATTAAGCCGATTCTTGGTGCTTCCCAATTAAAAACACGAATGAACCAGGTCGGCGTCCAAACCATGTATGTGACTATCCCGATTCCCAGAAGTGAAAAGGCAAGGAAATGCCAAGTTACTGTCCGTCTGTTTTTCTTAAGAAAATCCTTCAAATCTGAAAAATTGGCGGAATATTTCTTTTCTGCTCTTACCGCTGAGTCTCTACGTATTGGTTCTCGAACCGTCAACAACAAAAGTAGTATTGGGATCCCAAGTAGCCCAACCGAAAAAAAAGTTAGTTGCCAAGAATGAATTATTCCGATTACTGGTAGAGAGATAGGTGGTAGGTTGCTTACTGCTTGTATCACCAGCCCACCAATCATAAGAGCCAGGCCAGCTCCTAGGTATACTCCCATCGAGTAAACAGCCACTGCTCTCGCAATCCTGTCCCTAGGGAAATAATCCGAGATTATTGAGAATGCCGAGGGCGACAATGTCGCCTCGCCGATGCCAACTCCGACTCTTGCTAAAAAGAGATGCCAAAAATTTTGTGCGGCACCGCAAGCAGCTGTCATTAAACTCCAAACACTTATTCCGGCCACGATAATATTTCGGCGATTAGATTGATCTGCCAGACGCGCCAGTGGTAATCCCATCAAGGTGTAGAAAATTGAGAATGCCAGACCGGCCAGGAGACTAATTTGGGTATCGGAAATATTCAGGTCATCCCGGATGGGTTCAATTAGCAGACTCAGAATCTGCCGATCTATGAAGGAATTTGTATATGCAAGCATTAAAATAAAGACTACATACCAAGAATATATTGGGGATGGCCAAGGGGCTTCCGAGGATGAGGGTGTGACTACATCGTTGGTCATTATTTAGGCCTCAGAGAGAGAAATTTCAAACCTTTATGTTGCTTCGTCAAATGATCGCTAAGCAAATTAGAACAGCATGTTCTCGGCAAAAGCCAACGATCATCCCAGCCTTGATTATTAATTGAGAAAGAGTTGAGAAAACTTGGTGATCCCATAGAGGATAACATCAAAGAAATGTTGGAAAGTTTTTTAAAGACACTTTTGGGGCTTAAATATGTCGAGCCATATCGGGGAGCATGTGTGGCAAAGGTGGATCAATTAATAAGAGAAGTGAACATCCCTAGGCAGCAAGATCTCCTCACACCCACCGCAAGTAGTTACACATTGGAGTTGGGCGCCACAGACATGACGAAGTTGCAGAGATGGGGTTTGACCTCCCTTAAGCCAGTTATTAGCCCAGTCGTGCATTAATATGGCGATGTTGTAGAGATCCCATCCTTTATCCGACATGTGATATTCGTGCCTTGGGGGTTGGCGCAGGTAGACGCGTTTTTCTAAAACGCCTTGCGCGACGAGTGATCTGAGTCTGTCCGACAAAATGTTTGTTGCTATTCCAATTGCACTGGCGATGTCGTCATGCCGGTATTGCTGGAACCAGATCGCAGCTAGCACTAGCGGGGTCCAGCGATCACCGATAATATCCACGATGTGGAAAGTTGGCGTTTTGTTGCTGTCTAAGAAACGTGTGTGTCTGCGTCGCCGCTTTTTGTTCGGGGAAGTAGGTAGAGCATGATGACCCGAACGAGTTCCGACTGAATAAAAAACGTCCTTAGGCGCTATCTCTTTTCTACAGGATCTGCATCTGATGACGATAGGAAAAATAGATTTACCACATGGACGATGGGACAGCTCGCTTGGTAAGTCTGCTTGTGGCGTTGTCCATTTCTTTTCCCAACTCCACATGGATAATGCGATGGGATATAGAGCCAGGCCGATCTCAGTGAGACGATATTCGAAACGAGCAGGTGCGTCGTCATACTGATGTTTGCGCACCACGTCATTTTTCAAGAGGTCTTGTAAGCGAGATACAAGAGTTCCTCTCGCAGCCCCTGTGTTCCTTCGCAAATCCCCAAATCGACTAAAGCCCAGGAAGAGACTTCTTAGTACTAGCCAGGACCATTGATCACTCAAAATGTCAATAGCAACGCCAACGGGACTACTGCGTATCAGATCTGTTGCGAGTGGGGTTGACTCTTCGATAAGACTTGGGCGCATCCGCCGAGTATGAAGGCTCCTAAATTATTCGACAAGAGAAGATGTGGACTCAAACCCAAGGTTTTTTTAGACATCTGTATATATGCGGGATTACACTCCACTTTCCAACTTCATGATCTTCTGGAGTCTACTTGAGAACTCCTAACGGATATGTCAAACGGGTGCGCCCCAAAGATGCCTCTACACTAATCGTTGTCCGACAGGGTAGGAAGCCTAGAATCCTAATGGGAAAGCGGGCCCCCACTCATAGATTTATGCCTAATAAATTTGTCTTTCCTGGCGGAGGGCTAGAACTGTGTGATCAACGTCTGAGAGTAACCCAGGAATTGAATCTTCATGTGATGACACGACTGCGAAAAGAAACGTCTAAGAGGTTTTCAAGCAATAGAGTTCGGGGTTTAGCGTTAGCCGCAATCCGCGAAACGTATGAGGAAACTGGACTGATTATAGGTCGTAAGGCGCAAGGTAAGTTCGTTACTGCCAACAAAATCTGGAAGGGCTATTTTAATTATGGTGTGGAACCACCGCTTGATCAACTGGATTTTATCGCACGCGCCATCACACCGTCGCAGCGGTCGCGTCGGTTCGATACGCGATTTTTCATGGTTTATGATGATTTTGTTCAAACTGATCCAGAGGAACTTAGTCAGGCTAGTGGAGAATTGACCGATTTACATTGGATGACTTTACCGGAGGCTCGCAATGTGGACCTCCCGATTATTACTCGGTGGGTGATTGATATGGTGGAAGAGCGGATGAAAATTGGAAAACAGAATCAGATGGCCCAACCGGCACATTTTGTTCGATTTCTTAATGGAAAGACGATAGAGACTATGGTCTAGTTGATGTGGGGAGATCATGTGTTCTTTGCAGACTTGCTGTTTTCGTTTGCCCATACAAATTTTCTTGCCGGCGCTCGTTCAGATCTTTATGTGAATGCGCTAGATTCACCAATTTTTGATATCTTCATTGTTGTTAAATTGCGATAGAGACGATGCCTTAGCACTTTATTAACGAGAGGGAATTGATTGGACAAGATAGACCAAATTTCAGGCTCTCAACGAAGGGTCTCGGATACCTGGACTGGCGCCCTCAGTCCACCGGAGAATATACCAAGTAGCGCCGAGGTCGTGATTATCGGAGGTGGGATCATTGGTGTCTCGACCGCCTGGTTTTTAGCGAAGCGTGGAGTGAATGTCGTTCTGTGTGAAAAAGGGCATATAGCTGGTGAGCAATCAGGCAGAAATTGGGGATGGGTTCGTCAGCAGGGACGTGATCCGAGGGAGCTACCCATGATGATAGATAGCCTCAATCTATATGAAAATCTTGACAAGGAGATCGGAGAGGATGTGGGCTTTTCTCGAGGTGGATGTTTATATATGGCTGACACCGACCAAGAAGTAGAGGACTACCATGACTGGCTTAAGGTCGCTCAGCAATTCGATTTGGACAGCGAGATTCTCGATAAGGACCGTTTGAAGAGGGAAGTGGTGCTGCCTCAAGAGACATGGGTTGGTGCGCTGTACACTCCTAGTGATGGCAGGGCAGAACCTCATAAAGTTACGCCTGCGATAGCGCGTGCGGCCGCCCGAGAGGGCGCGCATATTATGAGCGCTTGTGCTGTGAGGGGAGTTGAATCCGAAGCGGGGAGAGTGTCCTCGGTAGTGACCGAACACGGCTCAATAAAGACAACGACGGTATTGTGTGCTGCCGGCGCCTGGACTTCAACTTTTTGTCGCTCGTTGGGGATCTCCGTACCGCAACTGCAAACACGTGGGACGGTTGCGAGAACTTCGCCTGGGAAAAAGGTAATTTCAGGGACATTATTCTGCGATCGTCTTGGCATTCGAAGACGAGATGATGGGGGCTATACCTTGGCAAACGCTACAATAATGGAGCATACCATCAAGCCAACCACGTTCAAATATGCCACTAAATTTTTCCCACTCTTTTTGCAAGAGGCCTCATCTTTAAAACTCAGATTTAATGCTGACTTTTTCAAGGACCTTATTAGTCCAACTAATTGGGATCTGGAAAAGATTTCTCCCTTTGAAAAGATGCGAGTCTTGGATCCTGAGACGAAACCGGCAGACATTAATAACATTCAACAAAACTTTACGTCTGTATTCCCGGAATTATCAGATCTATCAATCGTTGAGACGTGGAGTGGTATGGTTGAGGCCTCCCCTGATGTGGTTCCAATCATTGACGAGATCGATGATATGCCCGGATTTTATGTTGCGACAGGCTTTAGTGGACATGGGTTCGGTATTGGTCCAGGTGCAGGTAAGGCAATCGCGGAAATGCTTGTAAACGATCCGAGTGCGATAAACCTGAGACCTTTTAGGTTGGGTCGGTTCTTTGATGGCACGCCGATTCGACCTTCTGGTTCGATATAAATTACGATGAATAAACCTAGAGTAACACCGCATGAAGAATTCTGATGACATATCAGTTGAGACTTCAAATGCCCAAGCAGTTGGTAATATAGATCAGTCCTCCGGAGGCATAAGTCCAGCAATACACCTATCCACGACCTTTCTGCGAGATGAGAATTATGCCTTGCTAGTCGAGGGTAACAGTTATAGCCGAGATGAAAACCCCACTTACAAAGTCGCAGAGGCAATGCTTTGTAATCTGGAAGGTGGAGCGGACGCTATGTTGTTTAGCTCCGGCATGGCTGCCGCTATGACAATTGTGCAAACCCTTCACCCAGGTGATCATATTGTCGCGCCTCGAATCATGTATTGGGGACTGAGGCATTGGCTGAAGTCTTTCTGCAGTCAATATCACATTGGACTCAGTTTTTTCGATCCAGCCGAACCGAATGCCCTTGAGAAAGCTATAGTTAAAAACACGACGAAGCTTGTTTGGATGGAGTCGCCCTGTAATCCGACTTGGGATATTCTAAATATTTCGGAGGCTGCCGAGATTGCTCATAGCGCTAGTGCGATATTAGCTGTGGACTCCACCGTTGCAACACCTGTCTTGACTCAACCCATAAAACTAGGCGCTGACTTTGTTGTACATTCCGCAACGAAATATTTGAACGGCCACTGTGACGTTTTAGCGGGGGCAATTGTTGCTGCTCAAGACAATCAATTGTGGCAAAAAATGCGCGAAATACGCTTAAACGCCGGGTGCATACTTGGATCACTAGAAGCCTGGCTCCTGCAAAGGGGAATGAGAACGCTTTTTCTGCGAATGGATAGAGTTAGCCAGTCTGCACTTTTGATTGCAGAATGCTTTGAAAACCATGGTAAGGTGAAGAAGGTCTTCTATCCAGGATTGCCGTCTCACCCAGACCATCATATTGCTAAAAATCAAATGACAGGTGGCTTTGGAGGAATGCTGTCTTTCCGAATGCATGGGGGAGAAAATGCATGTCTAGAGATTGTTAAACGATGTAAAGTTTTTAAACGAGCTACATCACTGGGCGGCGTGGAAAGTCTGATTGAGCACCGCTATTCGATAGAGGGGGAGGGTAGCCCAATCCCGAGAGATTTGCTTAGACTTTCAATTGGCATTGAGTCTGTACAAGATCTGATTAGCGATCTCACTCATGCGCTCGGATGATTCGTTAATAGATTCAAGGTATCTCTAAGAAGATCCTCAACATAGGCCTCGAAACTTCGGTCTACGAAAATCAAGAACTGGTTTTGCGCTTCTCTCATGACCACTCCCGAAATTCGAGCAACTTTAGTTCTGCAACAGGCTCCGACTGAAAACATATTGGGCCTAAAATCAACGGATGATAGGGCAGACATCAGCCGGGGAGCGCTTTCGCCGCTTATCTCGAAACACTTTAATGCTGCCGTATAATCAAGGGCGTTGAACGTTTTACCATTTAATGCTTCGTTAAATGTTACAAAAATCTCGCTGGCAGATTGGTCGTTGCTAAGGATCAACCAGTGCTCAGGTCCAATCCATAGGCTTTTAACAATGTTATCGGTACATCGAAGTGGTGCAGCAAGATGAAGAGTGTGTTCGGCAAACTGATGGATTCTTGGAGAGACTTTAAGGTTTACGATAGACCGATACTCTCTTCGTTTGATAAAGGTCGATTCAACCACGGATTCTCGTCCCCTCTGGGTCAAAAGCACAGATGGGTGTGATGCGAGCTCGCATCATCTTGCCTTGATCGAATAAATGAATCATTTCACCTTCACGTTCAAAACCCCTCTCTATCAGGCCCAAGGCAACGGTCTTGCCTAAGGTCGGACTGTACTCCGCCGAAGTCACAAAGCCTTGGCTTCGTCCGAGCTAGGTTTTTTCCATTCCTAGCCACGTTGCACAATCTAAAAAATTAACCACTATTTTTGTCCAGAAGCCCTTCAGCTATGTCTCTGATTCTTATCGAGACCAATTGTTTAATGCGATTTGGAGCGCAGAATGGAATCATATTTTTTTGCAACTTTAGGCTCCTCTCAATCCATTCATGTAGTAAAGCCGTTTTGGCACCAAGGATTCCAGAAACCTAAATTAAGTACGCATCATCCCATTTCTGACCAAAAAAGGCGCTTTATCACAAGCCCTCGATATGCCTTTGGGTGGTTTTATTTAGCCCATTCCACCTAAAGTTTGGTGACTTCATACAAGGTCATTGATATTCTCGCCACTGGAAAGATGAAATACATAAGTTTCCACGCTGCGATGACAATTGGTTGCCAAATGATTATCTACCAAAGCCAGTTGTGTTGATATGCCGGCCGAAAATGCTAGCAGACCTGTTGTTAATCTTTTTCACCCTACAGTTCCCCTTATATTTTTCGCCAGAACATGTACTTCGCCACAGAATAGCTTCAAAATACTGGGACATAGGTAAACCGCGGCCGATGTTCACTCGCAAATGAGACTATTTCCCGAGGTGTTAGCAGGATTCTCTTTGTTAGGACTTATTCATGCAGAAGCGGTAATCGCCGATGTCACGAAAAAGGTGGCTCCTTCTTTTTTTTCACGAAACCTAGAGATAGCCACCGATAGGAGAATAAAGCCTCGACGGATATATTGGGGCGACACGCACGTCCATACGCATCTCTCCGCAGACGCCTATCCTACGGGGACTAGGACGACTCCTGATGATGCGTATCGATTTGCAAAAGGGGAAAGAGTTTTTTCTGACGGTCAATTTGCTCAATTAGACAAACCACTCGATTTTATCATGGTGTCTGATCATGCTGAAAACATGGGTTTATTCACTCTCATAGAAGCAGGTGATCCGACTCTGCTGAGCACGGCCGTTGGTAAAAGTATTTTTGAGAAATTAAAGCGGCTTCCGAAAACAGCTGAGATTCTTGCGGCGAAAAATAAAGCAGATTTCGTGGCAGGGGCAAATATGCTTTTAGGTGGGAAGGCGCTAAAAAACACAGATTTTCCTATAAACGATAAATTAAAGAGACGAGTGTGGCATCGCGTGATTGACGTAGCAGAGCTGCATAATGAACCAGGGGTATTCACTACATTTGCAGGATATGAATATAGTAGTCCTGGGCTACACAGAACTGTTCTTTTTTCGGGTGGGCCGGAAGATACTAAAACGATAATCCCCTTTTCCTCTCACGATAGTGAGAACCCTGAGGATCTCTGGTCCTTTTTAACAGATTACATTGAATCAACCGGTAGTGGGGCAATTTCTATTCCCCACAATAGTAACCTCAGCCGTGGGAAAATGTTTTCACTGAAAAACTTTCACGGTCAACCACTGGATGGAGTCGCTGCAGGAATTCGGTCTATTATCGAGCCTATCGTCGAGGTGACTCAGATTAAAGGCGATAGTGAAACCCATCCAATCATATCTCCAAATGATGAGTTCGCTTCATTTGAAAATGCGTGGTGGGATTTCAATCAGACATTTCGAACTAGCGATGTGCTAGGAACTTCAATGGTTGATGTGGCCAATCAATCATTTGTTCGCGGAGGGCTCAAAATTGGGCTCGCCTTGCACAGGAAGCTAAATGTAAATCCATATAAGCTGGGTATGATTGGCTCGACCGATAGCCATACCGGTCTGGCGACTGCGGATGAAGATAATTTTTGGGGCAGCATGGCCACAGACCAACCAAACTCATTTCGGGCTTCTCGATCATCCATTAACTCTGCTTCAGGCCACACGGCTGTGTGGGCTGAGGCTAATACACGAGAAGGGATTTTTGAAGCGATGAAGCGACGTGAGGTCTACGCAACAACTGGACCTAGGATCGTAGTCAGATTTTTTGGGGGTTGGAACTTTGACGATCAGGATCACTTGAATCCGGACATCGCAGATCTTGGTTACCGAAAAGGGGTGCCGATGGGTGGGGAGCTTTTTAGACAAAAGCACAAAAATTCCCCGAGTTTTCTAATAGCAGCTATGAAGGAGCCTGCCGGTGCTAATCTGGATCGGATCCAGATTGTAAAGGGTTGGGATGATGAAGACGGCACGACAAACGAGCAAGTCTATGATGTCGTTTGGTCAGGTAATCGTGAGAGAGACTCTGATGGCAAAGTCCCGATGATTGAATCAACTGTCGACGTTTTATCTGCTGAGTATTTCAATACGGTTGGAAGCCCAGCTTTACAGGTCACTTGGGTAGATCCAGACTTTGATCCTTTAGAGGCCTCATTTTACTACGTTAGAGTCATCGCGATTCCTTCTCCTCGCTGGAATACTTATGATGCCGCTCGATATGGATCGGAAAGTGTTTCAAAGGATGAGGTTCGGCATTGGGGAGAATGGCAAGACGCCCCCAAAGTCATCCAAGAGAGAGCATATTCATCCCCAATTTGGTATTCACCAAAAGCAGCCGATTAAACTTCGATTCGGGCTGAGAGCTATTTTTGAATCCTAGTAGCCTTTTCTCGGAGGGATCATAGTGCTAGCTCGCTTAAGTGTGCCAATGCAGACTTGGCGAGTGCATCCAGGTGGTAACCCCCCTCCAGAGCCGACACAATCCTGCCATCTGCATATTGGATCGCCAACTCGACTATTTTTTTTGTGATCCATGCATAGTCATCTTCCGCCAGGTTGAGTTGGCCTAGAGGATCCAATCGGTGTCCGTCAAAACCCGCTGAGATTAAAAACAGGTCGGGCTCATGATTCTCAATTGCTGCCCACCAAGAATCTGAAATGGCACTCCGAAAAGTGTCGCCATTTGAACCGGAGTCTAGGGGTGTGTTGATTATATTTTTTTGAGATAAGTTAAATAAACGATTGGGGTAAAACGGGTGCTGAAAACTAGAACAGACCAAGATTTTTGGATTATTGCGGCAAATGTCTACTGTTCCATTCCCATGATGCACATCAAAATCTAAAATTACGACTCTATCGATTTTGTCTAAAGTTAGGGCATTGATCGCAGAAATCGCAACGCTATTCACCATACAAAAGCCCATAGGGTTATTTGTTTCAGCATGGTGGCCTGGTGGCCTAACTGCGCAAAAAACCCTCTTTTCAAATCCGCTCGCCACATCTAAGACTCCTTGCCAAACCGCTCCTGCAGCATGTTTTGCCGCTGACAGGCTATTTGGTGATAACCATGTGTCAGTATCTAACGATTTCAGTCCAGTGGCAGGCAGTTGTTTCTCCAATGATTCAAAATAATTTGGATGGTGTGCTCGCCTGATAAGGTCCGTGGGAATTTGTTGAGAGGGCTTTAGTCGGTGATCATGTGAAAAGCCTGTCTCTTTGAGGTGATGTAGTAATACTTTTAATCTGTCCGGTCGCTCCGGATGGCCACTGGGAACTAAGTGGCTCATACAGTCTTTATGAGTATAGATAATCATAATGTTCACAATAGGACATAAGTTTCTCGGTGGTGGTATCCAAATCGGGCCACGAACTGGTTGTCTCATCAAAAGAACGTTGGGGGATCAGTTTACCTCTAAACCATTCATTAGATTTAGAAAACAAACAAATTTCGAGTTAAGTCTAAATAGCAATGACTTATCGAACGTTGAATTTAAAAAGCTTCCATTTTGTCGACGTCCCTAACAGCACGACAACGCAGCTCAATCAATCATGATTCTATTTAGGAGTTAGAGCATAAAAAAGTAACCTTGAAAATGAGATTATTGTCGGGCTCAATTATATAACGATTCTTTCTATTTAAATTGTTGAGAGGACATTTGTAATGCTCGAGAGGCAAGCAAATTTAAAGTGCAGTCTCTCATCTATTAATGTGAGAGAAGATGGTGTGACTATGCATGCCGTGACTAAGATAAACGATTAAGGAAAAGCCAGGTTTTCTTTGACAATTGTTTTCTCGGGTGGTCGATATGGTGGGGAATGTTATGGATCTAGTCGCGGAGCATTGAATGATGGCCTTTTTCTCGGATTCTTTTTCCAGTAGATGGAAGCGAGAGGGAACGCATGTAGTTGCTCGTTACGTCGATTCAGTCGACAACGGTGACGTGGGTTTATACATTGCATACTTTGACTAGACGGAGGATAAGCTATCAGTAGAGAACCGAAAATTTATTTAGTCGGACGGTCTATGATCTAGCAAGTTTGGGATGGCAAAAATCTACCGGTAGGGACAATTCTTTTAATAATAAGAGCTTTCAACCCATTGGCTAAAAAAATCCGCCGCCTTGAGTTTACAAAAAATCTATTTTTATCGGCATTCTTACAGTGATGCTTCAAGCACTCTCCTTGTCGGTGGCTGCTAATTGTCAAGCAGCGGTGAGTGATCCTGAAACACGTCTAAACGGGTTATCTGATGTCTTTCCCCAGGGATAGGCTTAGTCAGCGTCTTAGATCGGGCCACTGTACGATATAATGAGAGCGGTGCATGACTCAGGGGGAGTTGACTGCCTCCCAACAAAACCGCTTTGGGGAGCGGATTACCGCCATGTATGTAAAATGCCGGTAAAATTATCCGACAACGCTCCGACATTTAGGCACTTGGAGAGATGTTCTGAACATCTCCAACTTCGCGAAATCGGATTGCCGCAAATGGGCACTGACGATCTTTTGTGGGCTTTGGGTAACAGAATCTCTGCTAATATCGATGGGAAGGATCCCTACTCAGGACATACTTTAAGGCATCTGGTGATGGACTGGCAGAGATCCACCTAGCGCTTAATCGGACCGGGGTTCCACTCACATATGCGACTTGAGGCAATATCTCGTTGTCGCTCGGGCTTATAAGGGGATGCTGGGCAGTTTGTTGCCTTCGTGTTTATTGGATAGTTTTGTGATACGAAACACTCTATTGGTGTTTGCGAGCAAATATAGTTTGGGTTATCGCTTGTCCTCTACTTAGTAGAGCGCACCGTAAATGATATTTTTAAGCTGGCCCCGGAAGTTGAAGGTCGATGATGGGATTAATTGGGTCATGAAAATAACGTAAAAATCTTCGATGGGATCCACCCAGAACAATGTTGATGCCAAGCCACCCCAATAAAAGTCCCCCTGGCCGATTGTGCCCGATGCAATCGGATCGATGGTCGATGCAAAGCCAAGTCCAAAGCCGACTCCGTCATTTGCAGTCTCCGAAAATCCGCCTACGGCCATCTTGGCAAGTGAAGCACCTCCCACTAAGTGGTTTCGAGTCATGAGATCTAGAGTAGCTCTGCCGATCAATTGATGTCCGTCATATGAACCTCTCTGAAGAAGCATGCTACAAAACTTCGAATAATCGTCAATTGTTCCGACCAATCCTCCCGCACCGGAAGGTGCACTGGGGATCGATCGATAGTTACTAGTAACCGGATTGTCTTGTAGCCTAAGTGTCCTGTTGGAGGATCGTTCATAGCATGCAGCAAAGCGATTAATAGAGGCATCAGAAACTGTAAAACCAGTATCTAGCATTCCGAGCGGTTGAAAAAGTCGTTCTCTAAGAAAATCCTCAAAAGGTTGTCCTGAAATCAATTCCACCAAATGCCCACAAACATCCGTAGCAATGGAGTAGCTCCATTGCGTGCCAGGATCGTAGAGAAGCGGTACTTGGCTTAGTTTTTCGACGAAGGTGGTGAGCGAATCTTCAGAATTGCGTGAAATACCGGCACTCGCATAAGCTGCATCGACTGGCAATTCAAGACCGGGAAGAAAACCACCGTATGTTAGGCCCGCTGTATGACATAGCAGATGTTGGATGGTCACAGGAGATTTGGGCCTCCGAGTCACCATTTGGCTACCCGATCCCTTGATCCAGACTCTGTGCTTTCTCCATGACGGGATAAACTTGAAAACTGGATCCGTCAATGCAAAGCGGCCCTCCTCGAAAAGCATCATTAGAGCTACTGAAGTAATAGGCTTCGACATAGAGTAAATTCTAAAAATCGTATCCTCCTTCATCGGCTGCCCACGCTCAATGTCCATTTGGCCTAATGTGGCGTTGTAAAATCTAACTCCTTTTTGAGCGACTACAATACGGCAGCCTGGTATTTTTCCAGGGGCGATGTAATGTTGCATTAAGTGCTGACTCAATCGATCTAGCCTTTCAGGATTAAATTGTTCCTTAACTGGATTTTTCATCCATCAATGCACCTCGGAAATTTTTTAGTATTGACCAAAGAATGAAGTTATATTGAGAAAAGTTGCTTCTTTTAATATGCAATTGTTTTTATCGCGTATTGAAGGCATCCCATCCTATTACTTTGGTAGTGTTATTGCGTTATTAAGATTACCGTATAGTAGGCAAAAAAGGGGGATCATCGTTGAGATTGCCATTTCACCATTTAGCGACGGTCTTTTTCGTTTGCTTTCAAATAATCTTGGGTATGCCTACCATCGGAGAGGAAACAGTGTGGACCGAGATTTCAATTGATGGACTGGGCCTCAAGAATTTCCAGAAAGGCCCAGACACCATGAATATGACTCGGGTATTCCAACTCGACGCGAGAGCACTTGATCAAGTTATTAAAAGAGGGATCAACTCTTCTTCTCATTCTTTTGTTTTATCTCTCCCAACACCGGATGGAAAATATAAGCGATTTAAATTTTTTGATTCCAATACCATGAGTCCCTCATTAGCCCGAAAGTATCCCATAATAAGAGCATTCTCTGGCCGGTCTCTCGATGATGATGCCGTGTCAGTGCAGCTTGAATTGACATCACAGGGCCTTAGTGCGCAGGTTTTGCGGGCCGGGAATCGATGGATGCTGGAGCCATTGGAAGAGCCTTTCAAAGATAGAGTCGCTGTCTATTATGCGAGAGATGCCAACCCGCGGGCTGATAGGTTTCGTTGTTCAGTTTCAGATGCCCATGAAAGACGCAAGATTGTGAAAAAAAAAAATAAAGCTCGAAAGATGTCCCGGAAAGCGCTCAATATCGCCCCGCGAGCGAGATCTAGAGGTGAGCAACTAAGAATTTATCGCTTGGCGGTGGCCACTACGGGGGAATACGGTGCTTTCCACGGAGGCACCAAAGAGCAAGCCCTGTCTGCGGTTGTGAAAACTATTAACCGAATCAACGGAATTTTTAACCGCGAGTTGTCAGTCGAATTTGAGCTCATTGATGATAATGATTTGATCATTTTTACTGATCCAAATTTGGATCCATTTGAGGGAAATAATGATACAGACCTATTAATTGACGAGTCTCAGTCGGTAATCACCGAAAATATAGGTTCATCGAACTTTGATCTAGGGCATACGTTTGGTACGGGTGGCGGAGGGCTCGCCTCCACCGGGCCCTGCGAGGATGATTATAAGGCCAGCGGCGTCACAGGACTCGATAATCCTCAAGGCGATGCCTTTGATGTCGATCTAGTGGCCCATGAAATTGGGCATCAGCTTGGAATGTCTCATACCTTTAACTCTAATTCGGGGAAATGTCTTAGAAACCGATGGGCGTCAGCTGCCTTTGAGCCTGGTGCTGGAACAACAATTATGGGCTACGCTGGTCTTTGTGGCGCTGATGACATAACGAATGATAGCGATGTCATGTTTCATTCGTACAGCTTTGAGGAAGCGGAATCAGTTGTTTGGCTGGGCTCTGGATCCCAATGTGGAGTAGTCGCCGAGCAGGTGAATAGTCCACCAACCACAGACGCAGGTCAGGATGTTTTTGTGCCAGCGAGGACGCCCATTGTCATTGAGGGCTCAGGGCTTGATAGTGATGGTGATGATTTAACTTATTCGTGGGAACAACGAGACCTTGGAGCTGCGGCGGCTTTGGCCGCGGCGGACGATGGCACAATACCGCTTTTCCGTGTGTATCCTCCGCAATACAGTGTTCGGCGTTATTTGCCAAAGTTAGCGAAGGTCGTATCCGGAGACTTTGACGTTTACGAAAAAATCCCCAGTAAAAGCAGGACCATGAATATGGTCTTGACTAGTCGCGATGAACGAGGAGGCGTAGCTTCAGACTCGGTCAAGATAGAGGTAATTGGTCCTCCGTTAACTGGCCGAACCTTTTCTTTGGCAGAGCCTAATGTGGGAGAAGAGATTTTGGGCAGCGTGGGAACAGTCCGGTGGAATGTTGGCGAGACTGATTTAGATCCTATTTCTGCGAACCAGGTTGAATTATTTTTGTCCACAGACAGTGGTATGACTTTTCCGGACGTGCCTTTTGCGACCACGTCTAATGACGGTTACGCGAGAGTCTCTTTCCCCCCAGGAGTGGAGACTTCTGCCGCGCGAATAATGTTGAAAGCAAAAAATAATATTTTCTATGACGTAACGGACTCTGATTTTTCACTAAACAGTGAGGCAACAGAAACACCAGAAGTCCCTGCACCAACGTCTCTTGGTTACGCAAAAACTGATAGCGGCATTGCAATATCTTTTGAGTCTCCTGCCAATGCAAATGTTGACAGTTATGAAGCGGAGTGTGTTGCGGAACTGGCCACTGCCGCTTTTCAAGGCAGCGCCTCATCGGGCGCCGCTTTTTCCAGTGAGAGTCCCGTAGTGTCTTCGATTAGTTTAGTGGAATCTGGCCTTGTCTCTCGGGACGGGATACACGTTTTTGTCGATATATCCCATTCATATCGAGGTGATGTGATTCTTAATCTAATCTCCCCATCGGGAGCCAACTTTCAGTTTAAATCGGAGAACTATAATGACGGTGCTGCGAATGTATCAGAAACATTTATCATAAAAGCTTTTTCTGGGGAATCTATCTCAGGTGTTTGGAAGCTTGAGGTTTCTGACGCTTTCGAGGAAGACGAGGACGGCATCTTGAGAGGTTGGAGTTTAGCAGGAGAGATGATTGAGCCGCCTAGGGTAATCTCCGGATCCGCCTCTCCTGGTTCAATAATCGAATACGGTAATCCGGTCACTTCAAAGATCGCTTTGCTGGCGGATGGCCAGGTGTCCCCAGATGAATTAGAAGTCATTGTCGATATAACGCATTCTTATCGAGGAGACGTGATCTTAAATCTCACCTCCCCGACCGGAATGACGATAAATTTGAAGGAAGGCAGTGATACCGATAACGCTAATGATGTAAAAGGCAGCTATCCCAAAACATTGCTACCCAACGATCCGCTGTCTAAATTAGCTGGTGAGCGTCTAGCCGGCACATGGGAATTGACTGTTACTGATGAATATAGGGGTGATGATGGAATCTTGAATAGTTGGGGTATTCGTCAAAATCAGTTCAGGTTCACGGGCACTGGCACCACGTCCCCGATAGCAGTGACGGGGCTTGCTGATAACACGACCTATATCTGCAGCATTACTGGCATTTATGAAGGGATCATCCCTTTTAGAAAAAGCGAAACGCAGATCGTGGGCAAAATCAGGCTTGAGCAAGAGGCAAGTTTTGGTGGAACTGGTGTAGTTATTTTCCAAAAAATATTGAGAACGGTGCTAGGTCTAGTCTACCCCTCGGATCATACGACCAGCGAGGAAGGCACAGCTAACGAAGTCTTGGCAGGTTTAGCATCCGAAAAATCAACCAAGAACCATTCATCGGCGGGGACCAATTCAGTACATCCAATCCCGGTGATTTCTCCTGCTTTGTTGGTGCTATTAATTGGATTGATGGCATTGTTAGGTGCAATCTTCAGTATTCAGAAAGCGCCCAGAAAATCCGACGTCTAAGCCTATAGTTTCAGGTCCCTAAACGGTTAACCTCTAGGGCTTCATAATATCCTGGATAAAGGCCAACTGCCGATTAAATCGCTCCCTAATTGCAGAGCGAAAAAGACCCTTTGCGCTAGACGAATTCGATGCAATGGCAGAGGCACTTTCAAGGACGTCATTATTAGCCGTTTGATCATTTACAATGGGAAAGTTTTGCCCCTTGCCTACAATTATGCCAGTCGTCCTAGTTCCGAGCACCACATCTGTATCAGCCGTCGAGTTTGAAAAGATATTAGCAACAATAGCCCAGCCAGTAACATTTCCTCCTACAAACCCCTCTGCTGAGTCACCACTGCGTAAATCTATCCAAGCTCCTGATCCAGAGTTGAATCGATTGCCAGATACTAGACCATCTTTAGTATCTATTGCCGCTAATCCTGCGCCCGAGGAGTTGATATCCGAGCCCTGAAAAATGTTTGAATTAACCACCATTTTGTGGGCTACACTCCTCCCAGTTTGGCCGACAAGAATCGCGTAGCCCTCAGATGAACTGCCTCCATCATTAAACGTGTTATTTTTTAGCGTGGAGCCATTCGTATTAGGTGAGTCAGCGGTGTTGGCGATATATATTCCAGTTGTTCCCAATCCAGAGTCAGCGGGGTACCCCGGCACGTCATTAAAGGCAATAGTATTGTATAGAATAGTTGTACTTTGCGAGGCGTCAATGATGGTTATTGGGGTGCCTACCTGGGCAAAGTCGTTGTAATTAATGTCAACTTGACCACCCGCGGCGATTGAGGTCATGATCCCGAAGTCTAGAGAGTTTAGTTCCGATCGATTAACCTTCAAAGTGCCAGTAATACGCTCATTACTCGCCGTGCAACCGGGGGCAGCCTGCATTAACACTCCGATTACTGTATCCAGGCCTGACGTTCCTTGCCCCGTAATAATGACCCGGTCAACGTTGCCAAATGTTGCTCTGCTACTACACCGATCAGGATTTGAAAAATAGGCGATTATGCTTGCCGAGCCTCCATTACCACATGGTGAATCTGCTGAGAGGCTCATACTCCTCACGGATGCCGTTCCAACACGGAACCCCAGTGCGACTCCAATTTTTCCGTCACAAGAGAGCGATGAGTCTTGAATACTTACGGCAGTCTTTGTCTTGCTCTGACCTCGAAGGTCACCGACAAATCCCGTGGCATTAATCGAGCTAATGCTGTACTCGCTGGAGGTCAAAAGAATATCTCGATACCCTCCCGATGTCGCTGCATCAATCGCGCACTGGAGGTTCTCTGTATCGTCGCCACTCGAGTCTGCGCTGATCTCGATCGTTCCTCCGTTTAGAGTGACGGAGTCTGGACATCCCAAGTCTTGGGCGAGAACCCCTGCTATTTGCAAACCTATCCAGCCGACTATTGTGAAACCCCAAAGATGTCGCATAAATTAATTCCTTAGAAGCGATATTACTTTTT
>MDTB01037003.1_pt1 | contig 39517 bp, 29 predicted proteins | sample 811161 | NCBI WGS metagenome assembly MDTB01 (sample SAMN05326650, study PRJNA326480) | marine metagenome | isolation source: seawater | place: Mediterranean Sea | collected 2009 | reverse complement strand
TTATAAAAGATTCGTTTTAAAAAATTAAGACTCTTTTAAGTTGTATGTGGATACTTTTATGGCGGAGAGAAAGGGATTCGAACCCTTGAAACAGTTTCCCGTTTACACGCTTTCCAAGCGTGCGCCTTCAACCACTCGGCCACCTCTCCTAAAATTTTCTCTTTATTATATTTTCAAGCTGACTTATAAAAATTTCCTCCGTAGGTAAATTATGTATCTTTGCTTTTATTTTATTTTGAATTTTAGTGTAATTATTAATAATATTTTTTATAGTCGAACTTAACGAATCAGAATTTCTTTCACAAATAAAGATACCTTCTCGATTCCTTGTTACATGTGAAATTTCTTTAAAGACAATTACAGGTCTCAAACGAGATAAAGCTTCATCTAAAACTTGCGGGTGGCCCTCGGTAAATGAAGGTAAAATAAAAATATCATTTTCATCATATTGATCAATTAATTCATCACTTGACAAACTTCCAATCAAAAAAATTTTAGGATCTTTTTTAATTTTATAATGCAATTCTTCAGATGATATTATCGTTAAAGAAATATTTTTAATATTTTGTATAATTTTAACTAAAGAAAAAATTCCTTTTTCTATTTTTATTCTACCAACATACAAAAGTTTTTGTTTACTTAAAGATGCAGGTTTTTGATTTGTAAGCCATTTCTTACTTAAATGGGATGGTGTTACTATATCTCCTGAGATGTTCCTTAAAAGATGTTTTCTACAGCTAATCAAAAACGAAATTTTTGACATAATAATAAACATAAAATGATAAATTATGGGGCCGAAAAATCCCAATATAGATTTATATTCTTGATAACCATCACTTCTAAGATAAACAATTGGTTTTTTTTTAATCATAAATAGAGCCACGCTTGCCACAAAAGTAAAAGGATTTATTGATACAATCATATTTTTCGTATTTGTATCTTCTTTATTTATAGAAATAATTTTTCCTATAAAAGAAAAAATATTTTTAGATGAAAAAGTATTTATGTTTTCTATACCATGATATCTTTTTTTTTTTGAAAATCTTCCAATTAAATTAACTTCAAAACTTTTGTTCAAACCTTCAGGTATAGATTTAATATCTAAATTATCACAAAAATTTTCATTACCGTTTTGGTAAATACTTTCGTTTGTTATAATTGAAAGCTTACTTTTCATTTTTTATATATTTAAGTGTTTTAATTAACCCTTCATCTAAAGAAATTTTAGGTGTCCAATTCAATAATCTTTTTGCTTTTTGAATGCTGGGAACCAATTTTTTATTTTCATGATTACGAGCTTTAAATGCACCATAAATAGGTTTTCCACCTTTAGTGAGTTTTAAGATTTTTTTAATTAATATTTTAAAAGAAATCCCCTTACCAGATCCAATATTAATAATCTGTCCTTTAATTCTATAATTTACTAATGTTTTAAAAATTGCACTTGCAGCATCTTCAATGTAACAAAAATCCCTTACTTGTTTACCGTCAGAAGCTGGAAATATTTTATTCTTATAACAAAAGTCTAGTAGTTGAATTATAGATCTACTTTTTCCTTGTTTGGGTCCGTATACTTGGAAAAATCTAAGTACATTTCCACTAAAATTTTTTTCTTTAACAATTTTTAAAAGATATTTAGTAGCTATAAGCTTCGAGGAACCATATATGTTTGTTGGTTTACAAATATGATTTTCATTTTGAGGATATGGAGCATTCCCATATTCTGCAGAACTTCCAATTTGAATGAAATTTTTAATATTTTTTTTTAAGAAGAAATTCATCAAATTTACAGACCCATTAGCATGACTTCGGTATATTTTTTTTTGATACTTTTTTACATAAAGATTAGACGAATATCCACTTAGATTAATTACAAATGTATATCTTTCCTTCAATTTTTTAAATTGTTCTTTTTTTGTTATATCTAATCTCAGATATTTTACTCCTTTTATTCTTCTATAAATCCTAGGTTTCGTATTTGAAAGACTTGTTACTTTCCATTTTTTTTTAATTGCTCTTTTAGCTATATTTGTTCCAATAAATCCTGTACCTCCCGCAATAAGTAAGTGAATTTTTTTATTTTTCATTAACCGTCTTTGCTTATTTTTAATACTCCTATAAAAGCTTCTTGTGGTATCTCAACTCTACCGAATTGTTTTGACCTAGCTTTTCCACGTTTTTGTTTTTTTAAAAGTTTCTTTTTTCTATCTCCTGCGCCACCTCCATGTATCTTTGTAAGTACATCTTTTGAGAAACCTTTGATAGACTCTCTGGCAACTATTTTTCCTCCTATTGCAGCTTGAATAGGTATCATAAAATTATGCCTAGGAATTAAGTCTTTAAGTTTTTCACACACTTGCCGACCAGTCGTTTGAGCAAAATCTTTATGAATAATCATTGCTAATGCATCAACAGGTTCTGAATTAACTAGTATTCCTAATTTCACCAAATCACCTTCTTTATGACCAGTAATTTCATAATCAAAACTTGCGTATCCACTTGAAAGAGATTTTAATCTATCATTAAAATCAAAAACAACTTCATTTAATGGTAGTTCGTATGATAATACAGCCCTATTTCCAGAATAATTTAAATTTGTTTGAATACCTCTTTTGTCTTGGCAAATTTTTATAATTGAGCCAAGATATTCATCTGGAGTAATAATAGTTGCTTTAATCCAAGGTTCTTCAATTTTTATTATTTGTGTTGGGTCAGGCATGCTTGATGGATTTTGTAGATCTATTACTTCTCCTTTTACTTTGTGCACTTTATAAATAACACCCGGTGTTGTAGTAATTAAATTGACATCAAATTCTCTCTCTAATCTCTCAGTAATAATTTCTAAATGTAAGAGTCCAAGAAAGCCACATCTAAACCCAAGGCCTAAAGCGCTTGATGACTCAGCTTCATAAGAAAAGCTTGCATCATTAAGTTTTAATTTTGCTAACCCATCTTTCAATTTTTGATACTCTGAACTGTCAACTGGGAATAGTCCACAAAATACTACTGGTTTACTAGGTTTAAATCCTGGCAAGGGAGTTTCTATTGAATTAGAAGCATCACATATTGTATCTCCAACTTTTGTTTCTGACAAAGTTTTAATTCCAGTTATTATAAATCCTATTTCACCAGAATTTAATTCTCCAATATCTATAGGTTTAGGAGTAAACACCCCTACTTTTTCTACTTCATATTCCTGATCATTTGACATTAGTTTAATCTTCATGTTTTTTTTTATTTTACCATCGATTACCCTGACTAAAATAACAACACCTAAGTAAGTATCGTACCAGCTATCTACGAGAAGCGACTTTAATTTATTATTTTGAGATCCTTTTGGTGGAGGTAAAATATCTATTATTGACTCTAAAATATCATCAATTCCTTCACCAGTTTTTCCGGAACATCCTATTGCACTTGAAGTTTCAATACCTATTACATCCTCTATTTCTTTTTTTGTTTTTTCTATATCTGAGGCGGGTAGGTCAATTTTATTTAAAACAGGAATTACTTCATGATTTATTTCCAATGCTTGGTAAACATTTGCTAATGTTTGTGCTTCAACTCCTTGCGTGCTATCGACTATTAATAAAGAGCCCTCACAAGCTGATAAAGATCTACTTACCTCATATCCAAAATCAACATGCCCCGGTGTGTCTATTATATTGAGAATATATTCTTTTCCATCTTTAGCTTTATATTTTAATTTTACAGTTTGAGCCTTTATTGTAATCCCTCTTTCTCTTTCAATATCCATAGAGTCTAGAACTTGAGTTTTCATTTCTCTATCTGTGAGACCACCACATTTATGAATTATTCTATCAGCGATGGTAGATTTTCCATGATCTATGTGCGCAATTATTGAAAAATTACGTATTCTTTCTATATCTGACATTAGGATCTAATTGTTGCGCCAGTTTTTTCTTTAACCGTTTCTATTATTTTTTGACTTATATGATCTAAATCTTTTTCACTTAAAGTTCTATCTGAAGCTTGAAGTATTACATTGATAGCAACTGATTTTTTATCTTTTGGAATATTCTCTCCTTCAAAAACATCAAAAGTGCAGACTTTTTGTATAATATTTTCATCGACAGATTTGATTAAATTTTCAAGTAAACCAACTTTTAATGATTTGTTTATCACAAAAGCAAAATCTCTTTCTGATCTTTGAAAATCTGAAACTTTATAATTTAATTTTGTTTGTCTAATCTTTTTATTTGGCTCTGGAATGTTTTTTAAAAAAATTTCAAATCCAAAAATATTTTTATCTTTAAAATCCATCTTTTTTATTATGCCAGGGTGAAGTTCTCCAAAAAATGCAAGTAGTGTTCCGTTTTTTGATTTAAAAGTAATAGATCCTGAGCGCCCTGGGTGATAGCTAGTTTTAGTTAAGTCACTAACAAAAAGATTTTTTTCTTCTAAACCTAATTCTATAAGTGTTCTTATCGCGTCACTTTTTACATCAAAAACATCAATGTTTCTTGTTTTCTCGTTCCAGCTTTTTTTATTTATTTGACCTGATTTTATGCCCCCTGCAACTATTTGTTGTTCTCCGGGATTTTTTCCAAAAAAAATAGGTCCTATTTCAAATAATGATAAATCTTCATATCCCCTGTCTTGATTTTTTTTTAAGTAAATAGATAGATTTGAAAATATCGATCTTCTCAAAACATCAAGGTCAGAAGAAATGGGGTTGAGAATTTTTATTTCAGTCTCTTCTTTAGAAAATTGCTTGTCAATATTCGAGTCTGTAAATGACCACGTAACGGCTTCTATGTAACCTTTTGATGCTAAAGATCTTTGAGAAAGATGAAAAAGTTTTTGTCTAAAATCAAGTGTGTCCTTCGTTTTTTTCTTCTCTGGCTCAATCAATTTTATTTTATCGAACCCTTTGATCCTAATTAATTCTTCTATTAAATCAACATCTTCTAAAATGTCTGGTCTCCAAGAAGGGACTTCGACTTTTAAATTTTTTTTACCTTTTTTACATTTAAAGCCCAAAGCAGACAAAATTTTGTTGGACTCAGATATTGAAGTTTGTATACCTATCAAGTTTTTAAAATTTTCAATGTCAAATTCTATAATTCTGTTTTTTTTGTTTTTTTGACCAGCAATAGAATATTTGCTTGCCTCGCCCCCACAAATTTTAATTATTAATTCTGCAGCAACTTCCAAACCTTCTTTAACAGAATTGGGATCTATCCCTCGTTCAAATCTATATTTTGCATCTGTATTAATATTTAGTAAACGAGCTGTTTTTCTAATTGAGGATGGTAAAAAATAAGCTGATTCTAATAGTATATTTTTAGTATCAAACTCTGTAGAAGTTTTTGTTCCTCCAATTATCCCTCCAAGACCTAAAATACTACTCTTATCTGCAATAACACACATACCATTTTTTAATTTATATCTTTTATTGTCTAATGCTTTAAATTCCTCCCCTTCTTTAGAATTTCTAATAATTATTTCTTTATGTATTTTATCGGCATCATAAGCATGAAGAGGTCTATTTAAATCAAACATTACGTAATTTGTAATGTCTACTACTGCGGAAATTGGTTTTAGACCTAGGGATATAATTTTATTTTTAAGCCACTCTGGACTTTCTTTATTAGTAATATTCTCAATATAGCAACTACCAAAAGTTAAGCATCCTTGATTTTTTTCTTTATTAATTGAAACCTTTATCGGCTGATTTATTTTTTGTTTTAATGATTTTTTCTTTAATTTTAAAAGATTTCCAATTCCTGAAGATGCCAAGTCTCTGGCGATTCCTCTTATTCCTAGGCAATCAGCTCTATTTGGGGTAATAGAAATATCTATAGATTTTTCTGATTTATTCTTGAAAAAACTTTTTCCAATTTCTTTCTCTTTGTTTTTCAATTCTACTATGCCATCACTATCTTTTGATAGATTTAATTCACTCCCTGAACAAAGCATTCCTCGAGACTCGACACCTCTTATCTTAGCTACTTTTAATTCAAATTTCGTTTTAGGTATTATAGAGCCAGGCGGGGCATAAATTGTTATTAATCCATCTCTAGCATTTGAAGCTCCACAAACTACTTTAATAATTTTGCTATCCCCTAATGATACATCGCAAACTTTTAATTTATCTGCATTTGGATGCTTTTCTACTTTTAGGATTTGAGCAATTTTAAATTTTTCTAGTTCTCCAGAATTTTCTATAATATTTTCTACCTCTAGACCAATATTAGTTAGTTGATCAATAATCTTAGCTTCATTAGCTTTAGTTTGTAAGTGCTCTTTTAACCACGGAATTGTAATAATCATTTGCTTAAACCTCTATAATTCGTTGGAACGTCTAAAGGATCGAAACCAAAATGGTTTAACCATCGATAGTCAGTTTCAAAAAATGCTCTTAAATCATTTATCCCATATTTTAACATAGCCAGTCGATCAATTCCTATTCCGAACGCATAACCTTGGTATTTTTTTGTATCCACTTTTACATTTTTTAAAACATTAGGATGTACCATTCCACAACCCAAAATTTCTAACCATTTATTCCCTTCTCCAATAATTATTTTACCATTCTCTAGCCTATAGCGGATATCAACTTCAGCCGATGGTTCTGTAAATGGAAAATGACTTGGCCGAAATCTCATTTTAACATTTTTTACTTCAAAAAATTCTTTGATGAAATAATCCAAACAACCTTTTAAATGACTCATAGTAACATTTTTATCAATGTGAAGTCCTTCAAGTTGGTGAAACATTGGTGCATGGGTTTGATCACTGTCACAACGATATGTTCTTCCAGGAACAATTATTTTAAAAGGAGGTTTTTCATTTAACATAGTTCTAATTTGAACTGGTGAAGTGTGGGTTCGCAAAAGAGTTTTTTTATTTTCTTCTAAGTAAAAAGTATCATGCATATCTCTTGCAGGATGATCTTCTGGAGTATTTAGTGCTGTAAAATTATTATATTCTGTCTCCACATCCGGCCCTTCTGCAACTGAAAAACCAATCTCTGAAAAAATAGAAGAAATTTCATCAATTACTTGTGATACAGGATGAATTTTTCCTTGTCTAAAAGATCTTATCGGTAAAGTTACATCAATTTTCTCATCTTTCAACTTGTTATTAATTTCTTTTGTTTCAATTTCAAAATTCTTCTTTTCTATTTGATCATTTAAACTATCTTTTAACTTATTTAACTCTGAAGCAAACTCCTTTTTTTTATCTGGAGATAATAATCCTAAGTTTTTAAACTGACTTGTGATTTGTCCATTTTTTCCAAAAAAATCTGTTTTAAGATTTTGTAATTCATCTTTTGATTTTATTGACTCTATCTTATCTTTAAAAATAGAATTTATTTTATCTAAATCACTCATTTGGTTTTTTGATTCTTATATAATTAATAAGATAGATCAAAGACCCTTATTAGTTAAGGGAGGATTGAACTTTTTTTACTATTGATTTAAAGGCTTCTGGATTATTATAGGCCAATTCTGCTAATACTTTTCTATCTAGCTTGATTTTTGATTTAACTAGCCCATTGATAAATCTTGCATAAGTCAAACCTTCTGCTCTAACACCTGCATTAATTCTTTGTATCCACAAAGATCTAAATTCCCTTTTTTTGGCTTTCCTATCTCTATAAGCATATTGCATTGCTTTTTCCATAGCTTGACGAGCAATACGGATAGTATTTTTTCTTCTTCCATATTGTCCTTTTACGGATTTTAAAACTTTTTTGTGTTTTGCTTTACTAGTAACACCACGTTTTGTTCTTGCCATTTTTCCTCTTGCTTAATTATTGTAGGGCATATACGATTTTACAATTCTTGTATCTTGTTTTGACATAATCGTTGTGCCTCTTTGTTTTCTAATTTGTGAATTTGTTCTCTTAATCATACCATGTCTCTTATTTGCTTGAGGCATCTTAATCTTACCGGAAGCAGTAAAACGAAATCTTTTTTTTGCTGAGCTTTTAGTTTTTAATTTAGGCATAAATATTTCGGTTTTATACAGATAATAAATTACCTTTACAAGGTAATATTATCATTATTAGACGGGCTGAATTATCATTATCATTTGCCTGCCTTCAAATTTAGGGTGTGTCTCAACTTTACCTAATTCTTTAGTATCTTCAATAATTCTATTCATTAAATCTTTACCAAGTTGAATATGTTGCATTTCTCTACCTTTAAATTTTACTGTAAATTTAACCTTGTCCCTTTTAGTTAAAAATTTTTTAGCATTTTTAATTTTAAAATTGTAATCATGTACATCTGTTCCTGGTCTAAGTTTAATTTCTTTTAAAAGAACTACTTTCTGTTTTTTTTTAGCCATGTTAGCTTTTTTTTGCAAATCATATTTATGTTTACCCATATCCATAATTTTACAAACCGGTGGATTGGCATTAGGAGAAATTTCTATTAGGTCTAATCCCTCTTCTTTAGCTATCTCAATTGCTTTATTTAAAGGTAAAGTTCCGAGGTTGCTACCGTTACTTCCAATCACTTGGACGTCTAAAGCTCTAATTTTTTCGTTAGACCTTGGGCCTTGAGGTTTGCTTCTTCTTTGAAAATAATTTGGTTTAAAATTTGACACTTAATTTAACGGAAGCTTGTTCATCATAATAATATTTTTTATCAACTCTTTTCTTTTTATAGTTTCTTGTTTTTCCGATCCTAATTTTCTTACTGTTACTGTTTCATCACTTACTTCTTTTTTTCCACAAACTAATATCATTGGAACTTTAGCTAAAGAATGTTCTCTTATTTTATAATTTATTTTCTGGTTTCTTAAATCCACTTCACATTTTATACCTTCTTTAAATAAATCTTCAAATAATTTTTTAACATATTCATTGCTATCTTCAGCTATAGGACATACTACCACTTGTGTAGGGGATAACCAAAAAGGCAATTTACCAGCGTAATTTTCAATAAGTATACCAATAAACCTTTCTAGAGATCCAAATAACGCTCTGTGTAACATCACAGGTATTTTTTTTTCGCCGTTTTTATCTACATATGAAGCACCTAATCTTTCTGGAAGATTTAAATCTACTTGTAAAGTACCACATTGCCAGTCTCTTCCTATAGCATCTCGTAAAACAAATTCAATTTTAGGTCCATAAAAGGCGCCTTCTCCTTTGTTTATTGTATATTCTAATTTTGATTTTTTAATTGCTGAAAGCAAAGCTGCTTCAGATTTATCCCAAGTACTATCGTCTCCTACTCTTTTTTCTGGCCTATCAGAATACTTAAGAAATATTTTTTCAAAACCTAAATCTTTATATATCTCAAGAATTAAATTAGTTACCGTTAAAGACTCTTGAGTTATTTGTTCCTCAGTACAAAATATATGTGCATCATCTTGAGTGAATGCTCTAACTCTTAAAAGACCATGTAATGCACCAGATGGTTCATATCTATGAACCTTACCAAATTCTGAAAGTTTTAAAGGTAAATCTCTATAGCTTTTTAAACCTTGGTTGAAAACCTGAACACATCCTGGACAATTCATTGGTTTGACTGCAAAAGTTTTTTCATCAGGTGTCTCAGATGTAAACATATGTTCACCAAATTTTTCCCAATGGCCAGATTTTTCCCATAAAGTTTTGTCTAAAAGTTCTGGAGTATTTATTTCTTTATATCCTGCTAGTCTTTGTTTCATCCTCATATACTCAATTAGTCTCAGAAACAATATCCAACCTTTGTCGTGCCAGAAGACTGCTCCTGGACTTTCTTCTCGAAAATGGAAAAGATTCATTTCTTTTCCAATTTTTCTATGATCCCTCTTTTCCGCCTCTTGTAATCTATTAAGATATTCATCTAAATCTTTTTTATTACTCCAACAAGTTCCATAAATTCTTTGTAACATTTCATTATTAGAGTCTCCCCTCCAATAAGCTCCTGATACTTTGGTAAGTTTAAAGGCCTTACCTATTTTTCCTGATGAAGCTAAATGTGGTCCTCTACATAGATCGTGCCAACTTTCACCATGATGGTAAATTGAGATCTCTTCATCTTTGGGTATACTCTCAATTATTTCAGCTTTATATTTTTCTCCTATCTTTTTAAAATGGTTAATAGCATCTTTTCTTTCCCATACTTCTCTTTTAGTTTTTACATTGCGATCGATAATTTCAGACATTTTTTTTTCTATTTTTTTTAAATCTTCACTGGTAAAAGGTTCTTTTCTTGAGAAATCATAAAAGAATCCATTTTCAATAACTGGCCCAATAGTAACTTGAGTATTTGGGTACATTTCCTGAACAGCCATTGCCATTATATGAGCTGCGTCGTGACGTATAACTTCTACTCCTTCTTTATCTTTAGCAGTTATAATTTTTACCTTACAATCTTTATTAATTTCAAAACTTAAATCTCTTAGTACTCCGTCAACTTCCATAATTAAAGCTACTTTTTCAAGGGACTTACTAATTTTTTTTACTAAATCAAACCCGTTAATATTTTTATCAAAGGGAATTTTTTTTCCATCTAAAAGTTGAACTTGAGGCATTTTATTTATTTAATAATTTTTTGTATTCTACGAAAGTTGTTTGACACATTTTATCTACATCAAATTTTTTAGTTACATTTTTTCTACCTTCGTTTCCAATTAAATACAATGTTTCTTTATCTAATTCTAGAACTGTATTTAGGACTCTAGACAACTCTCTAGGATCTCCAGATTTAAATAAAAAACCTGACTTTTCCTTTAAAATTGTTTCTTTTGATCCACCAACATTACTGGCTACGATCACTTTTTCCATAGCTTGAGCTTCTACTGCTACTCTACCAAATGCTTCGGGTTTAATTGAGCTTGAAACAATGATGTTTGATAATGAATAAGCTAAAGGCATTTCTTTACAATGGTTAATAAATTTTACTTTTTTATTAAGCTGATATCTATCTACTAAACTTAGCAATTTTTTAGAATATACATTTCTGCCTTGGTCTGATCCAAGTATTATGGCTTCAAAATTATTTTGCTTGTAATCTTCTATAAGTATATTTAGAGCTTCAATAAATACTTCTTGCCCTTTCCAAGAAGTTAATCTTCCAGGTAGAAGTATTTTGTATTTATTTTCATCTACTTTCCATTCTAAGATTAATTTCTCTAATTTTTTTTGTGAAATGTTTTTTTTATTAAAATAATCTAAATTTATTCCTCTAAAAATTACCATTAGCTTATTTTTTGGATTTAAAAAAGTACTATAATTTTCATTGATATGCTGAAAAATAAAATTAGAACCAGCAATTATAAGAGACGATCTCAACATAATACTATTATAAAATTTTTTTATTTTATTAGAAAAACCATAAGTTCCATGGAATGTTGTTACAAATTTTTTTCTTGTCAAAAAACAACTGATCCAGCAGGACCAAGCTGGTGCTCTACTCCTGGCATGTACTATATCTATTTTTAAAAACAGTACGATTATGGAAATTATTAGAGAATTAAATAAAATTATTATGGGGTTCTTAGAATTTACTGGAAGTCGAATAATTTTAACTTTTTCCTTTTTAATATATTTTAACAGTTCACCACCACTCGTAATTACATACGACTTACATCCCTGCTCATATAAATAGTGAGCAAGATCGTAACAACCAGTTTCTGCACCGCCAAAACCTAGTTTTGGTATTACCTGAAGTACCTTTATCTTCATTTAATTTTTTTTTCCCAATTTAAAGAGGACTCTAAAATATTATTTAAATTATTATATTTTGGACTCCAACTAAATTTCTTTTTAAATTTTTCACAGTTTGCTACGGAGTGAGGGATGTCCCCCTCTCTTCTTTCCTCTTTTTTTATATTTAATTTTTTATTTAATATTTTTTCCATTTCTAATACAACCTCTAGAACTGAAAAACCATTTCCATAACCACAGTTAAATATATCAGTTTTTCCATTTTTTATAAGATACTTTGAAACTATTAAATGTATTTCCGCTAAATCGTTTATATCAATAAAATCTCTTACTGGAGTACCATCTCTAGTATCGTAGTCACTTCCATTAATAACAAATTTAGTTCGTTTATTAAGAATAAATTCACTCAATGCTTTAATTAAATTATTCGAATTTTTCCCTACCATTCCAGATCTGTTTTTTTTATCAGCTCCGGCTACGTTAAAGTATCTTAATATCACACATTTTAGTTTATCTTTATTTGAAAGATTGACTAAATATTTTTCTATTTCAATTTTATCATTCGAGTAAGGACTCATAGGATTGAGTTCTTCATTTTCATCCACTCTTTTTTTAGAGGAATTTCCATAAACACCAGCTGTTGATGAAAAAATTATTTTATTTAATCCTGCGTCTATACAATAATTAAAAAAAGTTTTTGCTTTGACTACGTTATATAAATTATACTTTTCTGGATATTTAAAAGACTCATCTACTTTTGCTAAACCCGCAAAATGCATAACTAAATCAAATCTATTTTTTTTTAGTAAAGCGGTAACTTTTTCTTCATCTGATATATCGGCTTTTAGGAAATTTGCTGCTTGCGGAATTAGTTTTTCATCACCTGTGATCAAGTTATCTATAACTGTAATTTTATACCCTTGATCCAAGAGAAAAAGCCCTACTACACTTCCTATATATCCGGCACCTCCGGTAAGTAATATATTCATCAAATAAATTTATATTCAAAATTATAGAATAAGTAAAAATATAACTATATATTTGTATTTGTGAAAAAATATAAATACCTAAATATATCAAAAACAAAAAAACTTAGATATTTGGACAATTATTACAAAAAAAAACTGTATATTGTTTTTTTACACGGCTTTATGTCTGATATTGAAGGTAAAAAACCACAAACACTAAGAAGGTATGCAATTAAAAATAATTTAGGCTTCTTGGCTGTAGAATGTTCGGGTCATGGAAAATCTTCAGGAAAATTCATTAAGGGAAATTTAAGTTTATGGACCAATGATTTAATAGTTTCTATTAAAAAAGTTGTAAAAAAAAATAGTTTTATTTTGGTAGGATCTAGTATGGGAGCTTGGATATCTTTAAATCTCTTCAAATATTTTAAAAATCAAATTAAGGGATTTGTTGGAATAGGTGCAGCTCCAGAATTTACTACTAAACTTATGTGGGAAAAATTTAATAAAAAAATAAAAAAAGAGATTAAAAAAAATGGAATATACTATGTTAGAAGTGGAGAATATGAATATCCTGTTACTTATCAATTAATAAAAGATGGTAAAAAAAATAAAGTGTTAAATAAAAAAATAAAGACTGATATTAATGTCACAATGGTACATGGACGAAAAGATAAAGTGGTGCCTCTTGTTTTTTCTAAAAAGATTTTATCATTATTTGTTAGAGCTAAAAAAAAACTTGTAGTAATTAATAATGGAGATCATAGTCTTTCTAGTAAAAATTTTATGAAAAAAATAATCAGTGAATTAGACAGAGTTGTTCTTAATATAATTTAACCCTTCAATATAGGATGGATATTTCAATTTATACTCATAAAATTTCTTCATTTTTTGATTGCTAACTTTCTTAGAGTCTTTATAAAAATTTTTAAGCATTTCACTTTTTATTAATTCAAAATCAATGGCTTCTGGTTTCTTCATACTTAAAAGTTTACATCCATAAAGAAGAACCTCTTCTGAAGAAGCTGGTTTATCATCAGAAACATTATAAATTTCCTTCGATTTAAATTTTGTCAGTGATTTAAATAATATATTTGCAATATCCTCTACATGTATTCTAGAAAAGAATTGATTTTCTTTATTTATTATTTTTGCCTCTCCCGATTTTAACCTAGCTAATATATTTCTTTGATTAGAATATATTCCAGATAATCTTAAAATTTGTAATTTTAATTTGTTATTGTTAGCCAAATCAAGCCAAGAATTTTCGGCTTCGAGTCTATCAACTCCATTTTGAGAAGTTGGGCTAGTTCTACTTTTTTCGTCAACCCAGGCTCCTTTGTGATCTCCATAAACACTTGTTGCTGATAAATATGTTACCCATTTTGGATTATTGCTTAAAATGATATCTTTAAAATTTTTCAGCACAATATCATTTCCATTTACGGGTGCTATAGATATCAATATGTGATCGGATTTTTTTAATTCATGAATTAATGACTGATCAATATTATTTTCATCAAATAAAAAGCTGTTATATTTAATATTGTCAATTTCTTTTTTTTGTGTTTTGTCACGTGAAGTAATACTTAGATTTATATTATAATTTTCTGAATTAATTTTTTTTATGAAGTTTTTTGCAACTTGGCCAAAACCAAAACAAAAAATATTTATTTGTTTCATTTAACTTACTTTCTTAACTGACGTTTTCAAAGTAATTGGGTTATCTAATTTATCTAACATTTCTATAGGGCAAACTTGCTTGAAGTTTTTTAATTCATTTTCAAAATTTTCTAATATGCTTTTAGCAACTTTTGATTTGGTCTCTTCTAAAAAATCCTCTAAATTATTTTTTAGATAGTTTTTCCAATAATCCGTTTCGGGTTTTTGCCAGATTACAGATACAGGATTGACGAAATTTTCAAAATTATTTTTTGGGTCATATACAAATGCCATTCCACCAGTCATTCCAGCTCCAAAGTTATCACCAACTTGCCCAATGATAATTGCAACTCCCCCTGTCATGTATTCACATCCATTAGCTCCACAACCTTCCACAACTGCTAAAGAGCCAGAATTACGAACTGCAAACCTCTCTCCTGCTTGTCCGGAAGCATAGAGTTTTCCTGAAGTTGCACCATATAAAACGGTATTTCCGATTATTACATTTTCATTTGAAATTAATTTACTTTTAGATGAAGGAAAAATAACTATTGAACCTCCAGAAAGGCCCTTTCCTACATAGTCATTAGTATCTCCCTCTACAATTATTTTTATTCCCTTAGCTAAAAAAGCTCCTAGCGATTGTCCAGCAGAACCAATTAATTTAATATTAATCGAATCTTTTTTCACTTTGTTATCTCCAAATTTTTTATATATATAGTGGGATAATCTTGTTCCGACGGACCTACAAGTGTTTTCTATATCATATTGAAAAAAGGTTTTTTCATTTATTTTTATTTTATCTTCAATGTCTGACCATATTTTTTTATCTAAAGTATCTGGGACTTTATTTATTTCTCTTTCTTTACAAAATCTTGGGTTATCCCCTGGATCAGCTTGAACTAAAAGTGGATTTAAATCTAGATCATCTAAATTTGAAGATCCCTTACTTATTTGTGATAATAAATCAGTCCTACCGATAATTTCATTAATAGATTTATATCCAAGAGAAGCTAAGATTTCTCTTATTTCCATAGCTACAAAAGTGAAAAGATTTACTACTTTTTCTGGTGTACCGCCAAATCTTTCCCTGAGTTTTTTATCTTGGCTACAAACACCCACTGGACAAGTATTGGAATGGCACTGACGAACCATTATACATCCCATAGCAACTAGTGATGAAGTTCCCATACCAAACTCCTCGGCACCCATCATAGCTGCTATAACTATATCTCTACCAGTCTTTAATCCTCCGTCAGTTCTAAGTGTAACCCGATGCCTCAAGTTATTTAATGTTAAAACTTGATTGGCTTCAGTAAGTCCCATTTCCCAAGGAATACCAGCATATTTTATACTTGTTTGAGGGCTAGCACCTGTTCCTCCTGAGTGTCCTGAAATTAGAATAATATCTGCTTTTGCCTTAGCTACTCCTGCAGCTATAGTTCCAATTCCAGTCGAAGCAACTAATTTAACACCGACTCTTGCTCCAGGATTAATTTGTTTTAAATCATAGATTAATTGAGCTAAATCCTCTATTGAGTAGATATCATGATGAGGTGGAGGTGATATTAAAGTTACTCCAGGAGTTGAGTGTCTTAGTCTGGCAATTTCTTCCGTGACTTTAAAACCAGGTAATTGGCCTCCTTCTCCCGGTTTGGCTCCTTGAGCCATCTTAATTTCTATTTCATTAGCATTATTTAAATAATTGATTGTGACGCCAAATCTAGCTGAAGCAATTTGTTTGACTCTAGAGTTTGCAGTATCACCATTTGGTAATTTGGTAAAACGTTTTGAGTCCTCACCTCCTTCTCCGCTACAAGATGCTCCTTTAATTCTATTCATACCTATAGCTAAGGTTTCGTGTGCCTCTGCAGATAGAGCTCCATGTGACATGCTTCCACTTCCAAATCTTTTTAATATTTTTTCAACAGGTTCAACTTCATCAATACTTATAGGTTGTCTTTTATTGTCAAATTGTAATAAATCTCTTAAATTTATAGGTGGTAAATTTTGGATACCGCTAGAATATTTTTTATAATTTTCGTAAGAATTAGTTCCAACAGCATGTTGAAGTACATGGATTAAGTTGCCTTGATATTGATGATCTTCACCTGTTTTTCTATACCTGTAGAGACCTCCGATAGGAAGAACAAAATCATTTTTTGCTGAGTACTTAAAGTGTAATTCTTTTATCTTTTTTTCTATTCCTTTGATACCGATTCCTGAGATTCTGGAAACCATACCAGGAAAGTAATCTGCTACTATTGCTCTACTTAATCCTACTGCCTCAAAATTACATCCCCCTCGATATGAACTAATTACAGAAATGCCCATTTTTGACATAATTTTTAATAGTCCAGCATCTATTGATTTTTTAAATCTCAATACACAATTCTCAAAGTCTGATTTTCCAAATAATTTTTTTTCATATCTCCGGTATATGCTATCAATCGCTAAATAAGGATTGACTGTTGTGGCTCCCACTCCAATTAATACAGCAAAAGAGTGTGTATCTAATGCATCTGAGCTTTCAACATTTATTGAACAATATCCCCTTAGCCCTCGTTTTACTAAATGTGAATGCACAGCACCTACTGCTAAAATTGTTGGGATACTTGCCTTATTACTAGAAATATTTTTATCAGTTAAAATTAAAGTGCTACTTCCTTCCCTTACAGCCACTTCTGTTTCTGTTTTAATTTTTTCTATTCTATCTTTAAGAGATTTTTCAACTTCGAAGGTGCAGTCTATGATTTTAATTTTTTTAGAAAAAATATTTTTAAATCTTTTAAATTGAGTGTTAGTTAAAATTGGACTATTTAAAACATATATATTTTCTTCTGTTAAGTTGTCGAAATCTAAAATATTTCCAAGATTTCCAAATCGAGTTTTTAAGCTCATAACTTTATTTTCTCTTAAAGAGTCAATTGGTGGATTAGTAACTTGGCTAAAGTTCTGTCTAAAGTAATGTGCTATAGGCCTAAAATGACTAGATAAAACCGCAACTGGAGTATCATCACCCATCGACCCTGAAGCTTCCTTTCCTTCTTCCGCCATTGGATGAAGGATTAATTCAAGATCTTCTATACTTAAGCCTGAAAGGTATTGTCTTCCTCTTAATTTTTCACCTGTAAATTCAGCTTTTTCTTTTTCACCAGAAATTTTTTTGTCTAAATCAATGATTTGTTTATTATATTTTTTATAATCTTTAGCAATGTAGTCTTTTATTTCTTTATCTTTAAACAATTTACCTTCTTTAAGATCAATCGCAATTATCTGTCCAGGCCCTACTTTTCCTTTAGATATAATTTTTTCTTCAGGTATTTTTATCATCCCAGCTTCTGATCCAGCAAAGAAAAGATCGTCAGATGTTATTGCATATCTTAATGGTCTTAAACCATTTCTGTCCGTGGAGGCTAAAACCCACTTTGAGTCTGTTGCACATATTGCTGCAGGACCATCCCAAGGTTCTATGGTGCTATTTAAAAAATTAAACAAATCTTGGTGATTTTTTGGAACAGTTTTACTTCTTTTTGACCAAGCGTCTGGGATCATCATTAGTTTTATTAATGGCGCCAGTTTACCTGAGTGAGTGAGTAATTCGAATACGTTATCTAATGCTCCGGAATCTGAGGAGCTTCGTATAACAGGTTTAAGATCTTCAACATTTTTAAACAAAGAACTAGACATATCCTGCTCATGTATTTTCATCCAATTAATATTGCCTTTTAAAGTATTAATTTCTCCGTTATGTGCCAATGTTCTAAAAGGTTGGGCGAGATCCCAGCTCGGAAAAGTGTTTGTAGAATATCTTTGATGAAATATTGCAAACCTTGAAGTCAAGTTTTTATTATTTAAGTCTGGATAAAAATCGGCTAAAGATTCTGCAAGAAACATTCCTTTATAAACTATTGATCTTGAACTAAATGAACAGATATAAAACTCTTTTAATTGAGACTCACGAGCTAACTTTTCAATTTTTTTTCTAGAAACAAACAATTCTCTTTCCAAATCATTTGTTGGGAGCTCTTTATTTTTCTTAAAAAGAACTTGAGCAATTTCGGGCCTATTTTGCTCAGCAGTTTTTCCTAAAACTTTTGGATTGACTGGAACTTGTCTCCATCCATATATATAAAAATTTTCATCTAATAAAACTGACTCGATAATTTCTCTACACTTTTCTTGATCTGAATAATTTGTTCTAGGCAAAAAAACCATTCCAACACAAATTCTCTTATCCGGATCTGGATTATGTCCTGTTGCAATAATTTTTTCTTTGAAAAATTCTGGCGCTATTTCAACTTGTATCCCTGCACCGTCTCCAGATTTTCCGTCGGCATCTACTGCTCCTCTATGCCAAATAGCCTTTAACGCCTGAATTCCATAGTCAACAATTTTTCTGGATTTTTTTCCATTTGTTGAAGCAACTAAACCCACACCACAAGCATCGTGCTCCATAGATGAGTTGTAAATGTTGTTGTCTTCTAAAATTTTTTTATTTTTAATGTAATTTTTCATAAATTAAATCAAGCAGCCTGAATACTTTTGTTTATCTTTAGCTTACTTTTTAAAAATTTCTTAATTTGTGTAGCTGCATCTCTTCCATCTCTAATGGCCCAAACAACAAGAGAGGCTCCTCTTACTATATCTCCAGCAGCGTAAACACCCTCTAAGTTTGTTTGCATTGTATGTAAATCAATTTTAATAGTTCCCCATTTTGAAACCTGTAATTCTTCAGCATTAAATAGTTTTGGAATATTTTCAGGATCGAAGCCTAAAGATTTAATAACCATATCTGCTTTTATTTCATATTCTGAACCCTCTTTTATTTCTGGTTTTCTTCGACCTGAAGCATCAGTGTCGCCTAGTTCAATCTTATTAACCTCAACACTTGATACATTATTATTCCCTATAAATTTTTTTGGATTAGTTAACCAAACAAATTCGACACCTTCTTCTTCAGCATTTCCAACTTCTCGGGCTGAACCTGGCATATTTTCTCTATCTCTTCTGTAAAGACACTTCACTGATTTAGCTTTTTGTCTAATTGCTGTCCTAACACAGTCCATTGCGGTATCACCTCCACCTATCACTACAACATTTTTACCTTCAGCGTTTAAAGTCCCGTCATCAAATAAACTTACCTCATCTCCCAAGCCTTTTCTGTTAGAAGCTGTCAAAAATTTCATCGCAGGAAAAATATTATTTAAATTATTGCCAGGAATATTAATTTCTCTTGCCTTGTATACTCCAGTAGCTATCAAAATAGCATCGTGTTTTTGTTTTAATTCATGTAGTGTTTTATCTCTGCCTACCTCAAAATTCTGAACAAAGTTAATCCCACTTTCTTTTAATAATTTAGTTCTTCTCTCTACAACGAATTTTTCTAATTTAAAGTTTGGAATTCCATAGATTAAAAGACCTCCTGGTCTATCGTACCTATCATATATAGTTACTTTATAACCTGATTTTCTCATTTCTTCTGCACAAGCCATTCCAGCAGGTCCTGCTCCAATTATTCCAATTGATTGGTTAATTTCTTTTTTAATTTTTATTGGTTTGACCCAACCTTTTTCCCATGCCGTATCAGTAATATATTTTTCGATTGAACCAATAGTGACCGTTCCATGTCCTGATTGCTCTATCACACAATTCCCTTCACATAGTCTATCTTGGGGACATATTCTTCCACAAACTTCTGGCATATTATTTGTGCTTTGAGAAACCTCGTAAGCTTCTTGAAGTCTGCCTTCTGCTGTGAGTTTTAACCAATCAGGTATATTATTACTTAAAGGACAGTGAATTTGACAAAAAGGTACTCCACACTGAGAGCATCTGCTAGATTGCTCTTTAGCTTTATCATTTATGTACTCATTATAAATTTCTTTAAAATCATCTTTCCGCTGGCCAGTTTTTCTCTTTGGGGGAGTTTGCTGGTCAAGGTTAGTGAACTGTAACATTTTTTTTGACATAATTTTTATAATTTAATAGAAAAATCTAAGCTTTAAAAGAGTTAATAGGTAAGTATAGCTGACTAAAATTTAAAAAAACCCACATATTTTCTAATATATTATTGCATACCTGGTATGCATATCTTAAAGTCACGAAAAAAACAATCTTAGGCTTTATTATCAAAATATGATTGAGATATTTATCTTATCTATAATTCAAGGGATAACAGAGTTTTTACCTATAAGTTCATCATCACATTTAATTTTAATATCAAAATATGCAGGTTTCAATAATCAAAGCCTACCTATAGATGTAAGTTTGCATATTGGTTCTTTTCTAGCAGTTGTCTCTTATTTTAGACGAGACATTTTTGATTTTTTTAGTAACAAAAAACTAATATTAAAAATATTGATTTCTTCTCTGCCTATTATTTTTGTAGGATATTTTTTGGTAAAACTTAATTTAGTTGATGCTTTAAGAAATATAAAAACTATCGGATGGATGACTATTATATTTGGTATACTTTTATATCTAAGCGACAAATCTAAACAAATAAAAAATATTAATAATTTTAATTATAAAGCAGCAATTCTAATAGGTCTTTTTCAAGTATTTTCATTAATACCTGGGGCAAGTAGATCTGGATCAGCTATAACTTTAGCAAGATTTTTAAATTTTGGTAGAGTAGATTCTGCTAAAATATCATTTTTATTGTCAATTCCAACATTGGGAGCTGTTAGTATTTTTGGTGTTTACAACTTGGCAAATTCAAGTACTTTTGATTTTTCATTATTAAATTTAATGTCAATATTTTTTTCTTTTATATTTTCTCTTTTTACAATTAAATATTTTTTGAAGTATGTAAAAAGATTTAGTTTAAATATTTTTGTGATATATAGAATGATATTAGGCGTCATAATTCTATTTTTCGCTTATTTATAAAAAGAGGGTTAACCCTAAAATTATAATAAACACCACTAATAGAAAAACAACTACTGCTTTTTGGAGAGGTAAATTAGTCATAAGTTTTGTTAAATTAACTATAATATATATTTTTTAAAATTATACTCAATAATGGTGCGCCTGCTAGGATTTGAACCCAGAACCTCCTGGTCCGTAGCCAAGCGCTCTATCCAGTTGAGCTACAGGCGCATTAAAGACAGATATCAAAAAAAACTATATAAATAAAGATTTATAATCTATCTTGTTATTTGAGCTCTAAAACTCTAAATTGAATCATATGATAGATAAAAATTCAGTTGTAATTACATCTGCTACGAGAACAGCTGTCGGATCAATAGGAAAAGCATTAAAAAATATCCCTGGGGATGAGTTGGGATCGAAAGTAATTTCTGAAGCCATAAAAAAAATTGGAATTAAAAAAGAAGAAGTAGATGAAGTAATTATGGGTCAAGTCCTTACAGGGGGAGCTGGTCAAAATCCTGCTAGACAAGCTTCGATAAAATCTGGAGTACCTAAAGAAAAACCTGCCTTTGTAGTAAATCAAGTATGTGGTTCGGGAATAAGATCAATAGCATCTGGACTTCAAAGTATTAAATCTGGTAATTCAAAAATTGTTATTGCTGGGGGGCAAGAAAATATGTCTCTTGCACCTCATGCTATTTATTTAAGAGATGGGAAAAAATTAGGTGATATAGAGATGATAGATACTATGATAAAAGACGGTTTATGGGATGCATTTAATGGGTATCATATGGGTATTACAGCTGAAAATGTAGCAACGAAATTTCAGGTTACTAGAGAAGAACAAGATAAATTTGCATACTTTTCTCAACAAAAAGCTCTTAGGGCACAATCTTCAAATAGATTTAAAGAGGAAATAATAAGTTTAAAAATTAAATCTGCAAAAGCTGAAATTGATTTTAATAAAGATGAACATCCTAGAGAGGGTATAAATTTAGAGGCTTTATCAAGACTAAAGCCATTTTTTCAAAAAAATGGAACTGTTACAGCGGGAAATGCGTCGGGGATAAATGATGGAGCTGCTGCAGTTAGTTTAATGTCTTTAGATGAAGCAAAAAAAAGAAAATTAGAAAAATTAGTCACGATTAAATCTTGGGCAAGTTGTGGTGTGGAACCTTCTTTAATGGGTACTGGCCCAATTCCATCATCAAAAAAAGCATTGGATCTGGCAGGTTGGTCTGTAAAAGATGTAGATCTTTTTGAAATTAACGAAGCTTTTGCCGCACAAAGCATAGCTGTTCTAAAAACCCTTTCAATTCCAGCGGAAAAGGTGAACGTTAACGGGGGAGCTATAGCTTTGGGGCATCCTATTGGAGCATCTGGGACAAGAATACTTGTGACTTTAATACATGAAATGATAAAAAGAGATGTCAATAAGGGTTTAGCTACTTTATGTATTGGCGGTGGAATGGGTATAGCAATGTGTATAGAAAGATAAAAAATGGAAATTTCAAAACCTCTAAAGGGTAAAAAAAAAAGAAAATTAAATAAGATGCCTTTTACTGTAAAAGGATATTTATTTTATTATTCTTTTTTCTGGGTAGTAATTCTATCTCTTTACTTAGCTCACCTTTTAAAAAATTAAATCTTAATTTGAGATAGATTTTTAAAAAAATCTAAAGATTGAGGATTTGCTATTGCTTCTTTATTATCTAGTTTTTCACCATTAATAATTTTTCTTACTGCAAGTTCTACTATTTTTCCACTTTTTGTTCTAGGAATTTCAGGGACTTTTATAATTATTGCCGGAATATGTTTAGGTGAACAGTTTTTTCTAATTTTTTCTTTAATAAATTTTATTTTTTCATGATTTAATTCTTTATTATGTTTTGTAGTTACAAATAAGATTATTCTAACATCATCATTATGATCTTGTCCTACAACAAGCGCCTCCGTAATAAAATCAATATCTTCCACTTGCTGATAAATTTCAGCTGTACCTATTCTTACACCACCAGGATTTAAAGTCGTATCAGACCTACCTTTCATTATAAAACCGTTATGGATTGTACGTTCTATAAAATCACCATGATGCCAAATATTTTTAAATTTAGTAAAATAAGCTTTATGATATTTTTCTCCATTATCATCACCCCAAAATTTTACAGGCATAGAGGGAAAAGGTTGTTTTACTACAAGCTCTCCCTTTTTGCCATCTTTTACACTTTTTCCATCATCAGTAAAAACATCAATGTCTATACCTAAGCTTTGTCCTTGTATTTCTCCTGGATAAACATTTGAATATAAATTTCCTAAAACTAAACAACCCACAAGATCTGTTCCTCCAGCGATTGAAGCTAAATGAACATCTTTTTTAATATTTTTATAAATAAATTTAAAACTTTCCTCTGATAATGGTGATCCAGTTGAAGTAATAATCTTTATAGAACTTAAATCTAAATGACTACCATCAAATTTTTCATTTTTAAGGTGATCAATATATTTAGCGCTTACACCGAAGAGATTAATTTTTTTATTTTGACAATATTCTAAAAGAACATCAATCTTGGGATAAGTTGGCGCTCCATCAAATAAAAATATTGATGAGCCGGTCGCAAGTCCACCGACTAACCAGTTCCACATCATCCATCCAGTAGTAGTATAATAAAATAATTTTTCATTATCTTTAATATCACAGTGTAACATAAATTCTTTATTATGCTCGATTAGTACATTTCCTGATCCATGTGTTATACATTTTGGTTTTCCGGTAGTACCACTTGAGTAAAGAATATAAATAGGATGATTAAATTCAAATCTTTCAAAAGTATCATCAAAATTAGATTTACTTAACGTTTCTTCAAAATTTATAAATTGATTGTTTTGAACTTTATTGCTTTTATCATATGAAAATAAAACTACTTTCTTTATAGATTGAATTTCTTTTAAAATGCTATCGATATTTTTTAAGATATTTATTTTTTTTCCGTTATATAAATAATAGTCACATGTTATCAAAACTTTTGGTTTGATTTGTTTAAATCTATCAACAACTCCTTGAACACCGAAGTCAGGTGAGCAGGAAGACCATATTATTCCGTTTTTGGCACAAGCTAAAAAACAAATAATCGATTCTATTTTATTAGGTACGTATGCAGCTAAAGTATCTCCTTTTTTTAAATCCAATGTTTTTAAATAAGAGGAAAATTTACATACTTTTTCGTGTAATAACTTCCATGATATCTTATCCTCAAAACCAGACTCTGATAGGAAATTTATAGCAATATCTTCGGATTTTTTCTTAAGAATATTTTCAGCATAATTCAATTTGGAGTCAGGAAAAAATTTAGTTTTATTGAAAATTTTATCTTTTTTAATTATTATTTTACCTTTGTCTCCGATAATTTTCGAATAATCCCAAAATTTTGACCAGAAAATTTCTGGATTAGAAATACTCCACTTCCATATGTCTTTAAAATTATTTTTAGATTTAAGATTAATGTATCTACAAAAATCTTTTAGTACAGATCCTTGAGTTCTTTGTTCAGTAGGCTGCCAAAGAGGTTTTTTCATTAAACATAGCTTAACTATAATGAATTTATCTTAACAGGTATTTTTTTAAAAGAATTTTTTGAACAATCACTGCTCGACTGGACTTTATTTCTTTCTTTTTAAAAAATAAATTTATTAGCCATTTCATGACTTAATTGAAACAGTCATAGATGACAAAAAATGGCATAAAATGTGTCAAAAGTTATACTTATCATGCGATTTGCCACAATCTTTAAAGTTTATTATTTATACAATTTTTAATATGTTTCAATCCAGATTATAATAAGACTTATGGCTCAAAACATTTCAGTACCAGATATAGGAGATTTCAAAGATGTGGAAGTTATAGAGGTTCTTGTAAAACCTGGAGATTTAGTAAATAAAAATGATCCCCTAATTACTATTGAAAGTGATAAGTCTAGTGTAGAGATCCCTTCCCCATTAGATGGTGAAATTAAAGATTTAAAAGTTAAAATTGGAGATAAAGTTTCAGAGGGAACCGTTTTGGCAACTATTGAAAATGGACAGGATATCTCTAAAGCAAAAGAAATAAATCAGGATATCTCTAAAGCAAAAGAAATAAAGAAAGAAAAAATTGAAGAAATAAAAGTTGAAGATAATTCTAAAATCAAGGAAGAAATACCTCAAGTAAAAAAAATTTATGCTGCACCTGCTTCTAAAGACGATATTGATCCATTAGAAACAAGTGAATGGATTGAGTCTCTTAACTCAGTTATAGAAAATGATGGTTCTTCAAGAGCAAGTTTCTTGTTAAATAGAGTAATTGATCAAGCCTATAAATCTGGTTTAGTTCTTCCAGATACAAGAACTACTCCTTATATTAACACGATTCCTCCTGAAGTGGAGACTAGATCTCCAGGTGATCAAAATATCGAAAAAAAAATTAGAGCATATATAAGATGGAATGCTGCAGCTATGGTTGTGAAGGCAAATAAAAAAAGTTCTGAACTAGGGGGTCACATTGGAACATTTGCTTCCGCTGCAACTCTTTATGACGTTGGAATGAATCATTTTTGGCGAGCAAAAAATAATAAATTTGGAGGAGATTTGATTTATTTTCAAGGACACTCTGCTCCTGGAATGTATGCTAGAGCATTTCTCGAAGGAAGATTAACATCAAAACAATTAGATGGGTTTAGACAAGAAGTTGATGCAGGGGGGTTGTCTTCCTACCCTCACCCTTGGTTAATGCCAAACTTTTGGCAGTTTCCAACCGTATCGATGGGTCTAGGGCCTATCATGGGAATTTATCAGGCAAGATTTTTGAAATACTTAATTAACAGAGGGTTAGTAAAAGATGAAGGTAGAAAGATTTGGGTTTTTTTAGGTGATGGTGAAATGGATGAACCTGAATCTCTTGGTGCAATTGGTTTAGCAGCAAGAGAAAAGTTAGATAATCTAATTTTTGTTGTTAATTGTAATCTTCAAAGATTAGATGGACCAGTTAGAGGTAACGGAAAAATTATTCAAGAACTTGAAGGAAGTTTTAGAGGTTCTGGATGGAATGTTATTAAAGTAATTTGGGGTTCATATTGGGATCAGTTATTAATAAAAGATAAATCAGGACTTCTAGTTAAAAGAATGAATGAATGTGTCGATGGTGAGTATCAGGCATTTAAAGCAAAAGGTGGTTCTTATGTAAGAGAGAAGTTTTTTGGAAAATATGAAGAGTTAAAAAAACTAGTTTCATCACTAACAGACAAAGATATTTGGCGATTAAATCGGGGAGGTCACGACCCTCATAAGGTTTATGCGGCTTATAATGCGGCAATGAAAAACAAAGGATCTCCTACTGTAATACTTGCAAAAACCATTAAAGGCTATGGAATGGGCAAGTCTGGAGAGAGTATTAACACCACTCATCAACAAAAAAAATTAGATGAAGAGGACTTACTTTATTATAGAGATAGATTCGGTGTACCTTTAACAGATAAACAAGTAAAAAATATTGAATACTACAGACCTAATGAAAATTCAGAGGAAATTAAGTATTTGAAAGATAAAAGGTTAAAACTCGGAGGATTTATTCCCGAGAGATCATCCTTTGCAAAAGCTATTAAAGCACCTCCTAAAGATATTTTTGATAATTTTATGAAATCAACTGGAGAAAAGGAGATGTCTACAACAATGGCCCTTGTTAGGATGCTGACTTCTTTATTGAGAGATAAAAACGTATCTCCAAGGTTAGTTCCTATTATTCCTGATGAAGCTAGAACTTTTGGAATGGAAGGTTTTTTTCAAAAAATAGGGATTTATGCTCATGAAGGGCAAAAATATGAACCTGTAGACTCTGAGCAGTTAAGTTCCTATCGAGAAGATAAAAGTGGCCAAGTGCTCGAGGAAGGAATAAATGAGTCAGGAGCAATGTCTTCATGGATAGCAGCAGGTACAGCTTACACAAATCATGATATTGAAATGATACCTATATATATTTTTTATTCTATGTTTGGTTTTCAAAGAGTTGGTGATTTAGCTTGGGCTGCGGGTGATTCTCAAGCTAGGGGTTTTTTAATAGGTGCTACTGCTGGACGAACAACATTAGCCGGAGAAGGATTGCAACACCAGGATGGTCATAGCCAAATATTAGCATCTAATATTCCTAACTGTATTAGCTATGATCCTACTTTTGCTTATGAGATGGCAGTTATTCTAAGAGAAGGAATTAAGAGAATGCACGAAAAAAAAGAAAATATCTTTTATTATATAACAGCAATGAACGAAAATTACTCTCACCCAGAAAAACCTAAAGGCAGTGATGAGGGTATATTAAAAGGTATGTATCTTTTAAAAGAAAATAATAATAAAGGTAAAACGAAAGTCCAACTTTTAGGATCGGGCACTATCTTGAGAGAAATAATTGCAGCATCAAAAATTTTGTCTAAAGAATATGGTATCGACTCTGATATATGGAGTGTAACAAGTTTCAATGAGCTTCGTAAAGATGGAATGGAAACTGAAAGATTAAATCTTTTAAATCCCGATGAAAAACATAAAAAATCTTACGTAGAAAAATGTTTGGATAAAAGAGACGGGCCAATTATTGCTGCTTCTGATTACGTAAGATCATTTTCGGACCAGATAAGACCGTATACACAAAAAAAATTTTATTCTCTAGGTACAGATGGATTCGGAAGAAGTGACACAAGAAAAAACTTAAGAAAATTTTTTGAAGTAGATAAGGAACATATAGTTGCTTACACTTTAAGCGCCCTAGCGAAAGAACAACTAATAGCGTCAAAAGAAGCAGAGAGAGCAATCAAAAAATACAAGATAGATAAAAATAAAGCATTTCCAATGAAAATATAATTATGGCCAATGTAAAAATTACTATCCCAGATATGGGAGATTTTAAAGACGTAGAAATAATTGAAATTCTAGTAAAGGAAGGTCAATCAATAAATATAAATGACTCTTTAATTACCCTAGAAAGTGACAAATCCAGTGTAGAAGTTCCAACAACCCATTCAGGAGTAATTAAAAAAATAAATCTTAAAGTTGGCGATAAAGTCAATCAAGGAGATTTAATATTAACCTTGGATACCATAAAAAAAGAGGAGCAACAGACCTCCAAAATAGAAAAAGAAAAAAAAGAGATTAAAAAAACAATTAAAAAGGAGCAGATAGAAGTACCTATTTTAACTACTTCACAAGGAAAAGTTAAATCAGCTAGTCCAATAGTAAGAAAATTTGCAAGGGAACTAGGTGCTAATATTGTGCAAATAACAGGCAGCCAAAGAGCTGGAAGGATTTCAGAAGAGGATGTTAAAAATTTTGTTAAATCTCAAGTTTCAGTAAATGGTGGCAAAGTTGAAAAAAAAAATTATCAAGAAGAATATTCACACAAAGAGTTTGGAGAAATTGAATTAAAAGACATACCTAGAGTCAAAAAACTATCAGGCCCTCATTTAGTAAGATCTTGGACAGAAATCCCTCATGTCACTCACCACGATGAAATTGACATTACTGAAATGGAGCAATTCAGATCTTCTTTATTTGATTATTATACTGGTGATAAAATTTCTGTAACACCACTGGCATTTATAACCAAAGCAGTAGTCAATGCACTAAAAGAATATCCAAATTTTAATGCTTCTTTAGATACAATAAATGGTAAAATAATTTATAAAAAATATTTTCATATTGGCTTTGCTGTTGATACGCCTCATGGTCTTATGGTTCCAAAAATTAGAAATGTAGATCAGATGGGTATTAAAGAAATTGGAGAAGAACTTAAAAAGACAAGCAAGCTTTGTAGGGAACTTAAAATAGATAAAAAAGAATTTTTTGGAGGCTCTATGACTATTTCAAGTCTTGGAGGGATAGGTGGAACTTTTTTCACTCCGATTATCAATCCACCAGAAGTAGCTATATTAGGTGTTGGTAAAAGTTTTGATAGACTAGTTAAGATAAAAGGGAAAATTATTTCAAAAAAAATTCTTCCCATCTCTCTTTCTTATGATCATAGAATAATAGATGGAGCCGAAGGAGCTAAATTTTGTGTTTATCTTGGAGACTGCCTAGGTAAAGACTTTGCTTTCAAACTTGCCGTTTAATTCAAATTGCAGTAGTACAGACCATGAATAAAAAAATTTTTTCTTTTATTTGTGCAATTCTTACTTCTTTTATTTGGGGCACTGGTTTTATTGCACAGGACATGGGAATGGATCATATAGGTCCAATTACTTTTTCTTTCGTAAGGTTATCTTTAGGATTCTTAACACTTTTACCTTTTTTTTTAATTTTAGAATTTAAAAAAATCAAGAAAAGTAATCTTAATAATAAATTATTTCTATATTTTATTTTTATAGGTTTTTTGTTGGCATACGGAATAACCTTACAACAGTATGCATTACTATATACTGGGGTTGCTAGTACTGCTGTTTATACTATTCTTTATGTGGTTATAGTTCCATTCGTATCTTATTATTTTTTTTCAAAAAGGACACACTGGTCGATATGGCCCTCAATACTAATTTGTGTTATTGGAAGTTTTTTATTAACTGAAATAGAAAACGTTGAAGTTAGACTTGGGGACTCAATTGCTTTTATAAATGCTTTCTTTTGGGCTTTTCATATAGTTTTTATTTCTAGGTTTATAAAGATATTTAATTTTCCTTTAACAATAGCTGCCTTTCAATGTTTTTTTGGAGCAATTTTATTATTAGGGCCAATGTTAATTTTTGAAGAATTTGTTATTTTAAAAATTCTGTTAGAGTGGAAAGAGCTTTTATATATCGGTGTTTTATCAAGTGGTTTAGCATTTCTCCTTCAGGTTTATTCTCAACAAAACTTAAATCCTGTCCCAGTTGCAATTATATTTACTATGGAGGGTGTGTGGGCATCTTTCTTTGGTTGGATAATTTTAAGTCAATTTTTGAATGAGATAAAAATATTTGGGATTTTTCTTATTTTATCAGCGGTAATTCTCTCTCAAATTGCTCCAATTTATGATAAAAAAAAATATGGACGAAACTAATCAGGGTTATATGAAATTTTTAGGTGGTCTTGATCTTAAAAAGATTGATGACTTTAATTATGAATTCAAAACTGAAATCAAAGAAATTCACTTAAATACTGGTAAAATTGCTCATGGAGGCTTTTTATCCTCTATTGCTGATACGGGTATGGGAACTGCGGCTCACAGAATAGCTAATGATAAAAGATGTGTGACAATCAATTTAGATATGAAATTTATAGCCGCTGGCCTATTGGGAGATAAATTAATAGGTAAAGTTAAAATCTTGAAAAAAACAAAGACTTTAGTTTTTATAAATTGCGAAATAAGAAATGATAAAAGTTTAATAGTCTCAGCTTCTGGTACTTGGAAAATACTCTAATTTTGACTTCTTCTATAATTTAATAATCCAAATATAAATAATAAAAAAGCTGCGAAAGGATAAACTATAGCCTTATTTGGTCTTTCGAGATTTTCAACTTTAAAATTACTTATTATATCTCCACGTTCAAATCCAGATTTTTTTGCTAAACCTTTCCAGTTTAGTTCTTTAACTACTAAGTTTTTTTCTTCCTGTACAAGCTTTAAGCCGTATGTTTCAAGGTTATAATTCTGTTCATATGTACCTTTATCAACTACAAATAGTTTATACCGATCACCATAATTGGTTTTTCTTGTTACTTTTATGTGAATTTCTTTTTCTGGTTCAAAATAAAGAGACTGAATTTTTTCAGCTGATAATTGTTGCTGATCGTATTTTGGAGAGAATTTATTAAGAATAAATTCTGGTGCTAAAAATGATACAGAAATTACCAAAAAAATTATTACTTCATACCATCTTAATTTGTTTATAAACCACCTTTGAGTTGCAGCAGTAAAAACTAATATGCCTATTAAAGAAGTCACTATCACAACTATAGCGTGCCAAATATCCTCGACTCCAATTAAAAGTAATTCATGATTAAATAAAAAAACAATGGGGAGTATTCCGGTTCTAAGACTATACCAAAGAGCTTGAACACCTGTTTTTAATGGATCTCCTCCCGAAATGGCTGCGGCAGCGTAAGATGCTAAACCTACAGGTGGAGTAACATCCGCCATTAAGCCGAAGTAAAATACAAATAAATGAACTGCAATCAAAGGAAAAATAAATCCTGATGCATTACCAACATCAACTAATACTGTTGCCATTAATGAGGCTACGACAACATAATTTGCTGTAGTTGGAAGTCCCATTCCTAGTAATAAACATAAAATGATAGTTAAAAACAATAATATGACAACATTATCTTTAGCGATAGTCTCTATCACAATAATTAAATTTGTGCTTAGACCTGTAGATCCTACTGCTCCTACTATAACCCCAGCTGTTGCGATTGCAATTCCAACTCCAACCATATTTAGAGCACCTTTTTCAAATCCTATTATGGTCTCATTAAACCAAACCTTAAAACTATATTTAAAATTTTTTTGAGTAAATAATTTATTGATCAAGTTGATTATAATTAGTGAAATAGTAGCGTAAAATATAGAGTATGACGCAGTAAATCTTAAGAAAACTAACATATAGATCAAAACAAAAATTGGAATTAAAAAATGTAAACCTGATAGAAAAGTTTTCTTTAAGCTTGGTACATCACTTTCATCCATCCCTTTAAGTCCTAATTTTAAGGCTTCAAGATGAGAGATATAAAATAAAGCAATGTAAGAAATTATCGCTGGTAAAAAAGCATGCTTTACAACTTCAAAATAAGTTACACCTATAAAACTAGCCATAACAAATGCTGCAGCGCCCATTACCGGCGGCATAATTTGACCATTAACTGAGGAAGAAACTTCAATAGCCCCAGCTTTCTCTTTTGAGAACCCTGTTTTTTTCATAATGGGAATGGTAAAAGTACCAGTAGTAACGGTGTTAGCTATTGAAGATCCTGAAATTAATCCTGTCATTCCAGAACCTAATATAGCTGCCTTAGCAGGGCCCCCTTTCATTTTTCCAACCATTGCAAAAGCTAAATCTAAAAAATATTTTCCTCCACCGGCTGTTTCTAAAAGCGCGCCAAATAAAACAAACAAAAAAATAAAATCAACTGAAACTCCTATGGGTATTCCGAATATAGCTTCTTGATCAAACCATTGAAAACCAACCAATCGTTTTAAAGATAATCCTCCATGAGAAATTATTTCTGGAGCATATTTTCCGAAGTAAGAAAATAAAAGAAAGCAAACAGCTATTATGACTAAAGGTAGTCCGATTGCTCTTCTTGTAGCCTCCAGCAAGATTAAGATTCCACATATACCAATTATTAGCTCAACTGGAACAGCATATTGGCCAATACTATATTTTAAAAGTACTCCTCCTCTATTAATTATTTGATCATAAAAAAAATAAATATAGAGACAACAGAAGGCCGCCACCAGACTAATTAGAATATCTATTATTGATATTTTTTTTCTTCTAGAAACAGGATAAATTAAAAATGTTAGAGTTAACGCAAAACCAAGATGAATAGCTCTAGCAGGAAGACCTTTAAACATTCCAAAGTCAAACCAGAAAGGGAAAGGAGAGGCATACCATAGCTGAAATAAAGTCCATAATATTGCAATTGATGCAACGACTTTTAAATGTAGACCTGAAAGATTTCTAGTTGGTGATAAATCTTCACTAATTTTGTCTTTTATCTTATCCTTAATATTCTGATTCATTCTAAAGAGGATACCCTATTATAAAAAAAAAGGCCCAATAAAAATATTGGGCCTTTTTAATTGAATTAAGTAGATGAACTACATTAGTCCAGCTTCTTTATAATACTTGATTGCACCTGGATGTAATGGAGCGGATAAACCGTCTTTAATCATGTTTTTCTTTTCCAAGAAACCAAACGCAGGATGTTGAGCTTTAAAATCATCAAAGTTTTCCATCACTGCCTTAGTAACCAAATATACTAGTTCGTCAGAAACAGTAGCGCTTGTTACAACAGTTGCTTTAACACCAAAAGTTGTAGCATCTTTCTTCTGATTTGTATAAGTGCCTTTAGGTATTACTGCTTCTGCGTAATAGTCAGCTCCACTAATTAATCCTTGAACTGGAGCACCAGTTAAATTAATCGGGCTTGCTTTAGCTGCGCAAGTTGCTGCTTGTTCCATAGCACCATTTGGAAATCCTACTGAATATCCAAAGGCATCTATTTTTCCATCACATAAAGCTTTTACTTGTTCAGATGATGTTAGTTCGGTAGTACTTTTGAAATAGCTATTATCAACCCCCATAGCTTTCATAAGTTCTTCCATAGTTCCTCTTTGGCCAGAACCTGGATTACCTATATTTACTACTTTTCCTTTAAGACCTTTAAAGTCTTTAATTTTTGCTTTTTTTCTAGCCCAAATTTGAAAAGGTTCGTTGTGTACTGAAAATACAGCTCTTAAATCGCCGAATTTTTTTCCTTCCCATTTACTTGAACCATTCACAGCATGAAACTGCCAATCTGACTGAGCTACTCCGAATTGAAACTCACCCTCTTTTATTTGTCCAATGTTATAGTTTGAACCACCTGTAGAAGGCGCAGTACATCTATATCCTTTAGCTGTACCTTTTTTTCTACCGTGTTCAGCGCTTATTGCTGATTTATGTAACATTTTACAAATAGCGTTACCTGTTTGGAAATAAACTCCAGTAGGTCCACCAGTTCCTATGGTGAAGAACTCTGCTGATTTTGCGATTGAAGTAAGTGGGCTTGATAAAGCAAACATTACTAAAACTGCAGAAACCATTGATATTATTTTTTTCATATGCCTCCCATTGTTTGTTAATTATAATAATTTAACTATGGATAAAGGTTAAGGTCAAAGAGAATCTTTAGAGATTTTTGGCCCAAATAGATAATTTTTTAATGCCTTCAACTACATTTGGTGCGTATTTTTCGATCATCTCATTACTTATTGTTTCATTATGAGAAATATTTTCAAAAAACTTATTTCCGTTGAAATCTGTGTAGCTTAATCTTGTCAACATCCTATTAGGTTTAAAACCAAACTCTGATGCAGGCAGCATCGCAACACCTGTTTCTTCTAAAATTGCTTCACATAATTTAGAGGAATTTTTATATTTTTTATTTAGGAATTCTGGCATCATATAAAAAGCTCCTTGCGGTGGATTTATCAAAATTTTGTTAGATTTTAAATTATTATAAACATAATTTCCTATAGAATTTAAAATCTTAATTACTTTAAGTTTATAAGCTCTGTAATCTCCTGAATAGGCTTCTACCGCAGCATATTGAGCTGGTGTATTAACTGTAGAGTAAGACTCACTCGCCAAGGTTTTTAAACTTTCTAAAAAGTTAGAAAGTTTTTTTGGAACTGCAAAAAAACCTAGCCTCCATCCTCCAGCACCACACCACTTGCTAAGTCCCCCACTTACAAAAGTGCCTTCTTTATAATATTTAGATATTGACTCGTATTTTTTATTAAAAGTTAAGTCGGTATAAATTTCATCTGAAAGAATAATAATATTATATTTTCTTGCTATATTTGCTATTTCTTTAAGACTCGCACAAGTTGTACCTGAAGGATTATTTGGTGAATTTAATATTAAGATAATATTTTTTTTCTTTATAGATTTTATTTTTTTTTCCAGTTCTATAGGTGTTGGGAACCAATTATTCTCTCTTGAAGTTTCAATCCAATGAACTTTATTTGATCCAATTATTGCTTGGGGTTCATAAGAAACCCAGCTTGGCGCAGGTAGAATTATCTCTCCATTAAAAGCAACATGCATCAATAACATAGCTTCCTTAGAACCAGGCGTTATAAGTATATTTTCTTTTGGGTAGTCAACACCAGTTTTGTCTAGCAAATATTTTGAAATAGAATCTCTTAACTTTGGAAGCCCCTGTATGGGTAAATACTCTTTTCTATGTGCGTTATTTTTTAAAGTTTCTACAACTTCTTTTGGAACTGGAAATGGAGATTGTCCAAATCCAAAATTATAGACTTTAATACCTTGTGAAATAAGTTCTTTAGATTTCTCATTTATTACTAAAGTTGAAGATGGTTTTAACCTAGTAACATTTTTTTTTATCAAGTTTTTCATAATAGCTCCTCATAAAAAAAGCTATTTCCTTCTATACGGGGAGTAGATGATTTAAGTCAATTTAAATCTTCAAATGGGAACATTTGACTTATTGATTCGGTCATGTTTTAATCTTATTTTGTTCTCAGCAAGGACCTATATATAGTATTATAAAAATTATCTAACACTAAAATGATAAATCCCTCTAATAAAATTTTGGCACTACTTGGACCAACGAATACCGGCAAAACTTTTGAAGCAATAGAGCAAATGTTGAATTATGAAAGTGGTATTTTTGGACTACCTTTGAGGTTACTAGCCAGAGAAGTATACGATAAATGCGTACGAAAAGTTGGTTCTCAAAGAGTTGCTTTAATAACAGGTGAAGAAAAAATCGTTCCTCCATCGGCTGATTATTTTATCTGTACAGTAGAATCTATGCCAAAAGATAAAATCGTAGACTTTGTTGCAATTGACGAAATTCAAATGTGTGGTGATAAAGAAAGGGGTCACATATTTACAGAGAGATTATTAAATTTCCGTGGAGAAAAATTAACTATGTTTCTTGGATCTCAAGTTATGAAAAGCATAATTCAAAATTTAATAGAAAATGTTGAGTTTGTTAAAAAAGAAAGATTTTCAAAACTTTCGTATAGCGGGTATAAAAAAATTTCAAGATTAAATAGAAAGGTGGCAATTATCGCTTTTTCTATAGAGGAAGTTTACGCCATAGCAGAACTTGTAAGAAGACAGAAAGGTGGAGCAGCAGTAATTATGGGATCCTTAAGCCCAAAAACTAGAAATTCTCAGGTTGAGCTTTATCAATCAGGTGATGTAGATTATTTAGTAGCAACAGATGCAATCGGAATGGGGTTAAATATGGATATAGAAGAAATTTATTTTTCTAACCTTAAAAAGTTCGATGGAAAAAAAACTAGAAGATTAAATTTAATTGAAATTTCACAGATTGCTGGAAGAGCGGGCAGATATAAAAATGATGGTTTTTTTGGAACAACTGGTGACTGTGAAAACTTAAATTCTGATGAAATAGAAAAAATTGAACAACATAATTTACCTGATGTAAAAATGTTATATTGGAGAAATCATAAATTAGATTTTGATAATAATGAGAAATTAATAAACTCTTTGGAGTTAAAACCAATGAATAAATGTTTAATCAGAACTTCAGACTCTATTGATGAGAGTGTTTTAAGACAACTGCTTAAAAAAGGAGAAAATAATATTCTTTATAGTAAAAATTTAAAACTATTGTGGGAATGTTGCCAGATACCAGATTTTGAAAAAAAAGCTTATGGACAACATTTAAATATTGTAGATACGGTATTTAAATTTTTAAGTACAAGAAAAAAAAGGATTCCAAATGATTATATGAAAGATCAATTGAAAGGCCTAAACAAAAATCATGGAAATATAGATGTACTAGCTAATAGAATTTCAAATGTTAGAACCTGGTCATATGTTGCTAACAAAAAAAATTGGGTAGAAAATTCAGATTATTGGGTACAACAAACTAAAAATATAGAGGACAACTTATCTGATAAACTTCACGAAGAGTTGACAAGAAGTTTTATAGACAAAAAAATGAGTATTTTATCAAGAGGACTTAAACAAGATTTATTACTAAAAACTGATATTACCGAAGATGATAAGGTTTTAATAGATAAACAATATATTGGTAAATTAAAAGGCTTAAAATTTAATATTGAGCTCACATCAAACTCGTTAGACAGCGATGTAAAATCTATAAAAAAAGCTGCCAGGAAAGGTATTCATGAAGAGCTTCAAAAACGTGTAGATAAAATTATCAAAGGTAAAAACGTCTTTCTTGAAAATGATGGTAAAATATACTGGAAAGATAACCCAATAGCGAAAATTAAAAAAGGAAATGATTACCTGAATCCTGAAATAGAACTAATTGCAGACGATGCATTAAGTCTAGGATCAGGAAAAAATTTAGAAATTTTTTTAAAATCTTGGCTTGATGCTCATATAAATGATTCCTTAAAAGATTTATTAAACTTAACAAAAGTTAGATCTAATAATAAATACTTAAGAGCCTTAATGTTTCAAATATATGAAAATAATGGAGTTGTTAAAAGAGAAGCAGTTGATCAAATAATTAAGTCAATTGTTAAAGAGGATAGAAAAGAAATTTGGGGAATGGGTATAAAAATTGGAAGGTACCATGTCTATCTACCGAAAATGTTAAAGCCTAAAGCAGTCACATTAAGAATTAACTTATGGAGATTGTTTTACAACACAAATTTAAATAATCAAATACCACAATTTGGGTTGAACTTCTTGATTGATAAAAATTATAATAAGAAATTCCTATTAATTTGTGGTTTTGAAAAATTTAAAGATTTTTTTGTTAGAATTGACATTCTAGAGAAATTATTTATTAATATTTTAGACAAAACAAGCGATAGAAAATTTAAAATAACTTCAGAAATGATGAATTTATTAGGTTGTACTAAGGAAAATTTTCATAAACTAATGCTATTTATGAACTATAAAAAGGGTAAAGAGGAAAACACTTATATATTCTCTGGGGATACAAAAAAAAGAAATAGATTAGTTAAGGTAAAAAATGCTAATAGTCCCTTTGATAAATTACTTTCTTTAAATATTAAATAATTATGGAAAATAAAAATTTAAACATAAAAAAATTAACAGGTATTTCAGCATTATTAGTGCATGCTGCAAAAATAGACGAAGAATATTCAAATAAAGAAAAAAAAATTATTTTGGATTTTCTAACGAATTTTACTGATGATAATAAAACAAAGGAAAACATTTTAAAAGAAGCTGAATTATTAGAAAGTGACTCTAATCAAATATTAGATTTTACAAATTCTATTAAGAAAGACTCTGTAGATTCAAAATCGATAGTAATAAAAGAATTGTGGAAGATAATTATTTCTAATAGTAAAACAGATGAATACGAGTCAAATTTAATGAGAAGAATTTGCGGATTAATTTATTTTCCAGATAAATTAAGTGGAGAAATTAAATTACAATTATTAAATGAGATAAAAAATTAATGACTTATATTGTAAAAGACGAATGTATAAAATGTAAACTAACAGATTGTGTCGAGGTATGCCCAGTAGACTGTTTTTATGAAGGGGAAAACTTTCTAGCAATTAACCCGGACGAATGTATAGACTGTGGTGTATGTGAACCCGAGTGTCCTTTAGACGCAATTGTTGCAGATACTGATGAAGATCTTAAAGATGAAGAAAAGGAAAAATGGTTGTTGATTAATAAAAAGTTTTCTGCAATATGGCCTAATATTACAAAAAAAAAAGATCCTATGCCAGAGCATAAAAAATTTAGAGATATAAAAAATAAATATGATAATCATTTTTCAGAAAAACCAGGTGAATAAATAATGCCAAAAACAAAAAAAAAAAGTAAAAATAAAAAGAAGAAAAAACCCTTAGCTAAAAGTAAAATAATTAAATTAAAAAAAAAGGCAAAAACTAAAGAGCCTGAAAATCTAAAAAAAGTTAGTAGCTCAACTTCAGAAGAAAAAGTTGAAATAAAAAAAGTAAAAAAGCAACCAGTAGAGAAAAAAGAATACAATATAAAAGATTTTGTTGTCTACCCAAAACATGGTGTTGGAAAAATAATTGCAGTAGAGAAAGCAACAATTGGTCAAATTGAAATTCAATTTTATAAAATATTTATTGAGAAAGAAAAGCTAACTTTAACAGTTCCAATAAATCAACAATTTAACTTAAGGCCTGTTTCTTCAATTAACCAGATAAACAAATGTGTATCTATATTAAAAGCTAAACCTAAAATTAAAAGAACCATGTGGAGCAGAAGAGCTGCAGAATATGACCAAAAAATTAATTCTGGTAAAGTATACGAATTGGCAGAGGTGGTAAGAGACCTTAACAAAAATACAGATATAATTGCGGATCAATCTTATAGTGAGAGACAATTATTTGAGAAAGCCTATGAACGATTAAAATCTGAATTTGAAGCCGTACTCAATATTGGTCCAGATGACGTGCAAAAAAAAATGAATAAGGCTTTAGGTAGAGAACAGAGTATAGATACAGTTTAGATAAAAAAACGCCCTTTTTATCAATCAATAAAAAGGGCGTTTAATAAAAAGTAAACTATCTTCTTCTTCTTCTTTTTTTAGCTTTCTTTTTAGTTTTTTTCTTAGCTTTTTTTCTACGTTTAGCCATCTTTATCTCCCTTTGTTTAAACAAATCTTTATGATTCGTTTGTTAATA
>MDTB01057376.1_pt1 | contig 39518 bp, 40 predicted proteins | sample 811161 | NCBI WGS metagenome assembly MDTB01 (sample SAMN05326650, study PRJNA326480) | marine metagenome | isolation source: seawater | place: Mediterranean Sea | collected 2009 | reverse complement strand
GTTCAGAAGTAGTGACTTTTTTAAATATTAAACCATGAGAAGATAAAATTTCCAGTTACCATTAATGTATAAAAAAATACAATACAATATAGTAAACCAAAGAAAATAATATAAATCCCTCCAAGAAAAACACGAACTAAAGAGGAAAATGTACTTCCAAGAAATTCAAGTTCTAAACTCATCAGAAACGGATTTACCTTTGATTTTGTTTTTTTATTCAACAAATAAACTGGGTAAGTACATATCCATAAAATTGGTACATATAAAAAAATATATAATGCTGTGATTCCTAACAAATCCATACGATTAACTTAATTGATTGTAACAAAAAAGTAGTCCGTGCAGAAGTCGTGCAGAAAAAACACTCATTTGCAATACACTTTGCAATACACTTTTTGAGAAAGTCCCAGATATAAAGAGTCTTAGACCAAACACCGAGACACAGAAGTCTCATCGGCAAGGGCGGGCAATTGTTCGCCCTTGTTTGTTATTATACCTGCGAGCCAGTAATTAGAAAAAATTTTGCTCATTTCTTAATATGATGAAAAAGGCAAATGAAAAAATCAAAATCAAAAATGATTTTTATACAAATATATTAATCAAAACATTAGTTTCAGTGAAAAAAAAAAATTACATTAATCTTTTATATATAATTTTATAAAAATTGAATTTTCAATCACACACCTTTTTTGTTAATAAATTTCCTATCCAAGATTACAATAATATTTTTTTGATTGCTTGCAATTATAAGTTTTTGTTATATTCTTCAGGTTACTGAGATTAAGTTGATATTTTGATTTTAATTACAATATTCTATTATGTCAGCGCCAATTTCAATATTAAATATGAAGAAAGAATAATATGAAGACAGGAAAAGTTAAATGGTTTAGTTCTACCAAGGGTTACGGATTCATCACACCTGACGAAGGTGAAAAAGATGTTTTCGTTCACTACACTGCTCTCGAAAAATCTGGTGTTAGCTCTTTATCTGAAGGTCAGAAGCTAAGTTACGAGGTCGAAGAGAACAACGGTAAGTTCTCTGCTGTTAATTTAAAATTATCTGAATAACTAAATTTTAATACTGCCAGCCTAACACAAAACTGAAACTATCAGCCATCTGGATACCATTGTAGTCTCTGTAAATGGGGATTAAAAATTCAGCAGCAAGCCTATTGTTTTTAAAATAGGTATTGTCGTTAATAAAGTTAAACCCTAAACCCAGGTTTACTTTGTTAAAACCCTGATTCTTTGAATCCATTGCAGGACTCATTCTCTTATTCATTTCATTATCAAAGCCTTTCATTTCTCCCTTATATTGATAGTTAATCCTTAAGGAACCACTTAAATATTGAAAAAACCTATACGAAACCCAAAGATTAAAACCAATATCCTCTCCGTATTTATAACCATTGTCATTTTTTCGAGAAACGGGTAATTTAAACAAAAACTGTTCTCCAACCTTAAGTTTTCCAAATTCATTAAGATTATTCAATAAAAGGAAGGTATCATAGGTTCCTGTCCCGTTCTGCATTGTATATCCAAGTCTCGCATCACTTGACATAGGTGTCACATCTCTTTTATTAATACTACCTGTTGGGATACTTACACCCAAACCAACGTGGTTTTTCCATTCTTTTTTATCTTGAATTTTAGAAAGAAATGTAAGTCTCATATCACCAAATCCAGAGGAATTCACATCAAACTTTTTTCCTCCCGCCATTGGCATTCTTTGAAGTGTCATTTCTTTGTTATGATAACTTCCCATTAACATTAACGTAAGATAATCTGATGGAGCATACATTGCTCCAAACATATGCATATCCATTGACATTGAGTCAGGGGCGTTCATGTAAGTTCCGGAACTATTACTAGCACCATTTGGTGATGACATTGAATGAACCTTACTTATTTTATTATTACCCTGAAATAGGTTTTTCATATCCATCTTCATAAAGCGATATGAGAACATATACTCATTTTGCTTATGAACATGGTCTCCCATAATAGATATGGGACCGTGGGAATCAGCAAATATTTTTTCATCTGCTGATAGGCTTTTAAAATTAATAGTTATTATTATGATTAAAAGAATAATCATTAAAACCTCCTAGTTGTTTAAATTAGTATTTTTTAAATCAGGAAAGAAATAGGAGGCGAGGTTGTTCGGGGGAAAATTGTTAAATGAAAATAACTATAACTTTTTATAAGTTGAATATTTAATTTAGATATGTCATCAAAATTATTTTTTTCAGGATCCAACCAGATATCATCAATCACACTCTGAGAAATACAGTGATAATCACAATTTAAGTTTTTTTCAGATTCTTTATCTTGTGAACAAATATTACTATCATTATTATGTTCAAAAGAGGCAGCAACGCTTATCTCTAATGTAATTAAGTAGACTAAGCACAATAAAACTCTAAATAACATAAATAATCAATATCACGAATCAACTTTAAATTCATCTATGTTTTTTTAAGTTATTTAATTTGTTTCCCTAATAATGTTATGGGTTTTGTATAAGAATCTATTATTTTATCGAATTTTTTATCCATGGAGAACCTGTAATCTTCTTTTGGAATAGCTAAAGTATTTAATGTTGCGAGTTCACCATAATAATTATTGTCGTTTAAAAAATAATTAGATTCGTTAAAAGCTTTTGAGTATACCCAATATGGATTATAATCATTTTTAAGTAAAAATTTGTTTATTTTATTGGGATATTTTTGGTGATTTTCAATCCACAAAATTGGCCTAAATTTTTTTAAAAAATTTATACCTCCTGTTAAAACATCTAACTCCATAAGCTCAACATCTATTTTAACAAAATCACACTTTTTAATTTCAGTTAATTTATCAAGATATGTAATCTTAACTTTATACTTTTTATCCTTAATATTTTTTGTAAAAGAACTACTCTCATATTTAAAGCTTACACCACCAAAATTTCCAACTTTTGAATAATCAATATCATTTAATTCTAGTACTTCTTCTTTTTTGCCAACACCAACGTTTAAAACCCTGACATTCTTAAGCTTATTCTTATTAACATTATCTTGTAAAATCTCATAAATTAATTTTTGTGGTTCAAAAGCATATACCTCACCACGTTCTCCAACTTTTTTCGCAAAAGGAACTGTAAAAGCACCAATATTTGCACCTATATCAAAAACTACATCGTCTTTCATAATGAACTTAGACATAAGTGACAATTCAATTTCTGAAAACTCACCATACTCTCTCATAGAAAGGCCTATATATTTGTCAAACTGACAAAAACTAAAAACTCCATGCTTTCCCTTAACTTCACCAATATATTTTACAAGATTATTCATAAAGATTTTTCTTAAAGTTTTTTGTTAGTATCCAGAGAACTCTTTATTCAACATCATCCCAATAAGTCTTGAAATTGAATGAGCATAGTTATCACGTGGAAATTTATGCTCAAATTTATCAATTCTATTATTTAATTCATTAAGATTAGTATTGTGATACATCAATTTCTTAAAAAATAAAAAAACCTCATTTTCTCTATTATTGTGAACACCTGACTTAGTAGTTTTAAAATTAGAGAAGCTTATAAAAGGAAAAAAACATAACGACTTAATCAAACCGTTCTTTGTTAATTTCTGAAAAAATAAATCTGGCATATAATTAACACTACCTTCAATATTTTTTTCATAAATCTCAAGTAGCTTTTTTTTTGAATTTTTATTTATTATGTAGGAATTTGCACAAAAAAATCTAAACTTTGTTAAATCAATTAGAATACTTTTTTCCTTAGAGGTTTTTTTTTTATAATCGAACAAAAAAAGCATATTACTGATATCACCGATACCAACATCAGTAAAAATTATATCCCAATCATATGCATCAATATTTGTTTTATTAAGCGAATTAAAAGTATGTTTATCAAGATATGTATCATCTTCACATACCCAAAGATGACTGTTACTTTTTAGTTGTTGTTTGAGTAGTTCATAATGGCTTAAGAAAATTGATCTTTCTAGAGGTAATAAATTACTTTTTAAATTTCTGACTTTTTCATTTTTAGGGGTTATTGCGCAAAATCTTTTAAAAATATGATTTTTATTCAAGATGTATTTATTGTTTTTTTCGAATTCTTTTTTTCTTCTTACATCTGATTTTACGTTTATATAAAATTTTTCCATATTACTTAAATCTTTTCAATTATTTGCCAGGCTCTCTCATGTCCATTTAAAAAATTTTTTGGTAGTTATGGATGTTAACCAAGTAAGACCTATGGTGTATTGATCAATTTGGCAATAACTAAAGATTCCATGGTTTTCTTTAACGTCATCAATATATTTTGCAAAAATATTCATATAGATCTTTTTGCAAACACCATGCCTATATAAATTATTTTGCTTATATTGTAATCAAGTTATTCACTTTAGATGTTTTTCGTAAAAAAATTTACCATTTCGATAAATGTCAATTCTCTCTACTTCACCATTTTCATCGTAGTATGTCCAATTAGAACTCGGTTTATCATTCTTGTAATTTACTTCTGAACTTATTTGTCCATTCTTATGAAACATCTGAAATAAGCCATCTTTAATTTTGCCATCTATATAACTTAATTTCCAATATACTGATCCATCATCATGAAACTCAAACCAATCACCAGTTTTTTTTCCTTCAAAAAACTGTCCTTTCATTGAAATTTCACCATTTTCATGAAATGTTTTAAAATCACCATGTTGTTTACCGTTTTTAAAATGATCAATTAGAGAAACAGAACCTGATTCATGAAAGTTTTTCAATATTCCTGTAAAAGGTTTATCATCAGTCTTAGTGTAAAAAGTATTTCCTCTTTTTGTTAGTTCATTCCAAGAATTAATTTCAACATTAGAATGCACAGAAAAAGAAATTAAAAAAAATATAAAAATAATACTTAATTTTATCTTGTCACAAATCATTATTTTAACTTTTTATAAAGTACGAAAACGAGGAGCCACATCCCCACAACAACTAAAATCTCAACTAGAGTCATTTTAGTATAGTAACTTATAATCTAAATAAGACAATATTTTGAGAAAACAAACAAGTAATCTAAAGCTAAATAAATTTACTTAAAAGAATACTTTTTTTACTAGTAAAATAGTTTAAGCATAAACATGAAACTTCTTCCAGGCAATTGTACTTGTGCTTTTTTCGCCTCTAGATGACTTCTTCCAACAACATCAAGTAAATTTGAAGCTGTAAACATTAAATGACCTGAAAGATCAGAATAGTTAAAGTCTCGTGTTAAATCAAAATCTAATCTTGAGTGCCCTCCAGTTCTAGTTTGAAACGGTCCTATAAATTCTTTATCAAAATAATGATAGTAAGCTAGATTTGCATCCCAATCTTCGTTCATAGCCCTAATGCCAACGTTCATCTTTGTTTGAGGGATTCTTGATAAAGCTTTATCATTAGAATTTCGGTAACCTTTCAAGAAATCAATCATAACATTTGAAATGATATCAAAGTCATTGATTTTTGCTAAAGCATACTGACCACTGACTTCTAAACCAGTGAATAGAGCATTGTATTGCGAAAAATTAACATTGTTCATATCTTCGCCCTCTACTTCTGTTGTATTTCCATCTCTATCTGCTGCAATAAAATCATCAATATAATTATAGTATGTTTCAATTTTTAGGGTATCAAGACCATCGTTATAACTATATCCTAGAGAAAAATTATAAGAGGTTTCGACATCCATATTAGAATCCCCGACTTCAAATTGCTCTAGTGCATGGTGTGGACCATTAGCAAATAACTCAACTGCATTTGGTGCTCTCTCAGTAAAATCAAAACCACCAAAAACAGTGTTATTAGTAAAAATTTCTTTTTTAATTGTTGAAGAAAATGCACCAGGAAAAAATCCTTTTTCCATGCTAGTATTTTTTAAATTTACTGATTCTACACGACCTCCGACATCCAAATCAAACAAATCAAAATTAAAGCTTTCAAGAGCAAATAATCCAAAACTAGATGTTCTTGTATGTACTAAATGACTTTCCTCTTGTCCTAAAGCCCCCTGATCGTAATTTTGAAAGTGGAACCCAATCAACCCTTGGCTGTTAGTATCAATGATTGAATTGTGATTGAGAGAGGTTTTAATTTCATATAAATCACTGAAAAAATTAATGTTGTGGTTATTTCCAGAGCCGGTTCTTTCAGAATGATTATATTCAGATATTGCTCCTTGTAAGTTAAACTTATTAATGTAGGTACTGTTAAGTGAAAATGAGGACTGAAAATTAACTGTATTCTTGGTTGGGTTTAGAGAAGTCATGTTCTCTTCACCTTCAGGACCAGGATTACCGTAAACAGCTTCAAGCTTATCAAAAGAAAACCCAATATAATTCTCACCATCATTGTATGTTAAGCCAACACCCCCAGATGCCATAAATTTTGAGGAATTTGGTTGTTTATCTGAGGTATTTGCTAAATCATAAGGACCTGAACTTAGTCCACTACCAGCTAGTCTAACAGTAAAGTTTCCGATTGAATGGCCAGCTTTGAGACTTCCTTTAAGTTCACCACCAGATGTAGTGTATCCAAAATTTGCCTCTACATTTTTGTCACTTACAATTTTGTCCGTAGCTATAAGAGGATTTATTATATTAACAACACCTGCAAATCCGTTATTACCGTATAATAATGTTCCAGGACCTTTAATAATTTCAATTTTGTCAATCAGCAATGGATCATAACCAACTATGTGATCCTCACCAAATTCAGAAACATCTGTTGTGCTACTACTATTCTGAAGAATTTTAACTCTTGAATTGGCCATGCCTCTTATTATTGGGCGTGAAGCATTTCCAAGTCCAGTTGAAGAGATACCAGGTAAATCCCGTAACATATCACCGACGGAGTATTTTCTATTTTTTTCAATGTCATGACCTTCAAATAATATATTTCCTCTTTCAGCCTCAAAATCTTTTGTAGGTTTAATTTTAGAAGTTACAAATACGTCTGGTGCAACAAAAATTGACTCTAATTTTTCTGCCTTTGCTATACTAGAAATCAATATTAAAACTGAAAAAAGTGAAATTTTTTTTATCAATAAAAATCCTTGGCCTAAATATTAAGGTAATGTTATAATATAACATCTTAATTAAATCAAGATTTATTTTACTGGATAGAATAACTGTTGGTTTTCAAGCTTGTAGGAAGAAATTAACTGCGATGTTTCTGGGGAAATTAACCAATTAATAAAAATATTTGCTTTTTCAAATTTTACATCTGGACATTTTTTGGGACTTACTGGAATGACACCATAATAGTTATACAAAAGTGGCTCATTCTCGACCAAAATCACGTGGTTTTTTTTATTCTTAAAACTTAGCCAAGTTGACCTATCAGATAAAATATACGCTTCTTTATTAACGGCAATATTTATTGCACCACCCATACTTTGTCCAACTGATAAATACCATTTGTCTTTTCTTGGGTTTGGTTTAATGCCAGATGAACTCCAGAGTAAAACTTCTTTTTTATGTGTTCCGCTATCATCACCTCTTGATATGAAGTTAAACTTGTTGTTACTTATAGATTTTAGTGCACTAATTATTGAATGGCTTCCTCTAACTTTCCCTGGATCAAAATCTGGACCGATTAAAACAAAATCATTATACATAAATTCTTTCCTCCAAACTCCATATCCCTCCTCTAAAAATTTCTCCTCTGACTCTTTATGATGAGCAATAAGAACATCGGCATCACACCTTTCAGCATTTTTTATTGCTTGACCAGTACCTACAGCGACTACCCTAACGTCAATTCGTGTTTTTTTAAAAAAATTAGGCAGTATGAAATCGTAAAGTCCTGAATCTCTTGCAGATGTGGTTGATTGCAAAATAATAAAATCTTTACAAAACAGTTGATTATGCGAAATTAAAAATAAGAGAAAAAATTTTAAAAAGAATATTTTCTTCATTATTACTATGAATCATTACGTTCTTAACTTTTCAACTAAAAAAATTAAAATAAGCTTTAGCTTGTTATACATAATAATATTTTTTTTTCTAAGCTACAGGAATTGCTTCAGTTTTGAAGTCGAAGAAGTTGTTGATGGATTATTTGTACATTTTGGAAAACAGGAGGATTCTAACACTGTAAATAAAGGTGACATTGCCAATATTGGCTTTATTATTGGCTCTAAGTCAATTGCAGTTATTGATACTGGGGGTACACCTGAGATAGGTAAAAGTCTTAAAAAAAAAATTAAAGAAATCTCCAAACTACCTATATCACATATAATAATTACACATTCACACCCGGATCATTTCTTTGGAACCCAAGAATTAATAAATAATAAGACTATAGTACTTGGTCATGAAAAGCTTGAAAGAGCCCTAATCAACAATTTTGAATTTTACAAAAACCTTCAGTTTAATTTGATCAAACAAGAAAGCATAAAACAAGCTAAGTTAATTGTTCCCAATAAAACCGTAAAGGTTGGTTCGATTGAAACTATTGATATTGGTAATAGAGAAATTGAAATTCAAGCATGGAAAAGTGGTCACACCGACAATGATTTATCAATCTATGATAAAAAAACTAAATTCTTCTGGTCAGAGAACATATTTATTCAGAGAATACCATCAATTCGAGCTAGTATTAAAGGCTGGAAGTCTAATCTAGATGAAACTCTTAAAATGGACATTGATACCATCATTCCTGGTCATGGTCCTTTAAAAAAAAAGAATGAAGCCATTAAGCCAATGACGAATTATTTTGATAGGTTAATAAAAGAAGTAAGAAAATTTCATAAAACCGGCAAAACCCTCAAAGAAACCCAAAACAGGGCGGCTCCAAAAAACAAAGAAAAATGGTTGCTATTTGATTCTTATCATAATTCAAATATTACAAAAACCTATACAGAACTGGAGTGGGAATAAAACTAAACAAAATTAAAACATAGTCGATTAGAAAATTATGTTTCCAATAATTTTTAAATTCTTCGTTTATTTCAATATAATTTTTATAATTGCTGTAACAATTTTTTTAATTTTTTCTAAAAAGAACGAGCCAAAGGTCTTTCCTGATAAATTTAGTAAAAAATATCTATTAAAATACCCAAGAATATAAAAAAAATATTGTCTATTTAGTGTCTTAATATTAAATTGATTAATATGAAAAACAGTAATCAGTTAGAACAAATAAAACTTCTTGAAGCAAAAATTGATAGGCTTCAAAGATCCATTACTAAACTAGAAAAAAAACTTACTGATCATATAGCCTTTATTGACAGAGTATATGAACCACTTAGAAACCCCATTTCTAAAATCAAAAACTTTTTTGGCTAATTTTTATAATTGACACCATGATCATTTTTATTATAAAGGTATTATTTTCGGCCGTTGTAATTTCTTTTGCCAGTTGGCTTTCTATTAAAAAGCCAATTCTTGCAGGCTTTATAATTGCTTTACCCCTGCTCAGTATATTATCAATTGCATTTTCTTATGCTGAGCATAAGAACTTAGACAAAACCATCTTGTTTGCTAAAAGTATTGTTGTTGGAATACCGGCCTCGCTTACATTTTTTTTGCCCTTTTTTTTTGCTAAGACTCTTGGTTTAAATTTCGTAACTACATACGGACTTGCTTTATTTTTTTTAGTGATAGGTTTTATTGCTCATAAATTTATTATGAACTATTTTTAGTTAATGTACGAATTTTTTAGAATTTTTAGAATTTTTATTTTTATATTACTAACTATTTTCACACTCATATTCATTTTTCGTTAACTCTAGGATATTATTAATGTGGGTTTTAAGAAAAAAATTTCATGAACAAAATTTTTATCGATTACGGAGAAAGAATAAATACTGCTATTTTAGGAGTGATTAAAGACATTCTGAAAGATCTTGAAGAATCAAAAATATCATCCAATCATTGTTTTTACATTACATTTAAAACAAAAAACTCTAAAGTAGAAATTCCAAAGCACCTTCTTAAAGAATATCCTAGTGAAATGACAATTGTGCTTCAAAATCAATATTGGAACCTATCTGTAAAGAAAAATAGCTTTTCTGTCGCACTTTCTTTTAATAAAAAAAAGGAAACATTAATTATTCCATTCAATGCTATTACAAAGTTTTATGACCCTTTTGTCAAATTTAGTATTCAACTTGAATTAAAAGAAGAAAAAGGTACAACCGATAATGAAAAGAAAGTTAAAAAATCAAAAACAACTAAAATTATTGCTTTAGATGACTTTAGAAAAAAAAATGACTGATTATAGAACTGAAAGGGATAGTATTGGGCAAGTAAAAGTTCCAAAGCAAAAATATTGGGGGGCTCAGACTCAACGAAGCCTGGAAAATTTTAAAATTGGTTCTGATAAAATTCCAATATTTTTTATAAAATCTTTTGCAATGCAAAAAAAAGCGGCAGCTATCAGTAACATGGCTCTAGAAAATCTTGATAATAAATTAGGCCAGGAAATAATTAAAGTTTGCGATGAAATCATGGAGGGAAAACTTGATGATCATTTTCCTCTCTCAGTTTGGCAAACTGGTTCAGGAACCCAAACAAATATGAATCTTAATGAAGTTATAGCTAATAAAGCAAACCAAAATTTAGGGAAAAATCTTGGTGAATATTTTCCAATCCACCCCAATGATCATTGTAATCTGGGTCAATCCTCTAACGACTCATTTCCCACGGCGATGCACATATCTATAATTAAGATAACTACTGAGGAGCTTTTTCCAGCAATTAGCAATCTTATGAAAACACTAGAAAAAAAAATTAGAGAATTCAAAAATATTATTAAGGTAGGAAGAACACACCTACAAGATGCAACACCAATAACAATTGACCAGGAATTTGGTGGTTATTTAAATCAAATAAAAAATGCTTTTAAAAGAATTAAAATTGCATACGAAGAACTTCTTTATCTTGCACAAGGTGGAACTGCAGTTGGCACAGGAATTAATACATCAACAAAGTTTATTAAGGGGTTCATTAAAGCAATTCAAATTATAACCAATTTACCTTTTAAAGAGTCAAAAAATAAATTTGAGGCTATTTCATCTCATGAACCTATAATTTTTTTTTCCAGTTCAATAAATACTCTTGTAATAGCATGTTATAAAATTTCTAATGACATAAGGCTTCTTGCTTCAGGACCAAGGTGTGGGATAGGTGAACTTATTTTGCCCTCAAATGAACCTGGTTCCTCAATAATGCCGGGGAAAATAAATCCAACCCAATGTGAAGCTATGGCTCAAGTTTGCCTTCATCTTATGGGGTTGTACAATTCGAACGTTTTTGCAGGAAGTCAGGGTCATTTTCAATTAAATGCCAATAAAACTGTTTTATTATTTAACACTCTTCGTATTATTGAGCTTTTATCTGATGCAATTAACTCATTTAGTAAAAATTGTTTAAACAATATCGTAGCAAATAAAAAGAAAATTGATGAAAATTTAGAAAAATCATTAATGCTCGTTACTGCTCTTAATCCAAAAATTGGTTATACAAAAGCATCAGAAGTTGCAAAAAAAGCTTTCACAGAGAATATTACTTTAAAAGATGCTGCTATTAAACTTAATTATTTAGATTCCAAAGAATTTGATTTGATAGTTGATCCAAAGAAAATGATTAAAGGCGATTAATTACTGAAGAGATCAATAATCTTATTTGGATCAAATTCTTTTTTTAAATTTTTTTTGAAAAAATCATTTATTACATCCGGATCGACAACAATAGATTTTTTTTCTTTTAAAATTTTCTTAACACCTTCATTAAAGATTTTTTGTTTTAATTCACTTAAATCATAAGAAACTTCTGGACTTGCTGATGCCCCTACCATGCTAATCCCAACAGCAGGTAAATCTTTGTATTTTGTAGTTTTAAAATATGCCTTTGAATCTAAAGTCATATTATCTTTCAATATATTAAGTTTACCATTAGTGTTTAAAGTTAAATTTTTATGAAATGCTTTCAAAGGTATTATAAAAAAATAACCATTTTTAATTTTAAATTTAAGTGTGAGCTTTTCAAATTTTGATTCTTTACCAAAGTTTTTCTTATTTATTATTTTTATCAAACTTGGAAATCCATCTATCTTATCAACTGTCTTAGCAATTTGAGCAAAATCCACACCACTTACTTTTATTTTTCCAGTTGTACAATTTCCTTTTGAAATTATAGATTTAATTATTTTTTCAAAATCATTATTAGAAATAGTTCCCTTATAGTTAATTGCGCAATCCGCAAGACCATCAAATAAATCAATTTTTGATAACCCAAAATATTCTTTCCGTATTAAAAGTTTTTTTATATTAGTTCTTCCAGAAAATTTTTTATTTTTTAAAAAGAAATCTAAATCACTACTTATGTTTGAATTGTTAAAATTAGCTTTTAAAGCATTAATTTTTAAAACATTATTTACAAGCCTTAAATTGAACTCAGTTGAATCTAATAAAACTTTATTTATTTTTATTTTATCTATTGTAAAATTTAAATTTATTTCATTACCTGCAATTGGAACGTTCACTAACTTCATACTTGGATTAAAAAAAGAACTTAAATTCCCGAATAAACTAAAGATTTCATTCGCATTAACAAAGTTACTTTTACCATGTCCATTTATTAAAAAATATTTTCCAAAAAAATTTAAGTCACCTCTATATTGAATAATATTCCCATCGTTAATTTTTTGCTGAACAATAAAATCAAATGATTTGTCTTTCTCAACTATATCAAAAATCACCTTGGAAGCTAATTTTGGAAACTCAAAGTCACCTTTAACCTTAAAATCAGACTCACTTTTAAATATGAAATTAACATTTTTCAGGCCATTTTCTGGGAAATTAATCCTACCCTGGCTAATTTTTATTACATCAAAATTTTTAAGTTTTGATTTAAAGCTTGTTATGAAACTTTCATCTGAATTTTTTACAAAAATAAGGTTTTTAGATCTTGTGATTTTATCAGTTTTATTAAAGTTAATAATTGGTGAGAAAACTTCGAGGGACTCAACCTCTGGTTTTAAATTAATAATTGATGCCCAGGTGGCGACCAAGTTTATTTTATCAGCAATTAACTCAATGTTGCTTTTATCATCTACGTACTTAATTGAAAAAATTTTTAATGTTGGTTTAGGAAAAAAATTTATGCTGATATCTTTATCGAATGTTAAGTTAACTTCAAAATCATTTATAAGCTTATCCTCAACTAAAGTAGCTATTTTTTGTTTATCAACAAAGAATGGTAAAATGGCAACAAGAATTAAAAGGATAGTAAAGAAAAAAAAAGAAAATTTCAAAAATCTAGGCACTGTTAATTAGATTTGAGGTATCTTGGTCGATGAGGCCCTGATAAAATTATAAATTGCTCTTTGTTCGATTCATTTCTAAAAGACAAAAATGATGGGGACTGGTTTTGATTTTTCCATAGATCATAAACTTGAAAGGCTTGATTTGCATGTCTTTTACCTTTAAACCATTCATCATCTGCAATGACGGCAGCTGCTGCTCCTCCCAAATGTTTGACATCTAAAAAAGTATCTATTGAAATAGCATCTTTTATAGAGGCACTCATTTCTAGAACTCTTTGTTTAAAAATTGTGAAAGATTGATTATAGTCTTTCCTATCAAAAGTTCCTGTCGGTTTATTAAGTGATAATTGATCTTTTCTGACCCAACCAACAAGCCCTGTTATTTCATCAAGAACATTTGACCACTCTCCTTCTTCACCCTTAAATACAAATTCTTTTCCAATCTCGATAGGGTAGATTATGGGAGACTTTTCAGAGGGTTGAATATACATATTAGCTAACTCTTTGACTGAAAAAACCTTTTCACTAGCAGAGAGTGAATTAAAAAAGAGAATTGTAGATAGAATTAAAGTTTTAATGTACATAATGTTTAAATTTGATTTATTATTTAAAAAGCATTAAAAATGTTATGTCAACCAAATATATCACATAGATACAAATCCCTTAATTTTGATTTAAGAAAAAAAAAAATTTCTTTTTTAATTTTTCATTACACTGAAACTAGAGATTTAGCCAAGGCAATAAAACTTTTAACTGATAAACAAAGAAGAGTCAGTTGCCATTATATAATTGACACTAATGGGTCAATATACAACTTAGTAGATGAAAAAAAAAGAGCCTGGCACGCCGGTGAATCTATGTGGAAAAGGTCTAAAGATATTAATAGTAGATCCATTGGAATTGAAATTGTTTACCCAGGTGAGGTTTTAGGAAAAAAATACAAAAAAGAACAAATAGAATCACTAATTAAACTGAGTTTATGTCTGAAAAAAAAATATAAGATTTTTAACCAAAATATTCTTGGACATAGTGATGTTGCTCCCAAGAGAAAAATTGACCCAGGAATTTATTTTCCATGGGAAGCTTTAAGTAAAAATTCGATTGGTTTGTGGGCAAAAAATAGATCAGATAATTCAAAACTTGATAAAGAAAGTTTAAAGTTTTTTCTAAAAAATTTAAAAAAACTTGGTTATCCTTATTTAAAACTTAACAACACTCCAAACTTAAATACGTTTGTAATTGAAAGTTTTCACCGTCACCATCTACCTAATATGGTTAAATCAAAACCTAATCATACAAGTCTCAACAAAACAATTGATCTGCTTAAAAAAGTTATTGACTAATAAGAAAAAAAAAATTCTTATATTATTACTAGACGGTTGTATGGTCACCTTTTAAAGGAGGAAAGTCCGGACTCACCAGAACACCAAAGCCGGTTAATCGCCGGCGGGGGAAACCCTAGGGAAAGTGCAACAGAAAAAAAACCGCCATGAAAAATGGTAAGGGTGAAAAGGTGGAGTAAAAGCCCACCGCTTTTATGGTAACATAAATGGCATTGTAAACCCCTTTGGGAGCAAGTCCAAAAAAGCTTAGTCTTTTAGACAAGTGTGGTTCTGCACTTAGCATGGTAGGACGCTAGAGTTAACTGGTAACAGTTATCCAAGATTAATGACCATAACTTCTACAAAACGTAGATTTACAGAATCCGGCTTACAGACCGTCTAGTATTTTTTTTTTGACTTGATAAGTGTCATAATATACCATATTATCCCATATAATCCCATATAGGTGATTTATGGCTTTATTTTTATCTACCATAATAAATAGAATGGATTCTAAATCCAGGGTTTCTGTTCCCTCAACTTTTAGAAATTCATTAAAAAATCAATCTTTTAAAGGAATTATTGCTTTTCCTTCCTACAACGACAGGTCAATTGATGCTTGCGGAATACAAAGGATGGAAAATATATCTAACAGCTTAGATAGTGAAAACTATTCTCGTGAAGAGTTTGATTTAATATCTATGTATTTTGGTGAAGCCGAACAATTACCTTTTGACAAAGATGGAAGAGTAATTCTTCCAAAAAAACTAATCAATCATGCCGAAATTGACAAAAATGTTATGTTTGTCGGACTTGGTCCAACTTTTCAGTTGTGGAATCCTGAATCATATGAAAAGAAAAAAATTAATATGATTAAAAATGCTCAGGAAAAAAAAATTAACCCTCGTCTAAGGCCCATACCAAAAGGAACGTAATAAGGAGAATAATATGACACTTCATCTTCAAATGCCATCTCAAGTAAATAACATGTCACCAAGAATCCTTGTTGTAGGAGTTGGAGGAGCTGGTGGTAATATAATAAATAGTATGAAAGAATCAGGTGTAGAAGGGGTTGAATTTCTAAATGTTAACACTGATAGTCAACAATTAAAACATTCAAAGGTAGAAAAAACTCTTCAATTAGGACCTTCATGTACTATGGGGCTTGGTGCTGGTGCTGACCCAGAGATGGGAAAAAAGTCAGCCGACGAAGTTGCCGGTGAGATTGAAGATTACCTAGAAGGTGCACACATGGTCTTTCTTACCGCAGGCATGGGTGGAGGAACCGGAACTGGAGCAACACCTGTTGTTGCAAGAATTGCAAAAGATTTAGGTATTTTAACTGTTGGTGTAGTAACCAAACCTTTTGAAATGGAAGGAAAAAGAAAAATAAAAAGAGCTAGGGATGGTATAATGGAGTTACAAAAATATGTTGATAATCTAATTGTTATTCCAAATCAAAATATTTTTCATCTAGCTAAACCTCAAACCTCTTTCGTAGAATCATTGCAATTTGCTGATAACGTTCTGATAGATGGTGTAAAAAGTATTATAGATTTAATGGTTAATCCAGGAATAATGAATCACGATTTTGCTGATGTTAGGGCTATAATGAGTGAAACAGGAAAAGTTCACCTAGGAACAGGGGTTTCTGAGGGAGAAAATAGAGTAATGGAAGCTACTGAAATGGCAATTTCAAATCCACTTTTAGAAAATAATAGTATGAAGGGTGCAAGGGGAGTCCTCATAAACGTTACATGCAGTGATGACACATCTTTACATGACATTGACTTAGCTATAAACAGAGTTCAAGAAGAATCAGATGATGAAGCCAACATTATTTGGGGAGTACAAAAAGATGAAGATTTTGATGGTAAATTTAAAATATCTGTAATTTCAACTGGAATTGACTGCGAAAATTACTACCAAAACATGGTTGAAAAATCTAACGTAAAAAATCTCAGACATTTAGAAGACTCTTTAGAAAAAAAAATAGATGACAAAGACGAACAAAATACTGTTTTGCAGTCTCAAGAAACAATTCAATCAAGTTTTTTTGTAGACCTTCAGGACACTTCGAAGAAAATAGAAGAAAATGATCTTAAAATTGAAAAAAAATTAGAAAATACTCCTCAAGAAAAAAAATCAATTTTTTCAAAAATTTTTGGATTAAAATATAATGTGAAAAATGAAAGTAACACAACAAACGAAGATCAGAATATTTCAGATACAAATAACAATCTAGAAGATAAAGAAAAAGATACATTACAAAATCTATCCAATCAAAGTATTGAAGAAATTAAATCTGAGTCTGAATTTGATATGATTGATGATTACAATCATTATGACGGAGAAACGGAGTCGGAACGTAAAGAGGATGACCTATTGCAAATACCAGCATTCTTGAGAAGACAAGCTAACTAAAAATGTGTTCAAAATTAAAACATCATCCGGTAATGGTTGATGAAGTTTTATCTTATTTGGCTCCAGATAAATCTAAAACATACGTTGATTGCACATTTGGACAAGGTGGGTATTGTAGAAAAATATTAGAAAACACTGAATGCAATATAATTGCTATTGATAGAGATAAAGATGCAAAAAAATATGCTGAGTTACTAAAAAAAAAATACCCTAAAAATTTTATTTTTAACATCAATAACTTTAGCAGATTAGATTATGTTTTAAAAAAAAATGATATAAAAAAAATTGACGGTTTAATTTTTGATTTAGGTATTTCCAATACTCAACTTAATAATCCGGACCGAGGTTTTTCATTCTCTAATAATGGTCCACTTGACATGAGAATGGATGTTGAGAGTTTAAATTTAACTGCAAAAAAAATTATTAATGAATTTGACCAACATAATTTAAGTGATATTTTTTATTATTATGGTGAAGAAAGAAACTCAAAAAAGATTGCTAAGAAAATTATTGAATTTAGAAAAAAAAAAAAGATTTCAACCACATTTGAATTAGTTGAATTAATCAAAAAGGTAAATAGTTATAAAAAAAAGCACCCTGCCACAAGAGTGTTTCAGGCCCTAAGAATTTATATAAATGATGAGTTGAATGAACTAGATATAACTTTAAAAAAAAGTCTTCTATTTCTAAAAAAAAGGGGGAAAATTATTACAGTAGCATTCCATTCGTTAGAGGATAAAGTAATAAAAAATTTTTTTTTAAGAAACAAAGAATTTTTAAAAATTTTAACAAAAAAACCTATAATCCCAAATGAAACGGAAATAAAAATCAACCCAAGATCTAGGTCAGCTAGAATGAGAGTAGCAGAAATCTTATGAAATTAATTTTTTTTATAAATATAATAATTTTAACTGTTATCACAATTACAATTAAATTATCTTTGATTAATCAAGAGAATGAAGTCAAAATTCTCACACAAAAAATAAGTAAAATTGAGAACGAGATAGAAAAGCTTGAAATTGATTTTGCTTATATTTCAAGTCCCAAAAAATTAAAAGAAATTAATCATGAAGAGTTTAGATTAAATCCTATTCAACAAGAAGATTGGATTATTCTAGAAAATAAATAATGCAACCAACAGATAAATATATTTATGAAAACGTTTTTCCATCAAGGAACAAAAACCTTTCTACAAATTTAAAATTTAAAGATGAAAATGATTTATTTAATTTAGAAAAAAAAAAAAGACCTAGTTCAACATGCAAAGAAGATAAATAAGTATGTTTTAACATTAATATTATTTTTTTTTTGTTTAATTATTTTTAATCTTCAAAAATTTTTTGTTAGTAATGAGAGTTTTAATTCATTTTCAAAATCAACAAAAAAAGAAAGAGGTAAGATTTTTGATAGAAATGGTGAATTAATTGCAACTAATATTGACACAAAAGATTTTTATATAGATCCTAGAAAAATCTTAGACAAAAATGATTTAAAAAAAAAGCTTCAAAATATTTTCCCTTATAAAAAGGAAAATTACTTTGAAAATATTTTTAAAAAAAAGCAATACATCAAAATAAAACCCTTCATAACAATTAATGAAGAAAAGCAATTGAAGAGAATTGGAGACCCAAGTATAAACTTTCACAAATCGAGTAAGAGAATTTACTTACAACATAGCCTTTTTTCTCATCTAACCGGCTTTAAATCATTAGAACTTAAAAGTAAAATCGAGAGAAACTTAGATGAGCATTTAAAGGAAGGAACTGATATATCATTAACTTTAGATTTAAGAGTTCAACATAAAGTTCATGAGGAATTATCTAAAAGTCTAAAACTCTATAACGCTAATTCTGCAGTAGCAATTGTAATGAATGTTAACAATGGCGAAATCATTTCATTAGTCTCTCTTCCAGATTTCAACCCCAATCATCCAGAGGATATTCAAGCTTTTAGTGAAAATAATCTAGCATTTGAGGCAAGATACGAGATGGGTTCTACACTTAAAATTTTTAATGCAGCTTTAGTATATGAAAATAACTCAGAACTTGAAAAAAAAAAATTTTTAATAAAAAATGGTTATCAAATCACTAAAGATAAGCTGATAATTGATGAACACATTAAAAAAGGTGAACTTAATTTTAAGGAAGTTTTTACACAATCATCCAATGTTGGAAGTATCAATATAGTTGAAGAACTAGGAATAGAAAAACAAAAGGAATTATTTCAAAAGTTAGGCATAAATAATCAAATTTCGCTTTACGGCCTCAATGTTGTAAAAAATAAATTACCTAAAAATTGGGATTCACAAGCCTCTAAATTTATAAGTTATGGTTATGGAATGTCAATTTCACCAATAAGTCTGGTAACATCCTATGCTGCTCTGGTTAATGGGGGTTACAAAATTAAACCAAAAGTTAACCTCAACGAAAATTATTCAAAAGAAAAGATTTTAAAAGATACCACTTCAAAGAAAATAAACTTACTACTTAGTGAGATTGTAAAAAATGGTACAGCTAAAAAGGCTAACGTTGAAGGAATAAAGGCTGGAGGAAAAACAGGGACTTCAAAAAAACTAGAAAATGGTGAATATTCAGAGAAAAAGGTTATAACATCTTTTATAGGTGCATTTCCAATAGATCAACCAAAATACATAGCGTTTGTTCTTTTTGATGAACCAAGAAGAAACAAAAGTGAGTCATTGGAAAGTTTTGGAGGTAATACTGCAGCACCAACTTTTTCAAGAATACTGAAAAAAATATCACCGATCTTAAATAGAAATAATTACATTAAAATGAACTCAGAATGAAATTAGAAAAAATTCTCAAAAAATGTCAATCAAAATTTACTGTAGAAAATATCAAAAATATAAATTTAAAAGGTTTAAGCACTAACTCTAAAGATATAAAAGACAATTTTTTATTTGGAGCAATTAAAGGTAAAAAGTTTAACGGAGAAAAATTTATCAAAGACCTAATTTTATTTAAAAATTTGGTAATAGTTCTATCAATAAAGTCAAATACTAAAAAATACAAAGGAAATAATAATATAACAATTATCAAAACTGATAATGTGAGAAAGCTAATTGCGGAAATTTCTTATTTTTTTTATCCCAAATCACTAAACGAAATAGTTGCAGTAACTGGTACAAATGGAAAAACAAGTATAGCAGAATATACAAGACAAATTTGGAACTTTCAAAAAATAAGCTGCTGTAGTATTGGAACACTGGGGATAATTTATAAAACAAAAAAAATTCTTGAAACAAATCTAACAACTCCTGAACCACAAGATATTCACAGAAATCTAAGCTTTCTTTCAAAAAAAGGATGTAAAAAAGCAGTTATTGAGGCATCAAGCATTGGGTTGGATCAAAAAAGACTTTATCCACTTAAATTTAATAAAGTAGTTTTTACAAATTTAACAATTGATCATTTAGACTATCATAAATCTTTTAAAAAATATAAAAATTCAAAAGGACTTCTTTTTAAAAATTATACTAATAATAAGTCTTTAGGAATAATCAATACTGATTCCCGATACTCACAATTTTTTTTTGATATCTGTAAAAAAAAAAAATTGAAGTTATTGATTTTGGTAAAAATGCAAAATTTTTAAAAATAAGGAAAATCAACAAACTAAGTAATACTTTTAATGTATTCTTATCTATCAAAAATCAAAGATTTAATATTTGTTTTGAAAGTTTTAGTATTTATGAAATTTACAATAAAATTTGTGCTTTGTTGATTGTTTTTGGAAAAGATTTAAGAGAAACAGATTTTGAGTTTATTAAACAATTGAAAAACCCTCCAGGAAGAATTGAAAAAATAAATAATAAAAAAGACCTTAACATATTTGTTGATTATGCACACACACCTGATGCTCTTAAAAATGTTTTATCAGCATTAAAAAAATCTTGTACAGGAAAATTAATAACAATAATTGGCTGTGGCGGAGAGAGAGACAAATCAAAAAGACCACTAATGACTGAAGAGGCATTAAAATTATCAGATAAGATTATCATCACAGATGATAACCCAAGAAATGAGGATCCTCAACAAATTAGAAAAGATATGACCTCAAAAACACCTAAAAAAAAATTAGTTTATATCAAAGAAATACCTAGTAGAAAAAAGGCAATTCAATATTGTATTAATGTTTTAGAAAAAAATGATTTTTTGTTAATTGCTGGTAAAGGGCATGAGAATTATCAAATCATTAAAAATAGAAAGTTTTTTTTTAGTGACAAAGAAACAGTAATAGAATTGATAAATAAATGAAAAAAATATGTCTTGGAACCTAAAAGAAATTTATAAAGCTTTAAATAAGAAATTTAACTACACAGAAAATATTGAATTTCAAAAAATTTCAATAGATTCAAGAGAAATCAGTGCTGATGACTTTTTCATTCCAATAGTTGGAAAAAAATATGATGGTCATGATTTTATTAGTGATGTTTCAGATTTTGGAGTAAAAGCTTGTTTAGTTGAAAATAAAAAAAATTACAAAATTAAAAATAGTTCGATTCATAAAATTTTTGTTAAAAATACTCTGGAATCTCTTCAAAAGCTAGCCACTTACGCAAGAAAAAAAAATAAAAGCCTTCATATGATTTGTATTACAGGGAGTAGTGGAAAAACTTCTTTAAAAGAATGGACAGGAAAAATTCTGCAAAAAAGAGTAAATACTTATTTTAATCCTGGAAATTTTAATAATGAAATAGGAATGCCACTTTCTTTAGTTAACATGCCTATCAATACTGAGGTCTGCATCTTAGAGCTTGGCATGAATTGTAAAGGAGAGATAAAAAAACTTACTAAAATTGCTTCACCCACAATTTCTATAATTACTAATATAGGTTTAGCACACATTGGAAATTTTATCGATCCTAAGGATATAGCAAGAGAAAAAGCATCTATTTATGATTTCCTCAACGAAGAATCATTTGCTTTAATTCCAAATGACTCTCCATATTCGAAATTACTAATTAAAAGAGCCACTAGTAAGACTCAAAATATTGTTTTATTTGGGATTGAGGAAAACTCAGATTCAAGTTTTAATAAAATAAAAGAAAATAAATTTATTTTTTCTATATTTGGAAAAAAAGTTTCACTCACGAAAAAAAACTATTTTAAATATTGGGAAGAAAATTCATTAATAATTCTCATCATTTTATATATTTTAAAATTTAATTTTGTTGATTTTAAAAAAAGCATTGAAAGTTTAAAACCTCTGTATGGAAGAGGAGAAAAAATAAAAATATTTAAAAATAAAAAAAAATTTTTTTTAATTGACGAAACATACAATTCAAGCCCACATACTCTTAAGTATGCTATTCTTAATGCAAATCAAATTCTTAAAAAAAATCAAAAATTAGTTTTAGTAATTGGTGATATGTTAGAACTTGGAAAATTTTCAGAAGAGCTACATTTTAAAATTTCAGACATAGTAAAAAAAGTATCTCCTAAATTATTAGTTACGATCGGTTCTTTTTCTAAAATAATTAGTGACAATGCAAAGCCTAATCTAAAAACTTTTCATTATAAAACCTATCACATGGTATACGAAAGATTAATTGAAGAAATAGACGATAATGATATTGTAATGATTAAAGGGTCTAACTCAATTAATTTATCAAAAATTTGTGAAAAATTAAAAGAAAAATAGTTTTATGTTTTATTACTTTCTTATACCTCTTATTGAAAACTTTCATTTTCTCAACCTATTCAACTACCTTACTTTTAGAGCAGGAGGAGCTCTGTTTACAGCCTTTTTTATATCCTTATTTTTGGGACCAAAATTAATAAAAATTTTAAAAAAAATTCAAAAAGAAGGACAGCCTATTAGAAAAGATGGTCCTAAAAATCATTTAATAAGTAAAGTAGGTACCCCAACAATGGGTGGAATGTTGATTTTAATTTCACTTTTTTTTTCAATTATTTTATGGGGAGACTTGAGTAGTAATTTATTTTGGTTGGTTTTTAGTATAACTATTTTATTTGGTCTTGTAGGAGCATGTGACGATTATAAAAAGCTTAAATCAAATTCCCCTAATGGAATTAATAGTTCATTAAGGTTAATTCTTGAATTTTCAATTTCTTTTATTTTTATTTTCATGCTTAATTCAACCATTAATCAAGAGTTAGTTAATGTAGTTTATATTCCCTTCACTAAAGGTTATTTCATTGACTTAAATATTTTTTATTATTTTTTTGGATCCTTAGTAATAGTTGGTTGTGCCAACGCTGTAAATCTTACCGATGGACTCGATGGTCTAGCTATAGGACCAATTATGATCTCGGCCTTATCATTTGCCTTTATAACCTACTTTACAGGAAATCTTATTTACTCGGAATATCTAAAAATACCCTACATTAGCGATACTGGTGAATTAGTGATAATTTGCGCAGCACTAATTGGAGCTGGTTTAGGATTTTTGTGGTACAATGCTCCCCCAGCAATGGTTTTTATGGGAGATACCGGTTCATTATCAATGGGAGGGACGATTGGAGCAATTGCAGTAGCAACTAAACATGAAATAATTTTGGTTATTATTGGCGGAGTATTTGTGTTAGAGGCTTTATCTGTTTTTGCTCAAGTAATTTCCTTCAAACTTACAGGTAAAAGGATCTTTAGAATGGCACCCATTCATCATCACTTTGAACAAAAAGGATGGTCAGAATCAACAATAGTTATAAGATTCTGGATTATCGCAATAATTCTTGCATTACTTGGTCTTGCTAGCTTAAAACTAAGATGAGTGTTTCAAAGAAAAAAATATTCTTTATTTATGGTTTAGGGACTTCTGGTTTATCAGCTGCATTATTCTTAAAAAAAGAATCATATTCTATTTTTTGTTGGGATGACAATTTAAAAAAAAGAACGAATGCCAAACAAAAAAAACTAAATATTAAAAATTACAACTCTCTAGACTTTAGTAAAATAGATTATGTTATTACAAGCCCAATAATAAATCACAGACATAAAGATGTAAGCCCAATCATTCAAAAGGCAAAAAAAAATAAAGTAAAACTAATATCAGACCTTGAACTAATAGAAATTTTTAAAAAAAAAAATTTAAAAATAGGGGTGACAGGAACCAATGGAAAATCTACTACCACAAAGTTCATTCAATTGAGTTTGCTGTCAAAAATACAAAGGACAATTGCTTGTGGTAATATTGGTTTACCAATAGGAGATGTCATCAAAAAAACAAATGATAATGATATTTTTGTTGTTGAGGCCTCATCATTTCAACTAGATAAAGTTGATACGTTGAAATTTAACATCTCAATACTTCTTAATATTTCAAAAGACCACATTGATTGGCATGGAAGTTTTAAAAACTATAAAGACTCAAAAATAAAAATTTTTAGTAATCAAGACAAAAATTGCTTTTCTATAATATGTATAGATGATAATAGTTGCAAAAAAATTGCTTTGAATTTTAATAAAAGATTTTCTTCAAAACTTATAAAAATCAGTACAAAACAAAAAATAAAAGATGGCATTTATTTGGAATATCAAAAAGAAGGTATTCTCATAGTAAATAAGCTTAGTAATGAAAAAATATTTTTTGATTATAACATGATAATGTTTACAAAAGTTAAACATAACTTTGAAAATTTTCTTGCAGCTTATGCAGTGAACTTTTTATTAAAAAAAAATGAAAAACAATTTAAAAATTCTTTAAAAAAATTATTTAGTTTAGAGCATCGGTTAGAGTTAGTTGGAAATTTAAAAAATATTTTTTTTTACAATGACAGCAAAGCAACAAATATTGAATCTTCTAGAAATGCTTTAAATTCGTTCAAAAATATTTATTGGATTCTTGGTGGAAGAAAAAAATTAGGAGGCTTAGACGGTATTGACTCTTCTCTTAAAAATGTTGAATATGCATTTAGTTTTGGTCAAGCAGGAAAAGAATTTAAAGAATATCTTATAAAAAAAGGAATAAAATCTGTGTGTTTCAATAAACTTGAAAGTGTTCTTTTAGCTGCGGTAAAAAAAGCATTAAAGGAAAAAGGAAATATCAATATTATCTTTTCACCGGCTTGCTCATCTTTTGATCAATATAAAAATTTTGAACAAAGAGGAAATAAATTTAAAACCTTAGTTAATGGAATTATTAAAAGTGCGGGATAGAAAAAGTAATATAATTAATTTTTTTAACAACTTAGATAAATTTATTTTTTTTTCCGTAATACTGTTAATGTTTGTAGGAATTTTTGCAGTCTTCAGTGCATCAACCCGTATAGATGAAAAATATGATTTATTATTCAAAAAACATTTAGTTTTTTGTTTTCTAGGTTTTTTTATTATTTGTTTTTTATCAAGACTTACAATTAAAAACCTAATTTTTATTAGTATATTTTTTTTCTGTTTTTCTTTATTTTTATCTTTGTCTGCTATAATTTTTTTTCCTGAAACAAAGGGTGCTAGTAGATGGATTAAATTTTTAGGTTTCTCATTTCAACCATCTGAAATTATTAAGCCTAGCTTTATAGTTATAAGTGCCCTTTTATTGTCAAGGTTTAAAACTAAAAATGACCTTTCCTTTTTAATTAATATTTTTATTTTTATTCTAATAGGGTTAATTCTTCTCAGACAACCTGATTTTGGAATGTTTTTACTAATATTTTTGATTTGGATTATTCAAATATTTAATTCAAAATTAGACATTAAAATATTAACTCCAATAATACTCATTTTTTTGGTAGTTTTTGCTACAAGTTATTTTCTCTTAGACCATGTACACTTTAGAATAAATAATTTTTTTTTTGGAAATGTAGGCGATAATTATCAAATAAACAAATCCCTAGAGTCGTTTGCCAATGGAGGGCTATTCGGCCAGGGGCTAGGTAATGGAAATATATCGAAGAATTTGCCGGATGCACATTCAGATTTTATTTTTGCTTTAATTGGTGAAGAATTTGGTATTCTGGCCATAATTATAATTATTGGTTTATATCTTATGATATATTTAAGAATTTTTTTTATTTCTCAGAAAACTAATAATTTTTTTATTCTTAATTCTACTTTAGGTTTAGGAAATATTTTTATTTTCCAAACCATTATTAACATTTCTACCAGCATAAATTTGTTACCAACAAAAGGTATGACACTACCTTTTATTTCTTATGGAGGTTCTTCTTTTTTATCCAACGCAATAATAATTGGATTTATTATGGTACTATTGAAAGTTATAAAAAATGAATAAAACTATTATTTTAGTTGCTGGTGGCACTGGTGGACACTTATTTCCTGCAATAGCCGTTTCAAAATATTTTGAAAAATCGCAATTACATTTTTTAGTTGATAAGCGAACAGAAAAAATTTTGTTAAATAATAACCTTAGATATCATCTCATTTCATCTAGTAAATTAGAAAAAAATATATTTAAAGTAATTATTTCGCTTTTTAAAATTTTTTACGGTTTTATTTATTCCCTTTATTTAATTGTAAAATTTAAACCTGCATTAGTAGTTGGTTTTGGTGGTTACACTTCTATACCAACACTACTTGCAGCCAAAGTTTTAAATAAAAAAATATTAATACATGAACAAAATTCTGTAATGGGAAAAACTAACAGACTTCTCTCAAAAATTTCTAATAAAACAGCCATTACATATAAAAATACTGTTTTTGCTGATACATCTGCTATTTTTTCAGGAATACCGATCAGAGAGTTAAAAGTAAAAAAAAAATTTAATAAAAATAAAAAAAAAAAAATTCTAATAATTGGTGGTAGTCAAGGAGCCAAGGTTTTTAGTGAAATAATAGAAAATATTATTTTACGATTAGACAAAAGTCTTTTAAAAAAGATTCAAGTTGTTCAACAAATAAGAAAAGAAGATTTAAAAAAAATGGAAAAATTTTATAGAGATTTAAATATAAAATATAAATTACAAAACTTTTTTTCAAATATTTATGAAGAAATTTATAGTTCAGACCTTATTATTAGTAGGTGTGGAGCATCTAGTTTAGCAGAAATTCAGTATTTCAAAAAGTTTTGTATTCTTGTTCCACTACCCACCGCAGCAAACAACCATCAATATTTCAATGCTGTTGAATTTAAAAAAACAAATGATTGTGAAATCATAAATCAATCAAAAATTAATTATGAAAAACTTGTCAAAATAATAAAATCAAATCTTTTTGAAAAAAAAAATAAAAAAATAAAACTAAAAGGAAAAACAAAAAAAATTTCTCTAGTAGACATCATTAATGATATGCTCAAGTGATATATGTTAAAAAAAAAACACATACACTTTATTGGAATTGGTGGAATTGGAATGAGTGGTATTGCTCAGGTTCTTTATAAGAAAGGTTTTAAAGTTTCAGGAAGTGATTTATCTGAGAACTTAATAATTAAAAGACTTAGAAAAAGAATGAAAATCTCCATTTCACATAAAGCAGGCAATATTAACGATGCTGATATAGTCGTTTATTCCTCTGCAATTAAAAAAAATAATATTGAACTTCTCACAGCACAAAAACTAAAAATTCCTGTCTTTTCAAGAGCAATGATGTTAGCTCAAGTAATGAGGTTAAAATCATCAATTACAATTTCAGGTTCACATGGAAAAACAACCACAACGTCTTTGATAGCTTCAATTTTTGAAAACTCAGGGATGGACCCTACCATTTTAAGTGGTGGAATAATTAATAGTCTTGAAATTAATGCAAAACTTGGAAAAGGAGATTGGATTATTGCAGAAGCTGATGAATCTGACGGCTCATTTATACATTTACCTTCTACAATAGGTGTTATAAATAATATTGATCTTGAGCACGTTGATTATTATAAAAATATCAAGCATTTAAAAGAAGCTTTTTTAAGATACTCCAAAAATATTCCCTTTTATGGTTTCTTATCACTTGGAATAGATTGTAAAAATGTAAGGGAAATTAAAAAAAAAATTTACGGAAAAAAAATAATAACTTATGGATTGTCGCAACAATGTAATTATTCCGCAACGAATGTTAAAATTATAAAAAAAAATAATTCTTTTCTTACTTCATTCGACTTAGTAGAAAATTTTGAAAAAAAAAAAATACTGAAAAATTTTATATCACCGCTATTGGGGGATCATAATGTAAAAAATATTTTATCATCAATAAGTGTTTCAAGGGAGTTAAAAATCCCGTATCCGAAGATTAAAAAAGCACTAAAAACATTTTCAGGGGTTAAAAGGAGATTCACAGTACTGCACAAATCAAAAGATAACTTAATAATTGATGATTATGCACATCATCCAATTGAAATTAAAGAAACTCTTAAATCCTTAAAACAAATCACAAAAAAAGAAATAATTTCTATTTTTGAGCCACACAGATTTTCCAGAATTTCAGCAATGATGAATGATTTTATTCACTGCTTTAAAAATTCTAATCAAATTTTTATTTTACCTGTATTTAGTGCCGGAGAAAAAAAAAAAAATAATATTGATAGTGCTTTTTTTTATAAAAAACTCAAAGAAAAATATACTAATAAAAATATATATTTATCTGAATACGATAAATTTTTTTTTGACAAACTAAAAGAAAAAATGATCCCAGGTAATAATATTATTTTTTTAGGTGCAGGCCTTAGTAGCAAAACAGCAAACAAATTTAATAAATTTTTTAAAAAAAAATGTTAATAAATCACTTTTTTAAAGATTTGATCAATATTAAGATCAACTACGATATCGGAAAAAAAACATGGTTTGGTACTGGTGGCAAAGCAAAAGTGCTCCTTGTCATCAATAATTTAAAAAGCTTAAAATTCCTCTTAAAAGTTCTTCCAAATTCACAACCAATTTTTTTAATAGGTGCAGGTTCAAATCTTATAGTAAGAGATGGTGGTATTAATGGAATTACAATTAAATTAGGAAAAGACTTCAAAAAAATTGATTACATAAAAAAAAGAAAAATAATAAATATTGGTAGTGCAGCTAAAGATCTAGATATTTCAAAATTTTGTTATGAAAACTCAATAGGAAACTTTGAATTTCTAAGGGGTATCCCCGGGACGTTGGGTGGGAATATTAAAATGAATGCCGGCTGTTTCGGGTCCTCAATAAGCGACAGACTGATATCTTGTAAAATAATTGACAGAGATGGAAATATTAAGGAAATTCTAAAAGAAAATTTAATTTTTAATTATAGGTTTTCTTCGATTCCAAGAGACTCGATAGTTATCGAAGCAAAATTTAAAGCTGTAACAAAGAATAAAAAAACAATTAAAGAAATGTTAAAGAAAATAACTAAAAAAAGGACATTGAGCCAACCCATAAATTTTAGAACAGGTGGAAGTACCTTCAAAAATACGCCTAAAGAGTCTGCATGGAAACTTATAGATAAAATAAATTTCAGAGGAAAGGTTATAGGTGGGGCAAAAGTATCTGATTTACATACAAATTTTTTAATTAATAATGCAAATGCAAACTCACTTGATCTTGAATTATTAGGTGAGGAGATAAGAAGTAAGGTAAAAAAAAGATATAATATTAATCTTGATTGGGAGTTAATAAGAGTTGGTCAGTTTAAAAAAATTTAAAAAAATTCTTATTCTTAGTGGAGGTATTTCGGAGGAAAGAAATATATCTAAACTTTCAGCCAACCACGTTTATGAGACAATAAAAAATGAGTTAAAAACAAAAATACTTGATGTTTCTGACAATGCTCAGGAATTTCTCAGCAAAATTCAAAAATATAGACCTAATGTTATTTTCAATTGTTTACATGGAAACTTTGGAGAAGATGGACAAATCCAATCAATACTAAATTATTTAAGGATTCCTTATACTCACTCTGGAGTTTTAACTTCAGCTATTTTAATGAATAAAATTATTTCTAAAAAACTATTTAAAAGTTTAAGTATTTCCACTCCCCAATCTATAAATGAAATTAATATTAGAAGTCAAAAATTAAAATTTCCTCTTATCATTAAGCCGATTAACGGTGGTTCAAGTTATGGTTTAATTAAAATAAATAATAAAGAATCTTTGAATAAATATTTAAATAATAAGATAATAAAAAAATCAAGAATGCTAATTGAAGAGTTTATTGAGGGAAGAGAATTAACGGTTGGAATTTTAGAAAACAAAATATGTGGATTAATGGAAATTAAGTACAAAGAAGAATTATACAACTATGATAATAAATATATCAACATTGCAGAGCACATAATAAATCCCAAACTTCCAAGAGAGATTGAAAAAGAATTAATTGAAAATTCACTTAAAGTTCATTCATCATTGAACTGTAATTGTATTAGTAGGATAGACTTCAGGTACAATGAAAAAGCAAATAAAATATATCTACTTGAAGTTAATACACAGCCAGGTCTTACGAAAAATTCGTTACTTCCCGAAATGGCTAAAGAAAAAGGAATTTCTTTTCTTAAACTTTGTAAGATTTTACTGAAGAATTCTATATGCGAAATTTGATCTTTATCGCAGGTATTTTTTTAATAATTTCTATTTTTTTTAAAAAAGATTATTTTTCTAACTTTTTTAAAAACTCTTTTGATAAGAAAATATCAGAAATACATATAGAAAATCTAAAAAACTTAAAAGCAAAACTTATTCTTGATTCAATTTATTTAAAGAAAGGAGATTATTTTTGGAGTTTTAATCCTGAAAGGCTAAAAAAAGATTTTGAAAAAATTAATGAGATTGAAAGTTATAATTTTACTTTAAAAAAAAATGGTATTCTTCATATTTTTATTGTTGAAAAAACCCCTTACATGATATGGACATTCTCTAATAAAAAAAAATTTATTGATGATGAAGGCAATGTTTTAAGATTTTCTGCATTTGAAACCGATGAATTAATTGAAATATCAGGATATTTAAATAAAGAAAAATTTGCCAAATTGAATAATGTTCTTAACAAAAAAGTTCAATTTAAATCATTAATTAAGAATATTTATTATTATGAAAATACTGGTTGGCAGTTAATTCTACGTGATAAAACATGTTTGATTTTACCAGAGAAAAAAATAAATAAAGTTCTAAGTTTTTTTGAAAAAAAAATTAAAAATTCAAAAATATATCGTGACCATAGATTTTATGATATGAGAGTACTGGAAAGAATCTATCTTAGTAAAACAGAAAAATGTTTCCCTTCTTAAAAAATAATAAACAATACATAGCAATAGATGCTGGTTCTCACAAAACAGCAGCAGTAGCTTTTCAGATTCACGGTAATAAACCTATCGTTAACCGAATTGAACATCATAAAAGTAAGGGTATCAAAAACAATAAATTAATTGATATTAACGAATTTTCATCAGTAATTAAATTACTGATTAATAAGGTTGGCAATAAAACCATGAAAAAGGAGTTTTTTTGTAATATCACAGATCCTAATTTATTAATTAAAAAAAAAAAAACAGACATTAACTCGGGTAAACTTGGAATCTCAAAGAAGGAAGTCAAAAAGATTTATAGAAAAAGTCTCAACGAAGCAATTGAAAAAAATAAATATTTAGTTCATTCAAATCCTAATTACTTCATCCTAGATGAAAAAACCGTTACACATAATCCATTCGGTAAAAAATGTAGTAAATTAAGCTTATTAAGCTATAATATTTTCGTCAACAATTTCTATATTGAAAATTTAAATTCTACGTTTAAAAAAAATAAAATTAACATAACAAAGTTTTTTGAATCTGGTATTGCCTCTTCTATGTCCTCACTATCAATTGAAGAAAAAAATGAAGGGGTTGTTTGCATTGATATTGGAGGAAATACAACTAAAATCGTTGTGTATGTAGAAAATAATATTATTTTTGTAGAGAATCTAAAATTAGCTGGAAATAACGTAACCTCAGACCTGAGTCATGGACTCCAAATTTCTGAGGAAACGGCTGAATTAACAAAGATTATGTATGGATCTGTTGTCTCACCATTTAATGAAGACATAGAAATAAATTTAGATTCAAGAAAAAAAAAAGTTATTAATAAAAATTTAATTTATGGAATTATAAAACCTAGGTATGATGAAATACTAGAAATTGTCAGAGATAAAGTTTTTGATAATATTAATGCAAGAATTGCTATCAAATCAATAGTTTTAACTGGAGGTGCCAGTAAGATTTTTGGTATTAAGAACATTTGTGAAAATATATTTAACAGAAAAACACGTGTGGTTAAAAACTTTTCTGGAAATAATTCTTTAAGAGATAGACCAGAATTTAGCACTACTTTTGGGATGATAAAATTAGTCAACCAATTTCGACTTTACAATCTAGGACCTAAGTTCGCAAATAATCAATTCACTAAAATAATTGATAAAATTGATAATTGGATTGAAGAGAGTTATGCATAGCTTTGAAACAAAGTGAAACTTTTTGTGAATTGTACAAACATAAACTTTTTCTATTATAAGATTGTGTTAAAAGCTAATTTAAAAGTTAATGAAAACGCTAATGTTCTTACCAGCGCCCCCCCTAAGTTTATTCTTGCAAAAAAACAGAAATCAATAAAAAAAGTCATCATTATTGAAGGAATTGGTCTTCATACAGGAAATAATGTTTCAATGACTTTAAGACCAGCTCCAATTAATACTGGTTACGTTTTTAGAATTACAAAAGCTAATAAAAGAATCAAACTTAAAGCAGATTTCAGAAATGTAAAGTCAACTCAACTATGTACTCTTTTATCGGACAAACAAGGAAACACTATATCAACAGTTGAGCACATTCTATCTGCCTGTTATGGTTTAGAAATTGACAATATTTTTATTGATCTTGACAGCAATGAAATCCCCGTTTGTGACGGCTCATCTTATGAATTCGTTAAAAAATTAGAAAATTCTGGATTTGATGAACAGTCGGAGTTTAAAAACTTTGTTAGAATAAAAAAAGTTATTGAGGTTAAAGATGGTTGTAAAGTTGCAAGAGTCTCTCCGTTCGATCAAACAATGATTTCTTGTGAGATAAATTATGACCATAAGCTAATAGGAAAGCAATCAATTTCGTTAATATTAACACCTGATATTTATAAATCGCAAATATGCAATGCCCGAACATTTGGTTTTTTAAAAGATGTTGAAAAATTAAGATCTATGAAGTTAGCTTTGGGAGGTAGTCTCAAAAATGCTGTGGTTCTTGATGATACAAAGATATTAAACGAAGATGGGCTTAGGTTTTCTGATGAGTTTGTAAGACATAAGGTGTTAGACTTTATTGGAGATTTATCGCTTTCTGGCTTCAGAATGCTAGGGTCTTTTTATACTTCACATACTGGTCATAATTTAAACAACATGCTTCTCAATAAAATTTTTGAATCTAAAGAAAATTGGGAATTAGTGTGCTCCAACTAATTTTAAAATAAACCTTTAAAAAAAAAAAAAAAATATTAATAATATTTGTCATGCTAAGACAAATTTTAGTATTTGCAATTCTCTTAATAATGTTTTCTTGTTCTTCAACAAACAAAACTATCGTAGACACTGGAAATAATAAAAGTGATGTCACACTTTACAAAGAAGGAATGAAATATTTAAAGGTTAAAGATTTTGAGAATGCTGTTGAGGTTTTTAATGAATTAGAAATAGTACATCCATACTCAAGTTTATCTTCAAAAAGTCAACTAATGGCTGGATTTGCTCAGTATATGTCGAATGAATATGAAGAAGCCATTCTTACTCTTACCAAGTTTATAGAACTTAATCCCGACCATGAGTCAATTCCATACGCAATGTATCTAAAAGCTTACTCATATTATGAAAGAATGCCAGCAGTAAGTTTTGATCAAAAAACCTCTCAGAAAGCAGTAGAAGAATTTAGCGAATTAATTAATAAATTTCCTAAATCAAAATATGCAAAGAAATCGAAACAACATTTAAACTCTCTCAACAACCATTTAGCTGCAAGAGAAGTTGAAATTGCAAAATTTTACCAATCTCAAGGCTTTTATCTTGCAAGTATAAAAAGATATAAAAAAGTCTTATCAGAATACAAAAATAGCACGCATATACCAGAGGTAATATTTAGACTTATTGAATGTTACACATCATTAGGATTAAGTAAACAAGCAATATTTCTCTACAGAATTCTTGACTATAACTTTAAAAAAACTGAGTGGGTTGAGGAAGCAAAAAAATTGGTTTTAAAAAACGCAAATTTTGTCAAGTTTAAAAAGAAGGAACTTGATCTAAAAAAACTTAATGTTGATGATTTTGATTTAATGTAAAATGATAAAATTATTATCAATAAGAAATTTATTATTGATTGATGAGATTGATTTATCTTTGGATAAAGGTTTATGTGTGTTAACAGGAGAAACTGGAGCAGGTAAATCAATGATCCTAGATTCTCTAAATTTGATAACTGGAGAAAGAGCAAAACCAGGATTAAGACCTGAAAATGGAAAAGTTTTAAGTGTTTCAGCATTAGTTGATGTTGGAAGGTTCATTTTTGTAAAAAGCAAACTTGACGAACTAGGAATTAATTATGACGCTGAAATCCTTGTGAAGAGAATTATCTCAGAAGATGGAAGAAGTAAATGTTTTATAAATGAAAACTTAGTTACATCTAGTACATTAAAACTCTTATTTAGTGATATAATTGAAATTCATAGTCAATTTTCTGAGCAAGGGCTTCTCGATACTAGCACTCATATAAATATTTTAGATGACTTTGGAACTCATCACAAAAACTTACAAAAATTAAACACTCTTTGGAAAGATCTAACTAAAGCAAAAAAAGAAGTTGAAAATTTAAATGAAGGAAAACAAGATCAACAAAGAATTAAAGAAAATATAAAATATGACCTTGAAGAGCTTAAAAATTTAAATCCTGTAACCAATGAATTTAAAGATTTGCTAAATAAAAAAATAGTTTTACAAAACTCCGCAAAGATTACGGAAACTCTAAATTCTGTAACAGACAATTTTTATTCTGAAACCCCTCCTGGCATAGAGGTCTTATTTTCAAGAGTTTTAAACTCTCTTAAAGCTATTGAACATTTAATGGATGATAGTTGCAAAAAAGATATAGAAAATTTAAATTCAATCTTTCTGGAAACAAAAGAAATTTCCAATAAAATGAACAATTTAATGAATCAGGACTTCAATATTAATAAATTAGAGGAAATTGAAGATAGAATACAACTCTACAAGAAAATATCAAAAAAACATAACTGTAAAGAAGAAGATTTAGTGAGTTTTTTCGAAAAACTAAATAGAAAATTAGATAAAGTAATAAACTTTGATGAAATACTAATTAAAAAAGAACAATACTATAAAGAAATAAAAGAAACTTATCTTCAGATTGCAGGAGATATCTCGCAGTCTAGAAAAAATAGTGCTAAGAAGCTCGACGAAGATATCAATAAAGAACTACCAGCACTTAAACTTGAAAATGCTAAATTTCAAACTTTCATAGAACAATCTGAGCCAGGTAATTCTGGAATGGACAAGGTTACGTTTAAAATACAAACTAATCCAAAATCTGAGATGGATTTAATCAAGAATATTTCCTCTGGAGGAGAATTGTGTAGATTTGCTCTTGCCATTAAAGTTATTGCACAAAAGAAAAATCAAACAGTAATGGTTTTTGACGAGGTTGACAGCGGTATAGGTGGAGCTGTGTCCTCTGCTGTTGGAGAAAGATTAAAAAAATTAGGTGGCTCAAGACAAGTTATAGTCGTAACTCATTCACCTCAAGTAGCAGCACATGGTAATAATCATTTCGTTGTAAAAAAAGATAATAAAAACCAAGACACAAAAATTAATGTAATAAAAATTAACCAAGACCAAAAGATCAAAGAAGTTGCAAGAATGCTATCTGGAAAAGTAATAACAGAAGAAGCAATACAAGCAGCAAAAAAACTAATTGAAAATTAGTTGCTTATTTCAATTTTTTTCTTTAACCACTCACTATATTTTTTATCAAGCAGGTTTGACACTTTCAAGTAAACGTGATTATGATATTTACGAATCCAATCTTTTTGAGTGCTATTTAGTAGATTGAAACTAATTAATTTTAATTCATAGGGAAACAATGATAGCGTTTCAAATTCAAAGTAATTATTAAATGAAGATTTTTTTACTAAAACTAAATTCTCAATTCTAATACCAAAAGATTTATTTTTATAAAAACCAGGTTCGTTAGAAATTATCATTCCTGGTTTTAGAGAAACATTATTAGGATTTTTTGAGATAGATTGTGGCCCCTCATGAACCCCTAAAAAACTTCCCACACCATGACCAGTTCCATGGTTATAGTCTAATCCATGATTCCATAAGTTATACCTTGCAATGGAATCTAATTGATAGCCTCTGGTACCGGCTGGAAATTTTAACATAGATATATTCAAGTGCCCCAACAAAACTTTAGTATAAATTAGTTTTAATGTCTCTGATGGCTTGTTACCTAAATAAATCGTTCTAGTTATATCAGTTGTTCCTCCATAATATTGACCACCTGAATCACACAAATATAACTCACCTTGTTTTAAAACTGAGCTCTTCCTGTTCGGTTTATAATGTACGATTGCCCCGTTGGCACCTGTAGCAGATATAGTAGGAAAACTTGAGGAAAAATAATTAATGTTTTCTTTTCTAAATTGTTCTAATTTCTCTGCAGCTTGGAATTCAGTGATTTTATTTTTTTTATAATTTTCTTCTAACCAATAATAAAACTTTACTAAAGCAACTCCATCATTTAGATGTGCAGACTTAGATTGTGAAATTTCAACTTTATTTTTTTGAGATTTTAAAATCTTACATGGGTCATCTTTGAAAAATAACTTGTTGCCCTCAAGAGTTTTGTAAAAGAAATAGGAAAGTTGACTATCAACTTGTATACTTTTTTTATTTAATTTGGTTAATGCTAGATCAAACAAAGATATATTATATATTTTGATATTTTTGTAAGTTGAAACAAAACCTTTAGGCAATTTTTTTTTGTTGACAAAAAATTCAATTTTTTTTTTTGTTATTATAGCTCTACAAAAAACTACTGGAGTATTTTCTAAATCAAACCCCCTAATGTTCAACAACCAGCACAAAGATTCTGGGGATGTAATAATTAGAACCTTATTATCTACTGGTCTTATCTTCTTAAGTTTTTCTTCAAAAGATTCACCACAATTTTCTTTTTTTAAAATAAAAAATTTTTTTATTTGCTCTGTAGGTCTTTCCGACCAAATACAATCTATCAAATTTTTTGTATCATGAATAATTTTGCTATTTGAATGTTTAAGACTTTTTGAAATTTCAATAATTAGGTTTTTAGAGAAACACTTGGTGTCGGTAAGTATTTTTTTATTTTTGAAGCCAGAAAAAAAACTAATTAAATTTTCTTTATTTAAATCGAAAATTTTGAAACTTTTTGGAAGTTCTTTTTGGGCTTGCTCCAAGTATCTTCCATCAGTAAAAAAAAATTTTTTTTTTTCAGATAATAATGCATATCCATTAGACCCGGAAAAATTTGTAAGCCATTTAAGTCTCATATTATAGTTTGGAACGTATTCATTTAAATACTCATCACTAGTAGAAATAAAATAGTAATCCGTCTTCTTTTTTCTTAAAAAAGAATTTAGAGTTTTTAAATTATCATTAATAAATTGCATGTTTTTTAAAAATTAGAGATACCCAGCCTTCTATATATGTACTTTTTACTAATTTTAAATTAAATTTACTATAACAATTTACAATATCGTTTTTTTGACTATGAAGAATACCTGACACAATTACAACCCCACCACCAACAAGGTGTTTTGTAAAATCTTTAGCAAGCCTTTTTAAGGGAAGCAAAAGTATATTAGATACTATTAATGTAAACTTTTTCTTTTTAAGAAAATGGTTATTTAGACCATAACATCTATAAAATCTAAAATTAGAAATCGAATTCAATTTTGCATTTCGGTTAAAGTTCCTTTGTGATTCTATATCAATATCTGTTGCATTTATTCTTTTATTAGACAGTTTATGAATTACAAAACTTAAAATTCCTGTTCCAGTTCCTACATCTAAAAAGCTTAATTTTTTAAATTCACCTTTTTTGAAGATTTTTTCAATATTATGTATTGCTAAAAATGTACTTGGATGTGAACCTGTACCAAATGCAGTGCTAGCAGGAATTAAAATATTTTTTTTTATTGTTTTTTTTTTAAAAGTTGAAATGTGAAAATTTTTTGTAACGATACTAAAGTCAGAATTTTTTATATAACTAGCCAAACTCTTAATTTTTAGTTTTTTTACTTTCACATCTTTTATCCCCAACAATTTTGAGATAAAAAAATTATCTCTAATCAAGTCTGTTGTAAAAATTTCTACACTCCAGTTTTTTTTAATTTTATTGAAAATTAAATTTTCAAATAAATTCTCTAATTTTAATTCTCTGAATTTTTTATCAGAAAGATTTATTGAAATCTTAAAAAACATTACTGTTTTTTAACAAAGTCTGAAAATATACTCATTATTTCTTCAAATTTCTCAAACTTTACTTGTAGTTTTTTTCCATTAATTCCTAAAACTTTTCCCTCTCCAAAATCATCATGTTTAACTAAAGTACCTACTGCGAATTCATTACTTTTTATATGGTCAATTTTCTTTAATCTTTTTTCTTTCAAACTTTGATTAAGCTTTAATTCACAATTTTTTTTTGGTAATTCTGATAAAAATCTTGATGGAATAGATCGATAAATATTATAGTTATATTGTTTTCTAAAGTTAACAAATGAAATACTGAGTTTTTTTCTTGCTCTGGTAATTCCAACATACGCGAGTCTTCTTTCTTCCTCTAACCCTTTGTTACCATTTTCATCGAGGCTTCTCTGATTTGGAAAAATTCCTTCTTCCCATCCAGGTAAAAAAATATAATCAAACTCTAATCCTTTAGCACTATGCAAAGTCATAATTGAAATTTTTTCTGTACCTTCACTTTCATTAGATACATCGGTTAGTAAACTCACTTCATCAAGAAATTCATTCAATGTACTTCTACTTCTTATGTCAATAACAAGCTTTTTTAAATTTTCTAACCTTCCCTCAGATTCTATGGTTTTTTCATTTTTAAGCATATCTGTGTAACCAATATCATCTAATAATGAACCAGCAACCTCAAAATGATCTTGATTTTTAAGCATGTCTTTATGCTTATCTAATATGATTAAAAATTTTATTATGTTATCACTGGGACTTTTGGATAATGTTTCTGTTTCTAGATATTTTCTGAGTGAATCAAGTAAGGATAAATTATTTTTTTTTGCAAAATCATTTAACTTCCTTAAAAAAACTGAGCCTAAGCCTCTTTTTGGTATATTTATAATTCTTTCAAAAGATAAATTGTCATCACTTTTTATTAACAATCTAAAAAAGGCTAGAGCATCTTTAATTTCTGCTCTTTCATAAAACCTTAGTCCTCCGACAACCTTGTATTTAATATTTTCTCTAATAAATCTATCCTCCAAGTCTTTAAACTGGAAACTAGCTCTTGTGAGAATAGCCATCTTTGAT
>MDTB01184655.1_pt1 | contig 39533 bp, 38 predicted proteins | sample 811161 | NCBI WGS metagenome assembly MDTB01 (sample SAMN05326650, study PRJNA326480) | marine metagenome | isolation source: seawater | place: Mediterranean Sea | collected 2009 | reverse complement strand
TTGTCGTTGCCAGCCTCCCTGGTCTTGACTCTGGTTCATTGGCGCGAACCGAGTTCGGAAAGGCGGGCCAGTTCAAAAATTTGAACTTTTTGTTGACGACCCGCTGGATTGATTTCTTTTTCGCTCAAGGGTGCAAGCTGCGCTTTGTTCAAACATTGGGGACAGTTGAGCATTTGTCTTTAAAAACATCGTTTAGGGGCGCGACATCATTGATGATCAAAGCCAGGCGCCTCAAATCTGCGGTTGATGGCCCAATTCCGGAAGATAAACGCCGATATCCATGGCGCTACGCAGCAGCGGTATGAAACATTTTAGACTGCGCCCCGTCCCGTCGGAGACCGTTTTCAGTCAAGCAGGGATAGGACCAAGGATCTATTGAAATATTGTGCAAATGTTCATTTGTCGAGAAGCTGATGCAATGTTCATTTTTCATGGATTCGTCGATCTGGCTATTATGTAACTAGTTACGTTACTATATTAGTAAATAGTTTTATAATTGAGTCATAATCGGTATAGTGAGCGTGATGGCGCTATTGAGCCAGTAAATGAGTGAGTTAAGTTGTTCGGCTAAACCGACAGCAGACCAAAGCGGATAAAAGCTACAGCTGGACAGACTGTTGATTGGAGGAGATCAATGAATTGGGCTCGATAAAAGGAACAAACCCCTCATCCAATAGTTTTGCAAGATTGCTTGATCGCTACCTGACCCTTTGCAAGGGCTATGAGGCCCAGCAGTCCGAATCGCTTGGTCTCGATGCGGTAAAAGTGCGATTGGGATTGACGCTGTATCGAAACGGACCTTTATCGATTTCGGAATTGAGTGAAGCGCTCGGTGTATCGCATCCAGCGGTCTTAAAAATTGCGCTCGAGTTCATCGGCAAAGATTGGGTGGCAGACTATCGGGATCGACGGGATAAAAGACGCCGTTTGTTAGCGCTTACTAATGAAGGATCCACCTATTTTATGGGAATCTCAGCCCATGATGCGGTTCGTCATCAGGCCTTCGGGGCCCTAGCCAAAGCGGTCGGAGTTGACCAAGCCTTGACTGACTTGGATCAAGCGCTTCGAGACCAAAGCCTGGAATCAAGAGTGCAAGAGGTGCATGATCAAATTAAAGTGCTGCCCTACAACGATGCCAATCAAGCCGCATTTGAGCGGCTCAATCGTGCTTGGATTGAGCAGTACTTTAGGATCGAGGCAGAGGATTCGCGAATTTTTGCAGACCCAAGATCAACCATCATTGAGCCCGGGGGAGAAATTTTCATGGCGGTCGTTCCAAGCGGTGAGGTTGTCGGAACTTGCGCGATGATCCTCTCGGCTTCAAAACGAGTGGGTGAGCTGGCGAAAATGGCGGTTCATCCGCATTTTCAGGGTTTTGGAATCGGGCGCCGCTTGGGGCAGTCCGCCATTGCATGGGCTGAAAGCAAGCACTTAGAAAAAATCACGTTGGAGAGCAATCAGCGTCTTCGGCCGGCGCTTGCGCTTTATGAAAGTCTGGGTTTCGAGCAGATCGAATTGCCACCGGGTAGCGAGTTTGCCCGTGCCGATATTGCTATGGTGCTAATGCTCCGGGAGGTGTGAGCTTCTCAGACTTCTCCTGCGGGCCCGGTGAGTTCAAGGCCAAACGTGAACCCAAAGGCGTCGTGGTTGGTCTAGGCGACCGGAGGCGGGGGATGTTCTAAATCCCAAAAACAACCGCTTGTGTTGCTGCTCACTTGATCCTAGGAACCTAGAAGATGATGCCATCTGACGCAAGGGCGTCGCGTAACAGCGGTCTGATCGCATGTTAAGCTTGAGAAGTTAGCCAGTCAGACTTTTGGGGAGTGCAGTAATGAGTTCAGAACCATCGATTTTCGAGCGGATCATGGCGGGGGATATTCCATCTGAAATGGTGCATGAAGATGATCACGCCATCGTGATCCAAGACATCAATCCACAAGCGCCGATTCATCTCTTGATCATTCCTAGGATTAAAATCCCTCGATTGGCAGATGCAGAAGTGCAGCACCAAGCGGTATTAGGCCATTTAATGTTGCTCGCCGGCCAAATGGCGGAAAAGATGGGGTGCGCGGATGCGTTCCGAATTGTTATCAATAACGGCGCCGAGGCAGGACAAACGGTTTTTCATCTTCATCTGCATCTTTTGGCTCAAAAGCGGTTTGATGAGGGCTCTTTAGCCTCGCCATTTTAAATGGGGCTGACATTGAAATTGAACGTGAGCGCACGGCTAGCTTAAAAAACTGACCTTACCGGACTCAAGGTCATAAAAAGCGCCGCAGATGACCATTTCGCCGCTTGTTGTTTGGTCAAGTATTGGCTTGGAGTTCGCGCGAAGTTGTTCCATTGAGGCGCGGATGTTGGCCTGCATACACTGATCGGCGAGGGCCTCGTTCATTTCGATCGGAGCAGGGCCAACCACCGGGGCAATGCTTGGAGCGATTTGATCAACAATCACACTCAGGTTATCCGGGGACGGGTCTTTTTTTTGATTCAGTCTGCTAAGGGTCGCGCTGATCGCGCCGCAACCGGTGTGCCCGAGTACAATGACGATAGGGGTCTGAAATTGTGTGGCAGCAAACTCAATGCTTGCAACTTGGGATGGCGCCGCTATATTGCCTGCTACCCGAACAACAAACAATTCGCCGAGACCTTGATCAAAAATGATCTCAACCGGAACCCGAGCATCGGAGCAGCTCAGCACGATGGCACTAGGATTTTGAGGCCGGTTACTCTCGCCGGATTGCCAGTGTTTTGCGGTGGAACGCCCTTCACGGTAGCGGAGATTGCCTGCTTTCAGGGCTGCCAGAACGCGGTCAGCTGAGGTCGGGGTCATGGGGGGCCAAGCGTTGAGGGTCAGGATGGCGGATCACAGTTTACCTCCGATTGATTAGGCCCCAGTGTAGCACTGTCCGGCTCATTGTGGGCCGGCCGTGGAGGTTAGTACCCAAAAACCGACGGCTCTGGTCCGGTCAATCCCTATTTAAATGGTTTACCTTCGGATTTGATCATCAGCAATATGGAGTTGAGGGGAATGGCGTGACCGGGCGCTGTCGGTGTGTTCAGTGGAGATCGAGCGCACAAATGCCCGTTGATGAGAAGCGGAAAACAACAAGGTGCACATCGCAAGCCGCCGCACTCGGACCCTTTGTGAGCGGGTAAAAGGTTTCCATTGGATTGATTGAGTGCGGACAACCCCTTGAGTATGATTCGCGGATGGACAGTGTCTATGACTATATCGTAATTGGCGCGGGCTCAGCCGGGTGTGTGATGGCCACTCGGTTGGCAAAAAACCACCGAGTACTGCTGCTTGAGGCCGGTCGAGCCAATCCGTCTTGGGATTTTAGGGTGCATATGCCAGCTGCGCTTTCAGAAGTTCTGAAAGGCACTTGGTATAACTGGGCTTATAACTCGCTGCCTGAACCTTATATGAACGACCGCGTCATGTACTGTCCCCGGGGCAAGGTCCTTGGGGGGTCGTCATCGATCAATGGAATGATTTTTGTGCGGGGCAATCCGCAAGACTTTAATCGGTGGTCAGAAGTTTACGGAGCGACCGGTTGGAGTTACTCGGATGTCCTGCCATTTTTTAAGATGAGCGAGACCAAACAGGGCGGAGACCCTCAGTTTCGTGGTGACAGCGGCCCTGTGCAGATTACCAATGGCGAGACGGATTCTCCGCTGTGCCAAGCGTGGCTTGGGGCGGGTCAGGAGCTGGGCTTTGACCTGACGGATGATTTTAATGGTGCTCGGCAAGAAGGGTTTGGACCCTTTGATCGATCAATCGCCCATGGACGCAGACAGAGCACGGCGGTGGCCTATCTCAGCGATCATGCTGCAGCGCCCGATGCGCCAGGTCTGACCGTGATGACGAAAACTCAAGTGCAAAAGGTGGACCTGGAGTCTGGAAGGGTCAAAGGCGTCACCGTGCTGTTAGGAGGGCGCCTAATTAGTTTTGGAGCAGAGAGGGAGGTTATTTGTGCTGCAGGTGCGATCAATTCTCCCCAGCTGTTAATGCTTTCCGGCATCGGGCCCGAAGCAGAGCTAAAGAAGCACGATATCGTCTGTCACGTTGCCAGTGAGGAAGTTGGACAAAACTTACAGGATCACCTTGAGGTCTATGTCCAGGCGGATTGTCAACGACCGGTTTCTTTATACCCGGTGACACGAGGTCTAGGAAAACTGCTCGTGGGCGCACATTGGTACTTTTTTAACCAAGGTCCGGGTGCGACCAATCACTTTCATACTGGGGCCTTTCTTCGAAGCGGCTATGACCCGGGTTACCCAGATTTACAGTTTCATTTCTTGCCTGTGGCGATGGATTACGATGGTAAGGATCAGCACAAAGGGCATGGCTTTCAAGCCCATGTCGGACCGATGAAGCCGACCAGTCGCGGTCAGGTCACGTTAAGGGATGCTAATCCGATGCAGGCGCCTAACATACAGTTTAATTACAACGCGACGGAGCAAGATCAGCGGGTTATGCGGCAGGGCATCGATCTCGCTCGGGAGCTGATTGCGAGTCGGTCCTTCAACGGCTTGGCGGGTAAAGAACTGAAACCGGGTGTCGGAAATCTTAAGGATTTTGTTCGAGAGCGAGGCGAAAGCGCTTATCATCCCAGCGGCACATGCCGGATGGGCGCAGACCCTGGAGCGGTGACTGATCTTGACGGGCGAGTTAAGGGTGTTCGCGGCTTAAGAGTCGTTGATGCTTCACTGATGCCTGAAATTACTAACGGCAATCTCAATGCAGTGGTCATTATGATGGCAGAAAAAATTGCCGCCGGGATGACCCAATCATGAGCGTTCCAAAGTGACTAGTGTGATTCAAATCCGTGTCCTGGGTTTGCCTGAGCCGAAGGCCATCGCTGATGGCGTGCTTTGCCGCGGCTTCATGATGCAGAGGGTCAATGGCTTGCTCTTCAGAGCGCCTGAAAGAAAGACAAATTACACGTTCTATGGTTTTCGAAAGGTTTGGGATTCTTGCTGCGCCTGGAGGCGATCCCAATGAACGCTTGGTCACAGCCGGTTTTCGGAATGACTTGCCTCAACTGTGAAGCGAAGGTCGAGGCGGCGCTGCTTGCACTTGAGGAGGTCCAGAGCGCGAAGGCTGATTTTTCAAATTCTGAGGTGCGTCTCGAGGGTGCGGTAGACCCTATGCTCGTTCGCCGTCTGATCGAAGAACTAGGCTATTCGGTGCACCCCAGCCTGGAGCAGGAGCCGAGCCCTGATGGAACGGAGGCGTTAACTTCTGAAGGCGCTATAGCCGCGATCTCAGCACAGGCAAGGTCCGAGCCTCAGACTGAGCCTTCAAGGGTTCCCGTTGATTATTTCATGGCCATCGAAGGGATGGCCTGCGCGGGTTGTGTTGCAACAGTTGAGAGGATTCTCAATGACGCTCCAGGCACGGTCCAAGCCGTGGTTAACTTTGCTGCGGAATCGGCCTGGCTCCAGAGCACAGGTGATTTCGAAACCATGGCTGAGGCGCTGGCAGCATCAGGGTACTCTGCACGATTGCTGGATGAAGCTGCCTCCGTTGCGGAAACAGAGGTCACCGGGTCTCGTTTCAATATCTGGCACCAAGCCTGGATCGCACTGCTTGCAGGGAGTGTGCTGATGCTTTGGGCCATGGTTTTTGAGCAGGTTGGGCTCGGGGATGCGCGCATGAACCTCCTATTGATAGTAGGCAGCGCAGGGATCATTGCAGTTTCGGGTGGTCATTATTTTAAGCGCGCCTTTGCAGCCCTCCGCCATGGCATGGCCACGATGGATACTTTGATTGCGCTCAGCACTGGTGCTGCATGGCTTTACTCGAGCTTTGCGTTGGCACCGGCGGTCCTACTTCTCGATTGGGCTGGGGGCATGATTTTCTACGAGTCGGCTTTTTTTATTATAGGGTTCGTCAATCTGGGGAAGGCCTTCGAGCGACGGGTTCGCCTGCGAGCAGGTGGCGCCATCAGCGCATTGTCAGAGCTCCAGCCCACAACCGCCTCTCGGGTTTTGGCTGAGGGCGCGGTCGAGAGTGTGGCGATCGAACATGTTGCGAAGAACGATATCCTTCAGGTTGCCCCGGGCGCCCGGATTCCGTTAGATGGCATCGTTCGCGCAGGACATTCGGCGATTGATGCATCCTTGATCACAGGAGAAAGCGAGCTTCAACCGACGCTCATCGGTCAGCCTGTAATCGGCGGGACCTTAAATGTGGATGTTGTTATCGAAGTTGAAGTCACCGAGGTGGGCCAATCAACGGTGATGCAGCAAATGATTCGCGACCTTAAACGGGCGCAAAATTCAAAGCCCGCTTTAGCCAGCCGAGTCGATCAGGTGTCCGCTTGGTTTGTTCCAATGGTCTTGGTTTTAGCAGTGTCCGCCGCGTTGATCTGGCTGCTGTTAGGAGCCTCCGCGGGCTTTGCAGTTGAAACGATGATGACGGTCTTGATCATAGCGTGTCCCTGCGCATTGGGATTGGCGGTACCCATGAGCATTATGGTCTCGGTTGGCCGTGCGGCCGAAGCGGGCTTAATGATACGTAATGGAAGGGTCCTCGAAGCCGCTAGGGCCGTGACCACGGTCATCTTTGATAAAACTGGAACCTTGACGTTGGGTCAGCCCGAAGTCTCAAGCCATTACTGGTTTTTTAAGGCCCAGGATGGCACGGAGGCCGCTAACTTGGCGGCCTTACGTGCATTGTTGACCCGATCAGAGCATGTGCTTGCGCAGGCTGTGGTCGGTTTCTTGGGTGATGCTTCGACCGGACATTCAGTGACGGCACCGGAGCTTGAAGCGGGCCAGGGGGGATCTGGCAAAGTTGATGGAAGAAGGTTTGCGTTCGGACGGCTCAGTTACTTACATGAGCTTGGCTACGCCGGGGGCACCGAAGTCGATGCGGCGGAGGGTCAATCTCGGGTGTATTGGGGCACTGGCGAGCAGGTCTGCGGAGTGTTCCTGCTGGCGGATGCCCCGCGCGCTATGGCTGCTGAGACGATCGAAACACTTCATCGACTTGATAAGCGAGTGTTGATGTTAACCGGGGATCATGCCTCCCCGGCGGCGGTCCTTGCTGATGCACTTCAGCTAGAATATGAGGCTGGACTGAGCCCTAGTCAGAAACAAGCGCGGGTTCAATCACTGCAATCCAGCGGTGCTGTCGTCGCGATGGTCGGAGATGGCCTGAATGATGCTGGCGCATTGGCGCGAGCAGATGTCAGTGTGGCCATGGCGCATGGAACCGAAGCATCCATTCAGGCCGCGGACCTGACTCTCCTCAGTAATGATCTCAATGCGGTGGCGCGTTTGATGACCCTGTCAAAGCAAACGGTTCGAAATATTCAGCAAAATTTGGTGTTTGCGTTTTTGTATAACGTAACCCTCATTCCGGTTGCAGCGGGATTACTGTATCCGAGTTTGGGTTGGCGGATCGATCCGTCACTGGCGGGTCTAGCCATGGCGTTATCCAGCGTGTCGGTGGTGATCAATTCGGCCAGACTCAGCCATCGACCGTTGCTCGCAACATCCTATCCCGAATGATTTGCGTTAGCGTGCAAAGCGCGTCGCAGTAGGACTGACTAAAGGCAGCATTACGCTATGAATTCTGCGCGACTCGATCCTTAGGCAAGGAGCCCCCAGTGAGTTATCAAAATCAAGCTTGGTTGGACCAACACGTTGAGCCGGTAGAGGACCCAGAGCTCGAAATAATCGACCCCCATCACCATCTTTGGGATCACCCCGAACACCGTTACCTACTTGACGAATTTAAGCGAGATTTAGACAGCGGGCATCGCATTGTGAGCTCAGTATTTGTTGAATGCGCAAGTATGTACCGGCAAGCAGGTCCCTCCTCGATGGCGCCGGTTGGAGAAACAGACTTTGTTAATGGGATTGCCGCCATGTCAGCGAGCGGTGGCTATGGCGCGCATAGAATAGCTGCGGGGATTGTTGGATTCGCTGACTTAACACTTGGAAAAGCGGTGGGCGCTGTACTTGATGCTCACCTTGCGGCGAGCCAGCGTTTTCGAGGCATTCGTCATGCAACGGGATGGCACCCCAGCCCGGCCATCCGAAATTCTCACAGTAATCCTCAGGAGGGTTTGATGAGCGATCCTCGCTTCCGCGCGGGATTTGCAGAGCTTGCACCCAGGGGCCTGAGTTTTGACGCTTGGTTTTATCACCCTCAGATACCCGAGTTTATCGAGCTTGCTGATGCTTTTCCGGAAACAACCCTTGTCCTTGACCATTTTGGAGGACCCTTGGGAATCGGTCCCTACCAGGGCCAATCCGCTGAGGTCTTTAAAGCTTGGCGGTCTGACGTGTCGAAGCTCTCCCAGCGGCCCAATGTCGTGATGAAGTTGGGTGGTTTGGTCATGCCGATCAATGGCTTTGAATTGCACAAACGGAGGCGGCCGCCAACATCCGACGAGATCAAAGCCTTGACGGGAGATTACTATCGTTTCGCGATTGAGTGTTTTGGCTCTGATCGGTGCATGTTTGAGAGTAATTTTCCGGTTGATCGTCAAAGTTGTTCGTATCGCGTCCTGTGGAATGCATTCAAAAAGTTGGTATCGGATGCCTCTGCTTCTGAGAAAGCAGCTTTGTTTCATGACACTGCGGCACGGATTTACCGTCTATAAAGACGGAGAGGTGCTTTTAATCGAGGCAGTCTCGAGGGACTCAGGGGCTGCTGAAACGCTCCATCAAAGGCGCCAAACTCCCCTGTCGATAGCGTTTGACCAACGCCAGCGCGATGACGGCGGTCTCGATATCGACGAACCCCCGGTAGTTCTTGGGCCTAAAGTGCATTTGGAAGCTGCGAACGACCCGTTGGGTTTGGTGATCGAGTTCGCCGTTGACTGCAATAGGGTAACCGAGGGCCGCCAAGCTTGCTTGGGTGAGCCGCACTAAGTCGGTGGAGGGTCCTGGTCCGAGGACATCTCTGAAGAACTCAAGGTCCTCAACGCGTGGCCAGGCGCCAATACCGGCCTTGTACAGTCGATACCAGGGGAACTTTGGTCCTGGATCGATTCTTCGTTCCGGAGCAATGTCCGCGTGCCCGATAACCTGCAGGGGTTCGATGTCGGGATGGCGAGCAATAATATCCTGAGCAAGGGCAATCAGCAGTTGGATTTGGGTTTCGGGATAATCGATGAATTCACAGATTGACTCCAAATCAGGAAGCTCGAGCGCTTCCAAAGATTCAGGAGCGCACTGCGAAGTGTTGACGATCTCAATTCCAATAGAGCGATCGTTTAATGCGGTTTCACCGCCCCAAAAGCTTAAGCCGGCGTGCCAAGCGCGCTGGTGTTCGTTAACCAATCGATACACCTTGAGCGTGCTATGGGGATAGGTGACATCTTCCAATTTTGGGACTAAGTAGTGGGCGCTGACGGGCCGCTCAGATTGAACCGTGAGTGCGGTGAGCGATTCATCGAAAACCTCTGAAGTAAAGTGCAGTACGAGATGGTTGATTCGGCCATTTTGATTGTCGGAAGGAACATCGACCAAGGGGATCGCGGTGCAACCGCACAAGATCGTGAGCGTTAGTGCGAGGCTTTGAATGATTCGATGAGGCCGTCTCGGAAATTGGACGCAGGCCACATTGTGCGAGGGTGGCGGGTTCGGTGAGGGACTGAGTCTTGATTGGGTCATATTTTTGATTGGGCGCGCTCAGCACAGCCTTGGTGAGGGTGGTAGATCAATTGCTGCATGATGGTGAACTCCATCGCTCTAGCGTCTGTGTTGGATGACTGCGCTGACAGCCCTCAACCAGCCCAGTCTCTTAGGCCCCATTCAGCGCTCCCCGCAGCATCTAAAAAGCGTTCCTCAGTGATGCGGATGATTCATTCTGGCGTTAATTGGCGCTCAAAGCGTCTCCTTTTTACTGCGTTGAAACATTTGGAGCACGCCAGACAATGAACGGTGCTGAACCTTCTTTTGATGTGCTCGCTGCTCCAGTTGACTGAGAGTCTGGTTTAATTGGGCAAGATGATCAGGAGCAAAACCATCTTCTAGCGCTGTAGCGAATGTCTCGAGCATCATGAGATCTTCCTCAGAAAGGACTTGATCTCGGCGTAACTGATCAATGTAAGCCCGAGCGACGAGGGGGCTGTCAGGCCATCGAACGGGAAACTGTTGTTGTGGATTAAACGTCTCGCCAGGATCAGCCAAAGCGGCGGCGGCAATTTCATTGGCCGTGAGAAATTCGCTTGGCAGGAGTTCGAGAACATCTAAGCCTCGGGTGATCTCGGTTGCATAGATTTGTCCTTGGTACCAGTAGGTCGACCAAAAACCGCCGAGCACAAGTTGGGTCTCGTGGATAGGGCCACGATCAAAGTAGGCAATTTCTATTGGATTTTTAGAGTCGGTGAAGTCGATCACTGAAATGCCGCCCTGATACCAGGCTTGAACAAAGATGTCTCTGCCAGGAATGGGCACGATCGACCCATTATGGGCGACGCAATTTTCGGTTTTTGTCTGGGGTGCGGGCATCTTGTAGTAGGACTGGAAGTCGAGTTTGTGGTCCGCAATGTCGAAGATTGCAATGGCGCCCCAATCGATGGGATCAAAGCTTCTGCAGCGAGGGCGCATGCCGCCGCCCCACTCGTCAGTAAACAAAACTTTCGTCCCATCATTGTTAAAAGTGGCTGAGTGCCAATAGGCAAAACCTGTGTCGGTGACCACATCCAATCGACTGGGTGTCAGGGGATGGGTGATATCAAAGATGATGCCATTGCCTGAACAAGCCCCTGCTGCAATGCCACCGGTGGGGTAGACGGTAATGTCATGGCATTGGTCTGTGCGAGAGGTGGTTTGTGATTCGTCATCGTGTTCCCCGCCGCGCCAAAGCCCGGCCAAGGCGCCTGTTTCGGGATCAGCAAAGACCGCAGGACTGTCAACGATTTTGGCCTTAGAAGGATCCGCTACGGGTATTTCGATGACGTCAATTCTAAACAAGGCGGTACGATTGTCGCCTGGCGTTGCGCCGATACAGCCCTCAAGCTCCTCTTCTTTGCGGATGTTAGAAGTTCCAGAATTGTAGACAATGATGGTGTCCTCATTGCTGCTCACAACAGAATGCGTGTGTGATCCTCGGCAGGTTTGGACGAGCCCCACTTGTTTAGGTTCAGTCAGATCACTGATGTCAAAGATGCGCAGGCCTCGGAAGCGCTCGGAGCTGACATCGTCAGCGATTCCCCCGAGCCCGCAGTCGATGCGTCCTCGGTTTTCCTCAACTGACATGAGCAAAAGGTCACCGACAATCGAGACGTCACCCTGGCCGCCGGGACAGACGACAGAGCTAAGAAGGTTGGGGGGTGCACTTGGGTTGAGGCGATAAAGGTTAAAGCCGTGATATCCCCCCAAAGCTAAAAGGTCTCCCGAAAAAGCCATATCGGTATAAGAAAAGCTCAGCAGGGGAGAACGTTCTGAGCGGGGTTCGGGCTTTTCCCGATCAGGCAAAGTCCCTGAATCAGCGGGCTTATGTTTTTCTGTATGGGATTCAGTCTGCTCTTGGACCTCGGATGCCCCATCCTTGCTCATGAAAGGAAGCGATGCGGCCCAGCGAGACCACCAACTGACCTCCTCGGGTTGATCTTCTTTTGGCACTAATGGCGGCAATTCAGAGGGATTTTCTGGGTCAAAGAAACCCGGTGGTTTGGGTAAATTTACGACAAGGCGCATATTCAGCGCCGCTTCGCCGCCGGTCGGGAACCCCGCTGGAAGATTAGCCCTGGGGTCCGCGGAAAGGCCGGCCCGAAGCAGATCCATACGATCAATCTCTGCGGTTTGCTCGTTTTTTAGGTCTGTAATGAATTGGTAGAGGGCTGGATCGTGAGCGGAGCCTGGCAACTCCAAGAGATTCTTTGTCATCTCAAGGGCACCGTCGTGATGGTTGATCATTAGCTCCAAGAACAGCGTTTCAAATTCGAGGCTGGATGCGTCCGCAAGCGCGCGCATTTGCTCAGGCGACGCCATGCCCATCGCGGCGTGATGCGTGGACATGTCGGAATGATCCATCTCGCGAACATGGGATTGTTCACGATCATCAAGCCACGATTCCATAAAAGTAATTTCGTCGATTTGGGACGCTTTAATTCTGCCTGCGACGTCAATAAACGAGGGCTGGTTGGTGCGCTCGTTAACGAGATTTGCCATGTAGACCGCTTGCTGATGGTGGACGATCATGTCCTGCAGAAAGCGCGTATCGTCGGGCGAGAAGCTGGAGACTGCGATTGCTGAGGCTTCTGCGGCATCAAGTATTTTATGTGGTTGGCCCGGTGCGCCAGGTTGAATGATGGGCGGCTCCGCCATTGCCGTGAGTGAAAGCAGAAGGCCGGCGCAGGCGCTAGAGGTTACTGAACTAAGGTTGATCCAGCGTAAAATCGATTTTTTTTGGACTCGATTTGATCGGTGGTCAATCGAGAAGCCATGGTCTAAAAAGCAATGCGTCAATAAGCCATTATTGGACGAACCAACATTTAAAAGCTTAGGAATTTTAAAGCCGATAACTCCAAGTGAAAGCTTACGCCTTAGCATCGCTTGCTCCAGATTTGTGATCGAGCTCTAGACGCGCTTGAGGCTCAATTCTGATGTATGAATGTAGGTTAGCAACAGCACCAGTGAGGTTGTAACCATAGCATTACCTCCGCTCGAGAACAGCTTTGAGGGATCCGCCGTGTGTCACCAGGGTTCGTGAGTGTCTTAATGAGTTCACGAGTTTTAGTTTGAGTTTCCCGCCGGATTTCCCGTAAGTCTCCATCGTTTTCAAGCGGTATCGTGGTAGCGTTTGACAAAGCCCACGAGGAGTCGACATGAAATCTGTGAAGGTATCAGACTATATGGTGGGAAAGCCGGTGACGGTGCCTGAAACCGTTACCATTGCTCAAGCCGCACGAGTCATCACGGACAATAAGGTCTCTGGGGTAATTGTGGTCGATACAGACGGCCGTGCCGTCGGCATGCTCTCTGAACTTGATTGCCTACGCAGCCTGTTGTCGGAGATCTATAACGGTCAGACCTTAGGCGGCGACTCAGTCGTTGACGTCATGACAGCGCCAGTCACCGATGCGGCGCCGGATGATGACATCATCAGTGTGGCTGAGTCGATGCTGTCAAACAAGCAGCGCAGGCGCCCTGTCGTCAATCAGGGGTCATTGGTGGGCCAGATTACGTGTCGGCAGCTGCTCGGCGCGCTTTTGGATTATTGAATACTCCCTTCCCTTGACCAACGCTTTGATAGCCAGTGGTCTATAGCCAGAAGTGGATAGCCAGAGGCTGGATAGCTAACGGTCGATAGCCAGAGATTCGACAATCAGCTTCAAGGGCGTTTTGGAGAAGTGCACGATTCAACGTCTTTTAAACGTTGCGCCGGGTAAGCGAGTCGCGCCGGGTCGCTCAGCAAGCGAAGGTGATTAAGTAGGCCTTTGGCTCAAGTTGCTTTGCATTCAAGAATTGTTGTCTGTGCTGAAAGTAAAAGTCCTAGGCTTCACTGGTTAATGATTCGATTCTCTGCGATCCGCCCGAGTGTTCTTTGTCACTGCGGTTATCCGGGTTGAGGGTGTTTTTAATCGATATCCTGGCCAAAAACCAAAATGTATCCGTTAATGTCGGTCACGCTGAAATCCCTGATATCATAGTCTCGATCTCCGATTTCAGTGGTGATGTTAGTGCCATTTCTTTTCAGCTCATCGTAATAAGCATTGACATCAACTAGCCAGTAAAACAGTCGGATGGGCCTTGGTAAATCGCTCGATTGAATGAAATGGAGTGCGGCATTGTCGCGCCAAACAACCGCATATTCGGATGATTGAAAGTCGCAGTGAAAGCCAAGATCGGTCACAAAAAATTCTACGGTCGGTTCGACACTGGCGACGTCTAAAACCGGTGCGCCCTGAATGAACTGGGTGGGTGAGGAAGATGGCTTTTGAGGCACCGAAGGTCCTTATGCGTGAGATCGTGGTTCTCCTTGAAAAAAAAGATTAGTCGGGTTCGACAGGTTTCTCAACTCGATGTGCCGGAGGGCAGGTTGGGTAACCGTGCTTTTGAACGCGCCAAAATCAATCAAGTGCTACTGAATCACAAATCCGGTAAGCATCGCGCGCTCGAGTTCGATCGGGTCTTCGCCCGTTTTAAAGAGCTGACGAACATTCGACTCAATTCGCTTAATGAATCCAGTTTTGCCACTAGTGGAGGTTATCTCATCGAATTGGCTGATTTGCATCAAAGTGAGTAGTTCGCTCTGGATCAGTGGTAAGTTGGCTTTGAAAGTATCACTCGTTGGGGCATCTCGAGTTTGCAGGCTGACGGTAATTTGGAGATATCGCATCTTGCCCTTAACGTCAAAATTGGTCACGACCGGAGGTACTTCCACATAAATAAAAGGCCGATCATCAACGAAGGGAGCGGCGTTTTCCGTGGTGCTAACGTCGCCGAGGTAGAAGTAAGCGCCGATGCCTCCACTGACGAGCAAGAGGGCGGCGAGGATACCTGAGAGTAGAAGTTTGTTCATGTAAAGGTGCCTGTAATGGGTTGAAGAGGCGGTCTGGGTGCAGTCCCTCTCTGCGTTTTGTATTGTCCGTTGATGATTCGAGGTCAAGACTTAAGGTAAGACCCTGATGCGCCTTTTTAAGGGGGGGGTAGGAGACGCATCAGGGTCTTTTTCCAAACGCAAGGAAAGGGGGGGATCCTCGCGCTGAAACCGTTTTAAAAGAAAACCTCTCTGACTAGACTGTTGCAATTGAAAATGCAATCGCTGTGCCAAGTTTTTCGATCTCGAAGTTATTGTTGGCTAAAGGACTTAAAAAAATCGGGTTGAGCGCCTGACTAAAGCCACCGATCCCGGCGAGTATATGTCCTCTCGGGTTTGGGTGTCATCACGCTGAGCGACACAAAGATCTGTCTCCAACTGTCTGCGACCAAGCGAATTGCACTATTTTTACAGGGTTTCGCTGTTTATTCTAAGGACGGGTGGCCAATTTTGAGGAAGCTTCAGGGTCGTAATCGCCGGGATTGAGTTCGAGCGGCGGAGGCTCGACTTGTCTCGAGTCTGAGCTCAAGCCCTTACCATGAGGATCACAATTTAAGGATTTAATGATGCAGACTGCTGTCGCTCCGGACGTTGCTGGCTTAAAAGAGGATGGGATGACCTAGACTCTTACCGGGGTTTGAACGGTTTCGGTGCGTTGCAGCAAAGCAATGCGCCGGGACGGTGCGTCCACGTTTGCTCTTAACAACTCAGATCTATCTGTGTTGTGGTGAGAGGAGTCGTTGAGTTTCGAATTACGGCTAAAGAGAATGATCGTTATGCTGGAGGTCTGCTCGCCTCGAGGGCAGAGCAGCTTGATCATAGGATTAACATCGCATCGCCGTAGCTAAAAAATCGATATTCCTCGGCGATCGCGATCCTGTAGGCTTCAGACATCAGCGAATGCCCCGCGAGCGCGCTGACCAACATCAAAAGTGTGGAGCCAGGAAGATGAAAATTGGTCAACAGCGAATCGACGATTTGAAACTCATAGCCTGGGTAGATAAAGATACTTGTTTCTCCTGCGCCACTTTGGAGTACCCCGTTGGTCGCCGCTGATTCTAGCGCTCTGACGCTGGTTGTCCCTACCGCGAGAATGCGTCCGCCGGTTTCTCTGTGACGAAAAATGCTCTTCGCTGTTTGATCGGAGATTGAGAACCACTCTTCGTGCATGGTGTGGTCGCGGATGTCACTGACCTGGACGGGTTGAAAGGTGCCCGCACCTACATGCAATGTGACCATCTCTTGACCAATTCCAAGGTCTGCAATCATCCCGAGCATGGATGAATCGAAATGGAGTCCTGCTGTAGGCGCGGCGACCGCGCCGGCGGTCTCGGCGTAAACGGTTTGGTAGCGAGTTTGGTCATGAAGGTCCGGTTGTCGTTTGACGTAGGGTGGAAGAGGAATTTGTCCGTGCTGAGCAGAGATTATTGATACACCTGGTTCAGGAAACTCAAGCTCAAGGAAACGATCCTTCCGACCTGTCACGCGAACAACAAAGGCACCGCTTGTCAGGATGATCTCTGTCCCCGGTTTAGGGGCTTTGCTGGCACGAATTTGCGCTAGGGCGGTTTGCTTGCCGGTGATGCGCTCCAGCATGATTTCGACGTGTCCTCCCGAAGATTTTCTGCCGGTGAACCGTGCTGGGATGACCTTGGTGTTATTAAAAATCAGGAGGTCTTGAGGTGACAAATACTCGGTGATGTTCGCGAATGACCGGTGCTCAATCGTGCCAGTGTTGCGATGAATCACCATTAACCTGGCATCTCGGCGTTGCGCAGGCGGATGTTGCGCGATGAGGTGTTCGGGTAACTGATAATCAAAGTCTGCTTTTTGCATGGGCGGGGCCCTGTTTAATGAATGGGGGACGCAACGCGCCCTCGCAAACCAATCACGAGTGGAGGCCGTATCATAACCACTATCGTATCGAGGCTCAGCTCCTATGTTTTCTTGGTTTAAAAAAGATCCAGTAGCAAAATTAAAAAAAGCGTATTTGGCAAAACTCGAAGCAGCAATGATGGCCCAACGCAATGGCGATATTCGGGGTTACTCGGCATTAACAGCAGAAGCCGAGGCCATTCGCGAGGAAATGGAAACCGCTGCGCAACACGCGATTTGAATATCGGCGCGTTTAGCCTCTCAGAGGCTTCGGCGGAAGAAAGCAGACTGCTTCGAACATTGGTTGTCCTCGCACAAGAGCAGCAACTTACGCCCTCTTTGTTGGCGCATCCGTCCTTAGGGTATCCCTATTGGCGCCTAAAGTGCAGCTGGATGGAGTTGAGTCGGGCCTATTGTGATAAATCGATGGGATTAATGAATCTTGTGACCCTGCAGAACGTTTTGATGGACCTTTCGGGTCGTTCGATTATCGGAGGAGATAACTTCACCGAGGACTGCGGACCCGCGATCGCTGTCCAGAGAGTTTACGAAGATCCCGCCGGTACAATCCTTGCTCATCATCAGATAGATATTTCAGCACTTGCTGAGCAGTTCTAAACCCGTTTCCAAGCGTTCAGGGTTACTTGGCGCAAAGTTCTGGTATACTTTCGCTCGCAACGTGCCGGGGTGGCGGAACTGGTAGACGCGCCGGATTCAAAATCCGGTTCCTTCACGGGAGTGCCGGTTCGATTCCGGCCCTCGGTACCACGTGCTTAAAAACACTGAGTTTACAGCCTATAAATAGAGTGTTTTGATGCGTATCTGCACCAATTCGTGACAAGATTCCTGACGAACATTGAGCCACAGTAATCTATAGCATGCGGGGGCTCCTAAACCTCTGTTGCAATATCAGTGGTTACCACCCAGACACATAAAATACCAATTTTAAAATAAATGGAACGCTACTTACGTGTAGCCCTCGCAATTACAACGCCACTAGCAAAACAACTTTTTCCTGAGTTAGCCTACAGATCCTCCATCGCCTCCACCGGTGCCACCGTCTCCACTAGAAGAACCCACACCTCCTCCGTAAGAGAAACGCTCCCACGCGTGATTGCACCTACGACACTGTACAAGCTCACGGTCACCTTTTTGCTCTACCAGCTTTGGCAACGAAAACCATTGATTGCGCTGAGGGCATAGCTGTCTGGGTAAAAAAATGGGAGCTAGATAGGCCAACACCAAAAGAACAAGCAGTCCCATAATCAACTCACTGATTATTTCTCCAGTCATGGTAGAGCAGCTATTTAGAAACTAAGTTCAATTAAACCCAACAAATGAATAGAAACAATGATTGTTCGACATTGTTTAAAAGCTTGGCTCAACATCCGCTGCAAGTAGAGAGGTTTTAGGATGTCACTCCGCAGAGCCTCTACGAGACGATTGCAGGTGCTGCGGGGTAGCTGTTGGGGCACGGGGAGGAAGTCTGCCGTCTGTTAGTAGTTGTAGTTCCCACCCAGACACAAAAGAAGACCGGTTTAAAAAGGATTGTATGGCTACTGGTCCTAAAAAGCATAAATCGCCGAGCACTCAAATCTCTTAACACTTTTCAACAGCTTCTAAACGCTTATTTCTCTGAACTTAATTCTCTCTTTATACGTATCTGGATAATTCGCTGCACTTATTATTCAGACTGGGTGGTGGAACTTGAGAATTTATCGCATCAAAGCGCTTAGCGCAGCTGTTGAGTGTTGTCTAGTACTAAGTTGTAGCGGTTATCTCTGGATCACCTACACGTCCTTGTGATAACGCAGCTCCTCGGTGCCGCTTGCAAGCACGATGATTTCATTTATTTTTCTGTTTTCAGGCTTAGCGCTGGAGGAGTGTCTGCTCGAGTAGGGTTCAATCGATAAGGCTCTTAATCTCGTTGAATCTTGCGCCCCGCCGACCGTCGGTTGCATGGAGTTTAGGAGCAGAATTAATCGCAAATAACTCATCGAAATGAATCAAATGGACACATCATGTTGTACCTAGAGAGGCATGCTGTCAGACTAGTTAGAAAGTGGTGGTTACAAACTAAGGTCGTTAAATTGTGAATAAATTTGTCATCATTGGCGTTGTCGTTGTTGTCTTGTTAACGGGTGGCGGCGCTGGAGCTTACTTCTACCTCAATGAAAATGGTACTGGGGAACCCGAGGGACCGAAGATTGATGAGCGCGATTTTGTTTACGTCGAAGTGCCACCTGTAGTCGCCAACTTCGACGTGAAAGGAAAGATGCGCTATTTGCAGATCACCGTGAGTTTACAAACTCGTGATATTGCCTCGAGTAATGCCTTTAAGGCTAACTTGCCGATGATTCAAAGTGAGCTACTTACCCTGATGCAAGGCAGTTCATTTAATGATATTACCACTATTGACGGGAAGGCCGCTTTTATCAAACGGATAGAGTCAAACGTCAAGCGATTGTTTAAAGGTAAAAAAGATCCGATTGAGTTAGAACAAGCTATGCTGACCGGATTTGTCGTCCAGTAACTCTTTTGGTTTCTCCTTGTGAGAGATGATGTGAAAGCGCTTTCGGGTTTAGATCAACCCGGTTTGGTGAAGAAGGTTGTTCGTTAGGACTTGAGTCTGAAAGGGCGATAAAAAGCACTAGGCATCAATGGGCGCTAGACTCGGCAGAGTTTGATGACAATGCTTGGCGATCATGCCTGACTGTTATCAAGATTGGAAATGCAAGCGGTTGTGTGCACCGTATTCGCATCTAAACTTTAGAATGAAGAGAAATCCTGAACATCAGTCTAGATCTGTGTGCCTTTTTTGAACGCGCGTATTTCTGGCTAGTTGCTGTAAATATTAAAACAAGCCGCTGGAGGAAATCAGGCTTCATCAGTTAGTAGTTGGCAAGGATCGCTGTGTCAGGGTAAAGCAATTTTGCATTGCGCTGCTAAGGACTTTGGTAAGCTCGTCGAATCTCCAGCGTGAACTTCTGTTAAGATGCGCCGAGGGGCCAGAACCTGTCATGTTGTTCATTAAAGTAGATCGAAAACGGCATCAGGTTCGAGTAGGAGTTCAACGAGGGGATTGTTGCAATGAATTCTCAGTTTCATGAGAAGCGAGTTTGAGCGAACTTTCTGAAACACAGTTGTTGTTGGCTCGGCAACCGATCTTCGATGTCAATATCGAGGTGATAGCCTACGAGCTCTTGTTTCGAGAATTTGATGCTGAGAAGGCGAATGTAACCGACGGGGATCGAGCAACGTCTGCGGTTCTGGTGAATGCGCTGACGAATCTTGACCTATCCCAACTGGTGGGCGAGGGCCAGGCCTTTGTCAATTTCACTGCAAACTTGTTAGAAGTTGATTTGCCACTTGAGCCAGAGCGTTGTGTGATTGAAGTTTTGGAAGATGTGGTGGTCACGCCGGAGGTTATTGCACGACTTGAGGTATTGAAGGCACGAGGTCATAAAATCGCGCTCGACGATTTTTTGTACTATGAAGAGGCAGCGCCGCTCCTTCCACTTGCTGATGTTATAAAGCTCGACATGTTGGCGTTGAGTGAAACCGAGTTGATGGACATGCTGGCCCGTTTCAAAGCATTCGACGTGACACTGCTTGCCGAGAAAGTTGAGTCCCAGAAAATGCTAGATCATTGCAAGACCCTAGGATTTACGCTTTTTCAAGGCAATTTCTTAAGCAAGCCTGAGCCCATCACCGGCAAAAAAATCTCAGCGAACAAGATGGTTGTGCTCGAGCTTCTCAATCAACTACAAGATCCCGACAGCAACTTGCGAGATCTGGAACACTTGGTTGCCCAGGATCCAGTGTTGGGCATTAAGACCATAAAATTGGTGAACTCTGCGTTTTATCGTCCGCGGTATGAAATCGAATCCCTTGGTCACGCGATGACCTATTTAGGGCTCGACGCGATGCGCAGCTTGGCCAGTTTGCTTGCGATCTCGGGTATGTCGGATAAGCCCAATGCGCTGCGGACTTATGCAGTTGAAAAAGCAAAGCTGTGTGAGTTGCTGGGCGAAAAGGTGAGCTTCGATCAATCCGCCGTTTACTACTCCGTAGGGCTCTTATCGACGATGGATGCCTACTTTCATCAGCCGTTGCCAATGCTGCTCGAAAGTTTGATGTTAAGGGCAGACATAAAAGCGGCGTTACTAGAAAAAAAAGGCCCCCTCGGACTTATTCTTCAGACCGCCGAATCCGTTCAAGCAGGATCCTTTGACCAAATCGATTGGGTCAGTTTGGAGGAATACGGACTGATGCCCTCAGTGATCAACGAAACTTATTTAGCAGTGATTGAGTGGCAATCGAACTTAGACGGTGACCTAGGGCTGCTGGGAACGTGAATTTTGAGTTGTTGAAGCAGGAAGGCGAAGCCCGCTTGGGCCAACTGGCCCTAGCACATGGTACGGTCGAGACCCCGATTTTCATGCCCTGCGGAACCTATGGTTCGGTCAAGGGCTTGTCGCCGCAACAACTTAAGGCTGCGGGCGTCCAGATTTTATTGGGAAACACGTTTCATTTGATGCTAAGACCGGGTGAGGCAATTATTGAACAATTCCATGGGCTTCACGGGTTTATGGGCTGGGATCGTCCGATCCTTACGGACTCCGGCGGTTTTCAAGTGTTCAGTCTGTCCGATATGAATAAAGTGGGAGAGGAAGGGGTTTCGTTTCGCTCCCCGATCAACGGGGATAAAATTTTATTGACCCCTGAGCGGGCGATGAATGTTCAGATGGCCTTAAATTCCGATATTGCCATGATTTTTGACGAGTGCACGCCGTATCCTGTTTCCAAGGCGGATGCCGAAGTTTCGATGCAATTAAGCCTGCGCTGGGCAGCCCGATCGCGTGATGCCTTCACCAGCAACAATGCCCTGTTTGGAATTATTCAGGGGGGCGTCCACGCCGATTTGAGAGAAGCCTCCTTGGCTGGGCTTGAGGGCCTTGGATTTGATGGTTTTGCCATCGGTGGTCTTTCCGTGGGCGAGCCGAAAAAAGAAATGCTTGAAACCATTCGAGACATCGCTCCAAAGATGCCCAAGCAGGCACCCCGTTATTTGATGGGTGTCGGCACCCCCTCGGATCTGATCGAAAGCGTCCGTCGCGGGGTTGATATGATGGATTGTGTGATGCCTACCCGCAATGCGCGCAACGGACATCTGTTTACCAGTGAGGGCGTGGTTCGTATCCGCAATGCTCAGCACCGGACCAGCGATGAGCCCCTTGATCCCAATTGCGATTGTGAGACCTGCCAGAATTTTTCAAGAGGTTATCTTCATCATTTGGATAAGTGCGGAGAACTGCTTGGCGCAACTCTGAACTCTGTTCATAACGTAGCTTACTACCTGAACTTGATGGCCTCGATTCGAACGGCACTTCAATCGGATCGGTTTGAGACGTTCGCAAGTCAAGTCTACGATGGCTGGTCCGAAGCGCCACCTGACTGGGGTTAAATCGGTCAATGTTGAATCGATCAATGATAGGAGCGATTGAACAGGAGCGATTGCGTAGAGGCTGCGGAAACTGGACAATGGCGTCCTCGCGAGGGATTTGAAGAGGAAGGGGGAGAGTCCCTTCCTGGCCCGAGCGGTCTAAAGTGAAACATTCATCCATTGGAGGGAAAGGACATGCTTGAATGGCTAATTCCTGCGGCGCATGCGGCGGAAGGCGGTGCTCCTGGGCCGGGGTTCGATATTCTGATTTTGGTCGCCTTTGCGGCGATCTTTTATTTCATGCTGTGGCGACCCCAAAGCAAGCGAGCGAAAGAGCATCGAGAGCTGATTGAAGGCCTGAGCAAAGGGGATGAAGTGGTGACCAATGGCGGTCTGATGGGAAAGATCACCCGGGTCGAGGAGCAGCTTGTAGTGGTTGAAGTTGCTAGCGGCATCGAACTGAAGTTCCAGAAGCCCTCGATTTCTGCGGCCTTGCCAAAAGGCACGCTGAAGTCCGGCGAATGATCCGCTCTTGTAGCTAAATGCAGTTTCTGTGTTAAACCGTTATCCTCTATGGAAAAACCTGATGGTCCTCGGAGTCTTTGTGCTCGGAGTGATCTACGCCATGCCCAATTTTTATCCGCCCGATTATGCGATCCAGATTTCTCGAGGGTCCGGTGGTCTAGATCTCAGCGAGCGCGAACTCGATGTTGCGCTCGAGGCTCTGAGCAGCAGCAATGTTCAAATCAAGGCCAGCAGTCTAGAGGGGGGTAGTGGTCTGATCCGACTGGAAAATGCGGACGAACAATTGCGAGCCCAGCCGTTGATCCAAAGGGCACTTCACGATCTCCAGTCTGAGTATGTTGTGGCGCTCAATTCTGCGCCGACGACTCCCGGTTGGCTCAGGGACCTTGGCGCCGAGCCCATGAAGTACGGTCTAGATTTGCGGGGCGGCGTACATTTTTTGATGGAGGTCGATACCGCCAGCGCGGTCAAGGATCGTCTCGAAGGGATGGAGCAGGACATTAAGCGCAGTTTTAGAAGCGGCGCTGACAGAATTCGTTATGCGGGATCTTCGATTGTTGATGGTCAGACCTTACAATTTGTTTTTGCGGATGAATCGCTGCGCAGTCGGGCTCGATCTAGAATTGAGGAGACCTACGCGCAATTTTTAGTCACGACTGAAGATGTTTCGAATGCTGACGCGCCGTACGGTCTTAACCTGGCGATGAGTGATGCGTCTGTCCGAGAGATCGAGGACTTCGCTGTGCAGCAGAACCTGCAGACGATCCGCAATCGGGTGAACGAATTAGGGGTTGCAGAACCCTTGGTGCAGCGTCTTGGCCGGCAGCGCATCGTGGTTGACCTGCCTGGAGTTCAAGACACGGCTGAGGCGAAAAAGATCCTTGGGAAGGTTGCAACCCTTGAGTTTCGGATGGAAGCGAGTCCCGATGCCTCCCGGGGGAGTATTCTGCCCTACACCTATGAAGGTCGGGCTGTTCGATTAGAGCGTGACCTGATATTGCGGGGGGAACGGGTTTTCGATGCACAAGTTGGCTTTGACCCTGACAGCGGTTTGCCGCAAGTCAATATTACATTAGACAGTGAAGGCGGCGAGCTGATGCATCGTTCAACCCGTTATAACATTGGTCGACGAATGGCGGTGGTCTTTATTGAAACCAAGACCCGAGACCGCTATGAAATGAGAGGCGGGGAAGAGGTTAAAATCACCGAGCCCTATGTCGAGGAACGGGTGATTTCGCTAGCAACCGTTCAAGCTGCGCTCGGTGTGAGTTTTCGCATCACAGGGCTTCAAGGAGCGGAAGCGCGGGATCTTGCGCTGCTCTTGCGCGCGGGAGCCCTGGCGGCAGATATGTTTATTGCTGAAGAACGGACCGTTGGCGCTAGCCTCGGTCAAGAAAACATTGAGCTCGGTGCTATCTCGGTGGCCATCGGGTTTGGTTTGGTCGTTATTTTTATGCTGGCTTTCTATCAGTGGTTTGGTCTGGCCGCTAACATCGCGCTGATGGCGAATCTGTTACTCCTTGTGGCGGTGATGTCCAGCCTCTCGGCAACGCTGACACTGCCAGGCATTGCGGGAATTGTCCTGACCGTTGGAATGGCGGTGGATGCCAATGTCTTGATATTTTCGAGAATAAAAGAAGAGTTAAAAAAGAGCACGCCGCCTCAAATGGCGATCAACGCGGGTTTCGAGCGTGCTTTCGTGACGATTTTGGATGCCAACCTGACGACGCTCCTGGTGGCTGTCATTCTCTATAGCATCGGCACGGGCCCGGTTAAGGGATTTGCAATCACGCTCTCGATCGGCATCTTGACCTCGATGTTCACCGCAATTATGGGTACTCGCGCCTTGGTCAACCTGGCGGTTGGCGGTCGACCGATTAAACGCTTAGCGATCGGATGGCAACGCGTATGAACAAAGTGCCTTTTATGAAGTTTAGGAAGATCGCTGCGATGGGCTCGATCGTGCTCTTGGTGGTTGCTATATCGAGTTTGGCATTGCAAAGCCTCAATTGGGGGTTAGATTTTACCGGCGGCACATTGGTTGAGGTGAGCTATCCTGAGTCTGTTAATCCGGAACAGATTCGGCTTGATCTCGATGCTGCGGGTTGGAATGGGCATGTGGTGCAGTATTTTGGTTCTGACAGAGACATCCTTGTTCGAATGCCGCCGCAGAAAAATTTGTCGGATAAAGACAATGCCCGCTTGGGCGACAGCTTGTTCGCTTCTCTGGTTGAGCTATCAAACGGTGACGTTGAACTCAGGCGATCCGAGTTTGTGGGGCCCGCGGTCGGTGAGGAGTTGGCCAATCAGGGCGGTTTGGGGTTACTTGCAGCGCTAGGAATGGTGCTGCTGTACGTGTCGTTTAGATTTCAGCTTAAGTTTGCTCTGGGCGCTGTTGTGGCCTTGTTTCATGACGTATTGTTTACCCTGGGTATTTTCTCTTTGATTCGATGGGAATTTGATTTAACAGTACTTGCCGCGTTGCTCGCGGTGATCGGCTACTCGCTCAATGACACGATTGTGGTGTCTGATCGAATTCGAGAGAATTTTAGAAGCGCCCGGCGTGGTAAACCCGTGGACGTTATTGATGAATCACTCAACCAAACCCTAGGTCGAACCCTGATCACGTCGGCGACGACTTTACTCGTGTTAACTGCGCTGCTTTTGCTGGGGGGTGAATTGATCCGAGGCTTTGCCATCGCCTTGATTATTGGCGTGGTCATTGGAACCTACTCCTCGATTTATGTCGCAGCCAACGTTCTGCTGCTGATGAATCTAAGTCGAGAAGATTTGATGGTTCCGGTCAAAGAAGGGGCAGATCAGGACAGCATGCCCTAAGACAATCTTATTTTGCCAGATGCTGTCTTGCGAGACTGCCGAGGGTTTTGAACATTTTGGGATTCGCAGCAACGAGATTACCTGAAGCGAGGTGATCGAGGCCTCCCTCAAAGTCGCCGATGAGCCCTCCGGCTTCTTGAATTAAAAGACACCCGGCGGCGATATCCCAGAGATTGAGACCGTGCATCCAGACGCCGTCCAAGCGTCCGGCTGCAACCGCCGCGAGCTCCAAAGCAGCGCTCCCTGGTTCTCTATAGTTGGCTCCTGCATTGACCAGCGCCTGCACGATCTGTGCGTGACCCTGAAAAGAGGCATCGCTATAGCTTCCCGCTGAGGCGACTAAAGCGCCCTCAAGACGCTCCTCGGATGATACACGAATCTTTTTACCGTTCAGCTGGGCGCCTTTGCCACGTGTCGCAACAAATTCCTCTCCCGTGATCGGATTAATAATGACCCCATGCAAAAGTTTGCCGCGATGTAGGCAGGCCATCGAAACGCAGAAGTGTGGAATTTGTCGACTAAAGTTGGTTGTCCCATCGATTGGATCAATAACCCACTGGTGTTCTGAGTCATCATTAACAGGAAGATCACCTGATTCCTCCCCGGTGATTCGGTGCTCGGGAAACGTTTTCCTGAGTGAGTCTGTTATAATCTGTTCGGCTTCTTGATCGACGTTGGTCACGAAATCATTGGGGCCTTTCTCACGAACCTTGACGAGATCAGGCCGGTCGTAGGCGCGCACAATGTGCCGAGCGGCTTCGCGAGCGGCTCGAAGGGCAATGGTGATCATGGGTTCCATAAGCTTTGGGTGCGGCTGGGGTGAGCGCATCATAGCAGATCTATGGAACCGAATCGTAGAATTTAAAGGATTTGGATGATGTCCAATGATCAAGCGGTACAGTCCAAGATCAGAGTGGTTCTGGTGGAGACTTCGCACCCAGGTAACATCGGCGCTGCTGCAAGGGCCATGAAAAACATGGGGCTCAGTCGACTCTATTTGGTTGCACCTGAGGACTTTCCCAATGAGAAAGCGGTTTTTAGGGCGGCCAGCGCGACGGATGTCCTCGAGCAGGTGGTTGTTTGTTCGACGTTGCAAGAGGCGATCGGGGGCTGCAGTCTAGTGCTCGGGACCTCTGCGAGGCAGCGAAAAATTCCTTGGCCATTGGTGACGCCGAAGGTCGCGGCGGAGCGGGTGGTTGCACATCGTCTTGATCCTTCAGATATCGCAGTTGTTTTTGGACGAGAGTCGAAGGGACTCAAAAACGAGGAACTTCAGCAGTGTCATTTCCATGTCAATATTCCTACCAGCGAGGCCTATAGCTCGCTAAATTTGGCGATGGCGGTTCAGGTGCTTGCCTATGAAATATTCAGCGCCAGCGGCGAACCTAACTCGGAGGTGGTCTGGGATCAGCCCGCAGCGACCAGCGAAGCGCTCGAACACTTTTTTGGGCACTTAGAGAACACCTTGGAGACGGTCGGGTTTCACGACCCAGACAACCCAAGGCAGTTAATGACTCGGCTGAGACGTCTTTTTATGCGGATTAACCCCGATAAGATGGAGCTCAGCATTCTGCGAGGTTTCCTAAGGGCCATCAACGACACGATTCGAAAGCCATAACTCGTCGACAATACCTGACCAAAATGCTTGGTTATTAGAGCAAGCTAGATTAAACTAGGGCTTCCAGGGGGCGGCGTCGACTCAAAGCCTGTAAGCCCTTGGGCGAATGGATGTGAAATCGATTTGAAAAGCAGGTTTGAGCGGCCTTTTTGGAAGGTAGGTTTGAAAAGCAGGCTTGAAAAGCAGGTTGGAAATGTAGGTTGGAAAGTTAGTTTTAAGCGTTAGGTGTGAGCGGTAGGTTGTCGAAGTAGATGTGTGAGATAGGTTTAAAAAACAGGATCGTTTGAAATTGATTCTAAGACGGCCGATCAGTGGCAAATCGAGTGCGGAGAGATTCAACACAAACGAATTGAGCGCAAACGGATCGAGCCTTTAATTTTGAATGCAAAGAACAGTAACGCCGGGTAGAAGCGAACAAAGCAAATTATGAAGCTGACAGCGAAATCTCGATATGCGGTGACAGCAATGGTTGACCTTGCGGTCCATCACGACGAAGGCCCAATCACCCTGGGAGATATCTCCGAGCGGCAGGCCATTAGTTTGCCTTATCTCGAGCAATTGTTTGCGAAGCTCAAGCGAAGCGCCTTGGTGCAGAGTGTGCGAGGCCCTGGCGGCGGGTACAAATTAGGACGCGATAGCCGAGAAATTTTTGTCGCGGATATCGTGAGTTCGGTGGATGAATCTGTTGACGCGACGCGATGTTCAGGAAAAGCAGATTGTCAGGGCGGTGAGATGTGCCTGACCCACGAGCTTTGGGCAGATCTCAGCGATCAGATCAATGGGTTTTTAAAAGGGATTGACCTGGCCAGCTTGGCAAAAAAAAGAAGCATCAAAATGATTGCCGCCCGTCAAGCCGCTGAGCAACTCGACCAGATCGGGATACAAGCCGTACAAGTTGCTGACTAGAGCATTGAAGCGTTATTTGGAGAAGTTATGAAAGCCCCGGTTTATTTTGATTACGCAGCAACCACACCTGTTGACCCAAGGGTTGCGCAAAAAATGAGCGAATGCCTGATGACCGAAGGTAACTTCGGTAATCCAGCGAGCCGTTCGCACAAGTTTGGTTGGGAAGCAGAAGAGGCGGTGGAATTAGCCCGCAAACAAGTGGCGGATTTGCTGAATTGCGACCCCCGAGAAATCGTTTGGACCTCAGGCGCCACGGAGTCGGATAATCTCGCCATCAAAGGCGTGGCTCAGTTTTACAAGAGTAAAGGTAAGCATCTCATCACATCGAAGATTGAACACAAGGCCGTTCTGGATCCTTGTCGGCATCTAGAACGTGAAGGCTTTGAGGTGACCTACCTTGAGCCCGGTCCAGATGGGTTAATCACGCCCAGTCAGGTGCAAGCGGCCCTCAGAGAAGATACGACGTTGGTCTCCGTCATGCACGTTAACAATGAGATTGGTGTTGCCAATGATATTGCCGGCATCGGTGAAGTGTGCCGCGCTGCCAAAGTGCTCTATCACGTTGATGCCGCCCAGAGTGCTGGTAAGATGCCGATCGATCTTGATGCACTCAAGGTCGACTTGATGTCGCTCTCAGCCCATAAAATGTACGGCCCAAAGGGTGTGGGTGTGCTGTATGTTCGGCGCAAGCCAAGAGTACGACTTGAGGCGCAAATGCATGGTGGTGGACATGAGCGCGGTATGCGGTCAGGGACTTTGGCGACCCATCAACTCGTGGGGATGGGCGAGGCTTGTCGCATCGCTCAGCAAGAGATGGCCTCTGAAGCGGCGCGTACTTTGGCGCTTCGGGAGCGTTTGCGCCAGGGTTTTGATGACATGGAAGAAGTCTATGTCAATGGGGATCTTGATGCGCATGTTCCTGGGATCATTAACATCAGCTTTAATTATGTGGAAGGTGAATCCTTAATTATGTCTCTGCCAGAGATCGCGGTTTCGAGCGGCTCTGCTTGTACATCCGCTAGCCTTGAACCCTCCTATGTGCTGCGCGCTCTAGGAATGAATGATGAGTTGGCGCATAGTTCTCTGCGGTTCTCGGTGGGCAGGTTCACTACAGACCAAGATGTCGATGCTGCGATTGAACAAGTGCGTCATGCGGTTGAGAAGTTACGAGCATTATCGCCTCTATGGGATATGTACAAAGATGGGGTCGACCTAGATAGCATTGAATGGGCGGCCCATTAGCCCGAAAATAAAGCGTTTTAATTGGAGAAAGTAAAATGGCGTACAGCGATCAGGTGATGGATCACTACCAGAATCCTCGTAATGTGGGCAAGTTTGATGACACAGACGACCAAGTCGGGACCGGGATGGTCGGCGCACCCGCGTGTGGAGATGTCATGCGGCTGCAGATCAAGGTAAACGACGCCGGCATTATCGAAGATGCAAAATTTAAGACCTACGGGTGCGGTTCTGCCATTGCGTCCAGCTCTCTTCTGACCGAGTGGGTCAAAGGACGCACGATAGACGATGCGGCGCAGATCAAAAACACAGAGATTGCAGAGGAACTTGCTTTGCCTCCGGTCAAGATTCACTGCTCGGTTTTGGCTGAAGATGCCATCAAAGCGGCGGTAGAGGATTATCGTAAAAAATCAGCTTCAGCTGAGTAGGTGCTTCAGCAAACCCAACATTTTTTTGCTGAACAAGAGCGATCGCCGAGGATGAAAGGCGTTGAGGAGTTTTCATGGGAATCAGTCTAACCGACACTGCAGCGCGCCACGTGAATGACTATTTGGGTCAGCGCGGAGAGGGCGTTGGTATTCGATTGGCCGTCAAAACGACGGGGTGCTCTGGGTTGATGTACGTGATCGAGCCTGTGGATCATCCCGCGGAGGAAGACGTCAGCTTTGAGACCCAGGGCGTCCGAGTTTTTATCGACCCCAAGAGCTTGATTTATGTTGATGGCACTGAAATGGATTATGTCAAGCAAGGTCTCAACGAAGGGTTTGAGTTTCGCAACCCCAATGTCAAAGCAGAGTGCGGCTGCGGCGAAAGTTTTACCGTTTAATCGCTTGAGTCATTTTGGATTTCAATCAAAATTTCTTTGAACTCTTTCAACTAGAAGTCGGTTTCGAAGTCGATTTGGAACGCTTGCGCGGTCAATTCCAAATCTTGCAAAGAGAAGTTCATCCAGACCGTTATGCGGATCAGGACCCTCGGTCGCAAAGGCTGGCGACCCAATGGTCAATGCGTGTCAATGAAGCGTTTGCGGTGCTTTCGAAGCCGCTTTCCCGGGCAATTTACCTCTTGGGCCTGGCTAACGTGGAGCTTGAGCAAAATCCATCCCTTGAACCCGAATTTTTGTTTGAACAGATTGAATTGCGGGAAAACCTCGATCATCTGGCTGAGGTCAAGGATCTTGCTGGACTCGTGGCACTGCTGGATGGGTTTGCGTCAAAACTCACCGCTGAAGCCCAGCAATTCGGCGAGTGTTTTGCATCCGGGGAGTTGGACCTGGCAACTCGGAGTGTTTATCGCATGCAATTTTTGAACAAGCTGCAGAGCGCAGCACAACAGACCGAAGAAGCGTTGTTGGACGAATAATATGGCTTTAATTCAAATTACTGAGCCTGGACAAGCGTTGGATCCCCATCAGCGCAAGCGCGCAGCGGGCATCGATCTTGGTACAACGAATTCGCTGATTGCTTCTGTGAGAGCAGGTCAAGCCAGTATTTTAAAAGATGAACAGGGCGCTGGATTAATGCCCAGCGTTGTTCATTTTTCCCAAGCGGCCTTGTTAGTCGGCGAGGCGGCGCAGGCGATGGCTTCCACCGATCCGCTGAATACCATCGCTTCAGCGAAAAGACTGTTGGGTCGGGGCCGGCATGACATTGCGGATCAAGCGATGGTAAAAACCTATCGTTTGGCAGAAGGCGAACAAGGAATGGTGCGACTCGAGACCGCCGCAGGCGATATAAGCCCGGTTCAGGTCTCCGCAGAGATCTTAAAGGTGCTCGCGGCTCGGGGGCAGGAGACATTGGGCGGTGCGCTCGACGGTGTGGTGATTACCGTGCCTGCCTATTTTGACGACGCCCAGCGGCAGGCCACCCGAGACGCCGCCGCGTTGGCTGGTCTGTCGGTGTTAAGGTTGCTCAATGAACCAACCGCTGCTGCGGTGGCGTATGGTTTGGACTCAGGCGAATCAGGCAATATTGTTGTGTTTGATTTGGGCGGTGGTACGTTTGACGTCTCACTGCTGAGACTGTCCCGGGGCGTCTTTGAAGTGCTGGCCACCGGTGGCGATTCTGGCCTGGGTGGTGATGACTTTGATGAAGCGCTCGCAGCGCTCCTTCTAAATAAAGTAGGTTTCTCAGAGACGCTTGATCCCGTTTCCTCCCGTCAGCTTTTGTCGAAGGCTCGGAGTGTCAAAGAGCGGCTCAGCGAAGACACGGTGGTAGCTGTCTCGCTTGATTTGCTGGCGCTAAACTGGGAGGGCGAAGTGACCCGGCTCGACTTTGAGGCCTGCACGAAATCCTTGATCGATAAAGCGATCAAAGCCTGCAGACGTGTGGTTCGGGACTCGGGTCTCAAAACCTCCGAAATCGATCAGATTGTCTTGGTTGGCGGCGCTACTCGAATTCCGGCGGTTCGCGCTGAAGTGGCAACATTTTTCGGTAAAGCGCCTTTGACAAAACTCGATCCGGACCAAGTCGTTGCCATCGGCGCGGCCATTCAGGCGGACGTGCTGATCGGCAACAAGCCCGATGATGAGATGTTGCTGCTCGATGTTTTACCTTTGTCGTTGGGTTTAGAGACCATGGGCGGCCTGGTGGAAAAAATCATTGCCCGCAATACCCCGATTCCCGTGCAGCGCGCACAAGAATTCACTACATTTAAGGATGGCCAGACGGCGATGTTGGTTCATGTGCTCCAAGGTGAACGTGAGCAAGTTGCCGACTGCAGGTCCCTGGGTCAGTTTGAGCTTCGAGGGATTCCTGGAATGGTGGCAGGGGCAGCCAAAATCAGGGTGGTTTTTCAGGTGGATGCCGATGGATTACTGTCAGTCTCGGCGTCAGAGCTGGGTACGGGTGTCTCGGCGGCGATCGATGTTAAGCCGTCTTATGGATTGGCGGAAGAAGAGATCACCGCCATGCTGAAGGCCTCTTTTAGCCATGCTCAAGAGGATGCTCAGGCGCGGATGTTGCTCGAAGCAAGGGTGGATGCGCAGAGGCTTTGCGATGCCTTGAGTGCGGCGCTTGAGCTGGATGGCCCCGGGCTGCTGAATGACGAGGAAATGCGCGTATTACAGGAAGGTGTGTCGGCACTGGTGGAAGTCGCGGAGGGGAATGCTGTTGATGCCATAACGAGAGCAGCCGAACAACTGAGTCAGGCCAGCGATGCTTTTGCCGCCCGCCGCATGGATCGTGAGGTTCAGAGGGCATTAACGGGTCAGTCGGTCAACCAAGTCATCGAAGCAGCAGCAACTGATGAAACCGCGCTTAACAGCGATTGATCACTAAGGATTTGTTGAACGATGCCGAAAATTGTCATTTTACCTCATGCTGAACGTTGCCCTGATGGCGCTGTGATGGACGTCGAGCCAGGCGCAGTGTTGATCGATGCAGTCCTCGCTGGCGGCGTTAAAATCGAACACGCCTGCGAGATGGCCTGCGCCTGTACCACCTGTCATGTCATCGTGCGAGAAGGGTTCGATTCACTGGAACCTTCCGACGAGTTAGAAGATGATTTGTTAGATAAGGCCTGGGGCCTGGAGCCTGACTCAAGGCTCAGCTGTCAGCTGGTGGTCGCTGACGAAGATTTGGTCATTGAGATTCCAAAGTATACCATTAACCAAGTTTCTGAGAATCATTAGGGCAACCATGAAGTGGACCGATAGTTTAGACATCGCACTCGCGTTAATCGACCATCATCCGGAGGTAGATCCTCAATTGATTCGTTTTACGGACCTGAAAGCCTGGGTTGAAGCTCTGCCAGGGTTCGACGATCAACCTGATCGATGCGGGGAGCGGATTCTAGAAGCGATACAGATGACCTGGATCGACGAGATGGATTGAGTTGATTTAAGGCTTTTTCACTAGGGTACAGGTTGAATCAGGCGTATAATGCCGCGCCTAAAATTCTGTAATTAACCAGTGGAGTAAACATGGCCGTGGAAAAAACTTTTTCGATTATCAAACCCGACGCTGTCGCCAAGAATGTCATCGGTCAAATACTGGCGCGGTTCGAGGCTGCTGGTCTGCAAGTTGTGGCGTCTCGAATGGAGCATCTCACCGAAGAGAAAGCACAGGGTTTTTACGCTGAGCACGACGGCAAAGGCTTTTTCAAGGATCTCGTGGCGTTCATGACGTCTGGCCCTGTCGTCGTTCAAGTGCTCAAAGGTGAAAACGCGATTTTGGCGAACCGAGAACTCATGGGTGCGACTAACCCACAAGAGGCTGCTGCTGGAACGATTCGAGCAGATTTTGCTCAAAGTATTGATGCCAACGCGGTACACGGTTCAGATTCACCCGAGTCAGCAGCACGAGAAATCGCTTATTTCTTCAGCGCTGATCAGATCTGCAGCAGATGAACGAAACCCAGCCAGAAAAACTTGATCTTCTGGGGCTGAGTCAGCCTCAGATGCATCAGGCTCTGTCTGGCTTGGGAGAAAAACCCTACCGTACACAGCAAGTGATGAAGTGGCTGCATCATCGTGATGCAAGTGATATCCACGAAATGACGGATATCAGTAAGAAACTAAGGGCTCATTTTGAAGTAGCCGCCGAGATTCATGAGCCAGAAGTCCTTTCTGAAAAGGTTTCTCAAGATGGAACCCGCAAGTGGTTAATGCGTGCACGTTCTGGCAGTGCTATAGAGACCGTGTTCATACCCGAAGGCGCTCGGGGAACGCTGTGCGTCTCATCCCAGGTGGGATGCGTCCTCGATTGCAAATTTTGCTCGACGGGCAAGCAAGGGTTTAATTCCAACTTAAGCGCTGGGGAAATCGTGGGTCAGCTTCGGGTCGCCGAGCGGACGCTGCGGGACCAATTCTCAGACCGCAATCGTGCGGTGACCAATGTTGTCCTTATGGGGATGGGTGAGCCGTTGCTGAACGCGGACCAGGTCATCCCGGCGGTTTCCATCATGATGGACGACCTGGGCTATGGAATCTCTAAACGCAAAGTGACGATCTCAACCGCTGGGGTCGTGCCTGGCATTCGGCGGCTCAAGGAAACCACTGACGCCTCTCTGGCGATCTCTCTCCATGCACCCAACGATTCGCTCAGAGATCAATTGGTTCCAATTAACCGTAAATATCCTATCGCGATGCTGCTCGATGCGTGCCGGGATTATGCTGAAAACCTCGGTGAAAAAAGAACGATTACCATCGAATATATCCTACTCGATGGTATCAATGATCAGGCTGAACATGCGGTAGAGCTTTCGGCCTTGTTGGCTGGATTCCCCTGCAAGATCAATCTGATTCCCTTTAACCCTTACCCTGGGACAGCTTTTAGAAGACCCAATACAAAAAACGTTCGATTTTTTCAAGAATATTTAGTCGGCAGGGGGTTCTCGACGATGGTTCGTACGACCCGGGGCGCTGATATCGATGCGGCCTGCGGGCAGCTCGCGGGCCAGGTCGAAGATCGAACCCGTCGTAGTGAGCGTTATCAGCGCATCGCGCTTGCGGCGGCAGCAGAATAATGCGCTCAGTGCGACTGGTTTGGGTTTTGCTGGTACTGGTCGGTTGCGTGAGCACGGATCAGCAGGTGGTCCCGGTTGATGAGCAAGAAGTGGCCTCCCGGGCGATTGAGCTGGGTGTGGCTTATTTGCGTCAAGGGGATTACACCCGAGCGAAAGACAATCTCATGAAAGCGTTAGCGATTGATGAGGATTCGGCGCGGGCCCATAACACACTGGCAATTGTGTTTCAGCAAGAGCGAGAATTTGAGCTGGCCGAACGATACTTTTTGCGCGCCATCAGCTTAGATCCCGCGCTGATCGCGGCCCGCAATAATTACGGTGCCTTCTTGTATGCCAGAGCACGACCAGCGGAAGCCGTTACGCAACTACAAATTGCAACCGAAGATCGTTTTTACGAACGCCGGGCCCAAGCCTTCGAAAATTTGGGGGTTGCCTACCTGGCGTTGGCTGATCAAGGCTTGGCGCTTGCCGCGTTTGAGCGTGCTGCGGCACTGAATGCCCGTTTGCCCCGAACGCTTCTGGAACTTGCTGACCTCAACTTTCAACAACAAGACTACCCTAGTGCACGAGACTACTTTTTGCGCCACAAGGCGCTTGCGCCCGACTCGGCACGCAGCCTTTATCTTTGTGCGCAAATCTACACTATTTTTTTAGCGGTAAGAGAGCGAGATCAATGTACGGCAGATCTGATGAGAATTTTCCCTGCGTCCGAGGGTGCCAAGACTTTGAGAGAAGGTTCACCGATCGAGGCGCACAATGAGTGAGGTGGGCGTGGGGTCTGATGTACCGAGTGTTGCTGGAACCTTGCTGCAAGCGAGGACAGCGGCGGGGTTGTCTCAAAGGGAAGTCGCTGACGCGCTTTTTTTAACCGTAGACATGATCGCGTTTCTGGATGCGGGTGAGTATGACCGGCTGCCTAATCAAGCCTTTGTCCGAGGATATTTACGCAGTTATGCGCGGCTGGTGGGGCTCGACCCGAATCAGCTGATTCGCCAATTCGATGAGGAGAGTCGTCAAGCAGAGCCTAATAACCTTGAACCGCCTGCCCCTAAATCGGTAATGGAACCCCGTTTTTCTGGCGTAGTGCAAGCGGGCTTGATCAGCCTTGGCCTGATCGCCGTCTTAGTGTTTGCGGTTTTGATGTTCAGCTCGGAAGAGGAGCCGCTTCGTTCCACTAGCGCGGAAATAAGCACCACCAAGTCGAATCAATCAAATTCCACGCCCCAAGTTCAACTTGAAGTCGGACCCAATGAAGCTGAGGCGAGCCCTGTGATCGTTCCCGTTCCAGGAGACTCGGAGAGTCCCAAGGCGCTCCCGCGCCCTGGGTCAGCAGTTATCGAGGAAGGGCTAGCCATCGAGGAAGAGGCAGTCATCGAGGAAGATGCAACGAGTTTGGATGAGTTCTCACCGGTTAGCCCTGAGTTGGATGCTTCCGGTGCCGCCAATGGCGATCTGACGCCCGAAGCAGGCTCAGAAATAGAAGAACCTAACCGTTCAGAGGAGTCCAGCGAACGGGGTTCTGAATCGACAATGGTGATCAGTAGCGCCATTAGCGTCGCAGCGCCTCCCGGCGAAACATTGGGCGTTGGTAATGGACTCGTAGGGTCGAGCTCAGAAGGCCTGAGCGCAAGCGATGGAGAGTACCGGGAAGCAACAATCAACGTGCCGGAGGTCGAGCCAGCTGTGCGGGTCGATGAGTCAGCCCCCCCGAACGTCGAGGATGAGACAAGAAGGTTTGGTTTGGATTCACGCCCGGGAGCTTTGGGTTCTGTTTCGATCTCAAGAGAAGATTTTGATGGAGGACGGCGAATTTGGGTTGATGCTGGAGGGTCGGATGAACTGACCGCCGAGCTGAGTGATGCGTGTTGGATTGAAGTCGCCGATGGACAAGGGGAACGCATCTATGGTGATCTCAACAGAGCCGGGGATGCCCTGATCATATCGGGCCGCGCGCCGCTTGAAGTACTCCTCGGAAATGCCCCTGTCGTTAGCCTCGCCTTTAATGGCGAACCGGTTGACCTCGCAAGAAGGACAACCCCCGAACTGACCGCGCGAGTGACCCTCGGCAACTAGGAGAAAATTGTGCGACAAGCATCGAACATCACAAGACGCGTCTCGAAACAAATTATGGTCGGCCCAGTCCCGGTTGGCGGAGACGCTCCGATTGCGGTCCAAAGTATGACCAATACCAACACGCTGGACGTTGAGGCGACGGTTGCGCAAATCAGACGCCTTGAGTCGGTCGGTGCTGATATTGTGCGAGTTTCTGTGCCGAGTTTGGAGGCGGCGGACGCTTTTGGTGAGATTCGACGACAAGTGTCGGTGCCCTTGGTCTCTGATATCCATTTCGACCATAAAATTGCACTTAGAGTGGCTGAACTCGGGGTTGACTGTTTGCGGATTAATCCTGGAAATATTGGTAGCAAAGACCGCGTTCGATCTGTCGTAAGTGCCTGTAAGGACAAAAATATTCCCATTCGGATCGGAGTCAATGCGGGTTCCTTGGGCAAGGATCTGCTTCGTAAATACAACGAGCCGAATGCGACGGCGATGGTTGAGTCTGCGCTGCGCAATGTCGAGTTGCTTGATGCTGAAAATTTCGATCAATTTAAGCTGAGTCTCAAATCATCTGATGTGTTCATGGCGATCGAAGCTTATCGACTGATTGCCGATCAAATTGAACAGCCTTTGCATTTGGGTATCACCGAAGCCGGTGGTCTACGCTCGGGAACGGTTAAGAGTGCTGCGGGGCTTGGGCTGCTGCTGATGGAGGGCATTGGTGACACCCTTCGTATTTCTTTGGCCGCTGATCCCGTGGAAGAAATAAAAGTAGGGTTTGATCTGCTAAAAAGCCTCCACCTGCGCAGCAAGGGTATCAACTTTGTGGCTTGCCCAAGCTGTTCGAGGCAGAACTTTGATGTGATCAGCACCGTTAATGAACTTGAGCGCCGGGTTGAAGATATAACGACCCCTTTAGATGTGGCGATTATCGGTTGTATCGTCAATGGCCCTGGAGAAGCAAAGGAAGCAGACCTTGGGCTGACGGGCGCGAGCCCGAATAACCTCATCTATCGAGACGGTGCACCGAGTGAGAAGATTACCAACGCAAATCTGGTTGACGATCTTGAGGCCATGATCCGTGAGCGTGTGGCTCAAAAGCAAAGAGAGGCGCCCGATACAGACGGTGGGGTCTTGAAATTGGGCGCGGATGGGAGCGCAGCGTGAATCAGGTGATAAAAGCAGTGCGGGGTATGCAAGATTTGCTGCCGGAAAAAAAAGCTCGGTTTAGGCGTATCGAAGATCAAGCCCGACGAGTGTTGGGTCAGTACGGCTATCAAGAAGTGGGCTTGCCCGTCATCGAGAACACGCATCTTTTTAATCGGTTGGTGGGCAGTACCACGGACATTGTTGAGAAGGAGATGTATTCGTTCAACGACCGTAATGATGAAAGTTTAACCCTCAGGCCCGAGGGCACGGCAGGGTTGGTGCGCTTCGTGAATGAGCATGGTCTGGCATTCAATCAGACTCAGCGGCTTTGGTACACCGGCCCCATGTTTCGCTATGAGCGGCCGCAAAAAGGCCGGTACCGTCAATTTGATCAGATCGGGGTCGAATGCATCGGTATGGAAGGCCCTGATATTGATGCAGAGCTGCTGCTGCTCTGTGCGCGGCTTTGGCGCGCGCTCGGCATCGAGGACCAAGTTCGCCTAGAATTAAATTCCATCGGTGACACGGCGAGCCGACAAGCCTTTAGCGCAGCTTTGGTCGAATTCTTGAATGACCGAAGCGATGAGTTGGATGAAGACAGTCGTCGCCGGTTAGAGACCAATCCCATGCGGATATTGGATTCGAAAGTGCCAACAACCCAAGCGCTCCTCAGCGGAGCGCCGCGGCTTAAAGACTTTGTGGATGCGCAATCACAACAGCATTTTGAAGACCTGTGTGCGATACTTGACGCCGCAAAGGTTGAGTATCAGGTCAATCCGAAAATCGTGAGAGGCCTTGATTATTACAACCGCACGGTGTTCGAGTGGGTGACGAATAGTTTGGGCGCTCAAGGCACGCTTTGTGGCGGGGGGCGCTACGATGGTTTGGGCGAACAGTTAGGAGGAAAACCAACTCCGTGTGTTGGGTTCGCGTTGGGTTTGGATCGTTTGGCGCTGATGTTTGAAGACAGACCGGAAGAAGCTGCAACGGCGCAGATCTACGCCGTTTCAGTGGGTGATCAGGCGAGACGCGAGATGATGGTGGTCGCTGAGATGCTGAGAGAAGAAACTGGGCTGAAGATTCAGGTCCACACCGGGTCTGGAAAACTAAAAGCACAGATGAAGAAAGCAGACGCTTCGGGCGCAGAGGTGGCTCTGATTCTCGCCGAAGACGAGTTAGCGGCGGGAGTGGTTGCCTTAAGAGAGCTGAGAGGAACGGCGCATCAAACCACGGTGGTTGCGGGAGATTTGCCCGAGGCGTTGAGGAAGATTTTTAAATAAGATCGCTAGACAAGGGTCTAAATTAGAGCTTTAAGTGAGCGCTGAAGTGATTGCTTTCAGCGAACGTTTTAATTAAGCGTTGTAAGTCAGAAGTAAAAAAAGAGTGGTCGATCATAGGGTGAAGGATAGGGGAGTCACAGGTGGCGCTGGAAACGAGTGAAGAAGAACAAATCGAAAAAATCCAAGGATTCTTAAAAGAGAATGGTTGGACGCTCGCCTTGGCGCTGATTCTTGCGCTCGGTGGTAACTTTGGTTATAGAAGCTGGGAAAACAATCAGAAGGCCCAAATTGAAGCGGCCAGTGACGCTTTCTCGGACTTTCAAGCGGTTGCCCGGGAAGGTGTCAGCGAGGCTGATCGACAGAGTGCGATCAGCCAAGGTATGGCTTTTCGGGTCGATTTTCCGGATTCGCACTACGCGGTCTTAGCAGCGTTACAGATTGCTAAGTTACAGTTCCAAGCCGGTGACTTAGAAGCCGCGGAGACGGTGCTTCGGGATGCGTCCGAGGGGGCGTCAGAGACTTTAAAGCCGCTCGTTCAGTTGCGGCTCGCACGACTCTTGAGCGCAATGGATCGACCCGAAGAAGGTGTAACGGCGCTCAGCGGTGATCTTGAATGGG
>MDTB01089971.1_pt1 | contig 39536 bp, 37 predicted proteins | sample 811161 | NCBI WGS metagenome assembly MDTB01 (sample SAMN05326650, study PRJNA326480) | marine metagenome | isolation source: seawater | place: Mediterranean Sea | collected 2009 | reverse complement strand
TATGCGCCGGTAGCTCAGTTGGTAGAGCACTCCCCTTTTAAGGGAGCTGTCATGAGTTCGAGCCTCATCCGGCGTACCAAATTATTATGACTAATAATGATAAAAATATACCTATAAAAATTATTGCTTTAAAAATAAGAAGTTATTTTTTTACAGGCATTGTAGTGACAGCCCCTGTCGTAATTACAGTTTGGATCGTAGTAAGCTTAGTCAATATTTTTGATAAAATTGTTACCCCTTTTATACCTAACACATTCAACCCGAATAATTACTTGCCAACCGAAGTTCCTGGTCTTGGACTAATAGTACTAATTACATTTTTGGTTTTTATTGGATTTCTTACCGCTAATATATTTGGCAAATGGATTGTTAAAAAAGCAGAAATTGTTATCCAAAACATCCCATTTATAAAAGTTTTTTATAAGTCAATAAAACAAATACTTGAAACAGTGTTAGATGAAAGGCAATCAAAATCTTTTCGAAAAGTTGTAATGATTGAATATCCTCGAAAAGGTTTATGGATTATTGGTTTTACAACTGGTCCATGTAGTGGTGATATAAAAAAGAAGAATAGACAGAAACTTGTAAATGTCTTTGTTCCAACAACACCTAATCCAACATCTGGTTTTTTGTTAATGGTTCCCGAAAAAGAACTCAAATATCTTGATGTAAAAGTAGATGATGCAATTAAGACTATTGTTTCAGCAGGCATTATTCCGCCTAACCCGTCTTATCCTGTAAAATAATTTTCAATTTGTTTGTTTTGGAAGAATATTGATGTTAAAAAATCTTTTTGCTTTTTGTTTGTAAAGTTATCCGGGGCCATTTTCTTACTATGTAATCTAACATCCTCTAAAAAATCCATATCCTTGTAAGGATTGAAAAATTTCCAACTTGGAAGCCCAGTTTGTTTTATTCCAAAAATTTCTCCCGAACCTCTTATTAATAAATCTTGCTCAGCTATAAAAAAACCATCGTTAGAATTTTTCATTACAACTAGTCTTTGTAAACCTCTATCACTCAAATCATTGTGATGTAAAAGAATGCAATCAGATTTTATTTTTCCTCTTCCAACTCTTCCTCTTAACTGATGTAGTTGTGCTAAACCAAATTTATCCGCATGTTCAATTATAATTGCGCTAGCCTTTGGTATGTCGATACCGACCTCGATAAGACTGGTAGACAACAAAATCATGATATTTTCATTTCTAAACTTTTCTATAATTTCATTAATTTCATTTTTTTTCATTTTTCCGTGAATACAAGCCATTTGTTGCCCGAAGTATTTTTGAAGAAATCTCCTTCTTGAAATAATATTTTGTTTTTTTGGGTTTATTTCATCTTTTCCAATTTCAGGAACAACCCAAAAAATCTTTTCGTTTTTATAAATTTTTCTTTTTAGCCCCTGTATTAAATCTTCAATTTTATCATTACTAATCACAATTGTTTTAATTTCTTGCCTTCCTGGCGGTTTGTTTTTTATTACTGATACATCAATTTCTCCATATATTGCAAATGTCAAACTCCTCGGAATAGGAGTTGCTGACATTATCAAAATATGAGAATTTGGATTTTTTTTTTGGAGATTAAGTCTTTGATTTACTCCAAACTTATGTTGTTCGTCAATAACAATCAATCCCAAAGAATTAAAAATTATATCTTTATTGAAAAGTGATTGAGTTCCGATTAATAGATTGATCTTACCTAATTCTAATTTATTATATATATTATTTTTCTCTTTGATAGACAATTTGCCTGTCAGTAATGAAATGCTTAAGTTTATTTTATTAAACAGTTTCTTAAAATAATAAAAATGTTGATTGGCAAGAACATCAGTTGGAACCATGATTGCAACTTGAAATCCAGAGTTAATTATGTCTGCTGTTATCAAGGCAGATACAATTGTTTTTCCTGATCCAACATCTCCTTGAATTAATCTAAACATTCTTTTTGAGTTTAAATCATTCCTTATGTTAAAAATTGCATTTTTTTGACATTTAGTTAGCTTAAAGTCTAAATTACTCATTATTTTTTCTGAATTTTCAAAATTATTTATTTTATAATATTTCTTACTAACCTTGCTTTTCTTTAATTTTGAAATTACTAAAAAATTTGATAATATTTCATCAAAGGCAAGTCTTCTCCTGAATTTTTCGCTTTGTTCATTATTAGGGAAGTGTATTCTGTACAAGGATTTTTTAAAATCAAACCATTTATTTTGATTAATCAAATTCTTATCAATCCACTCAACTGGAGTTGACAATAATTTTATAAATTTACGATTATTGAGTATCAATTTTCTAAATTTTTTTTTATTAATTGAGCTTCTTCCCAAGTTATAGATAGGCTCAATAGATTCAAATTTTTCAAAACTTTCTTCTTTTAAAACACTTTCTGGATGAATTATTTGAAAATGCGTTAAAAAATCTTGTAAATTACCAGTAATCCTATATATTTTACCAAGACTATATATACTATTTATTATTCTTGTAGAAGTGTTGAAATAAAGTATATTAAAAATTTGTTCTGAATTATTTCTTGTAATAATCTTAGTTGGCATTCTTTTGTTATATGAAAACTTTATTTCTAAAACCTTTAAATCTAGTGAAACTAAATTGTAACTTACCATATGCTGAGATGTTACTTTTTCGTTGATAAGTTTTCTTTTGATAAATTCTTTTGGATAATGCATGAATAAATCTATAATCCGTTTTCCAAAAAGTTCTTCAATTTTCTTTATAAATTGACTTTTTTTGCTATTGATACTAGAGAATTCATCAAAAATCTCATATTTTTGACTATTTTTTTTATACATTTTATTCTTTATATTATAGATTACTATTAAAAATATTTAAATTTAACAAATGAATATTAAAAACTTAACAAAAAAAAAGAAAATTCTTTATAGATTAAAGTATAGAGGCGTAAAAGAATTGGATATGTTATTTGAAAAATTCTCTCAAAAATTTTTTGAAAATTTAACTGAGCAAGATCTCCATGAACTTAATGAGTTATTAGATATACCAGATTTGGAGCTATTGGATTTTATTTTAGAAAAAAAAACATTGCCGAGTAATCTTGATAACAAAACATTTAATCGTTTAAAAAACATCAATAATTAAATTGTTAATTGTACTATGTCTAACAATTTAAATGACGAAAATTATTATCTTGTCAAAGATTCTTTACCTTGGTTTTTGAGCAATTTATCTGAAAATGAAAATAAGCTTGTTTATATCGGCACTTCCAATACAGAGATTTTAAAACTTAAATCAATTTGTGAGAATATATTTAAAATAAATTGTATATATTTATTTCCTGAAATTGATTCGCCACTATTTTCTAATATTCCTCCAACTGATTTTAACAAAAATCTGAGGATAACTTCCTTAATGAATATTACTAATTTTAAACATCCAAAAATAGTTTTACTAACAACTTTTAAAGCTATTTTAACTAAAGTATTACCCTTAAAATTACTAAATAATAATTACTTAGAAATTCAAATTGGTATTGACGTATCTGTGGTGGAAGATTTTTTAATTAAAAATTCTTATAATAGAGTGGAAACTGTAAGAGGATATGGTGAATATGCAATTAGAGGTGATATTTTAGATATTTATTCTCCAGGCAATAACTATCCATTACGAATAGATTTGTTCTTATCCAAAATAGAATCAATCAAAATTTTTGATCCAATTACTCAATTAAGTTTAAGAAAAATAATTAAAAAATTTATATACCCATCTTCTGAAATTTTTATTAATGAGGAAAGTATTGAAAATTTTAGAACTAATTACAGACTTTTAAACCTTGCAGACGATAATGAATACTATGAATCAATTTCTCAAGGAATAAAAATTCAAGGATACGAAAAGTTTTTACCTTTATTTTATAAAGATTATTCATGTTTAGTATCAAGTATAAAAGATTATAAATTTATCATTAATGAAAATTTTAAAGAAAATTTATCAAAAAAATTTGATGACATTAAGAATGATTTTCTAAATTATGGGAATTTTTCAGAAGCTATATTTTGTAGGTATATTGCTTCGCCTGAAGAGATAATTAAGGGTATTTCAAAAGATATGATTAACTATTCTCATGTTATAAACTTTAATCATCAAAAAAAAGTTAAGCACTTTTCGAAACCCATAAATTTATCATACAAGTTAAATAGTGAAAAAAATAAGAATAAATTTTTACAATATGTAAAAAATAATCTAAGTCTATTTGACTTTCTTTTTACTTTAAAAAGTGACGCAACCAAAAAAAAATTAATGCATATCCTTAAAGATTTTAACAAAAATTTGGTTGATCTTGATAAAAATAAAAAGATTCTTTATGAGAAGAATAACATTTTTTTTTTAAAAATAGATATTTCTAATAGTTTTGAAATTATAAAAAATAAAAATAAAAATATACTTGTTTTTACGGAATCAAGCCTTTTTGAAAAAAAAGTTTTCACTAAATCGAGACCAAATATTAATCCTGAAAATTTGATCGAAGAAATCTCGAATCTCATTGAAAACGAAATTATAGTTCATTCAGAACACGGGATTGGAAGATTTAAAGGTTTAAAAAATATTCAATTATACGAAGCAATCCATGAATGTGTAGAAATTGAGTATTATAATAAAGATATTTTATTATTACCTGTGGAAAATTTAGAACTTATTTCAAGATTTGGAAGCAAAGATTCAATTGTTAGCCTTGATAAACTTGGTTCTCAGAACTGGCAACTACGAAAAGCTTTAATAAAAAAAAAGCTTAAAGATATAGCTTTTGATTTAATAAAAGTGGCTGCTGAGAGAAAATTAAAGACAGGCCAAATTATAATTCCTAACAACGATAATTATGTAAAATTTTCCGAAAAATTTAATTATATTGAAACTTCTGATCAACTTAAAGCTATCAATGATATTGAAAACGACTTATCATCAGGAGTTCCTATGGATAGACTTATATGTGGAGATGTTGGATTTGGAAAAACTGAAATTGCAATGAGAGCTGCTTTTATGGTCGCATCTGATGGACATCAAGTAGCTTTTTTGTGCCCCACAACTTTATTGGCTAATCAACATTACAATAATTTTAAGAATAGATTTGAGGCTTTAAATATCTCAATTAAAAAATTTAGTAGATTTGAAAGCTTAAAAGAAAAAAAAGAAATAAGTGATTTTTTAAAAGATAATACCTTAAAAGTTTTGATTGGGACCCACGCTATTCTCAGTGAATCTTTTATTTTCAATAAACTAGGACTTTTAATCATAGATGAAGAACAAAGTTTTGGAGTTGAGCAAAAAGAAAAGTTAAAAAAATTGAAATCTAATGTGCATATTTTAACATTATCTGCAACTCCAATTCCGAGAACGTTACAATCCTCTTTGTTAGGAATTAGGGACTTAAGTATGATAAGGACCCCGCCAGTGGATAGATTGCCAATTAAAACGTATGTAACCTCATATAATAAAACTACCATCAAAAATGCTATTGAAAATGAATTACAGAGAGAAGGACAGATTTTTTATGTTGCACCAAAAATTAAAGATTTGAATATCATTTACTTAAATTTAAAAAAGATTTTTCCGAACAACAGCCTTGAAATTGCTCATGGCAAGTTAAATGGTAATGTTTTAAATAATGTTTATAAAAGATTCTATGAGAAAAAGATTGATATTTTAATATCGACATCGATAATTGAATCAGGATTAGATGTAACTAATGTAAACACAATTATTATTGAAAAACCAAATTATTTTGGATTGTCCCAATTATATCAGCTTCGAGGTAGGGTGGGAAGATCTTCTAAACAAGCTTTTGCATACCTAATACTACCAGAAGGACAATTAATCACTAATAATGCAGTAAAACGAATAGAAGTAATTTCAAAACTCGATCGTTTGGGAGCAGGTTTTACAATTGCAAGTCACGATCTTGATATAAGGGGCTCTGGTAATTTAATTGGAGAAGAACAGTCTGGTCATATAAAAGAAATTGGCATCGAGCTTTATCAAAAACTTATAAAAGATACTATTAATGAAATACAAAATAATAAAAATATTGATGATGATTGGTCACCTCAAATTAATTTGGGTTTTCCAGTATTTATTCCAGAAAGTTATATTAAAGATTTGCAAACTCGCTTAAGTTTTTACAGAAGAATATCCAGAATTAATAGTCTTGAAAAGATTAAAGAAATTTTAGGTGAATTAGATGACAGATATGGCACAGTTCCAAATGAATTAATTAATTTAACTAAAGTTGTGGAAATAAAATATTTAAGTAAATTAGTCAATGTAAGTAAAATTACATCAGGTTCAAAAGGTTTCATAATTTCATTTAAAAATAATAAATTTAGTGGTATCAATAACCTTTTAGAATTAGTAAAGAAAAATAACAAAACCTTAAAGTTACGACCAGATAATAAACTAGTTTATTTAAGTAGATATAAAGAAAGTGAAAAAAAATTTAGAGAAATTAAAAACTTTTTAATTTTAATGTCTGAAATAAAATGAAAGAACGTAATTTAAAAAATAAATTTTTAAACCCAAACTGTACTCTAGGCTTTATTGACGGTTTGGACATATCGTTATTTCTATCTCTTTTACCCTATATTTCGTACTATTATTTTAATGAGCTAAAAGATAATGATTTTTTATTTTTAAGTCTCTCATTGGTCGTATGTTCGTACTTTATAAGACCATTTGCTTTAAAAATTTTATTTTTTATAAAAAAAAGACTTAAAGTTGAATGTGAAAAAATACTAAGTTTTAAGAATTGTTTCATTTATATTATTCCCTTTACCTACTTAAGCTGTTTTTTAATTCCAAACTTTAACAATAATATCTTATTAAATGTTTTAATTTTATTTTCAATAAGAATTATAATTGGAATTGTATTTGCCTTAAATTATAACTTTTTAAGTGATTATACCGTAAAAAATCCATCTTTTATGAATGTTAAAAAATTTGTATTTAAGTTTTTAGGTATAATGTTTGGGTTGCTTTTCGTAGAGTTTCTAAATCAAATTTATTCTAACAATGAGCTGAATAGTTGGTATTGGAAGATAAGTCTTTTGATTTTAATTGTTATTTCAATTTTTCATTTTTACATCAATAAAGATTATAAAGAAGAAAATTTTTTAATTGGTTTAATTATTGATTCAAATAGTAAGGCCTCGGATATTACAAATTTAATTAGATTATTACTTGGTAACTTGTTTTTTATATTACCTATTCTTTTTTTAATGATGATAATTTTACAAACTTGGCTTCCTGGAATTGTTAGACCTGAAAATTCTTTTTTTATTCAGTTTAAATTGAGTCATATACTCCTTTTTCTTTTATTAATGTTTTGTTTTCATTTTGTATTTCAACTTATTGGAAAAGAAAAAATAGTAACTTATTTTTCTTTTTTTAATATTTTATTATGTTTAATTTATTTTTTCTTTGTTGAACTTTCATCCTCGTATGGAATCAATTTTTTTCAATTTTATTTATCTGTAATTTCTGCTTGTGCCTTGCCATTGTCCTTTCATTTAAGAAATAATAATGTAAAACAGTTATTTTTAAGTTATAATTTATTTTATATGATTAATTCTGTCTTGATTATGGGAATAGTTTATTATTTAATATATTATAAATTAAACTACGATTTTGTTTATTTAATTATATTTTTTATATTTACTTTAAATATTTTGTTTAAAAGGTTAAAACTAGGTAAAGTTGATGAGTGAAAAAATTTCTGCTTACCATATATTGATAATGCATAAAGATTCTGCTAATTCCAGGTCAGAATTAACAAAAGATAAGGCTCACAAACTTATTAAAGATATACACACAAAAATTTCAAAGAAAGATAGTAAAAACCAAGTTATTTTTAAAGACTTTGCTATTAAATACTCTGATTGTGCTTCCGGAAAGTCAGGGGGTTTCCTTGGCGAGTTTGGTAAAGGAGTTATGGTAAAGGAATTTGAAGATGCTGCCTTCAAGTTAGGTGTAGGTGAGATGAGCAAACCTGTTGAATCTGATTTCGGTTTTCACATCATATTACGAGATGCCTAACAATAAACAAATAATTTTTATAACTCGTTTTGAAAAATGTTTAAAAATTGCATAATGTATTTTTTTTTTATTTATTACATTATTACCAATGGTAACTAATTAAAAATGAATGCTTTATTTGTAAGTGTAATAAAAAAAAAGAAAATATTAGTTGCGAACGAGGGAAGACTTCTAAAAAAATGTATTTTAGGTTTTCTAATTCTTTCTCTTGCTTTTCAAACTAATGACTTTGCGACAGTTGTAAGAACTTCACTGATTGATGCTTATTTAAATGTTTCAGTATTTGTTGCTTTTACTCTTTTTATATTTTTGGGTTTAGACTCACTTACAAATTTTGAAATTAAAAACTTTTTAAAAAAATCAAAAAAATTTCATGTACTATTTTCGTCGTTTTTGGGCTCTTTGCCTGGGTGTGGTGGAGCGATTATAGTTGTTACCCAGTTTATACAAGGTAGATTAAGCTTCGGTTCTTTAGTTGCAGTCTTGTCGTCAACTATGGGTGATGCAGCCTTTCTATTGCTTGCAAAACAACCGATGCAAGGTATGATTATTTTTATTATAGCTTTTTCAACGGGTTTAGTAACTGGGTATTTAGTTGATATTTTTCATAAAAGAGATTATTTATTGGATAAAAAAAAATTAAATGTTGAATTTGAAAGCATAAAAAAAACATTTGTTTCAAAATTTAATATTTTATGGATTATTGTTTTTTTCCCCGGATTGCTTATTGGTATTTTAAATTTAATACAGGTAAATGTTGATGACTATTTCTTTTTGTATAATGATTTCAGTGTTGTAAATACTATTGGCTCATTTGGCGCTGTGGTATCCATTTTTATGTGGACTTTAAATCCTTTGAGCGATTTTCAATGTTCAACAGAAAAATCACGTTCGTATCTCTCAAGGACTATTGATACAACTAACTTTGTAACAACTTGGGTTGTTTGTGGATTTTTATTTTATGAAAGTTTTATTTTCTTTTCAAATTTTGATATTAAAATTATCTTCGATATTTGGAAACCAGTTGTACCTTTAATAGCTATTTTCATGGGATTTGTTCCGGGTTGTGGACCACAAATCCTGGTAACTACATTTTATTTAAATGGTATTATTCCTTTTTCGGCTGAGATTGGGAATGCTATATCTAATGATGGCGATGCACTTTTTCCGGCTATTGCTATCCTTCCAAAAGCTGCGATCATAGCGACACTTTATAGTGCGATTCCAGCTGTTTTAGTTTCCTATACTTATTTTTTTGTATTTGAAAACAATTTTTAGTAACTTTACAAATATTAATATAGGTTTAAAAATAATATCGATCAAATTATAAAATGATAATAAATAAAATGAAATGAGCAGTTACGTTTATTATTTTATGAATTCAATTATAATGGTCAGATAAATTGTATGCTTTTTAACTTAGTCAATGTTAAGTACAAATTTGAGAATCAAGAGATTTTAAGACCATTAAACTTTAAAGTTAATAGAGATGAGCACTTGCTTATCCTTGGACCTTCTGGTTGTGGAAAGACAACTCTAATTAATTTGATGGGTGGCTTATTAAAACCAACATCAGGAGAAATTTTTTTTGAAGGGAAAAATTTGTTATTACTTAAAGAAGATGAATTAGACAAAATTCGTTCAAAAAACTTTGGATTTATTTTTCAAAACTTCTACTTAATTAAACACTTAAATATTGAACAAAATATAATGTTAGTTCAAGATAATACTAACAAGGAAAGAATTAATCTATTAATTAAAGAGCTAGGTTTAAAAGATATAAAAAAAAAATTAGTTAAAAATCTTAGTTTTGGTGAGGCACAAAGGGTAGCTATTGCAAGAGGGGTTGCAAACGAAGCAAAAGTAATTTTTGCTGATGAACTTACTTCAGGATTGGATGATAAAAATACTGAAAAAGTAATGAAACTTATTTTTAAGCAAATAAAATTAACAAATTCAACTTTAATAGTCTGTACTCATGATAAAAGAATCAAAGGACTTTTTAAAAATGTATTGGAAATTAAATAATGAGTGATCTAAAGTTTGTATTTTTTTCATTAAAATATAGGTTATTAAATACTTCATTATCTTTAATTTTGATCGTTTTTGGAGTATTTACAGCACTAATTTTAGCTCAGTTAAATAATCATTTTAACAATAGGTTAAAAGCTGATGGAAAAAATATTGATATCGTTGTTGGTGCCAAAGGAAGTCCACTTCAACTGGTTTTATCCACTGTTTATCATGTCGATATTCCAACTGGAAATATTTCATTAGATCTAGTTCAAAACTATATTCAACATCCTCAAATTGAGAATGCAATTCCACTTGCACTTGGAGATAATTGGAATGGATATAGAATTGTTGGTACTACATTTGATTATATCGAACACTATAATGCAGAAATATTTAAAGGAAGAAAATGGGAAAATAATTTTGAAATAATAGCAGGTTCTTCCATTGATGTTCAAATTGAAGAAACCTTTTACGGCTCTCATGGTTTATTAGATTCCAACAACCAACATGAAGATGAGAAATATAAGGTCGTAGGAATTTTAAAACCAACCAACACTGTTATTGATAGATTGCTTTTAACATCAGTTGATTCAGTTTTGAGCATTCATGATCATCCTCAGATAAATGAGAGTAATGTAAATTATCGAAATAAACCAGAACAAAAAAATAGTACTATAAAAGTTGATACCTTACCCAAAGAGCATGATCATCATGAAATTAAAACAAGTCATGAAGAACATAATCATGAAGAAAATAAAAACACTCACCACCACCATGAGCATCATAAAGTTGAAAGCTCAAATAACAAAAAGAATACCAAAAATCTAAACTTAGATAATTTAATCGAAAATAAAATAAATAATGACAAAAATATAGTAAAAAATTCTTTTGAAAAAAAAACCTCTGAAATTACTGCAGTTTTAATTACCACTAAATCTCCGATTGCAAATGTTAATTTGCCTCGTCTTATTAATAGAGAAAGTTCGTTGCAGGCTGCCAATCCAGCATTAGAGATTACCCGTCTGACATCAATTTTTGGTTTGAGCTCTAAAAGTTTGACCATCTTTTCTTCAATTTTAATTATAATTTCAATCTTAAGTATTTTTGCTGGCTTAATTACTAATTTGGATAATAGAATGGGAGAACTTGCAATATTGAGAGCCATTGGTTATTCAAGAAAAAGAATTTTTAAAATAATTATTTTAGAGGGAATGTCAATTGTTGGAATTGGTCTTTTTATTGGAATTTTAGTTGGGATAGTAGGTTTTGAAGTTCTAACCAAAATCATTATTCCATTAAATACAATTCAGGCAAATTTTCAGTTTAATCTAAGCTTTTTTTTAATAGTTTTTACTGTGATTTTATCAGGTTATTTAGCAGCCATTTTTCCAGCAATGAAAGCATCAAAAATAAATGTTGCACATCAACTTACAAAAAATGTATAAATACATTCAGTTATAATGAAGAGTTTTAATTTAAAAATACTTATTATTTTCCTAATTTCCTTTTATTTTAAGGAATTAAATACATTTGAAATAATCGATGGTGATCTTGAGCAACCAAATGAATTACTTTCTGCTGTTGATGATTTTATAGATTTACCGACTGGAGGTATTTCGTGGAAAACATTTAGTGAAACCGGAATGAATGAATATTCCTTTACTGACGATAATGGAAATGATTGGATTGGTTTTCGTCCAGTTTTTAAAGAAAAAATTAAAAATTTAGAATCTAGAGAAGTTTTAATCCAGGGTTACATGTTTCCTTTAGAACAAGATGAAAAACAAAAATTATTTTTACTGGGCCCCTTTCCACTTACTTGTCCGTATCATCCTCATACTTCCTCAAATCTATTAATTGAGGTTCATGCTATTAAGCCGGTTAATTTTTCATATGATGCTATCAACATTAAAGGCAAATTAGAGCTTGTACCTATAGATGATGAATTTAACATTTTTTATCGTCTTAAAGATGCTAAACAAGTTTTTGGCTAGTTTGATAAATTTAAGATTAGTATTTTTTAACAAAAAATTTGATCTACATAAAAACATCGGTAAAATCTTCCTCCAGAAATGTAGTCTTGATATTTTAATTTTAGTTTTTTTTCAATTTCTTTTTTCTTGAACTGTTCTTTTTTTATTTCTGCCATCTCCAGAAATAAATAATACTGCAGCATTGCACCATTTTCTGATAATTCTTTTGATTTAATCATTTCTTTAATTTTTGAAATAGAGCCTAAAAATCTTTTATTTTCTAATTTACAATTCGTTGAACCATTGCAATTACTCTCAATTTTTTTTTCAGCACAAGTATTTATTTCTGAGAAGGTATCGTTACTTTTTTCACATTCAATATAGTACTCATGCGAATATCTTTGAACACTGCAAGCGTTTAAAAATAAAAGAAAAAATATAAATAAGATTTTAATCATCATTTAAATATCTATCATTGTCTAAAATATTCTTAGGGCATTCGTACTTCTTTTCAGAGAGTTCAATTCTCTTTTGACCCTGAATAATATTATAAACACAAAATTTCTTTCCATCTATTTCAAATGATTTTGCTAACCCCATACCCATTGGGCCAGCAAATGTCTTTTCATTCTTAACTTTTTTATCGTTAATAATATGAATTTTAGCTTCATTACTATAACTCAAAGTTTGCAAAGAAATATAAATAAGTGTAAATGCAACTGAACTCATAATATTTGATATTATTATAAACTAAATTTATAAATTTTTTCAATTTAAATTCCCACCAAGCATTTTAAAAAAATTTCTTAAGAAGTCATTTTCAAAATTTCTTAAATTTTTATAAGCTACATGCTGGTCATATTTTTTTAAATCAACTTCTATTCCCCATAAAGATTTGTAATCATGCGGAAGCGAGCCATATCTTAGGTCTGCTATTACAGTACGATAATCAGGATGCAAAAAAATAAAGTTTTGAGAAAAATTTGCAAATCTCAGTATATCCTGCCTATGAATTGAATTTTCAGGAATCTCAGAGAATATTGTGTTTTTATTAATAACATTTAATCTATCACCCTTTCTATGACTCTTAACTGAGAATAATGGGATATAAACTGCATTCAGATAATAAAAGTTCTTCGTTTGATAAATACTTCTCCAAAGAATATTATTACCAAAGGTTGGTTTTAATAATATTCGTTCAATCTTATGATTTCTTTTTTCAGCTAAATCGATTACGTACTTTTTAATCTTTTCTTTTTTTACATAGCCAAAGACAAGATAAATTAAACATAGTAAAGTTCCAATTTGAACAAATACTCTGGATTTTTTCAATAAAAACACTGTAAAGAATAAAAGTAATAAAATTGAAAAAAATGGATCAACAACTGAAATTAAATTCCATGATATTCTATCATTAGAAAAGGGCCAAAATAGACTAGTTCCGTAGCTTGTGCAAGCGTCTAATAGACCGTGACTAATAAAACCTATGAATATGTAAAGATATATATTTTTAAATGAAGATTTTGATTTATTTAATAAAAAAAAAAAAATACAAGCTAAAAAAAGACTACCAAAAGGACTAAAAATTAAAGAATGTGTAAAATGTCTATGAAAGTCAATAAATAGTAGTGGATCATTGTCTGATTTAATTAAAACATCAATATCTGGAAAAATACCTCCAACTGCTCCTAAAATTGATGCTTGTTTTAAATGATCTTTTTTTGAAATTGATCCCGCTAAACTTGCACCAATCAATCCTTGGGTAATAGGTTCCATTATCTTATAATCAACAAAATATATTTTTTAAATTATCAACGGGTCAGTTATACCAAATACTTGAAATAGAATAAAAACAATTATTCCACTTAAAAAAAGATAATAAATAGTTGGAATTATAGTAATTCTAAGAGTTGCTCCTTCATTACCCAAAAGTCCCACTGTCGCTGAGGCAGCTACTATATTATGGATAGCTATCATATTGCCAGCCGCCGCACCTACACTTTGTGCGGCGACCATTAGTGCTCCTGAAATATTGAGTAAATTTGCCGTTTCAAATTGGAATTGGCTTAACATAAGATTACTAACAGTATTGGATCCAGCAAGGAAAGCACCAATTGCTCCAATTGCAGGAGCAAATAAAGGATAAAACTGCCCCATAAGCTCTGAGGTTCCTTTTGCCATTGCTATTGGCATACTGGGAATATCAAGTGTATTTATTCCTGAGTTAATCATTATTCTTACAAGCGGAACAGTAAAAATTAAAACAAATGCTGCGCCAAATATTGTTCTAGAAGATTCACTAAAAGCATTTGAAATTTGAGGAAAACTCATTTTATGCATAATAAATGTTAATATGCAAACGAATACAAGTATCCCTCCAGGAAGATAAATAATTTGAAAACCTGCATCAATGTCATTTTCACCTAAAATATCTAAAATTTTAAAATCCAAAGATTTTAAAAAAAAACTAATTGGTTCAAAAGTTCTAGTTAGAATTAGAAAAAAAGCTAAAGCTAAATATGGGCACCAGGCTAAAAAATTACCTATTTTTCTATTGTTTATATTTTCCATTTTTCGCTCAGAGTTAATTGTCCATTTGGAAGAGGATTCTGGGGTCTTAGGAAAGTCCCATTTATCTTTGGGAACTAAAAAATTGAATTTTACTGCAGTGCTTACTAAAGCTAAACCCATTAATCCACCTAAAATAGAGGGAAATTCTGGACCTAGAAAAACTCCTGCAAGTGCGTATGGAATTGTAAAACTTAATGCTGAAAATATTGCAAATGGAAAGATTGAGATTCCCTCAAACCAGGATTTATTTTTACCAAAATATCTTGTCATGATCATTACAAGTAACATAGGCATGAAAGTTCCACATACAGAGTGAATTAAAGCAACCTCAGTCACTATTATTGAAAAGTAAGAATCCCATTCTAGTCCAATAATATTCAATTGTTCTGTTATTTCTGATTTATTTAATCCCCCTTGCACTCCGACAATCATTGGTGTTCCTACAGCTCCAAAAGATACAGGTGTTGATTGAATCATCATTCCGAATACTACAGCAGATAATGGGGGGAAACCAATTGCGACCATTAAAGGAGCTGCTACTGCAGCCGGTGTCCCAAATCCTGATGCTCCTTCAATAAAACACCCAAACAACCATGCTATCAAAATGACTTGAATTCTTCTATCCGGACTAATGTTTGAAAATCCTCTTCTAATTGTCATGATTGCCCCAGAATATTTCAAGGTATTTAATAATAATAATGCACCAAAAATTATCCAGACAATTCCGATACTTATTACTAAGCCTTGAAGAATGGAAGCTGATATTCTTATGAAACTTACTTCCCAAAAAAAATATGCTAAAATACAAGTACAGATAAAAACAATTGGCATTGCAATTTTCGCTGAAAGTTTAAAACCAATAAGAAATAAGCCTGCTAATAAAATTGGAGAAAAGGCTAAAAAAGTGTAAGTAAAATCTTCCATATATTTTGATGCTTATTTAAAATAAAAAAAATACATGTAGTTATTTTTAATATTTATAAAGTAATTAATATAATATATTCATCTTTTATATTATATTTTAATGAATTTTTTAAAAATATTATTATTTTATGAATATGTATAATACGTCCATTTTTGATAGATCAGAATCGCAGCTTAATTCTTTTTTAAAAAAAAAAATTTCTAATTACAGCAGGTATAGAAACTTTGACTTTGGTAGTTCAGACTCTAATTATGTTTCTAAATTATCACCATTTATATCACATAGGATAATACTAGAATATGAATTAGTTTCTAAAGTGCTTGAAAATTATAAATATTCTGAGGTAGAAAAATTTATTCAGGAAGTATTCTGGAGAATCTATTGGAAAGGATGGTTAGAGCATAGACCAAGTGTTTGGTTTGATTATGTTAAATCGGCCAATCGAAATGATAATTTTAAAGATTTAATCAAAGCATACAACGGAGAAACTAAAATAGAATGCTTTAATGAGTGGGTAAGAGAATTAAAAACAAAAAATTATCTTCATAATCATGTGAGAATGTGGTTTGCTAGTATTTGGATATTTACTTTTAATTTGCCATGGCAGATGGGAGCTAATTTCTTTCTAAAACATTTATTTGATGGAGATGCTGCTTCAAACACACTTAGCTGGCGATGGGTTGCAGGATTACAAACAAGAGGCAAACACTATCTTGCAAGGAGCATGAATATCAAAAGGTATACTAATAATAGGTTTGCAAATATTGAACTTAATGAGAATGCGCTTCCAAAAGAAGAATCTACATTTTATTCTATTGAAAATAATTTACTAACTTCAAATTTTGAACCCAAAAATGAAAATTTATTGGTTTTCGAAAATGACTTACATGTTACCTCAAGAAAAATATTATTTCAAAATTATAAAAAGATTTATGTGCTATTACTTAGTAATAGCAACCGAAGAATTGAACTCAGTGAAAAAGTTATTAATTATAAAAGTGAATTGTTGAACGATTTCAAAAAAGAATTTAAGAATAATATTATTAGTGTAAATGCATCTAATTTCCAGGAATTAATAAATGATATTATAGAAATCGATATAATTTATCCTTTTATTGGTGAGAATTTAGATTTCATATTAAATTTTAAAAATGAAATTAAACAAAAAAAGTTTAATTTTATTTTCAGAAAAGAGGATATTTTTTGTTTTAAATTTGCAAAAAAAGGTTTTTTTAATTTTAAAAAAAATATTCCAAAAATAATTGAAGAATTTGAGTTATAAAAAATTGATTTATACAGTAAAATAAATAAAATAAGATCATGAAATCTTTCGAAAAAAAAGTTTTAGATTTTTGTATTAAAAATAAGCATAGGGTTACTAAGTCTCGGTTGAATGTGCTGAAGATTGTTTCTTCAAGCAAAAGACCCATTAAAGCTTATGATATCTTATCTGAACTGTCAAAACTCGTAAAGAATCCAAAACCACCAACAGTATATAGAGCAATTGACTTTTGGAGAGGTATTAACTTTATTCATAAAATTGAGAGTTTAAATGCGTATACAATATGCGAATCTGACAAGCCTCATAAAGGAACTCAATTCATGATATGCAATGATTGTGGTGCTGTTACCGAATCTCATTTTGGAAAACTGCCATCTATATTTAAAAAAACTCTACAAGAAAATATGTTTGAACAAAAAAGTTGGAGCATAGAGATTACAGGTATATGCAGAAAATGTTTATAAAAAAATATTTTAACTAAAATTTTGACTATTATGCTTAGATTCAAACATTATGAATAGTTTATATGCACTTCTCAAGTACTAAAGATTACATATCTACTTTAGATTTAACTGTTGCTGTTAATGCAGCTATTTCCCTAGAAAAACCGTTGCTTGTCAAAGGCGAACCAGGAACAGGAAAAACAGAATTAGCTAGACAAGTCGCAAAAAGTTTAAATTTAAAAATCATTGAGTGGAACATAAAATCGACAACCAAAGCTTCTCAAGGATTGTATGAGTTTGACGCTATAAGCAGATTAAGAGATAGTCAAATGAAAGTAAATATTGATAATATTGAAAAATATATTAAAAAGGGAAAAATTTGGGAGGCTTTTGAATCCAGTGAAAAATTAGTTTTACTCATTGACGAAATTGATAAAGCAGATATTGAATTTCCAAATGATTTACTGCAAGAATTAGATAGAATGGAGTTTTTTGTTTTTGAAACTAATAAACTAATTCAAGCAAAGTCTAGACCAATTATAATTATAACTTCAAACAATGAAAAAGAATTGCCAGAAGCTTTTTTAAGAAGATGTTTTTTTCATTTTATTCAATTTCCGGAAATTGAAACATTAAAAAAAATTGTTAAAGTGCATTTTCCTGATATAAAAAAACAATTATTAAATGCTGCTATTTCTAAGTTTTTTGAAATAAGATCAGTTCCAGGTCTTAAAAAAAAACCATCTACATCTGAGGCTTTAGATTGGATTAAATTGCTGCTTATTGAAGATTTGGAACCCAGTGATTTAAAACAAAATTCTAAAGAAATTCTCCCTAAACTTTATGGAGCTTTAATCAAAAACGAGCAAGATATACAACTTTTTGAGCAATTGGCATTTATGTCAAGAAATAACGATTGATTTAATGTTCTTAGAATTTTTTATAAAGTTAAAAGCTTCAAATTTGCCGGTTTCTCTGAATGAATATTTAACTTTATTAAAAGCATTACAGTTAAATTTTATTCAATATGATATTGAAGAATTTTACTTTTTAACCAGAACTACGTTAATAAAAAATGAAAACCTGATAGATAAGTTTGATGTTATTTTTGGTGAACACTTTAAGTCTATTGAAAAGATCCAATTTGAAGATGTTGCTAAATTTTTTAGTATTCCTAATCATTGGATAGAAAAGTTATTTGAGAAGGAATTTTCTAAAGAAGAAATGTTAAAAATAAAGTCCTCCGGTGGTTTCAAGAAACTTATGGAAAAATTTAAAAAAAGACTTGAAGAACAAAAAAAAAGACATGAAGGTGGAAATAAATGGATAGGAACTTCTGGAACCTCACAATTCGGTGCTTATGGTTATAATCCAATGGGAATTAGGATCGGACAAAGTGAAAGCAGACATCGAAAGGCTTTAAAGACATGGGACAAAAGAAGATTCAAAGATTTCGATGATTCAAAACAATTAAACTCTAGGGGTTTACAAGTTTCCTTAAAACATTTGCGACAATGGGCTAGAACAAGCATAGAAGAAGAGATTGACATTAAAAATACTATTAATTTTTCTGCTAAAAATGGTTATTTAGATATAAAAAAACAAAAACAAAAAGAAAATTCTTTAAAAGTTATTCTCTTTTTAGATGTTGGTGGCTCAATGGATGATCATATAAAAAAAGTTGAGAGTTTATTTTTTGCCGCTAAAAGTGTTTTTAAAAATTTAGAATACTTTTATTTTCATAATTGTCTGTACGAGGGTGTTTGGAAAGATAATAAAAGAAGATGGAGCGAAAGATCTTCTACAAATGAAATTATAAGAACTTATGGTAAAGATTTTAAATGTATTTTTGTTGGTGATGCCTCTATGAGTCCTTACGAGATATTGATGCCCGGAGCTAGTAATGAACATTATAACCAAGAATCCGGAAAATTTTGGTTGAGTAGAGCCCTTTCAAAATGGTCCTCTAGTTTATGGATAAATCCCGTTCCAGAAAATAAATGGCAAATAACTGAATCGATAAGCATTATAAAAAAAATTTTTTCAAATAGAATGGTTCCATTAACTCCTCTTGGTATAAAAGAGGGAACAAAACTTTTATCTAAAAGATGGGTAAATTAACTATCAGATTGTAATAATATTTAAAATAGTTATTTTAAATACATGCGAAATAATATCATAGTTTTATTCTTTTTATTTTTTTTTTCGAATACAAATTACGTATTCAGTCTTCCTAAGTGTAATGGTAACTTTGTTGAACACTGTTTTGGTGTAATAAACCACTCCAATGGAGAAAAATATGTTGGAGAAGTTAAAGATTACAAATACAACGGAAAAGGGACCTATTTATATGTTAATGGTAATAAATATGTTGGTGACTTCAGAGATGGTATTCAACATGGTAACGGGGTTTTTGATTTTGCTAACGGTGATAGATACGAAGGTGGTTTTAAAGATGGACTTTTCCATGGATATGGTAAGGCAAAATTTTCATATGGAGAAGAATATGAAGGAGACTATTTTGAAGATTTACCCCACGGCTTTGGTACACAAATATTTGAAGTGGGTGATAAGTACATTGGCCACTTTAAATTTGGAAATAGAGAGGGTAATGGCACCTATACATTTTCAAATGGCGATATATATGAAGGAGAGTTTAAGAACAATCTATTTGACGGTAGAGGGGTACTCACAAAAAAAAGTGGTGACAAAAAAAAAGGGATTTTTAAAAATAATAAGTTTATAGATGAATAACAAAACTTAATCCCAAAGTAACTAATTTGATTTTATATAAAACCAAACTTTAGAATTCAAAACATTCTTTCTGAAAAAAATATTGATGCATTGAATACATAGATAATTGAAGATGCAATTATGTTTAATCTAGCTTTTCTTCTAGTTAAATTTAATTTCTGGATATCACTGTTATCAATTTCAACCTTTGTCTTTAATTTTTTTTTATAAACTTCAAAACATATTATTAATAAAAAAAGAAGAGATGTAAGAGTAAAGAAATAAATATCAAATGCTTCCAAAAACTCAAAATTTACTACTAATGATTCAAATATTAATAAACTTGTAAACACAGACATTGTGCCTAAAAGAATGGGAATACCACAACACAAAAAATGTGTTAAAGTAAAATAAAATAGAACATAAGAAGAGTAATACTTAAACATTTTTTTATATTAATAAAAAACCTTTAACAAAAAATTAAAATGTCTGCCAGGAAGTTGTACAGTGTCTTTTTTTGATTCCAAATGACTTCTTCCAACTACATCTAATAAATTCAAAGCTGAAAATACTAAATGTCCAGAGATTGTGGAATAGGAAAAATCTTTTGTAACATCAAAATCAAGTCTAGAATGTCCACCTGTGCGCGTTTGAAAAGGTCCAAGAAATCCTTTACTAAAATAATGATTATAAGTTAAGTTTGAATCTAAACTATCTCCTAATAGCTGCAAACCGGCATTAACTTTAGATTGAGGAACTCTTGTAATAGCTTTATCAGTAGATGTTTTATACCCTTTAATGAAGTCAAACATAAAATTTGTTAGAATGTTAAATTCATTTATACTTGCAAAATTATATCGACCAGAAACCTCAAGGCCTGTAAACATTGCATTATATTGTTCATGAATAACATTGTTAAAATCTTCACCCTCGACTGCTACAGTTGTACCGTCTCTATCCGCAGCTATAAAATTATCAATATAATTTAAATATGTTTCAACTTGTAACTTGTCTAAATCATTTTTGTAAATATTACCTAATGAAAAATTGTAAGAACTTTCAGTTGTTAGGGTAGATTCACCATTCTCAAAATTTTCAACAGCATGATGTGCCCCATTAGCAAATAGTTCAACTGGATTTGGTGCTCTTTGGGTGAAATCAAAACCAATAAATGAAGTATTATTTTCTATAAATTCTTTTCTTGCTGTGGATGAAAAGGATACTGGAAAGAAACCTTTTTCATTGCTTGAATTTTTAAGGTTCACAGATTCAAGACGACCACCAAGATCTATTTCAATAGTATTATATTTGAATTTTTCCAAAACAAATAAACCAAAACTATTTGTTTTTGTTTTTGTTAAATGAACTTCCTCATCTCCTTTAGCTCCTTGATCGAGATTCTGATAATGAAACCCTATTAATCCCTCAAGGTTATTTGAAAATAAGGATTTATGATTTAGTGAGGTTTTAATTTCGTAAGAGTCATTGAAAAACTCTATGTTATGTTTATCAGCTAGAACTCTTTCCGCATGACTATATTCTGAAACAGTTCCTTCTAAGTTTACTTTTTCAAATAAACTAGAATCTAAAGCAATACCGGCTTTGAAATTAAAAGTATTTCTTGTAGGATTAATTGTAGTTCTATTTTCCACACCTTCACCTCCCGGCAAACTATATTCAGCTTCCAATTTGTCTGCAGCAATCCCGAAAAAATTTTCACCATTATTGTAAGTAAATCCAAATCCACCTGTAAAATTTGACTTCGCAGAATTGCCTTGATTGGCTGATGTATTTGCTAAATTATAAGAACTAGCACTTAAAAAACTTCCCATCCCCCTAACTGTATAATTATCAATTGATTTGGTACCCTTAAGAGCCGACTTAAGTTCACCACCGGAAGTGCTGTAACCAAAACTAGCCTGAACACTTTGATCGATAATCGGTGTATCAACAGCAATTAAAGGATTAATAATATTTACAACACCTGCGAAAGCATTATTTCCATATAGCAATGTTGCAGGACCTTTAATAATCTCTATCTTATCAATCAAAAGTGGGTCATAACCCACTATGTGATCTGCTGCAAACTCAGAAACGTCACTTAGAGAACTATTATTTTGAAGAATTCTTACCCTTGAATTTGACATACCTCTAATCAATGGTCTAGAAGCGTTACCTAAACTTGTAGAGGATAAACCAGGTAAATCATTCAATATACCTCCAATTGAGTATTGTCCTTTTTTTTCAAGCTGATCATTTTCAAAAAGTATGTTTCCACGATCACCGTCAAAATTTGATGAAGGTTTAATTTTTGAAGTAACGAATAAATCAGGTGCAGAAAAAATAGTTTCAAGATTTTCAGCGCTAGCCTGGTTTACAAAAAATATTATCGTCAAGAATTTTAATGAACTTTTCAAAATGATATCCCTTTTTTTGAAAGATTAAAGTGTTATAATATAACAAATATAAAAGTGTTATAATATAACAAATATAGTTTTGTCAACACAACACTTTTCTTTTTTTGGAAATAATTAAGGTATTAAAATTTTGGTAGAGCCATTAATTTTAACGCTTGAAAAAATATTTGTTTTATATTAAATATATAAGTATGAATTATCCTAAATTTTTACTAGTTATGTTTTCTGTAGTATGTTTTATTCATTCTACTACATTTAGTAATATTAATGATTTTTGTTTAGAAAAAATAGAACATCAAAGTCAGGTTCAAGAATTCGTTCATGATAAATCTTGCCATAATCAAAATAATAACGTTGATAAAAGTAATAAAAAGTTATGTTTGGATTGCCAATGTTATTTGAAAAATGTTTTAACTTATAAAAATCATATATTATCAATGATTAATTTTGGTAATTCGTTCGAAATTTTTTTAATTTCTAATCATTATTCATTAATAAGTGAACTAAAAGATCCACCTCCTAAATATACCTCCTAATAATTATTAAAAAATAGAGAGACGTATGTCTTTCTTTCGTAAATTTTATTTGGAGATTATATGTTTAAATATCTTATATTTGGACCTTTTTTATTTTTAGTTTTTACAACTGATGTCAAAACTAGACCTATTTCTTATCCTAATGGTTGGACAATCATGCAGATGAATGACGTAAACAAAAATAGTGTTCACATTCACTTGAGCCCTTCAGTAAAATATTCTCTAGGCTATAGAGCAGAATATTGGAGAAAAAAAGAATGGCAATTTCATGGTGCACAATTTAACTATTTGATTAATCGAATTAATACTTCAAAATCACAATCAAATTTTTATATTAGGAATGGAGTTGGTGTGGCCCTAAGTAATTATAAACATTTTCAGAATAAAGTCTTGCCAAGTTTTTTTACTGGACTTTTATTTGATTGGGAAAATAGAAATTATTTTGTGAGTTACGAAAATAGAATAAATAATAGTTTATCGATAGAAAAATTTTATCAACAAAAATTACGATTCGGACTAGCTCCTTATATTGGTAAATATGGAGATCTTCATACATGGTTTATGTTTCAGATTGATCATATGCCGAATTCTTCAGATAATTTAGTTTTCACACCTTTCGTAAGAATCTTTAAAGGTGATTATTTGGCTGAAATAGGACTAAGTTATCACAACGATTTTATGTTTAATTTTATTAAAAGATTTTAGGAGATTATAATGAAATTATTTTTACCAATTTTAATTTTAATTCTTTTTTTACTTACAACAAATACAAAATTAGAATCGAAAGTTTTACAAGACAATAAGATTTTGTACGTTTCAGTGAATGGATTAGTTTGTGATTTTTGTGCCAGGTCAATTGAAAAAATTTTTAAAAGAAAACAATCTGTTAAAAGTATTGATGTAAATTTAGAAAAAATGTTAATTACTATTAATTTAAAAGAGGGTGAGAATTTAACTGATGAAACAATAAAAAAATTAATTTTAGATTCTGGTTACGAGGTTGTAGAGGTGTTTCGTGAGAATTAGTAGATATAAACAAATGCTTGTACCCGTATTGAGTTTATTCACAAGTTTTAGTACTTTAATTTGTTGTGCTATTCCATCCCTTCTTGTTGTTATTGGAATGGGTGCTGTGTTAGCAAGTTTTATATCAATATTTCCATGGTTGATTATTATATCTAAATACAAAGTTCAGGTGTTTGCTGTAGCAGGACTTTTATTAATAATTACTATTTATTTATCTTGGCGATTTAAGAATGCACCTTGTCCAATTAATATTAAGCAAGCAAAGATCTGCAACAGGCTAAAAATTATAAATTTGAAAATTATTATTGTTTCGTCAGTTATTTACTTAGTCGGATTTTTCTTTTCTTTTTTAGCTGATGATATTTTTTTTTAGTAGATGATTTTTGATTTACAGTTATTAATTTAAGTATAGAATATTTGATCTACAGATTATTGCTACAAAACTAAAAAAAAATACTAGCAATCAGGAATAGTACAATGACTAGAATAAGCAAAAACCAGAAACCCTTTTTTACCAAATCAAATGTATTCATGTATTGCTCTAGCTCATTATTACGAGTTTATATTAGAATATTTTTTTTATGATAACAACTAGAATAACTTGAATAATAAAAAAGAAAAATTGTATAAATAAGATTTAATAATATATAATATTACTCGTTATTAATCTAGATCATTTGCTCTAAAAAAGAGGAGGAGTCAATTTTCATTAAAATTGATGTTCTATTTTCTAATGCTGAATCTGGGGTTCTGTGCAGTATACCTTTTTTTCCTCCCCGAAATAAAGCAATATCCCAATTTTTAATATGTTTGATTTTTGATTTGTCCTTAACAATAAATTTATTAGATTTACCCTTAAAAAATGCTTCACGATCTGCTGCATGATTAGGTAATAATTCAGTACCTTGTCCGGCATAAGTTACTAATAATCTGAATGGCACCATGTCTACATGGTAACGCTTGCAACCTCTTTTTGTTCCAATGCAAAAAAAAACTGTATTTTCCTCTAAAAGTTTAGAAAATAACTGACATAATTTACTCATATCTTTAATCCATAGATTAAAGAAAGGATTTTTCTTAATTTTAATACTTACCTTATCTTCAAAAAGCTGAAGAATATTATTTTCCGCATTAGAATAATCTACTAAACCTTTAATTGTAGGAAGTGATTCACATAACTCTTCGAAAAATATTGCTGAATTAAGTGGGATATCTCTTTCAATTATTTTTAAATTTTGAATTTCGTTTTTAAATTCTAATACTTTTCTATTAATTTTAGTGTTAAAATAATTCATAATGTATTGTTATATTATAACATTATACTTTAGTTTATTTTTTTCAATTATTTTTTTCTTTAATTCAAAATTAACAAAATTTTAATAAAATTCAGGTCCTTTGGGTATAATTCTTAATGGATTTAATTCTTTATGACTGAAGTAATAATGCCTTTTGATATGTTTTATTTTAAATGTTTCTTTAACAGCTTTTATTTTAAGCATTTCCTGCATGTAACGATGTAAGTTTTTAAAATCAATTATACGTTTAATATTACATCTAAAATGTGAAACGTAAACAACATCAAATCTCAATAGTGTTGGAACCAGTCTTAGATCAGCCTCAGAAATTTTATCACCTATTAAATAAGTTGAATTTTCAAGAATTTTTTCAAGTTTTTCGAGTGTTTTGAATAAATTAGTAACTGCTTTATCATAAGCTTGTTGAGTTACAGCAAAACCACTTTTATAAACTCCGTTGTTAACATTTTCATATATCTCTTTATTCAGCTGATCGATCTTTTTTTTTTTATCAAATGGATAATAGTCATCATAATTATTTGTTAATTTATTAAATGATGAATTAAATATACGAATAATTTGAGAAGACTCATTATTTACAATTGTTTCCGTCTTTTTATCCCAAAGTATAGGAACTGTTACACTTGTTGTTATTTTTGAATCTGCTTTTAAATATAAATCTTTGAGGTATTTAAAATTATATAAATGATCTTTGGTTGAATCTAAAAAGGTTTCATCAAAGATCCAACCATTATCTAGCATATCTGGGTGAACCACGCTTACACTTATGTGTTCTTCCAGTTGTTTTAATTTTCGATAAATAAGGGTTCGAGTAGCCCAAGGACAAGCATAGCTGACGTATAAATGATATCTTTGTGTCTCAGGTTTATATTTATTATTTTTTTCTGAAATAGAGTTTAGGAAAGTTCTTGGGAGTCGATCATAATTACCATTCATATCTGAATTTATCACAGAACTAGTAATCCACTTTCCATCTACAAGTTTGCCCATGATTTTTTTATATCAATTATTAACTAACGCTTATTAAAAGAAAAAATCCGTAAATATATGAATTTATTATATTTAATTTCAAAAAAAATTGTAGCTTTAATTTAATTATTTTTTAGAATAAGATAAACTAATACTTGTACTGCTTAAAGTTAATGCCTAATAGAATCTACTTTTAAAATTTTTCATTCTAAATAATCAGTTTTTAAAAGTAGATTTTTATTCATTTAATATTCAAATATTTTAAAAATTAAGATTTTTTTTATACAAATAACTAAAATATGGTCTTCTTAGAAATTAGAAGTTAGTATTATTATTTTAAAAAGTTGTATTTACAAATTTTTGGCTCATAAACTTATCTTTTAAGTATTAAATCATGTTAAAATTTTGTGAAAGGATCTTTGCAAAAGAAACTTCATAATTGAAAACTTTAAAATGGCTAATAAAAGTAACATTATAGAATTTTTAGAAGGAAAAATTCCTTTAAAAAATTTTGATGAAGATTATGCCAATCTAGCTAGAAAACACCAAGATAATTTAACTAAACCAAATGGAAGTTTAGGCGACCTGGAAGAGTATGCTATATGGATGGCTGGATGGCAAAGGAAAAAAAAACCCAATATAGATAATTTTAAGTGTCTAGTTTTTGCTTCTAACCACGGTGTAGCAAAAAAAAATGTATCAGCTTATCCTGCGGAGGTAACAGAGCAAATGGTAAAAAATTTTAAAAGTGGAGGGGCGGCAATTAATCAGTTATGTGATTTGGCAAATATTGATTTGTCGGTAATTCCCTTAGAACTTGACAACCCAACAAAAGATTTTTCAGAGGAAAAAGCAATGGATGAAAAGGAAACCTTATCAGCTTTGCAAATAGGATTTAATTCTGTGCCAGAGAAATGTGATTTATTAATACTCGGTGAAATGGGTATATCTAACACAACATCAGCAACAGCAATATCTTGTGCACTTTTTGATGAATCAGTAGAAAAATGGACTGGATTTGGTACTGGTGTGTCAGAAAAAAAACTAAAAAAAAAGATATCAGTTATAAAAAAAGGTCTTGAATTACATGGAAAGCAATTTGATAATGCATTTGAGATATTATCTGCATTTGGAGGTAGAGAAATGGCAGCCATTGCTGGTTCAGTTATTGCGGCAAGATTAATGGGTATTCCTGTTTTGCTAGATGGTTTTATATCAACTGTATCTGCAGCGACATTAACACTTTTTGAAAAAAATATACTTCAACACTGTCTAATTTCTCATTTATCATCAGAACCGGGTCATAAAGGTATTATTTCCTATTTAAACAAAAAACCTATTCTTGATTTAAACATGAGATTAGGGGAGGGCAGTGGTGGAGCATTAGCTGCCCTTGTAATTAAGGCTGCGTTAGTTACTCATAATAAAATGGCTACTTTTTCTCAGGCTGGAATTAGTAAAAAAAAGTAAACTCGATGTTATTGTTAAAAAATAAATACTTATTAGACATTATAGCATCTGTTATGTTTTTTACCAGAATACCAGTTAATTGGTCTTATTTTTCGAATAAACCACCAGATCTTACACAAGCAGCGTGGTCATTTCCACTGGTAGGTCTATTAATAGGATTAATAGCAGGATTAATTGGTGATTTGTTTATTTATTTAGAACAGTCTATATTTTTATCTTGTGTGATTTCTATAACTATAAGCGTACTTTTAACTGGAGCTTTTCATGAGGATGGCTTGGCAGATTCAGCTGATGGTTTAGGTGCTGGCGGTTCTCCAGAAAAAATAAATAAAATTATACATGATAGTCGTTTAGGAACTTATGGAGTGGTAGCAATAATTTTAGGATTACTTTTTAGACTTGCTTTAATTCAAGCTTTGGTAGAAAGTGGGTATTCTTTGGTGTCGATTTTGTCAATAGCATTTGCTTCAGGAAAGTTAGCAATAATATTTACAAGAAATTTTTTTAAGCATTCAAAATTTGCGAAAATAGGCAGTATAGTTGGTAAAGTTTCACATAAACAATTAGTTTGCGCATGTTTAATATGGGCTTTACCAACTTTATTAATATTTCCATTTTTAGGTGTTTTTTTTGGAATTATTTTCACAATATCAGTCATTTTAATTTTAGGAATAAAGGCAAAAAAAGTTTTGGGAGGTATTACAGGTGATATTTTAGGAGCAATTGCTTTTCTTACAGAACTCACATTTCTAATCGGTAATACAGTGGTAATTGGAATTTAAAAATAAATTACTTCAGACAAAAAAAAGCCTGACTACTTGGTCAGGCTTTTCAAAAGAAATTGATTTACAGTTTGAAGTTACTTCTCAGCGCAAGCATAAGAATTGATTTCAAGACCTACAGAGATTTCAGAAATTATTGGTTTTGTCCAAGCCATTTTTTGTCCTTTAAAAAATTAAAATTATATATTATTTAACACACCAAAGTTAATAAAGTCTGACAGCTATATTCATTTTATATTAATTAAGTTAAATATTTTTTTGATTTTGAATCACTATTAATTTATTCAATTAATTTTTTTGTACTTAAGAAGTAAAGATTTTAAATAAAAATTTAAATTAGATACACTAAACCTTAAATCTTTAAAATATATATATATTCTTAAATTATTTTTATATTGTTATCTATAATTTTTAGATCTATCTAATAATCTTTATTTGTGAAGAAACTTGCTTTATTTCAACTTGGAAACATCACTACCATTCCAAAGAGCATAGGAACTCATTGCAATATTTTTAACATTATCGACACAAATTATATTATAATTTCCTCTTTTTTACTAAATTTTACGTAGCATCAAAAATACTATTTTAAAAATTTTTTGTTACAGATGTTTAAAACATGCGAAATCTAATATCTTTTAATTTTATTAAAATAACTACAAAAAAAATATTTAAAAACAATAATTTAAAAAATATTTTTGAGACTATAAATTAAAATAAATATAAGGATAAACCAAACAAATAAAATAATATACCTAACTTCCCATTCACTATTAAAGCCCAATTTCTTAAATGAATTTAATGACCATACATTATTATTGCAAAGTTTTTTACCACAAAAAAAATAATAATAAATTACTGCAATCTTAAATGTAACGATTAAACCTATTACATTCCACCAAAGCCAAGATACACTCTCAACATAAATCCAAAAATAAAGATTACATATGAATCCTCCTACAACTCCTATGCAGGCACTTGTACCGTTAATTTTTTTTGTAAATATACCTAATAAAAAAACACCAACTATAGGTCCATTAATTAGAGAACCAATTTTATTAATAGCAATAAGCACATTATTTGAAACATTTTCAACATAAAAAGCCAAAACGATAGCTAACATACCCCAAAATAATGTAACAGCTCTGGAAATAAAAAGAATTTTTCTTTCTGAATAACTACTAAAACCCTTTTTTCTTTTAATAAAATCCTCAATTGTTACTGCCGACAAACTATTGAGTACAGAATCTAAAGATGACATTGCAGCAGAAAATAAAGCTACAAGCGTTAATCCTAAGATTCCCGTTGGTAAATTTTCCATAAGAAAAACCGGTACTGCTAAATTAAAATTTGGTTTTCCATTTTGTAAAGGAAGACTAGAAATAAAGCTTGAATCTAAAACAGCATAAGAACCTATGCCAACTCCAATAAAGCAATAAAGAAGTACAATTGGAAATCTCAAAATTCCATTTAAAAAAAAAACTTTTTGACCTTCATTTTGATTTTTAGCGCATAACCCTTTTTGCATTTGACTCTGATCACAGCCGTAATAAGAAACATATAAAAAAAAACCACCTATGAGCATTGGCCAAAAAGCAAATTCATTTCCATCACCAAAGCCATGATCAGAAAAATTAATTTTAATATTTCTTTCTGCAGGAAAAAAATCAAACATTGAGCTAAATCCACCAAAAATATTAATTAAATAAAGAAATATCCCAGAGAGTACTGAGGTCAAAATTATCATTTGAATTATATCACTGTAAATAATGGCTTTTATACCACCCAGGACGTCATAAATAATCGTTATCATACCTAAAATTAAAACCGAATAAATAAAGCTTAAACCTGAAATGAGCTCTACGATTATGGATACGCTATAAACAATGACGCCTGTTGCAAAAACACGAATAAAAAGAAATAACATACTCATTAATAATTTAGTTTTAAGATCAAATCTTTTTTCCAGAAATTCGTATATTGAAATAAGCTTTAGTTTATAAAAAATCGGGAACAAGAAAATCATAATAGCAATCATCGATAAAGGTACTGCCAATTCATACTGAAGCCAACTCAATCCTCCACTAATTGAGAAAGCCACAAATGCTGGCGCCCCTAAAATACTATTTGTTGAACATTGAGTAGCTAAAATAGATACTGCTAAACTCTTTGAGTTTTGTTTTCTTGATGCAATAAAATAATCTTTTGAATTTTTTTGATTTTTTGATAATTTAAAAGACAATAATATTAGAAAAATCAAATATCCGCTTATAATTAACCAATCAAGATTTTCTAAATTCATATTTTCATAAAACCAAAAATTTATATTAGATAGCTTTACTTCACTACTATTATAAAAAATTTCATTTGAATAAAAGCATCAAAAAATTTATGAAGTTCTCAATTTTTAGCTTTTTTTTGTTTCCTCTTTTGTCTCATCTAAGAAAGTATCTTTACTTTTAACTACAAATCTTTCAAAGATTGGTATGAAGAAAAGAGGAATTATACCGCCAATGACAACTCCAAAAATCATTTTCCTTAAATCCGGATCAAGATAACATGCAATAATATCAGCAAAAATATGAGATAAAGCTGCTCCAAAGATACCCGCAACATAGCCGTTGGAAAGCAATTTTAGAAAACGATTTATACTAAAACCTGTATAATAACCAATTATCATAATTGCAACATGAACAAACCCAAAGATGAGTCCTTTGTAATTTCCAGTAGCTTGATCAAAAATATTCTCTAAAATTAAATCCATTTTTTTACCCTAATTAATGATGTTATTTAAAATTTATTTTATAAACTTTAATCAATTGTTGTTTTAACCGTTAAAATATAACATAACAATACAAAAGTTATTTAAAGAATTTAATTAATGAAACAAATTAAAAGTCCATGTATTGATATATGTAAGTTTACTGCAAAAAATAATTGGTGCATCGGTTGTGGCCGAACATTAGACGAGTGTAAAGAGTGGAAAAAAATGAAGCCTTATGCAAAAATACGCCTTTTATTAAAGGATTTAAAGAGAAGGATGACCATTATAGATGATCATACTTTACCTAACCTTTAATATTATAAATTAAATACTAAGTATATTTATTGCTAAATTTTAACGGAGAACCAAATGAACAATTCATCAACAAAGATCCCTGTAACCATTTTAACCGGCTTTTTAGGTTCAGGTAAAACAACTTTATTAAATCGTATACTTAGTGAGAAGCACGGCAAGCGTATAGCTGTGATTGAAAATGAATACGGTGAAGTTGGAATTGATCAGGCTTTGGTTATCAATGCAGAGGAAGAAATATTTGAGATGGCCAATGGCTGTATTTGTTGCACGGTTCGTGGTGATTTAATTAGGGTTCTTGGAAATCTCATGAAAAGACGTGATAAATTTGATTATGTAATTGTAGAGACTACTGGTCTTGCTGATCCAGGCCCTGTAGCCCAGACTTTTTTCATGGATGATGAAATCAGTTCTGAATTTGCTCTTGATGGAATTATTACATTAGTTGATACATACCATATTAAACAACAACTTGGTAGAAGTGACGAGAGCACTGAGCAGATAGCTTTTGCAGATGTTGTTGTCTTAAATAAAACTGATTTAGTTATTAACGATGAGGTAGATAAACTTGAGGTTCGTTTACGTGAAATGAATAAAATGGCTAAATTTATTAGAAGTGAGATGGCTAACGTTCCCATCAATTCTGTTCTTGATAAAAGTGCTTTTAATTTAGACCAAGTACTTAAACGTCGACCTACATTTCTAGAGCCAGAGTATCCATTTGAATGGACAGGTGTTTACAAAACATTGCCTGGAAAATACAAACTAGTCCTTTCCGAAGGACCTGACCCGACAATGTCTCTAGTTATTGGAATTGAACAAGGTAACCATGATGCTGATCTTAGAAACAGTGCAGAACAATGCGTTCGCTTGTATGCAGAGGAGCCAGAAATCATCAACCCTGAAGAAATTATTCCAAAGGGAAAACATGTCAATTTAAAGCTTGAATTACCTGGACAAAAAGTTTTTTATATAGATATTGAAAAGGAAATGCATATTGGACTTTTTGCTCAGCATACTGCCGAAGAATTTGATATGAAGCTAATTCAAGCAGAAAATAATGCCGAAATACCAGTTGTTGAACAAAGAACTTGGATTGCGCAACATGAACATGACGATGAGGTTGGATCTATTTCCATTGAAAAGGACGGTGACTTAGATCAAAATAAATTACAGGCTTGGCTTTCAAAATTACTTGGTGAAAAAGGCATAGATATTTTCCGTATGAAAGGATTTCTGAGTATTGCCGGAGAATCAGATAGATTTGTATTCCAGGGAGTTCACATGCTTTTTGATGGCAAACCTGACCGTCCATGGGGAAGTTTGCCAAGAAAAAACCAACTTGTCTTTATTGGTCGTAATCTTAATAAAGAGGAGATGGTTAAAGGTTTTGAGGATTGCCTTGTATGAATATAAAGAGCGCAAATTCTGGGAAAATTCTCAGTCGAGGTTGGAAGTCCATAGTTGACGATTATGCTATTTCTGGTGGTTGGACATACAACGGTGAATTACTTATAGTTTGTGACGCAGTTGGAGGTATATATGTATTTAATGGTAAATCAGGAGAAAAAATATGGGCTAGTAAGGAAGTTCATGTTGGTGGTATCTTATCATCCTCAATGCATCCATCTAAAGATATATTTCTAACAGGTGGACAAGACGGAAAAGTTCTTATTTGGGATATTTATCAAAAGAAAAAAAAAATTATTAACGTTGGTGATTCCTGGATAGAAAATTTAGCTTGGTCAAAAGATGGTGAATTTTTCGCTTCATCTTGTTCTCGAAAAATTTATGTTTACGACAAAAATGGTAATGAGATGTGGATATCGGATAATCACAATAGTACCGTAAGTAACTTAGCTTGGTCTGTTAGAAATGAAATAGCCACAACTTCTTATGGACGTGTATCTTTTTTCGATGGTATGTCAGGAGCAATAAAGCAAAAATTAGAATGGAAAGGTTCGTTGGTATCTATGGTTTTAAGTCCAAATGGAGATATAGTAGTTTGTGGAAGTCAGGATAATACAGTTCACTTTTGGAGAAGAGACACAGAACAAGACTCAATGATGTCCGGTTATCCTCAAAAACCTTCAACGCTAGCTTTTGATGAAACTGGAAGTTTTTTAGCTACTGGAGGGAGTGAACAAGTTACAATTTGGAATTTTACAGGGAATGGACCCGAGGGAACAACGCCATTGTCTTTAAGGCTGCATGCTGAACCAATCACCTCACTTGCTTTTGCAAACCGAGGCATGGATTTGGCTTCTGGTTCTAGAGATGGCACTGTTGTACTTTGGAATTTAAAATCTGATAATGAAAAAAGTGAACTAAGTGAAACTAGTGTCAATGATACTGTATCAAAATTATATTGGCATCCACAGGATAATGCTTTAGCTAGTTTAGATAGACAAGGTGGGGTTACTGTTTGGCGTATTTGATTTTAGATTTTTATTTATTAGTGTAATTAACAGAACAGTCAGTATTTCTATATTTTTTCAGTTAATCATCCAGAGATTTAAAAAATAAAATACTATTAAGCATTGTAACTTATTTAACACCTTGAAATTACTTCGGAAGAGGGTCTGCGGCTTCGTGATACTTTTTGCAATTTTAAAGAAACCCTTTGATTAAACATGATATAATTTTGCTCGAATATCAGCTCTTTTATATCAGATTCTAAACTAATAAAAACTTTTTCCTGTCTTCGATCTCCAAAATCCTTGTTTTAATATTTTTCCATAAAAGAATCAAAAACATAGCCTTTTGGGCAATGTTCCTTTGGTGCTACAGACAACCATCAACTACTGATAATACACAGCAATTATTTTTTATAATTTTTTTTACTTGCATATTTCAATTACCCATGAACTAAGTGCATTTCTAAAAACAAATATATTATGAAAGATTTTTATAAAACTGGAATCTCAAAAGAAATTTTAACCAATCTTAATTTTTTAAAGCTTTTAAGACCTACCCCCGTTCAACAAAAGGCTATCAAGCCCGGTTGTGAGGGTAAGGATATCTTAGCCATTGCCAATACAGGTACAGGCAAAACTGCTGCATTTGCAATTCCAATTATAGAAAGACTAAATAAAAATAAATCATTATCTGCAATTATACTTACTCCCACAAGAGAATTAGCGGTTCAGATTGACAAACATTTTAAGGACTTAATGGGGAAAAATATAAAAATAAAATGTGCAGTCTTAATTGGTGGAGATTCCATAGAGAAACAAATAGCTTTAATTAAACAAAATCCAAGAGTAATTATTGGAACTCCAGGAAGAATAAATGATCACATCACAAGAAAAAATCTTAACCTTAAGCATTTTAACATTTTAGTTCTAGATGAGACGGATAGAATGCTAGATTTTGGTTTTATCAAACAGATACAAAAAATAATTAATATTTTGCCGTTAAAAAAACAAACTTTACTTTTCACAGCAACCTTAAGTAGTTCTTTAAAAAGTATTTCAGAAAAGTTTTTATTTAATCCAGTTAGGATTTCAGTTGAAAAAAAAGAAAATATTCTCAACAATATCGAGCATCGAGTATCCAACATTAAACAAATAGAAAAATATGAAAAATTATTAGAAGAACTTCATGTAAGGGAAGGAAGTGTTATAGTTTTCATGAAAACTAAACATAGTTCAAAAAGAATATATTTAAAACTTCAGAAAGACGGTTTATCTGTTAATGCGATACATGGAAATGTCAGACAAAATAAACGTTTAAATATTTTAAATAAATTTAGAAATCAAAAGTTTAAAGTTTTAGTCGCAACTGATGTAGCTGCCAGAGGTTTAGACATTCCTCATATACAGCATGTAATAAATTATGACCTCCCACAGAGGACAGAAGATTACATTCATAGAATTGGAAGAACAGCAAGAGCTGGCAAGAAAGGCTCAGCACTGAGTTTTGTTTCTGAAAATGAAAAAAATATTTGGAATAATATATGCAAACTCATTACTCCTGAGAACGAGAATATTTCTAGCTCAAACAATAATAAAAGTAAATCTTTTAAAAGAAAAAAAAACCGGTTAATGGGTAAAGATAGTTCAAAAATTAACTCCATTAGCTTTAAAAAAGTTTTTAAAAAAAAAAGAAAAAAGGTATCAATAGCTTTAAAAAAAAAGAATAGAAGTGTAAAGAATCCAAAAAAAAATAATTGAAAAAAAAAGAAAACAATTAAGTATAAATTTTAATAGGTTCCAATCTGGTATAATCTGATACTAATTTGAGAAGAATTTAACACCTATTAATTTTTCTAGAAATAAAAAAGGATAAAAAGTAAAACTTAATTTACATGATTAAGATATTGTATAAATATCTAACTAGATATTTATCTACTCTGTTAATTAATCTTTTAAAGTCAGTAAGGAGATTTAATTATAATCAGTGAGATAAATTACATTACCTATTACGAAATCAATTTTTTTTAGCTTACTTTCGGAACAAGTTTATCTAGGCCCATTTGTTGAAGAATCGCATCCTGGTATTTTTTGGTTATAGTATTAATATTTTTTACACCATAATCAAGCCCACAAACTGTTCTAAGTGGTCTTTTTCCATAGGATAAATTTATTAATTTTACTATTGCTTTTGGAATCAAGTTTGAATCACAGTCTGGATTGTTTTTCATAAATTCCTGAAAACGTTGCATTGTTTTTTCAGCAGCATTCGAAAGTTCTCCATAATCTTTTAAACATTTTGTATCTTCTGGACGTGGTGAATTTTGTATTAAGTTTGTTGGAAATGGACCAGGCTCAATAATTACGGAGTCAATCTTGAAAGGGGATAGTTCGTATCTATAAATTTCAGCTAGAGCTTCGACAGCAAATTTACTAGGATTATATGTACTTAAAAATGGAAAGATTATTCTACCAGCAATTGAAGATATAGTTATAAAAAGGCCATCATTCTTTTTTTTCATATAAGGGATAACTTCTTTAAAAATTCTAGCAACACCTATATAATTTACGTCCATTTGTTTTTCTAATTGTGGAATTGTAAAACCCTGAGCAAGTCCAACATTCATAATACCTGCATTATTCACTACAACATCAATTTTGTTAAATTTTTTGATAGTATTTGAAATGGCTTTCTTTATTGAATTAGAGCATGTGACATCTAGATCTTCCACAATAACATTTTCACTTAACCCATTGAGTTTATTGGCTATCTCTGCGTTTTTTCCATTTACATCTCTCATTGTAGCAATAACCTTAAAGTTACTTTTACATAGTAATTTAACTATTAGTTTACCGAAGCCTGAACTAGTTCCTGTTATTAAAACAATCTTATTATTATGTCCCATTATTTCTCCTTAATAATTTTTGATTTTAGCATATTATTTAATCATCATTTCCACAAAACAGCATACAAAATTTATGTTTTATACAATTCCTTTTTTTAATAATAAAACGCACGTTAGAAATATTTAATATCAAATTATAAATTAATACATAATTTTATAAAAATGCATTTATAAATTAATTAGAATTGATGATTTTGATAATTTATAGTTAATATATTGGGTAAATGATGTTTAGTTAAAGCACTGTATTTTAATAATATACTTGATATCTTAAACTTTTAATTTTTTTGAAAAATGAAGCTCTTTAAAATATATTTAAGAAAAATATCAATCACAATTTATCTATTTGTTTTTCTAGTAGGTTGTTCTAGTACTAGGTTTATTTACTCATTAGCTGACGAATTTATTCAGGATGAGATTACTTATTTTCTGAATTTAGACGAGGATGATGAAGTTTTTTTGACTCAGCAGATATCAGCTATGGTAGAATGGCATCGTATTTATATGCTGCCAAATTATGCGAAATATATTACTTATATTTCTGATAAACTGGAAGTGAAGCAATATGGTCTAGCTGATATTACCGAAATATTTGAGAATGGAAAATTTCTAATAGACGAGACTGTTTCTGGTTTAATTCCTTACGTTGCACAATTTCTAGTTATGCATAATACTCCGAAAAATATTAAATTTATAGAAAAAAAGATGTTTGAACGTCACAAAAATAGACTGACAGAATTATCTCAACCCGCAGGTCAATTATATAAAAAGCGTCTGGAACGTCTGAAATCGAATTTCGAGAGATTTTTAGGAAAACTCTCCGATAAACAAGTAATATTGCTAGAAGCATATGTAAAAGAAACAAAGGGAAATGCAAAGATTCGATTGCTAAATCTTACAGAGCGACAAAAGGTTTTTGTGAGTTTTCTAGATACTAAACCGTCTGAAGTGGAACTTACAACTTATCTTAATAAACTTTTGTTAAATGGTCATGAAATTACAAACCCCACTTATCGTATTTTTCAGGAGACCTCGCGCAAACGATTTCAACAACTAATTTTGGACATTTTGACTAAAACTTCAATAACACAAAGAAATATTATGATTGAAAAGTTAAGAAAGTACGCAAACGATTTTAAAGCAGTTTCTTCGTTAAATTAAGACAAGCAAAATTAATAATTACTTTTATGGTTCAAAAAAATTAATGATGTAGGCTTAAAAAATAACATTTAGCTTAATTACTTACGAATAAATTTAATTATTAAATTATAATTTTTGATCTTTATGCATATTCTAAATTATACTTAAATAAATATGAACAATGCATTTTTAAATAGTTATAAATATATCAATAGTTTAAAAGATAATTTATCTTCGAGACGTATATAGTTAATACGTTTAATTTCAATTATTTAGATAGCATTGAAGAACTAAAAAAAGTATTTGGCTATATTTACATAAAAAAAACCCGACTAGTTAGCCAGGTTTTTCAAATAAATCTTTATAAAAAGAAATTATTTCTCAGCACAAGCGTAAGAATTAATTTCAAGACCAACAGAGATTTCAGAAATAATTGGTTTTGTCCAAGCCATTGTATGCTCCTTTTAATTGTTTATGTTAATAATTATTTTATTTATACCATTACTTTCTTAATGGACTCTGATGATTTCATTCATGTAAGGTTAATCTTTTACTCAGAAATTGTATACTGCAATTTTTAAAGATAGATGTGCAATAATATTTCTAGAGCAGGGATCTTGGGCTTTTAGATAATCATGAATGGACAGGATTTCTGATGAGTAATCATCAAAATTTTAAGATATATTACGTTTTATTATATCTTTTTATTTAAATTCATATTAGTTTGGCAATTAAATATAAAATTTAGTAGATGAATTTAAAATGTATAAGGTATTTATATTTAATAAAAAATAATAAATAAGAAAAAATGAAGTAAGAAATAACGAAGTAAGAAATAAGAAATAAGAAATAAAAAATAAGAAATTGGAAACTAAAAAAATCATTGATGACAAATTCTTTGTAAAATTTAAATATGACTGAAAAAAAAAACTCAAAAAAAAAAAATTCACTCTGAATCTAGTAAACATTTAATGGATATAAATAAGGCTTGGAATAAGGATAATCAGGCATGGTGGGATTGGTATGTTTCTTTGGCTGACAACTCAAATTTAAGCAAAAATAATACTTTGTTAGAATTGCCTAACCCACCAAAGTTAAAAAAACTATCAACAATTGAGTTAAAACAAGAACTCAACACACCATATGAATTATCGACTCATAATGTAAAATCTTTTCAGAAAAATGGTTTTATAAAATTAAAAAATGTTTTAACACCGCGTTTAACTCAAGTTCTGCGTTGTGAAATTCTATCTCTTTTAAGAAAAACATTTAAAAATTATAATGTAAATAAAAAAAATCGTTTCTTAAGCCTTGAAATGATGTGGTTAGAAAATAATTTGATCAAAGAGTTTGTTTTAAGTTCTCGAATAGCAAAGATTTGTGCCGATTTATTATCTGTAAAAAAAATTCGTCTTTATCATGACAATGCTTTAGTTAAAGAATCAGGATGTGGTCGTACACCTTGGCATTATGAT
>MDTB01082491.1_pt1 | contig 39543 bp, 46 predicted proteins | sample 811161 | NCBI WGS metagenome assembly MDTB01 (sample SAMN05326650, study PRJNA326480) | marine metagenome | isolation source: seawater | place: Mediterranean Sea | collected 2009 | reverse complement strand
TGAAAAGTGATATGAGAAAATATAACATAAAACTTTTTGGAGGTGATACAAGTTCTTCGGATAAAATATTTTTAAATGTCACAATTTTAGGTAAAATAAAAAATCAAGGTTTATGTCATGTAAAAAATTTTGCTAAAAATAATTCTTCTATTTATGTCACTGGAAATATAGGCGATGCTGCTCTTGGTTTTTGTCTTCAAAAAAATTATTTTTATTTTCAGTGTTCAAATAAAAACAAACAAAAATTGATTAAAAAATTTAATTTGCCAGAGCCAAGATTGATTACAAGTCAAAATCTTTTAGGAAAAGTTGATTTTTGCACAGATATTTCAGACGGTTTGTTAAGAGAGTTACATCAAATTGCAAATCATTCTAATAAATGTGCTAATATTTTTCTGGAGAATATTCCTTTATCAAATGCAGCAAATGAAGTGAATAAAAAAAATAAAGATTTGAACTTTTGGGAAATTTTACTGTCTGGGGGAGAAGACTATGAGTTACTTTTTTCTCTTTCTAAGGATAAAAAAATAAAAAAAAAAAGCCTTTTGATTTTACTTACATTGGTTATTTTTCCAAAGGAAAAGGTTTAAATATTATTGATAAAGATGGGAATCGGTTCGACCCAAAAAAAATTGGGTTTAGTCACTTTTAATTAAATTATTATTGAACATGGAATGTAATATGTTATAAGGAATTTCTTATAATATTAAATTTTTAAAATATGTATCTTGAATTCTCCATAGTATTAATTTGTTCATTACTCTCAATAGGATTTGGAGCCATTACTACAAGAAAGATACTTGAACAACCTCAAGGCTCCGAAAGAATGATCGAAATCGCTTCTGCAATTCAGGAGGGTGCTCAAGCTTACCTTAATAGACAATATATCACAATTTCGATTGTAGGTGTTTTAATAACAATTCTTCTCTATTTTTTGATTCATAATCCTTTTGTTGCAATCGGTTTTATAATTGGAGCATTTTTGTCTGGACTTGCAGGTTACGTTGGAATGTTTGTTTCTGTACGCGCTAATGTTAGAACTACACAAGCCGCTACAGAAAGTATTGACAAAGCATTAGATATCTCATTCAAATCAGGAGCTATAACTGGTTTTTTTGTTGTTGGTTTTGGTTTGTTAGGATTAGTTGGATATTATTGGTTTCTACTCCAATCACTCGGACAAAATCAAGGTAGAGAAATTGTAGAAGCTATGATTGCCCTAAGCTTTGGTGCATCCTTGATATCTATATTTGCAAGATTAGGTGGCGGAATTTTCACTAAAGGTGCTGACGTTGGAGCAGATCTTGTGGGAAAGATTGAGGCCGGTATCCCGGAAGACGATCCAAGAAATCCAGCAGTAATTGCAGATAATGTTGGTGACAATGTTGGAGATTGTGCCGGTATGGCAGCAGATCTTTTTGAAACATACGCAGTTACAATTGTGGGTACAATGGTCTTGGGTCTAATTTTATTTGACGTTTCTGATCAACAAACTTTTATGATGTTTCCATTGCTTATTGCAGGTGTATGTATAATTTCATCTTTGATAGGAGTTTATTACGTAAAGTTAGGAGAGGGTTCGCGTAACATAATGGGAGCACTTTACAAAGGGTTAATAATAACAGCTTTGGTATCGATAATATTAATATATTTTGTTACCGATTTCTTTATTGGAACAGATAGGTTAATTATTAATAGTGATTTATTTATAGAATCATTTCTCGGAGTTGATCTTTTTTATTGTGCCATAATTGGATTGTCAGTAACAGGTCTTATTGTTTGGATAACAGAATACTATACTAGTACTGAATTTGGTCCTGTAAAATCAGTAGCAAGATCATCTCAATCTGGTCATGCAACCAATATCATACAAGGCCTGGCTGTCTCAATGCAATCGACAGCTCTTCCAACGATTGTTATTATTTTAGGGATTGTTTTATCTTACAAATTCGCTGGTTTATACGGTATTTCCATAGCCGCAACTACAATGCTTGCTCTTGCGGGAATGATAGTTGCCCTAGATGCATATGGACCAGTTACAGACAACGCTGGTGGTATTGCTGAAATGTCTAATTTACCCGAAAGTGTTAGAAAAACTACAGATGCTTTGGATGCAGTTGGAAATACCACAAAAGCTGTAACCAAGGGTTATGCAATTGGTTCTGCTGGCTTAGCTTCTCTTGTTTTATTTGGTGCATATACTCAAGATCTGAAATTTTATTTTCCAAATTTAGATATTAAGTTTGCCTTAGATGATCCTTACGTTGTTGTGGGACTTCTAATTGGTGGTATGTTACCTTATCTTTTTGGTTCGATGGGTATGACTGCTGTTGGAAGAACTGCAGAGAAAATTGTTTCCGAAGTTAGAAGACAATTCGCTGAAAACAAAGGTATTATGACAGGTAAAACTAAGCCTGAATATGGAAAAGCCGTTGATATACTTACGAAAGAAGCAATCATTGCAATGATTTTACCCTCTATGCTTCCTGTTCTAGCCCCATTTATTACATATTATCTTATCTTTATTATATCAGGAGATTCTGGACCAGCTTTTACTACTGTTGGTGCAATGCTTCTTGGTACTATTGTTACTGGACTTTTTGTTGCCATTTCGATGACATCAGGTGGGGGGGCATGGGATAATGCTAAAAAATATATTGAAGACGGGAATTTTGGTGGAAAAAATTCCGACGCACATAAAGCTGCTATCACTGGTGACACTGTGGGGGATCCTTATAAAGATACTGCTGGACCTGCCATTAACCCAATGATTAAAATTATAAATATTGTTTCTATTCTTTTATTATCTATGCTGTCTTAATCGTCAGCTTTTCCACTACCTATTATCGGACCACCACGTTTCATGCCTGGGACACCAAAGTTACCAAGTAATTGTTGCAAAAGTGTTTGTTTTGATCCACCGCTTCTAGTTTCAAGTGAAGACATTGCTATTTCTGCGGCCGAAGATTTATCATAAAAAAAAATATTTTTAAGCTTATCATTTTTATTAAATTTAAGCTCTAATACGTATTGCTCCTCAATATTAGATTTCAAAAATGCAATTTTAGATTTCAATGCCCCCATATAATAATATGAATTATCACCTAAACTACCCTTGAATGATGGCTCGCCTAAAATTTGACTGACAGAATTTTTATCATCTTTTCCAACTTTTAGTATTGAGAGTGTGTCAGCATCTGGTAAATTACCATTAATATATTTTTTTGAAATACATGATGTTAGTAAAGTAAAAGTTATAATTAAAATAAAAGGTTTCATTTTGTTATTTTTAAATCCCCATAAGAAAAAATTAGATAATATTTATAATAAAATTGCAGAACAATCAAAAGATTCTTTTTATTTAAAAAAAGATCAAATTAAAGACATTGAAATTTATAGAGAATTCTTTCAACTCAATTTAATTATAATTCTATGGTACATGAGGTTAAAAAAAATTAACAATAAATATACTAACTATTTAATTAATAAACTAATAAAGGATTTAGAAGGAATGGTGATCGAGCTGGGGGGGTCTGAAACAAGTTTTAGAAAAAAAATAAGGATTCTAGTCGAAAACTTTTATGGAAGACTTTACGTTTATTCTGATTTATTTGATGGGATTGAAAGTTTAAACAAACAAGAATTAAGCTTGGTTATTTCTAAAAACTTTAATCAAAAAATCGATACCAAAATTATTTATAAATACATTAAAAATTATATTCCAGATATAAAAAAAATGGATATCAATGACTTCTGGAAGTTAAAATTTTTTAAAAAGTAATAAAGTTTTTAAAAAAGATATTGTTATTTATTAAATTTTATGTACTAGTCTAGGTTACTAATTTAAGGAAATATAATGGCGGTTCCAAAAAGAAAAACCACCCCATCTAGAAGAGGTAAAAGAAGATCACATCATTCACAGTTTGGACTAAATGCTGTCGAGTGTCCAAATTGTGGTGAGTTGAAGCTAGCTCATCATGTATGTGCAGCATGTGGATACTATAATAAAAAAGAAATAATTGATAAATCTGAATCATTAGATGAAGAAGATTCTGAAATTGCAGATCAAAAATAAGGTAAATTTTGAAACAGATAGTATTGGCCATCGATGTTATGGGAGGAGATTATGGTCCTGAGACTACAATCAAAGGTGTTCAAATGGCTTCAAAAATATATCCTCATGTCAAGTTCAAGCTGTTTGGTAATAAAAAAAAATCCTTGGTTCAATTAAATGAAAATAAAATGAATAATTTTGACTTTTTTCACACTTTAGAAAACATAAAGTCAGACGATGAGCCTGTTAATGCACTAAGAAAATTAAAAAAATCAAGTATGCGATTAGGAATCAACGAAGTAAAAAGTAAAAAAGCCGACGGTTTTGTTTCAGCAGGAAATACTGGTGCGCTTATGGCCATTTCAAAATTTGTCCTTCGAACACTCAAGGGAATTAATAGACCTGCAATCGCAGGATTGATGCCTACATTGAAGGGACAGACTGTGATTTTGGATCTCGGAGCGAATGTTGATTGTACAAATGAAAATTTGTTTCAGTTTGCATTAATGGGAGATATCTTTGCTCAAACCGTTCTTGGTATTCAAAAACCTAAAATTGGTTTATTAAACGTTGGATCAGAACATACAAAAGGAAATAGTACTGTAAAACAAACGCATTCAGACCTAAGTCAAATTGAAAAAAAAATAAATTTTCATGGTTTTGTTGAGGGAAATGATATTAATAAAGGTATTGTAGACGTAGTTGTAACCGATGGTTTCTCAGGAAATATTGCACTTAAAACAGCTGAAGGTGTGGCAGAATTAATCTTCACATTTCTTAAAAATTCTTATAACAGCTCATTTGTTTCAAAAATTGGTTATCTACTTTCAAAACCAGCTTTGAATAGATTTAAAACAAGAATTGACCCTAGGAAATATAATGGTGCTGTATTACTAGGTCTTAATGGCATAGTAGTTAAGAGTCATGGTGGGACAGACGCATTTGGTTTCTGCAATGCTATAGGTGTTGCTGTATCACTAATTGAAAATTCTTATATAAACCAGATAGAAAAAAAATTAGGATTGTATTAATTATATGTCTATTAATTCAAAGATTCTAGGTCACGGGTATTCTTTACCAACAAAAATTTTAAAAAATAATGACTTTGTTAAATTTATAAATACATCTGATGAATGGATATTTTCAAGAACTGGAATTAAGCAAAGACACGTAGCTGATGAGAATCAATTAACTTCCGATTTGGCTGTAAGTGCCGCAAAAAAAGCATTGATATCTGCAAATTTAAGAAGCGATAAGATTGATTGTATTATTTTAGCAACGACAACTCCTGATGACACATTTCCCTCCACGGCGACAAAAGTTCAAGATCAACTTAAAATGAATAATATTCCTGCTTTTGATATTCAGGCTGTTTGCTCTGGCTTTATTTATTCTTTACAAATAGCTGACTCGTTAATCAAATGTAAGAAAGCAAAAAATATCCTTGTCATAGGAGCTGAAACGTTATCTAAAATCGTTGATTGGAAAGATAGAAGGACTTGTGTTTTATTTGGTGACGGAGCTGGGGCAATTATTTTAGGAGCCACAAATGATAAAAAAGGTGTTTTATCAACAAAGCTCTATTCAGATGGCTCTTGGCATGACAGTTTATTTAGTGATGGTGGTCCATCTAAGAATCAGAAAGTTGGAAAAATTCGGATGAATGGACAGGATATTTTTAAACAAGCAGTAAACAAGCTTTCTGAGTCAACTATCGAAGCACTTAAAGAGTGTAACTTAAGTATAAATGATATAGATTGGTTTATACCTCATCAAGCTAATCAGAGAATTATAACTAGCACTGCTAAAAAAATTGGAATCAGCGACAAAAAAACTATCAGTACTGTAATGATTCATGCAAATACATCTGCAGCATCAATACCATTGGCACTTTCTAGTTCAATAGATAATGGAAAAATTAAAAATAATGACGTCTTAGCACTTTGTGCGATTGGAGGTGGATTGACTTGGGGTAGTTGTATTTTAAAATTATAATATATATAATTGATCATGTCTAAAAAAGTTGTAACTAAAGCTCAAGTTGTAAATCACCTAAACGAAAATATTGGTTTATCCAAAAGAGAGTGTCAGTATTTTTTTGAAACATTTATTAATATCATCCTAACCCAATTAAAATCTCACAATGATGTAAAGATTGTAAATTTTGGAAATTTTCAGATAAAAAATAAGAAGTCTAGAATTGGAAGGAATCCAAAAACGAGAGAGGAAGTCACTATTACAGAAAGAAATGTAGTTAAGTTTAGATCATCTAATTTTCTTCTAAACTTTATTAACTCAAATATGATTCAAAAAAATGACTGAAGATGAAGTTTTGATGAAGATAGGTGATGTTTCAAAAGAAATAGATTTACCAATACATGTCATTCGGTTTTGGGAAACTAAATTTTCTTTTTTGAATCCCATTAAAAAACCAAATGGAACAAGATATTATTCAAAAGTTGATTTAGTGATACTTAAAAAAATTAAGTTTCTTTTATATGAAGAAAAATATTCTATTAATGGTGCAAATCTTTTTTTAAAAAGAGAAAAAAATATTTATAATGAAGAAAAAAAATTAATTAATGAAATAGAAATACTTATAGATGAAATTAAATTTAAAATTTTCAACGGGGCGTAGCGCAGCCTGGTCAGCGCGTCCGTCTGGGGGGCGGGAGGTCGCTGGTTCAAATCCAGTCGCCCCGACCACTAGTGATGTCTGAAAATATTAACATTTTCTATACTACTTTTGCAAATATGAAAGATGCGAGAGCTTTCTCAAAAAAAATTCTTAAAAAAAAAAAAATTGTATGTGTTAACATTATCAAAAGCGTAGAAAGTTATTATAAAGAAAAGGGAAAAATTATTTCAAATAAAGAAATTATTCTAATCATTAAAACCTTTCTAAAAAAAATAGAAATTGAGAAAATAATCAAACAATACCATCCATATGAAACTCCATTTATTACAAAACTAAAAAATGATTCTGTAAATTCGGATTATTTAGAATGGGCAAAAAAACTATAAAACTTTGATTTCATGTTGACAGTAATTAATTTTAAGTTATTTTGCTGTTAATATGTTAACCTATAGTTTAAAAAAAAATGATATCGTAAAAAAATGGTATCTTATTGATGCCAGTAATTTAGTTTTAGGAAGATTAGCTGTAAAAATAGCCTCCCTTTTAAGAGGAAAACATAAAACAACTTTTTCTCCACATTTAGATTGTGGCGACAATGTAATTGTTATTAATGCGAAAAATGTGAAGTTAACCGGAAATAAAAGTAAGCAAAAAAAATATTATAAGCATACAGGATATCCAGGTGGTCTCAAAGAGACTTTTTTTAAAGATATTGTAAAAGGTGATAGGCCAGAATTTTTGATTAAGAGGGCTGTTGAAAGAATGATGTCATCTAATGCCCTATCTAAAAAACAATTATCTAATCTTAGAATATTTAAAGACCAAACTCATAGCTTAGAAGCTCAAAAACCAGAAATTCTGGATTTTGCTTCAATTAATAGAAAAAATAAGATTAGTTAATGGCAGAAAACGATATAAAAAAGGGTTCTGAACCTATTTTAGATAGTGAAGAGGCTGAAAAGTCAAAGGTAGATAATCTAGGAAGAGCATATGCCACTGGTCGAAGAAAAAGATCAGTCTCTAGAGTTTGGGTTAAATATGGTAATAATAAAATTTCTGTTAATGGTAAAGACAGTAAAATATATTTTAAAAGAAAAATATATAATACTATTTTAGAAGAACCGCTATTTAAAACAGATAATTTAGATAAACTCGAGGTATTTTCGACTGTTGCCGGAGGAGGCCTTTCTGGGCAGGCTGGTGCTTTGAGACATGGTATAAGTAGAGCATTAGTAAATCTAGATCCAACATTGAGAACAAAATTAAAAAAAGCTGGTTTCTTAACAAGAGATGCAAGAAAAGTTGAGAGAAAAAAATTCGGCCGACATAAAGCAAGAAGAAGTCCACAATTCTCCAAAAGATAAAAGATGACTATAAATGTATGTATTTTTGGAGTTTCTGGATATACAGGAGCTAAACTCCTCTATTTTTTAAATAAACACAAAGAAGTAAATGTCCAAGCCGTTTTTGGAAAAAAATCTTTAGGTATGAAACTAACTGATTTGTTTGTCAACCTTAGTAAATTATCAAATTTGAAGATATCAGATTATCAAGATTTTAATTTTGATAAAACAGATTTGATTTTTAGTTGTTTGCCTAATGGAAATCTTCAAAATAATATTATAAAAAATTTGAATCCGAAAATACCAATAATAGATTTATCAGGAGACTTTAGACTTAATTCTGATGACGATTATAAAAAATTTTATAATTTGAATCATGAAGCATCAACTTTAAAAAATAAATTCTGTTACGGTCTCTCAGAAATTTACAGAGAGAAAATTAGAAATGAAAAATTCGTTGCAAATCCAGGTTGTTATCCTACTTCAATACTCATCCCTCTAATACCACTCATTAACGAAGAGAAATTTGAGATTAAAGACATAATTATGGATTCTAAATCTGGTATTAGTGGTGCTGGTAAAAAACCAACTGTTCAGAATATTTTTTCAGAAGTAAGTGGAAACTTTTTTTCTTATTCAATAAACCAACATAAACATTATCCTGAAATTAAACAAGAGATTGACAATTTTGGATCTGAAATTAATTTCACTTTTGTTCCTCACGTTTTACCAATAATATCAGGTATTCAGTCTACAATTTATTTTAAAAAAGAATATGACGTACAAGATTATCTGAAAGTTTTAAATGATTATTATAAAAATGAACCCTTTATAAAAGTTTATTCAGATTCAAAAATTCCATGTATTAATGATGTAAAAAACACAAATCTTTTAGCAATGAATATTTTTAGTGATTACTCAAAGGAAAGAATTATTTTAGTTAGTTGTATAGATAATTTGGTTAAAGGAGCATCTGGACAGGCTATTCAAAATATGAATATTATGTTTAACTTTGATGAGTCGGAGTCACTTTTATAATGAATAAAGTTTTTGGATATAAAGATAAAGAACCAAAAATTCAGCCCAATGTTTTTCTTGCTCAGGGTGTACGAATTATTGGTGATGTTGAGATTAATGATAAGTCCAATATTTGGTTTAATTCGGTTATTAGAGCAGATGTAAATTTTGTAAAGATTGGAAAGAAATGCAATATACAAGACGGATCAGTCATTCATGTTTCTTCTTACGGATTCTCAGCTAAAGGTAAAAAAGGGAGTCCGACTATAATAGCTGATAATGTAACCATTGGTCATAATGCAACTATTCATGCTTGTGAAATAGGGAATAATTCATTAATCGGTATGGGATCAATTATATTAGATCAAGCCAAAATCGAAGACTTCGCATTTGTGGCGGCTGGAGCTCTTATTACTCCAGGAACAATTGTTAAAAGCAAAGAACTTTGGGCAGGAAACCCTGCAAAGTTTATAAGAAAAATTTCAGATACGGAAGAAAAGCTATTAATAAATACTCCAGATGTTTATTATAATTTAAGTAAAGAATTTTTAAAAAAATAGTGTGAGAATCAAATTTATCAATTATACTTTATTTCTAAGGAGTAATTGTGATTAAGAAAAATAGAACCCCCCTTTTTTTGCTAGCTTTTTTATTTATAACTGGGTGTATCTCAGTATCAGATTTAATTGGAGGTAGCGATGAACCGCCTGAACTAGCAGTTGACGAAGTCGGACAACTTCTTTCTGACATTCAATCCGAAGAAGAAAATATAACCTTAGATACAAAAGAAGAGACCCAGCCAACAGAAAAACTTGAAAATGCCGAAGAAAAGTTAGACCCCGTTCCAACAAAAGAATATGACAGTGCCTTAATAGAAGAAAAAGAAGAGCCAATAGAAGAAACTGAGAAAGTTGAAGAAATAGTTCTAGAAACTGAAGAAGATGACGATTCAAGTCAGCTAAAGACGGTTGAGTCAACTATTTCAAAACTTAACATTGAAGACAAAATACAGTATAGAGTGGCAACAATCAATTTTTACAGTGGATCTAGCCAAGTTGATAATATTGGTCTAAACAAGATTAAGAAAATTGCTAAGATTGCCAAAGATAGAAATGCAAAAATAAAAATTGTTGGCCATGCTAGCAAAAGAACAAGAGATATGCCACTTGCAAAACATAAATTAGTCAACTTTAATATTTCGGATAAACGAGCCCAATCTGTTACTAATATTTTTCTTAATAAATATAATTTTCCTAGTATAAATCTAATCGCTGAAGCTGTTTCAGATACAAAACCGCTTTTCAAAGAAAATATGCCAGCTGGAACAAAAGCTAATCAACGAACAGAAATTTTCTTAATATATTAATTTGTGAATACAAATAAAACAAAGATAGCAGTAGCAGGTATCGGAACCGTAGGCAAAGGACTGTTGGATCTTATAAAGAAATACGTTGTTAAAAGAAACCACATGGAGATTACTGCAATTGCAAGCAGAAGAAAATATATATTTAAGGACAAAATATTTAAAAATACAAAAGTCTTCAGAGATGCTAAAGACTTAATTAAGTTTGATGATTACGATATTTTAGTTGAGCTTATTGGAGGAGAAAGTGGAATTTCAAAACAAATTATATTTAATGCATTAAGAAAAAAAAAAAGTGTAGTTACCGCAAACAAAGCATTGGTTTCAAAGCATTTTAAAGAACTTCAGGCTCTCTCATTACAAAATAAAGTAGATATAAGATTTGAAGCGGCTGTTGCAGGTGGAATTCCAATAATTAAGGTAATCAATGAGTTTTTAGTTTCAAACCAGATTAAAAAAATCTATGGTATTTTAAACGGTACATCAAACTTTATTTTGAGCAATATGTTAAATTCTAATGAGGAATTCGAAAAAATTTTACAAAATGCTCAAAGACTTGGTTACGCTGAGTCAGATCCCAGTTTCGATATTGATGGAACAGATACGGCCCATAAGCTTTCTATTCTGTCATCTTTAGCCTTTAATTTTAATATAGGTTGCTCTAATATTGAAAACGAAGGAATTAGAGAGATTAATTTACTAGATTTGAAAATTGCAGACTCCCTTGGATATAAAATTAAACTTTTGGGTATTACTGAAGTTGAAAAAAATGAGATAAAAAATTTTGTTTATCCATGTTTACTCTCTAAAGATTCATTTGTTGCAAAAATTGATGGGGTTTATAACGGAATTGTGGTTGAATCAGATTTTTGTAAGAAAAGTTGTTTTGTAGGTGAAGGAGCAGGAGCGTATCCTACTGCAACTTCAGTTTTAAGTGATTTAATTGGAATTATAGAGAATAATTCTTACGAGAAAGTTACTAAGATTAAATTAAATAAATATAAGAATATGTCTTTGGAATCAAGAATTGGAAGTTACTTTTTAAGATTTACAACGGACGATAGGCCGGGTGTAATTTCTGGAATTGCTAATGAATTTAAGAATAATAATATTTCAATGAAATCAATGCTACAAAAGGAACCTGAAAAAATAAAAAAAAAAAATGCGACCATTGTTATTACTACTCACAAATGTTTAGAAAAAGATATGATGAGGGCGCTTAAAAAAATCAACTCTCTTAATTTTATAAGGCAAAAAACCATTTATATAAGAATTGAAAATCTTTAGAAAATAGAGGTTGTTGGTGGAATATTCTTTCCGATTAAGGGAAGACAATATTTTGTGAACTTTTTGGACACATCAAATTCCTTATAGTTATAAAAATTTCTTGGCATAACTTTTGTTTTACCTGCTATGTGATCAAGTGAATTGATTACAAGATTAAAAGTATAGTCTTTTTCATATACTTTTCTTTCTTTAATTCCAATTGAGAAAGATTTAGAATTTTTAATTGAAAATTGAACAGCCCCAAAGCCTATATCAAACGCTTCACTTTGATCAAGTTCAGATGCAGAACCTAAAAAACTTCTTTGTGAATATCCCAACGTATCGGCCCTAACACGAGAGATATTTAATTTTTTTTTTACCTTGTCAGCTAGAAAATCGCCGAGTGTACCCGAACCTGATAATTGAATATTTCCATGATCATCATATTCAATAGAATCTTTGATCATTTCTGTATAAAGCCTATTTTTTTTATTTTTAATTCCTTCAGAAGCTGCAATAATACATCTTCCATATCTTTTATAGATTTTATTAACGTTTTCTATAAATTTATCTAAGCTGAGTGTAAATTCCGGTATGAAAATTAAATGTGGACCATCCTCTTTTTTTTTTCTCAATAAAGAAGACGAGGCAGTTAGAAACCCAGCATGTCTTCCCATCACGATTCCAATATACACTCCTGGGAGAGATTTAACATCATAATTAATTCCAGAGAATAGTTGTGCGACGTACTTAGCAGCGGAACCAAAACCTGGTGTATGGTCATTTAATACTAAATCGTTATCGATTGTTTTTGGAACATGAATACATTGAAGATTATAATTTTTCTCGATAGCAAAATTTGAAATTATTTTAAGACTATCAGAAGAATCATTACCTCCTATGTAATAAAATTTACTTATTTCTTTTTTTTTTAAAATATTATAAATTTCAACGCAATACTTTCTATCGGGTTTGTCTCTGGTTGATCCGAGGGCTGAGCCTGGAGTGTTTGCTAATAAACTTAATTCATCCTCTGATATTTTATTTAACAATAAAAAATTATTATTTATGATACCATTTACACCATTCAGTGCTCCGTAAATACTAGATTTTAAATTTTTTTCCGCCTTAATTATTCCTACAAGAGTTTGGTTTATTACCGCAGTTGGTCCACCTCCTTGGGCAATTAATATATTATTATTACTGTTCATAAATCTATGTTAATGTTTAGTAATGAAGTCAAACCTCAATTTAATTGATGATCAGTTAAAAAACAATGATGAAATAAATATTCACTCAGTTAAAGGTTTTAAATGGAGAGAAAAAGAATTATCAATAAATTCAGTAATAACTCTAAAAAAACAATTAAATATAGATTTATATTTAGCTAAGATTGCTACTGCGAGAGGTCTAGATTCTAGTAGCCTTGAACAATATATGTATCCAAAAATTAAAACATCAATTCCCGACCCAGATGTTCTTGATGATATGAGAAAGGCCACAAAAAAAGTTTTAGAATTCATACAAAATAATAAAAAGATCGGTATTCTAGGAGACTACGATGTTGACGGGTCAAGCGCTACTGCACTTCTGGTTAATTATTTTGAAGATATAGGAGTGGATTATGAGTACTACATCCCAGATAGAATTAAAGAAGGATATGGTCCCAATTTAGAAGCCTTTCGTTGCCTAAAGAGAAAAGGATGCGATCTTGTTATAACAGTAGATTGCGGAACTACAGCAGTAAAATCTATCGAAAAAATTAATCAAGAAGGAATGGAAATAATTATAATTGATCATCATTTGGAAAGTAACATTTTGCCAAATGCTTTTGCAATAATTAATCCAAAAAAAAAATCTGATAACTCAGATCTAGAAAATCTTTGCGCAACTGGCGTAGTTTTTTTCTTTATGATTTCTGTTAATAGAGAGTTAAAAAAGTTTAAAGAATATAATCTAAAGTTACCAAATCTTATAAAATATTTAGATTTAGTAGCTCTTGCTACTGTCTGTGATTTAGTCAGACTAGACGAAATCAATAGAGCCTTTGTAAAACAAGGAATAAGAGTAATAAATAAAACAATCAATTTAGGGATAGTTTCCCTAGTACAAGATTCTTCAATTAATCAAGAAATTAATGAATATCATTTAGGTTTTGTTATTGGACCAAGAATAAATGCAGGTGGGCGTGTTGGAAATTCAAGATTAGGAGTTAATTTATTAACTGAAAAAAATATTGATATTTCAAAAATCTTATCAAAAAAACTATGTGATTATAATAATCTTAGAAGAAGTATAGAGAAAAAAGTTGAAAATGAGGCCATAAAACAGGTTTTAGTTGATGAAAACATCATCTGCGTAAACAATAAAGGTTGGCACCCAGGTGTGATAGGAATTGTAGCTGCACGTTTAACAGAAAAGTATAATAGACCTTCAATTGTGATTTCTGAAGGTGATGAATTTTGTACTGCTTCATGTAGATCTGTAAAAAGTTTTGACATTGGAAAATTAATTCATGATTCAGTTCAAGAGGGACTTTTAATTAGTGGCGGTGGTCATAAAATGGCAGGTGGCTTCACCTTAAAAAAAAATCAGATATCTAAATTTAAAAACTTTATAATTGATAAGTTTAAGAAAAAAGAAAAAGATTTAGAAAAAAATTATGATTCTGAGTTATCTCTGTCTTTAATTGACAATAAGATGTATTACAAATTGAATAAATTTTCTCCTTTTGGAATTGGAAATCCCAGACCAAAGTTTCTAATAAAAGAATGTTATATTAAATATCCAAAGTTAGTTGGAGAAAAACATTATTCTTTTACTATAGAAGATGTTTATTCAAACAAAATTAAAGGCATTTCTTTTAATTCACTTGGAAGTAGACTTGGTAAAGTTATTGAAGAAAAATCTTTTGTTAAAGGTATGATAGTTACCATTACCTTAAATGATTGGGGGGGGAGACAAAATACTGAACTGATTCTAGAGGATATATTAGTTTAATCAACAATTCTCATCTGAGTATAATAAATTCTGCAATCTTTACCGTCAGTCGCTATCAAACAACTAAGGTATTCAGAAAGCCTTGCATTGGAGCATCCAGCTTCTTTATACAAAGGGATACCTTGAAAATTCTGTTCGAAGTGTTTTTTAAATTTTTCAAGTTCCGTTTCTTGTACACTTGGAGCATTTTGAAACCTTATCTTTATGTTGTTAATAGCTTGTTCATAAGGAAAAATAATTTCATATCCTCTCAGATTGCAAAGATGATTATTGGCTTCTTTGCTTCTCAAGTCAGTGGACATGAAGGACATTAAGAAAATGTTTATTAAAATAGTTTTTACCATAACAAATTAATTTACTTATAAATTAAAAAGACTATATATATAGTCATAATATTTTTTTGCAAGTTTTTAATGTCCCCTTCGTCTAGTGGTTCAGGACACCGCCCTTTCACGGCGGCAACACGGGTTCGAATCCCGTAGGGGACGCCACTTTTTAAATCTGATAACCAGTATTTAATATAAATTTTTTCTAATAAAATTTTTTTAATCATGAACTATACAAAGACTATATTAACTTGCTTAATTATAGAAAAAAATTATAATAATCAAAATTGAGGTGCAATTTGTTAAAAGGGAATCTAGTTAAATTCTAGAACAGCTCCCGCTACTGTAACTCAGAGATCATATTCATTTACCACCTTTTAAATAATTTAATTGGGAAGGTTAATATGATCATTGATGAGAAGTCAGGAAACCTGCCTTAACTTTGTCATTTCTCAAATTGCGGGAAGCTTTTTGAAATGGTTTTTCCATAATGATGACTAAAAATATTTGAAGAAATTGTAAGATATTTGTAATTACAGTGTTTCAAAGAAAATGTGATTTATTATGAATGATTTAAAAAAAATCCCTGTATCCATAATCACAGGGTTTTTAGGCTCAGGTAAAACTACTTTAATAAGAACTCTTATTGAAAAAAATTTAGATAATAGAATAGCTATCATTGTAAATGAATTCGGTGACGTAGGTGTTGATGGTGAAATTCTTAAAAATTGCGCAATACCAAACTGCCCCGAGGAAAATATAATTGAATTATCTAATGGTTGTATTTGTTGCACAGTTGCTGACGATTTTATTCCTACTATTAGTAAGTTAGTAAAGATGGTTCCACAGCCTAGCCAAATAATTATTGAAACATCTGGTCTAGCTCTTCCGAAACCCTTATTAAAAGCTTTTAATTGGCCCGAAATCTCATCTAAAATAACTGTTGATGGTGTTATAGCATTATCTGATGCTGAAGCAGTGAGCTCTAAGAGATTCGCTCCTTCTATTGAAGCGGTTGAAAGACAAAGACTAGCAGATGATAGTTTAGAGCATGAAACTCCATTATCAGAAGTATTTGAAGATCAAATTAATTGTGCAGATATAGTTTTGTTAACAAAAACAGATTTAGTTAACAATAAGGAACTTCAGGCTGCAAAAGATTATATAAATAATCTATCTGCTAGAAGTATTTCTATAGTGGAGAATCTCAATGGCAATATTGATCCATCTTTAATTTTAGATTTAGAGATGAGATCGGAAAAAGATTTATTAAAAAGAAAGAGTCACCATGACAATCATGATCATGAACACGATCATAAAGACTTTGAAAGTTATGTATTAGAATTAGACGAAATTTTAAGTTACCAAGATTTTCTTAAAAAAATGAAACAGTTTTTGTCTAATAATAAAATTCTTCGAGTTAAAGGTTTCGTTTATGTAAAAAATAAACCAATGAGACTTTTAATACAAGCAGTTGGTTCGAGATTAAGAAGTCAGTTTGATAGAATGTGGGGAGAAAAGGAAGCTAGAAGTACTAAGTTAGTTTTTATAATGCAAACAAAAACAATAGATCATTTATATATTAAAGAATTTTTTAAGAACTGAAATGCATATAATTTTTAGAGAAAAGAAAAATATTGACGAGTTAGAAACGCCAATTGATCTTAATCAAACTCCAGGAGATGTGATTGTACTTTCTTTTTCAGACAGTGATTTGAATGCTTTTGCAGCAGGATGGAAAAGGGCCAATAAGTTAGCAAAAGGTAAGTTTCCCAGTTTAAGACTAGCTAATCTTCAAAACCTTAAACATCCATTATCTATTGACACATATATAGAGAAAACCCTTTCAAAATCTAAAGCAATTATAATCAGACTTATTGGTGGAATACCTTATTGGGAATATGGTTTAAACCAAGTTAAACAAATTGCAGAAAAGAATGATATTGCACTCGCGGTGTTACCAGCAGATGGAAGAAAAGACTCAAAATTATCAAATTATTCAAACATACCTCCATCCTCATTAAAAATCTTAAAAAGTTATTGTGATATCGGTGGCACAATTGCAACACATGCAGCACTTTCACAAATTTTAATAAATGCTGGAATCTTCACACCGATTGTGAATGGTGATAAATCTATACCAAAGTTTGGGTTTTGGTTTCCTAATAATCAAATCAAAAGCAAAACACAGTTAAAAAAAATAAAAAAACCCTCTGTGTTGATCGTTTTCTACAGATCTTTTGTCACAGCATCAGACTTAGAACCTATAAAAGTTTTAATAGAAAAGTTTAAAAATATAAAAATACCTGCTTTAGCTTGTTTTGTGCCCTCACTAAAAGAGCCTGATAGTATAAAATGGATAAAAGAAATAGTTAATTCTAAACAAACCTTAGCAATTATAAATGCAACATCATTTTCATGCAAAGGAGAGGATGGTATCTCTCCTCTAGATCATGCTAATGTTCCTGTGTTTCAAATTTCTTTGACCACAAATAAAAGAAAATTATGGAAAAATGAAGATAAAGGTTTGTCAGCCACTGATATGGCAATGCATGTGGCAATGTCAGAGATAGATGGTAGGTTGTTTGCAGGTATAGCATCATTTAAAGAACAAAATAAGAGGAATAATAAGCTAGAATTTTCAGCAATGAGACATGTAGCCGATAAAGAAAGAATTTGTGCTATTGTAAGGAAAGTTATAGGTTGGATTAGATTATCTCAAGTTCCTAACGAAAAAAAAAAAATTACATTCATTTTATCGACATATCCTGGAAAGCCATGGTTGATGGGTCATGCCGTCGGGTTAGATGTTTTTAAGTCATTAGAGACGATACTAGGTGACTTAGGAATAACTAAGAAAATAGAAAACTTAAATATTGCAAAAGAATTGAGTTCTAAAGTAATCACAATACCAATAAAAAACTACGAAAAATATCTGAACTTACTTCCGAAAAAACTAAAAAAAAAACTGAATAAATTTTGGGGTGATCCTGTGCAAGATGATTTTTGTAAAAATGGAAAATTTATATTTAAGGCTTTTTATTTTAAAAATTGTCTTATTGCTTTACAGCCAGAGAGAGGTTCTCATTCTGATCGAGAAAATAGTTATCACGATTTAGATGCTGTACCTAGACATAGTTATGTTGCCTTCTATTTCTGGCTAAAGCATGAATTTAAATCAGATTTGATTATACATGTTGGAGCTCATGGGACGCTTGAATGGTTGCCTGGAAAATCAGTTGGATTATCCAATGAATGCTGGCCTGAAATTCTCCTTGGTGATATTCCGGTAATTTATCCTTTTATTATGAATGATCCAGGTGAATCTGCTCAGGCAAAAAGAAGAATAAACGCATTAACAATTGGTCATATTCCTCCAGCTATTGTTAAGGCAGGTGAAGTAAAAAAATTATCTAAGTTGGAATCTCTTCTTGATGAATTCTCGAACGCAGCGGGTTTAGATTTAAAAAGAAGAGACAGATTAAAGGTGAAAATTAAAGAAGAAGTAGAAGAAGCCGGACTTCAAAATATTTTGGGAATTAAGGATGAAAAAGATGAAAATGAAATTTTGACGAAAATTGATAAATTTGTTTGCGATGTAAAAGATTCACAATTTGGAGAAGGTTTGCACGTTTATGGAAGAGTCAACAATGATAAATATTCATTTGATGCAAAAGATTCAGCTTTACATGAAAAAAAAAACTTGTTGAAAGCAATTAATGGAAAAAGAATCGATGCAGGGGTTTCTGGCTCACCCTTTAGGGGAAGGTTTGATGTTTTGCCATCGGGAAGAAATCTTTATTCTAATGATCCATCATTGATTCCGACAAAGTCAGCATTTGAATCTGGAAGAAAACTTGCTGAGATATTTCAAAAAAGATATCTTCAAGATAATGGAGAATTTGCAAAAAAACTTCTAATTGATCTTTGGGGTTCGGCAACACTGAGAACCGCAGGAGAGGAATTCTCAATGGCCTTATTTTTGTTAGGGGTAAAACCACTCTGGAAAAATGGATCAGAAAAAGTAAATGGTATTGAAGTTATTACATTAGCAGAGCTTGGAAGGCCTAGAGTGGATGTTACACTTAGAGTGTCTGGTTTGTTCAGGGACATATTTCCTTCTCTAACCCAACTCTATAATCAGTCAGTAATTATTTTGTCAAGAAGACATGAATCTCCAGAGGATAATCCTTTTATTAGAAGTGAAAGTAAATCGAGAGTATATGGTCCAAGAAATGGTAGCTATGGTTTAAATATGAGCTCTTTAGTTAATGAATTTTCAGATAAAAGTAAACAGGAATTTGGTAAAGAATGGATTGAATCTTCTTGTTGGTCAATTAATGGAAATGACTCTTTTAAAGATAAAAAGGGTATTGAATGCAGAATAAAAGAAGTTGAATCTTATTTAAATGTTAAAGACTTAGTGGAAACTGATATTTTATTATCTTCTGATTATGTAAAACATCAGGGAGGTTTTTTAGCTGCTAAGTCTAATATAGGGGGAGTTTGCAATACATATAATATTGAAAATATTGATCAGAAAAATATAAAAATAAGAACACTAGACGAAGAATTAGCAAAAATTATTTATTCAAGAGCGAGTAATCCTTCATGGATAAAAAGTATGTTTAAGCATAAGTTTAGAGGTGCAGCTGAAATAGCAAATACATTTGACAATATGTGTTTGTTCGCTCTTTTAACAAACAAAATTCCAAACGAACTGTTTGATATATTTTTCAATGCCACATTAAATGATGAGGAAGTCTATGATTTTTTAAAACTCAACAATCGTGATGCATTAAAATCTATGAAAAATAATTTTATAAAGATATTTGAATCTGGACTTTGGATTTCAAAACGAAACTCAACTATAGAAAAAATCTATTATGACCAATAGTGTAAGATATAAAAAAGGTTTTTGTCCAACTTTAACAAATCCTATTAATTCTGCAGATGGTCTGTTAGTTAGAATTCAAACATATATGAGCTCTTTGGATAAATCGAAATTGCTTTTGTTATGTAACTTAGCTGAAGAATATGGATCTGGAATTATGGAATTGACTAATAAAGGATCTATTCAAGTAAGAGGTATAAAGAAAATTAATTATTCAAACTTCGTAAAAAAAATATTTGATAATAAAATCATTTTAAATGAAAATGATCATAAATTTAATATTTCGGTAAATCCATTTTGGAAACATAATGATCTTAATAATAAGATCTATAAAAGTCTCATGAAAATAAAATTTCCAGATCTTCATAGAAAGTTTAGTATTGTTTTGGATACTGGAAGAAAAAGATATCTCAAGAATATTTCCTCTGATATTAGATTTGAAAGCACACAACAAGATAAACTTTTAATGAGATTGGGTGAATCATTGAAAGGAAGAGTTATAGAATTGAATGAAATTGATGTTAACATTCATAAAACTTTAGAATTAATAACAAATTTTAATAAAAAAAAGTCTACAAGAATGTCTGAAATTCTCAATAAAAGTAAATTAGAAGACGAATGGTTTAAAGAGAAACCAATAAATGATTGCTTAAAATTATGTCCTAAGAATACTAAATATGGACAAATTTTAGGAATTAAACTTGGAAGGTTTATGGCAAATGATCTTGTAGAATTAATAAAAAAATATCGGATCCCAAGAATAAGATTTTTACCGAATAGAATGATTTTGCTTGAGAAAGTAAAAAGTATAAAAACTAATAAATTTATTTTTGATAAAAAAAACCCTTTTTTAAAAATCAGTGCATGTTCAGGTAAAAATTTTTGTATACACTCATCAATTAATACGATTGAATTAGCTCACAAAATTAAAAATAATGTTACACAAAGAATTCATATTACAGGATGTGAGAAAAATTGTGGAGTTGGTAAAGAAACAAAAATATTATTAACAGGTAATAAAGGCTTTGTTGACGTCATAGATCATCCTAGTAAAAAAACTATTTTTAAAAAAAAAGAAATTAATGACTTTTCAAAAAAGAATATAATTTAATGATAACCAAAATGAATTTTAAATACGAAAAAAATGGAAATGAAATTTATAAAAAATCATTTTCTATTATTAGATCTGAAACTCAACTTAATTTATTTTCCTCAGAAGAAGAAAAAATAGTAGTAAGAATGATTCATGCTTCTGGATGCACCTTTATTAATAATAAAGTGAAATTTTCAAAAAATTTTGCACAAAAAGCCAAAAGAGCGATTAGAAATGGTGGTAACATAATTTGTGATACGAATATGGTTAAATATGGGATAACCAAAAGTAGATTACCTGCAAATAATTCAATCATTTGCACCTTAAACGATAGTGAAGTAGCTTCAATTGCAAAAAAAATTAGTAATACCCGTACAGCTGCATCCGTTGAGTTATGGGAACCTTATCTAGAAGGTTCGGTTGTTGCAATAGGAAATGCTCCAACGTGTTTATTTTATTTTCTCGAATTGTTATTAAATAATAGATTGCCCAAGCCAGATGCTATTATTGGTTTTCCAGTTGGTTTTGTAGGAGCTAAAGAGAGTAAAGATGAACTTTTTGACTCTCAGCCATGTGAATGTTGTATTATTGATGGAAGATTAGGTGGTAGTGCAATGACTGTAGCTGCAATAAATGCAATTGCCTCTGAAAAAGAATGAAAACTGGTAAAATATATGGAATAGGTCTTGGGCCAGGAAACCCTGACCTCATTACAATGAAATCTTACAATATTATTTTAAATTCCAAGTACGTATTTTTTTTTAAAAAAAAAGGAAATGAAAGTAGAGCCTTAGGAATTGTAAAGGATTTAATCCCGCACAGTTCAAAAAAAATTCCTCTTGAATATCCTGTTACAACCGAAATTGATTCTTCTAACATTACGTATAAAACTAAAATGAAAAATTTTTATCAAGAGTGTGTTAATGAGATGAATAAAATTTTAAAAAAACCATCTGATATTTGTATCCTTTGCGAAGGTGATCCTTTTTTCTATGGTTCATTTATTCACATCTTCCAAATACAAAAACAATATTATGAGATTGAGGTTGTTCCTGGAGTTACAGGTATGTCAGGTGCTTGGAGTGCTTCAAAGATTCCTATGGTTACTGGAAAAGAAACCATGAGTATAATTATGGGTACCTTGAGTAAAGAAAAACTCAAAATTCATCTCAAAAAATCTGATAGTCTTGTTATAATGAAAATCGGTCACAACTATGAAAAAATTTATGAAGCTCTTAAAGAGAATAATTTAATTAACAAAGCATATCTGATTTCAGATGCAACTACATGCAACCAAAAAATTTATAAAATAAATGAAATTGATAATAAAAAAATTCCTTATTTTTCAATTATTCTAATTAATAAATCGATTAAAACATAATGATAGGAAGTGTTACAATTGTAGGTTTAGGACCTGGTTCAAAGGAGCTTATTTCCCCGGAAGTGACTAAAGCAATACAAAGTGCCACGGATATCATAGGTTATGAAAAATATACTAATAGAATTGAGAAAAGAAAAAATTTAACAATTCATTCTAGTGACAACAGACATGAAATATCTAGAGCTAAACTGGCTATAGATTTAGCTCTTCAAGGAAAACAGACTGTAATTGTTTCATCAGGAGATCCTGGTATATTTGCAATGTCTGCTGCTTTCTTTGAAACACTTGAAAAAACTTCTAAAAATATTCAAAATATTGAAATCAAAGTTTTACCTGGTATAAGCTCAATGTTAGCCGCATCATCTAAAGTTGGTGCTCCACTTGGTCATGATTTTTGCGTAATAAATCTTAGTGACAACCTAAAACCTTGGAAATTAATTCAGAAAAGAGTAATTTTAGCTATTGAATCAGATCTGGTGATTGTTTTTTTTAATCCTCGTTCAAAAGCAAGGCCAAATACACTTAAAAAAGTTTTGAAATTATCTAGAAATTATTGCAAAGAAAAGAGGTTCGTTTTATTTGCCAAATCAGTTTACACAGACAATGAAGAGATAAAAATTTGTGAATTAAACAAGGCTAACCATGAGATGGCTGATATGAGCACTCTAATAATAATCGGATCAAGTTTATCAAGAGTGATAAATAAAAATAAAACATTTTTTTATACACCAAGGTCTTATAAATCTTGAAATATCCATTTAGTTAATCGATGAAAATCATAAAATATTTTCATTTTTATACTCTTTGGTCTAGAAATAATTAAAACTGGTATTTTTAATTCTCTAGCAGCTGTAATTTTACTGTAGGATGAACCGCCAGAATTTTTGGTTATTATTGATTCGATTTTATATTTCTCTAAAATTCTTTTTTCTTCATTAACTTTATGAGGTCCTGAGGAAATTAGATATTTTTGATTTGGAAAAAAAGAGGTATTTATATTTTCTATAAATCTTAACAAGAAAAAATGGTGACTTGCAGGTTTAAATATATGTAAATTTTTTCTACCTATAGATAAAAAAATTCTTTTCGGAGGACATTTTAACAAATCTAAACATTCCTGAAAATTTTTCAGTTTCGTCCAAATATCACCTTTTTTCTTATACCAAGGTTTTCTTGTATATTTTACTATTGGAATATTTAAAAAATTACAAGCTTCAAAAGTATTTCTACTTATAGTTTCTGAGAACGGGTGGGAACAATCGATCACGTGTGTTATATTATTAGATTTAATATATTGTTTTATTCCACTTTCACCGCCAAAACCTCCAATTCTTTTATTAAATTTTTTTTTATTTACTTTTCTGACAATACCTAAGTAAGATATAACATAATTAATATTATGATTTTCTAAATATTTTGCGAGTAAATTACCTTCTTGAGTCCCGCCAATAATAAGGAACTTTTTTTTCATGAGAAAACCCTGGATAACAATTATTGGTATTAATCAAGAGGATATTAATACTTTAAACAAATTAGCTCTTCAAGCTATATCTGAATCTGACATAATTATTGGTGCTCCAAGACACATTAAACTTTTTGAAAAGTTTAAAAAAAAAATGTATGCTTGGCCATCTCCTTTTAACAAAACAATTCCGTTTATAAAAAGAAAAAGGGGCAAAAAAATCATACTATTGGTTTCTGGTAATGCTTTTTGGTATGGGTTTGGTAAAACCGTTGCTCTTGAATTTCCGAAAAATGAATGGAAATGTTTTCAATCTCCATCGACCTTTTCACTTGCCTCAGCTGAAATGGGGTGGGGAGTTGAAGAGGTAATTTGTATTGGATTACATACTAATAAAGAAGAATCTATTAAACCTTTTTTAGCGCCAAAAGTAAGATTTTTAGTTTTATTAAAAGATGGAAATTCTGTAAGAAAACTTACCGATTATTTTAAAATTAACGGATTTGGAGAAAGTGAATTTACAATACTTGAATCGCTGGGCTATAAAAATTTTAATAAACGTCAAGTAATTGCTAACAAAAATTACTTGGTCAATATTGGACATCCTGTTTGTGTTGCAATTGAAACTAAAGGGAACGGAAATGTTGTTCCAAAAAACTCAGGTAAACCTGATTTCCTTTTTATAAATGATGGTCAAATTACAAAGCAGTTTATGAGATCAATTACTTTGTCAGCACTTTCCCCAAGTCCTCATGAACATCTTTGGGATTTGGGAGCCGGTTCTGGATCAATTTCTATTGAATGGTTATTGTGTGATTTAACAACAACCGCAAGTGCAGTAGAAATTGACAAAAAAAGAATAAAAAACATCAAGGAAAATTGCAAAACTTTTGGACTCAAAAGATTGGAAATTTACCAGAGCGATATCAATAAAACTTTACTTAAACTTAAACAACCTAATGCAGTTTTTATTGGAGGTGGTTTTAATGAGAAGCTTTTTAGGAAAATATGGACTATGGTTTCTAAGAATGTGAGAATAGTTATTAACAGTGTTACAGTTGACACACAATCGACTGTAACGAAGTTATATTTGAAATTTGGAGGAGAATTAAATAAATTTGAATTCTCTCAAACAAAAAAAGTTGGAAGTTCTAGTGTATGGTTAAATAAATATCCTGTTGTTCAGTGGAAGGTAGTTAAAAATTAGTATGGTGGAAATTTTATGACGGTTCATTTTATAGGTGTTGGACCTGGAGCAGAAGATCTTATTACTATCCGAGGAAGAGCTTTAATAAAAAAAAGTCCAATCTGTTTATATGCTGGTTCATTAATATCTGAAAAAATTTTAAAGCTTTGCCCCGAAAAAGCTAAAATAAAGAATACAGCTTATATGAATCTTAATCAGATTTTATTAGAGTTTAAAAAGGCTTTTAATAAAAAATTAGATGTTGCTAGACTTCATTCAGGAGATTTGTCAATTTGGTCAGCCGTAGGAGAACAAATTAGGTTATTAAAAAAAGAATCGATTCCTTATACAATTACACCGGGTGTACCAAGTTTTTCTGCTGCCTCAGCTGCGATTGAAAAGGAATTAACACTTCCAGGAATAAGTCAATCTTTAGTTCTAACAAGGATAGGCGGTAGAGCAACCCCAGTTCCTGATTCAGAGAGAATAGACTTTATGGCTAAAACAGGAGCAACAATTGCATTTCATCTTTCTATAAAAGATTTAAATCTTATAGTAAAAAAATTGATACCCTTTTATGGTAATGATTGTCCAATTTATGTATTATACAAAGTGAGTCATCCTGATGAAAAAATTTTTTCTGGAACATTAAAAAATATAGAAACCATTGTTCCTAAAACTATTAAAAGAACTGCTTTGATTCTTGTTGGAAGAGTTTTAAAAGCAGAAAATTTTGATAACAGTCGTCTTTATGCAAAAAATTACAAAACAAGGTTTAGAAAATAATGAATAATAAAAGAATCAATATTTCTGGTTTGACAATTTCAGCTCCAAACTCTGGAGCTGGAAAAACAATTGTAACCTTAGGCTTATTACGAGCATTAAAAAATAAAGGAATTAAAGTCCAATCATTTAAAAATGGACCAGATTATATTGATCCAAAATTTCATGAATTTGCCTCTGGAAAAAAAGCCTTTAATTTAGATACATGGGCTATGAATAAAGAATCATTAAAAAAAAATATTAGTTTACTTTCTGATTCAGATTTAATTATCAATGAAGGATCAATGGGATTATACGATGGAGTTTCAAAAAAAGGTGCGTTAGGTTATGGCTCAACTGCAGAAATTTCGAAAATATTCGGATGGCCAGTGATTTTAATTATTAATATTTCAGGTCAAGCTCAATCGGCAGCAGCAACTGCTTTAGGTTTTATGAACTATAAAAAAATTCCATTTGCTGGTGTAATTCTAAATAATGTTGCGAGTATACGTCATCAAAAACTTGCAGTTGTTGGTATGAAAAAATATGGTATTAGAGTTTTAGGGTGTATTCCAAGACAAAAAAATTTAACCATGCCTGAAAGATATCTAGGTCTTGTTCAAGCAGAGGAACAAAAAAATCTTAACGAAAAAATTGAAAAATATGCTGAATTAATCTCTGACAATACCAATTTATCAGAAATTAAAAATTTAGTATCAGGTATAAGTTTTAATAGATCCAACAAAATAAAAATGAAACCCCCAGGGCAAAGAATTGCAATTGCTAAAGATAGAGCTTTCTCTTTTATTTACCCTCATTTAATAGAAATATGGAAAAATAACGGATCAGAAATATTTCCTTTTTCGCCATTAAAAAATGAAAAACCTGAGAAAACAGCAGATTTTATCTGGCTACCTGGTGGCTATCCTGAATTACACTTAGAAAAGATATCAAACGCAAATCAAACAAAAAAAAGTTTAAAAAAATTTTCTTCTAAAATAAGAATTCATGGCGAATGTGGTGGGTATATGGTGTTGGGTAAAGCAATTATTGATAAGAAAGGAAAACACCATAATATGTTTGGTTTATTAGGTTTAGTAACTTCATTTGAAAAAAAAAAACTTCATTTGGGATATAGGTTAGCAAAATTAAAAAACCAATACAAAAATCATCTGTATGAATCTAAAATTTTAAGAGGACACGAGTTTCATTATTCAAATATTATTAGCCAGCCAGACAAAGAATTATATGAGGTTTTCGATGCAAATAATTTTAAGGTGAGAGAAACTGGTTCTTTTAGAAATAATGTCAGTGGAACCTTTTTTCATTTTTTAAGTGAGGGAAAATAATGAAAGGTTTTGTAAGTTTTGTAAGTTCAGGGCCAGGAGACCCACAACTTTTAACTTTAAAGGCTTTAGATAAGTTAAAGAATGCAGACGTCTTAATGTATGATGATTTATCCTCTGGATCTATTCTAAAACTTGTAAATAAAAATACAAATCTAATCAGTGTTGGTAAAAGAGCGGGTTATAAGTCACCTAAACAAAATCACATTTCAAAACTTTTAGTAGAGTTTGCTAAAAACGGAAACAACGTTGTAAGATTGAAATCAGGTGATTGTACATTATTTGGAAGATTAGAAGAAGAAATTCTAGCTTTAAATGAAGCAGAAATTGATTATGAAATTATACCTGGTGTTTCTTCAATATTTGCAGCAGCAGCAGCAGCAGGTATTCCTTTAACAAGAAGACAGCAATCAAGAAGAGTTCAATTTATTACTGGACACGATATTAATGGTAATTTCCCAAATGACCTTAAAGATATAAACTTAAGTGATGAAAATACTACCACTGTAGTTTTTATGGGGAAAAAAAACTATTTGGTTTTATTAGAACTTTTAATTCGAGAAGGGATGCCTGGAACAACTCCTGCTATAATTGCAGCATCAGTTTCTTTTAAAAATCAGAAAATTATAAAAACCACAATTTCTGAAGTACCTAAATATTTATCAAAAAAAAATATTCTTAATTCTCCTACGTTAATTATCTATGGCCCACTAAATATTTCAATTATGAAACTTAATAAACCAAATGATTGAAATATACCTAGTTGGAATTGGTACTGGAAACCCTAAACATCTTACTTTAGAGGGCACGGAAGTCCTTAAAGATATGGAACTAATACTGTTACCAAAAAAAAGTAGTAAAAAAAAAGATTTATTAAAGATCAGAAAGTACATATGTGATCTCGTTATCAATCAAAATAATACTCTGATTGAAGAATATTTAATTCCAGAGAGATCAGATAATACAGATTATTTCAATTCTGTTAGTAATTGGCATTTAGGAATATCTAAAAATATAGAAGCATTGATCAACAAACATAAGAAAAGAGTAAAGAAACTTGCATTTTTGATTTGGGGTGATCCTGGATTATACGATAGCACTCTTAAAATTGTAGATAAATTAAAAATAAAAAAAAAGGTAAATATGATTTCAGGAATAAGTTCAATTCAATCTTTGACATCTGCTTTTAAAATTAATCTTAACGAAATTGGAGGTTCAGTACTTGTTACAACTGGTAGAAATTTGAACAAAGAAATGTTTTGTAAAGATTTTAATATTCTAGTAATGCTAGATGGAAATTGTTCTTTTAAAAAATTTATAAAACAAGAATGTTATATATGGTGGGGAGCATATTTAGGAATGAAAAATCAAATTTTAATTGAAGGCAAGTTGAAAAACGTTTGTAATGAGATTATTTGTCAAAGGAAAAAAAATAAAGCTATTTTTGGTTGGATAATGGATACTTACTTAATAAAAAAAAGTTAAATTATAATGGTGAGAATCAAAAACCCATTTAATTCAGTTATTTGTTGACTAGCTCCACATATGTCACCCGTTTGTCCTTTAACAAAAACTGAAATTATCAACATAAAAATAAAACAGCTTATAAGCATAACTATAAAAATTATTAAACCAAAATAATTTAAAACAATTAACAAAATGCAAATTGGAATAAAGCCAGTTATTAAAGTTGAATAATTAGAGATTTTATATGTCCCCCCAAGTCCAGAAGTTTTTAATGGTTTCAGAAATTTCAAAAGAAATAACATTAAGTATCTACTGCTCATTGATATAAGTATTAAATATAAATAGGTGGATGAATTTACATTTAATTGCGAAATACTTACAAATTTAAGAAGAATCGAAATTACTATGGCCATTGTACCAAAAACACCAATGCTACTGTCACTCATTATTTTTAATCTTCTTTCAATATTTTTTCCACCAAACATACCATCTGTAAAATCTGCTAGGCCATCTTCATGAATTCCACCACTCAAAATTATATTTGTCAAAATAAAAAAAATAGATGCTATATAAATACTAAAACCAATCTCAAGTAATACGTACAAAATAACAAATGAAACTGAAGAAATAAAAAATCCACACAATGAAAATGCCCAACAAGCTCCAGTCAGTAAATTATTATTAAAATTTATTTTTCCAACTGGTATTATTGTAAGGAGGGAGAAACAAATTTTAACATCGTTTAATAATTTTTTAGTTAATTGAATTTGAGACCTCTGTATTCTTAAAGGTTCCCATTTTATTGTGACAATCTAACGCTGATTTTAATATACCTAGCGCTAGCGTTGCTCCTGTGCCTTCACCCAAAGCCATCTTTAAATTTAGCAGAGCTTTTTTATTAAAGAATTTTAGTAATTTTTTATGCCCTTTTTCAGCGCTACAATGACCAAAAATACAATGTTCGATAGAGGATTTTTCTATAAGATAAGCAGGTAAAATTGACGCTGAGCATATGAAGCCGTCAATTATCACAGGAATTTTTAAAAGTCTCGCGCGAATTGTAGATGCAAATATTGCAACTAGTTCCCTTCCGCCCAAACATCTTAATACTTCAAGAGGATCCCTATTTTTATTAATGTTTAAGCCTTTATTAATCACAGATACTTTATTTGAAATAAAAGAATTATCTTGAGAGGTCCCTCGGCCGACCCAACTCGATACTTCTCCGCCAATTAAGGCTGAGGTTATTGCAGATGCTACTGTTGTATTTCCGATTCCCATTTCTCCAAGTATGACAGTATCAGATCTACTTTTAATTGAATTGAATCCAATATTGAATGCCTTCATAAATTCAACTTTTGACATGGAGGGTCCTTTTGTAAAATCCAAAGTTGGCTTATTTAAATCAAGTTCAATCACTTCAAGATTTGAATTGAAGGCGCTAGAAAGTTGATTAATAGCAGCTTTTTTTTTTTTAAAAGCCTTGACCATTTGCATTGTTACTTCCTGAGGAAAAGGTGATATTGACTGATTATAAACACCATGATTTCCTGCAAAAATTATCGTTTGTGGAAATTTAATTTCAGGTTTTAAACAATTTCTCCAACCGCAATAAAAAACTGCTAATTGTTCGAGAATTCCCAGTGATCTTTTAGGTTTTAAAAGATTATCTTGATAACTTTGTGCTTCTTTAATAACTTTCTCATTAGAACTTGGAAGAGCATTCAATATTTTTTTAATTTGATCGAAAGTTTTAACTATTTGCATTTTTTAACCTTTAATTTTAGTCGGAATACCACAAACAACTAAATACACTTCATCACAAACGGAAGCAAGAATTTGATTAGTAATACCAGAAATTTCTTGAAAGTCTCTGGATAATTTATTTGATCCTATTATTCCGCAACCAACTTCGTTTGTCACTATTATTAAAGGTTGTTTAAAATTAGATATGAATTTCACAAACTTGTCTACTTCATTTCTCCAATTTTTTTTTTCGTAAATTATATTGTTTAACCAAAGTGTCACGCATTCAATAAGTACAGGCGAGCCTTTGTTTATTTTTTTTAATGATCGTATGAGATTTGTTTCAGTTTCAAATTCATGCCACTTCTTTTTTCTTCTCTGTTTATGTAGTACTACTTTTTTATTCATTTCTTCATCAAAAATTTTTGCAGTAGCAATATAGGTAGGTTTTTTTAAAAAGGATAAAGTTAGATTTTCTGCAAAAATACTTTTTCCTGAACGATTTCCCCCTGTAACTAAGATTTTTTTATGCATAGAGATTATTATATCATTTTATTGTTTTATTGCATTTTTATAATATAATTTAAAAATTAATATTGTTTCGGGAGATTAATATGAAAACTTTTTACTTTAGTTTTTTTTCGTTATTGTTAGTTTTTCCTTCTCTAGTGTTTTCACATCATCCATTAAATGGATTAGAAATGAAAACATTTTATGATGGAGTTCTATCGGGCTTTGGTCATCCACTGCTAGGTTTGGATCATCTTATTTTCTTAATTGGAGTAGGAATCTTGTCATACCTTACAAAGAATTTATTTAAACTTTCATTGAGTTTTATTGCAGGTTCCTTGGTAGGAATATTATCAATTAATTTTGGTTTCTATTTGGAAATTTATGAACTGATTATTTCATTTACGCTATTGGCAATTTCATATTTATTTTTTTACAATGAAAAAATTATTTATAAAAAAACTATACTAGCATTTCTAGGTGTTTTCCACGGATGGGCATATGGTTCAATACTTACTCAAAAAGAGTTTTTTTCTAATATTTTATTCGGGTACTCATTCGGTCTTCTTATTTCTCAAATTATTATTGCTTTCGTGGGATATAAGTTATTTAAAATGTTAGACAGTTTTAAATTGAAGAATTCATTTATCCCTATTTTTAGTGGAATTTCAATTGGTGTGGCTGTTGTTAGTTTATTTGAGATTCTTGAAACAAATATTTTGAATTTTATTAATTAAGATTTGTGGAAAAATTTAGTTTAAAAAACGAACTGATTTTTTTGAGACATTCAAAAAATATTGAAGCAAAAAAATTATTTGGAGATAAAGAAACCAATGCATCTTTAGTGTCTCAAAAAAAAAATTTTTTTTACGACATTATTTTAGAGGCTTAAATATACATTTCGTTAGTCCGTCATTAAGATGCACCCAAACTCATGAAATGATATGGCCTGATAAAAAATATATAATAAAAAAAAATCTTAAGGAACAAAATTTTGGAGAATGGGAAGGTCTTGAATTCTCAAAAATTCCAAATATTGGTTTTCTGAACAACTTTGATTTATTTAAATTTAAACCTCCTTGTGGAGAAAGTAATAAAGATTTATTAGAGAGAGTTCGTTCCGTTATTGAAAATGTTGTGAGATTTTCAAAAAGAAATAGCTCTTTAATTGTAGCGCATGCGGGCACAATAAGAGCGGCAATTGGACTTACCATTGACCCTGAATGGAATTGTTTAGATTATCATATTGATAATTTATCAATTACAAGAATTAAAATATTAAAAAATGGAAAATTTTCATTAATTAAACACAATATTATTTTTTAAAATTTATTATGGAGAGCGTTTACGTATTACTCGTTGGGGTATTCTTAGAATTATTATTTGATTGGCCGAGATCATTTTATAAAGTAGTTAAACACCCAACAGTATGGATGGGAATTTTGATTGCTAAATTTGATATTTTAATGAACAAACCCTTTTATTCTGAAAAAACAAAAAAGATTTTGGGATTTACTGTCGTTTTTTTATGTTTAAAAATCAGTATATCAATTTATTTTCTAATAACGTTAATGTCAGAAAATTCTTTTCTTTTTAATTTATTTAATATTTTTTTAGTTTGGTCAATGATTTGCTCAAGATCATTATTTATTCACATCAATAAGATAAAAAAAGATCTTTCAGAGAATAATTTGTCAATGGCAAGACGTTCATTATCAAAAGTTGTTGGAAGAGATACAAATAAATTAAAAAAACATGAGATAATAAGAGCATCATTAGAAAGTTTATCAGAGAGCACCTCAGATGGGGTTGTTGCACCAATATTTTGGTATTTTATATTGGGTTTTCCTGGAATTATTATGTATAAAATAATAAATACTTTAGACTCAATGATTGGTTATAAATCAAAAAAATATTTGGCCTTTGGATATGCATCAGCTAAAGCTGATGACATTGTGAATTTTATTCCATCTAGATTAACTGGATTAATTTTCGCCATAGTTTCATCAAAACCGATTGCCTCACTAAATGTAATGTTCAAATACGCATCTAGGCATAAATCTGTAAATGCAGGCTGGCCAGAATCAGCTTTAGCAGGTGCTTTGTCTGTTAGACTTGGTGGACCAAAAATTTATTTGGGAGTAAATTATAACGAGGAATGGCTTAATTCTGAAGGATTAGAACCGAATGAAAAAAAACTTGAAGAGGGATTATTTCTATACAAGAAACTTATAACATTCGTTATATGCTTTTTGAGTTTAATTTCAATTTTTGACCTCATGAAAATTCTATGATTCAACACGGAGGCAACCTTGATAAAGCAATCAAATTATACGGTGGTAATAAAAATGAATGGATTGATTTATCTACTGGTATAAATCCAGATCCTTATAATTTTCCTGCAATAAAATCATGTGAATTAAGAGATCTACCAACTTCAAGTGATATTCAGTCACTTGAAGAACTTATTAAAACTGAATTTAAAACAAATTCAGAAGTTGTTTTAACTCCAGGCTCACAAATAGCTATTAATCTGCTTCCTTTTTTAATGAAAATTAAAAAAGTAGGTATCCTTTCACCAACATACGAAGATTACGCTTTCATCTTCAAAAATTCCGGATTTTCGGTTACTGAATGTAAAAACTTGAATCAATTAATAAAAACAGATGTTGCCATTATCGTCAATCCTAACAATCCTGACGGAAGAATATATACTTTAAAAGAGCTTTTAAATTTATCTCAAAGAATGAAGCTTCTTATTATTGATGAGAGCTTTATTGAAGCTTCAGATGCAATTTCTGTTATGAGTTATATCAATAAACATACCTCAAATATTATTGTAATTAAATCTTTTGGAAAATTTTTTGGTTTAGCAGGGCTAAGATTAGGCTTTGTTTTTTCTGGAAAGGAAATAATAGATAAATTTAGATTCATATGTGGGGCATGGCCAGTTTCTAGTATTGCAATTAAAATTGCATCAAAAGCTCTAAAGGATGGTGAATGGATAAAATATAATAAAATAAATTTATTTAAAAGGGCAAATAGTCTGGATAAATTATTACGAGAAATTGATTTTAAAAATATAGGAGGTACAACTTTATTTCGTTTGTATTCAACTGAAAACAACGTCTTAGCACAAAAAATGCTAGCAAAAAAATACATTTGGACAAGAGCATTCACCTACTCAAAAAAATGGTTAAGAATAGGAATTCCAAGTGAAAAGGACTTTAAAAAAATTAAGAAGATAATTATGAGTTTATAGATTTAGTAATTGTTTAATTTTGATATTACTTTCTATTAAAGAAGAAAACTTATCTAAATTTTCGTTTAAGTTTTTTGAATAATCAGTACTGGACTTAATTCCAAAAAGTTTTTTTAAAAAAGTTGATCTAAATTTGTTGTCTTCAAACATACCATGAATATAACTTCCCATAACCAGTCCGTTACTTGAAATGGCTCCATCTTTTTTTCCATCAACAGTTGAAAAAGCGCGAAAGCAATCAGCCCCTTTTGTTTTACCAATATGAATTTCATACCCATTAAATGATTGACCTGTTTCTTGATGAAATGCGGAAACTCTTATTGTTTTTTTTTTCTTTTCCATTTTTGTAACTACGTCTAACATACCGAGGCCTTTGACATTTTTTGATGTGCTTTCTATTAAGAAATCGTCAATAATTTCTTTTCCTAAAATTTGATATCCTGCACAAATACCCAAAATCTTTTTCCCCAAATTCAAGTGTTTTTTTAAGTCTAAATGCCATTTATTTTTTTTGAGAAATTTGAGATCGTCAATAGTTGATTTACTTCCTGGTATAATAACCAAATCAATATCATTTGGGATTCTACATCCTGCTTTTATCATTGTAACAGAAACTTCTGGTTCTTGAGATAATGGGTTTAAATCATCAAAGTTTGAAATTCTTGATAATTGCAAGCATGCAATTTTAATTTTAGTATTTTTTTTTTTAAAAATAATGTCAAACGAGTCTTCAGCTGGAAAATTAGAACAATTTTCATACCATGGTAAAATACCATATCCAGTCCATCCTGTTCTTTTTCTAATTATGTCATATCCTTTTTTAAACATCGCTAAATTACCTCTGAATTTATTTATAATAAAGCCCGATATAAGTTTTTTATCATTCTTGGATAAAACAACACTTGTACCTACTATTTGTGCAATAACACCTCCTCTATCTATATCTCCTATTAAGATTACAGGTATTTTTGCTTTTGAAGCAAAACCCATATTTGCTAAATCATTTGTTCTAAGATTTATTTCAGCAGGACTTCCAGCTCCTTCAACTAAAACTAATTCGTATTTCTTTTTTAAATCCTGATAACTTTCATAAGCAAATTCTAACAATTTTTTTTTATAGAACTTAAAGTTCTTAGAATGAATTGTTTTATAAACTTTTCCTTTAACTATAATTTGGGTTCTAGAATTACTTTCAGGTTTCAATAAAATTGGATTCATGTCACTATGAGGTTTTATTCCACATGCAAAAGCTTGGAAGGCTTGTGATCTTCCAATTTCTCCTCCATCATCAGTTACAAACGAGTTATTTGACATATTTTGAGGTTTGAATGGCGCTACTGAAACTCTTTTTTTCTTGGCTAGCCTACATAAACCTGCCACAAAAATACTTTTTCCAACATTCGATCCAGTACCTTGAAACATAAAACTAGGCATAATTCTAAAATTCTATTCCAGGTTGGGCTTTAATACCTTTTTCAAAAGGATGTTTTACTAACTTCATTTCTGTAACTAGGTCTGAAATTTTAATTAGTTCTGATTTTGCTGATCTACCAGTTAAAACGACATGTTTGGAGAATGGTTTGTTTGTTTTTAAAAAATTAACAACATCATCAATATTTATATATTCATATTTTATCGCAATATTTATTTCATCAAGTAAAACAAATTTTAACTTTTCATCAATTATTAATTTTTTCGCAATCTCCCATCCTTTTTGTGCTGATTTAATGTCTTTCTCTCTATCTTGTGTATCCCAAGTAAAACCATCTCCAGAAACAAAAAATTGGCATTCATTAGAAAACTTCTTTTTAAGTATTTTCTTTTCTCCTGTTTGCCAACTTCCTTTTATAAATTGAACAACTGCACATGGAATATTATGTGCAATACATCTCATAATCATCCCAAAAGCTGATGAAGACTTACCTTTCCCGTTGCCAGTATTTACAATTATAAGGCCTTTTTTAATATTTTTAGATTTCATAATTTTTTCACGCTTAACTTTAATCTTTATCATTTTCTCTTTATGAATCTTATTTATTTTATTATCTACTTTCATTAAAAGTTCCTTTTGATATTCAAATTAAAAGATTTTTGCATATAAATTTTTTCTCAGTTAATTTTATTGTTCCTTTATATATATTCAGTTTAATAAACTTATTTTGTAAGTAAATCATCTAATATTTGAAAAGTTTAAACTTATAAAGAGTTTTATTTTTAAAACAGTCGATTTCAATAAATTACTAAAAAAACTAATTTTATTTGTTAATATACTTGCTAGCGAGTTATCTAATAAATATATCTTATTTTATAAAGTGAATTAAATAAAAAGAATATAAACGTGAGTATTTTTGATATAGATATAAGTCAAGTCAAACCTGATGGTTTTTCACAAATTTATTTTGGAATGGGATGTTTTTGGGGTGCTGAACGAAAGTTTTGGCATCTAAATGGACTCCACACAACAGTTGTTGGTTATGCTGGAGGAAATCTCAAAGATCCTAATTATGATCTTGTCTGTACAGGAAATACTGGACACGCAGAAATTGTGAAAATAATTTATGATAGTAATACTCTAAAATTGGAGTGTTTACTTAAAATTTTCTGGGAATCTCATGATCCAACCCAGTTAAACAGACAAGGTAACGATATTGGATCCCAATACAGATCTATAATAATGACTGATCAAAAACAAGATATTGAAATATTAGAAAACTCTAAACAAAAATTCCAACAAATTCTTAACTCTAAATCTTTTGGATCCATTAAAACTGAAATTAAAGTTATTGACAAATTTTACTTAGCTGAAGAATATCATCAAAAGTATCTTCATAAGAATCCTAATGGATATTGTGGTTTAAAAGGAACTGGTGCAAATTACTATTAATAAAAATATTTCCCTAAGCCCAGCGTAAAAATAATTTGTCCTCCAAATGAGTGGATTATAACACAAGTTAAAAAAGATTTTTTTAAATATGCATACGAAAATATTGGAGAAACAACAGCTGTTATAATTACAGCATGTATATTTTGAAAAACAATATGTGCATAAGAAAATATAAAAATATTTGCAATAAATAAAACAGAAAAATTGTTATCAAAGATTGTTTTATATCTCTGAAAGAAAAATACTCTATAAACAAATTCTTGAGGAATGACTGATAAAACAGGATAGAGAGCCATTACAATTATCCACAGCTTGAAATTTTCTTTTGGAAAAAGAAAGAGTGCTTGGGGATCGGCTAATATGGTGTAAAAATAACCCATTATTAAAAAACAAATAAATATTAAAAAAGAGAATTTCCAATCGATCTTTTTTCTTAATTTTTTGAGATCAAAGTTTTTTTCTTTTTTAAGTAAAATAAATGAGATTAGAGAAACTAGATATAAAACTAAAAATATCATTTTTGTTGATTCATTTAGGAAGAAAAAAGTTGGTAAAAAAATAAAAAGAAAAAAAAATTCTAATTTTAAGGAATTAACCATCTACTCATAATTTTAATTTTTGATATTGATCTATCTACTTCAAACAATGCTCGTCTATGACCTTGGCTTGCTAAATAAAGCCATTCAATTCTTAAAATAAACATTTTGATGACAGAAAAATTCTTTAGACCTTCATCTGACTCCTCATCTGAAGGAGCTTCATTAGAAAATTTTTCAGGAAAACCCGATGATGGTTCTTTTGAAATTGATCCAGGGTTATCCAAAGCCAAATAACATCTCCTAGACCAGTTGCTAAGTTTTTTCCAGGAATTTTTATTGGATTTTTCAATCTTTGCATTTCCCTCAACTCTGAGTTGAATTTTCTTCTGATGGTCATAAAAAAGAAGAGAAATATTATTGTTTTTTTCAATCTCAATTATTTTTGTAGATCTTAAATCGCTGTGAATATTTATTATTAAATTGTCTTGAGAAAAATTTCTTAAAACAACTGTTCGAGATTTAGGTTTATTATCAATTCCAATTGTAGTTAAAACTGTATTGTGAAAATTTGATTTTCTCTTCTTTATTCCTTGAAATAAAAGTGAAAAAATTTCTTTTTTAGTTTCTTCTAAGGAATTATAAAATTTTGGTATTTCTTTCATTCTTTTAAACATTCATATAAGGCTATAGAAACTGAATTCGATACATTTAAACTGTCAATTAAATTATCGTTGACTGGAAGTTCAATTTTTGCAGTCAAATCACAATTTTTAATAACGAATTTTCTTAATCCTTTACTCTCGGATCCAAAAACTATTGCTTTTTTAATATCTTTTGGAACATTCTTTAAATTGCTTTTCGAACTTAAATCCAAGCCCAATATCCAATAACCCCTATCTTTTAAGATTTGAATAGCTCTATTAATATTTACAACTTGGATACATTTTATTTTTTCAAAAGCACCACACGCAGATTTAAAAAGTAAAGCATTATGCGCAAAAGAGTTATCTTTGTTATAAATAACTGTTTTGATTCCGAACAAATAAACTGTTCTAAGTATAGAACCAACATTCTGAGAATCGTTTAAAGAGTCTAATATTACAATCATTTTTTCTGAGTTACCTATTGATCCTAAATCATTTTTTTTTAAAGATTTAGTTTTAATAATAATACCTTGGTGAAAGTTATTTCCAATTTCTGATTCAATTTCTTTCCTTTTAACTATATTAAAAGTAAGTATTTTCCTATCTTCAATTATCCCTTTATTTTTTTCAAAAAAATCTTTTGTACATTTTAATGATAAAATTTTTCTATCAGGGTTTTGTAAGGCAGCAATCGCTGCATGTTTTCCAATTATCGTATCAATTTCATTCATAATAATTTTATACTTAAATTAAATCTTTTTACTTTACAAATTATAGAATTTAAAAGTATACATTAAATCTCGGGGAGGGATGGTAGAGTGGTCAAATACATCAGACTGTAAATCTGACGACGTAAGTCTACGTAGGTTCGAATCCTACTCCCTCCACCAATCCTAATCATTCATCATTTCTAAACAATTAGTTGGAGGCCTGCATACTAAATATTTTTTACCGTTAAATGCTATTGGTCTTTCAAGTAATTTTTGATTGTCATAAACAAATTTTATAAGTTCTGATTGATCTAACTTAGGAATAGGTATGCGAATAAGAGCTTTAATATCTCCTTCAAAATATTTTATTAGATGTTTGATCTCTTTAAATGAAAGAGGATTTTTAAGATATTCTCTTATAATAAATGGAACTTTCTCTTGTTCTAACAACTTTATGCAAGTCCTGGATTTTGAACATTTGTTGTTATGATAAATTGTTAATGTCATTAGTTGTTGTATTTATTAGAAGATTATCACATTATAATCAAAATTTTAATTTTTTTTTGCGGGTGTAGCTTAGTGGTAAAGCCCCAGCCTTCCAAGCTGGTTACGAGGGTTCGATTCCCTTCACCCGCTCCAATTCTAGGGGT